>Ga0214917_10002563_pt1 | contig 21923 bp, 31 predicted proteins | sample LL_1208_BB_MetaG_FD_177983 | JGI IMG/M metagenome (GOLD analysis project Ga0214917, IMG submission 177983) | Freshwater microbial communities from Lake Lanier, Atlanta, Georgia, United States - LL_1208_BB | ecosystem: Environmental > Aquatic > Freshwater > Lake | place: USA: Georgia | collected...
GTAGTATAAAAGTGACACTATCATGAATTATAGGATAGTTTAGGTTATAATGAAATGACCTACCTACAATACTATTTCTGGTTACAGAGTCTTTTACATGTACATAGCCTATGGAGTCAATCTTCAGACTATCAGAATATACACTTCTAGCTAAAAACTCTTCTAATAGAGTGTTATACTGAACCAATAACTTTTCATAGTTTTGGTCAGGATAGTATTCTTTTATGATAATACTATCTGATTCTTTCACATGTGTTATCACCTGTGGCGTAGAATATATAACACTATCTTTATTAATCCATATAGTGTCTCTAGAAACTAACACGCTTGTTCCTCCTACAGGTTTTTTATTACACATCTGTAATAAAATAATAATAAGAAGAACTACAATAAATATGTTTAAAAATGTATTAGTCTTAGACATGGGTTAATAAGATTAATAGGAACATCCCCCAGAACAATCTCCAGGGGAGTCCTAATATTAATTTAATTAAAGAGTCACTTTGGTTTCTGCTTTAAGCCTACCGATGATAGACATCACTGTACCTACACCTGCAAGAACCTGTCCTAAAATAACAGGTAGAGAACCTTGTGCTTCATGAATTGCTAAAGCATAAGCTTTTAGTTGTTCAAAATCAGCATTAGGAGGAAGAGTAACGTCTTCAACACCCAAGAACTTTGTAATTACAAAACCTAGAGCTGCAATCATGATGCCCCAGATAGTTGTTGATTGATACCACTTTTTTGTTTCCATAGTTTATATTTGTTTTGGTGAATTAATGAACTACTTTTAAAAGATCTCCTGTACGATACACTTGACCAGAAGTTAACCCAGCAGCAATAGCTGCAGCATTATCAGCATATTCTGGTAAATCAGTGTAATTTGTTATACAACATAATTGATTAACTTTTTTTGTTAACCAGATTAATTGATCAAATATTCCTAATTTCATAGTTATTGATAGATAGGCATTTTGTAAAGTACACCTCCTTGATATACATTCACCCATTTTACTGGTGTAGTGGTATTACTTGGAGCTGTTGAATCTTTAATAAAATGTAATGTATCTCTACTATCACCTAAAACAAGTGTATTAGAGTTTACATTTGATGTTAAAGCTATATATTTTTTAGCTATTTCTCTTCCAATAAGTGCATATCCTAAATCAGAAGGATGAATATCATCTCTCATAATTTCTGAATAAGATGTAGTTGTTCCAAATGTAGACATTAAATCAACCACCATTACGTTATTTTCAGCTGCCCATCTTAGTATTGCCATTCTATAAGCTCCTCCTAATTCATAATTTACAGATGCTTTACCTTTATTACCATTTAATGGATAGCTAAAATACATTGGTGGAATACATACAATAAATCTTTTATTTCCAGGAATTTGAACACCTACAGTGGCTCCAGCCAAATCATTAGAATAATTAAGGGCATTTAACATATTATCTAATGAACTTATCATAGTACCTATATCACCTTGCCCTTGAATATTATTTGTTCCAGCTAATATAATACTTACACCTTTGTGAGTTACAGAATTAAATATGGTTTCTTGTTGTTCAACTGTTTGACCACTAACTGCATAGTTTTCAATTGTTCCAACTCTATTTCCATAACTATAATTAAGATATTGTTCAAAATACTTAATCCAACTAGTATTCATAAAAGGACCAACTTGACTATCACCAAAAATTTGAATAGTATCTGGTTCAAATGGAGCAGGTTTTCTTTTATATTCTAAAATAAAATCATACCATTCAACTGAACCATTAAGACTATAACTTCCAAATCCCCACTTTTCTATAGGTAATCCACCTAGTGTAACTTGTTGATTATTTCTATTTACACCATTATGTAAAAACTCAAATGTTTTTCCATCTTCATGTATATGAATAGAGCAAACAGCAAAATCTGTACGATAGTTTAAATAATTTCCATTAAGTCCTCCAGATATTTCTCTATTGACACCTAGTTGTTGATTATAGATTGCACTACCAGTATCAGAAAGTTTTCTTATTTGTATAGTAAATCCTTCATAACATACAGCATACCCCCAAGAATTAGAAACAAACATACTAGCCCAAAGAGGACTACTACCTCTTGAGCAAGCAGATAAAGTTGCTCCAGGAATAGCATTTATAACAGCATTTCTAAATGTAGCTGTAGAGTATCCAGTTAAATCTATTGATATTCCATTACTAGCAATTGTAGTAAGTTTTGTTGGATAAGATGTATATGAAGTTCCAGCTGGCCATGCATCAGTACCAAATTCTGTAAAAAGAGCATTATCTACAGCTTCTCTTATTACTATATTTTCTCTTATGCTTTCTGTATCAACACGTGTAATAGCTGGATCTTGAGGATAATAATATTGATCTTGATTATTAAGAGATTCTAAAATAACTGTAACAGGTGTTACAGAATTTAAAGTTTGATCAATTTCATTAGCAAATTTTAGAGCAACATCTTTTTCACAGTAAATCTGTGTATTAGTAAAATAATCTGTAGAACCTGTATTATTAAAATAATAAACACCAGTGTCTCTTTTTTTAAACCATATTAAAGCATTGGTAGGAACAGATGCTTTTGCTGCAATTAAAGCAGGTGTGTTATCAGTTATTCCATCATCACTACCACCAAATGCTCTTATATCTATAAAATCTGCTACAAAAGGATCTAAAATAGTGCCAGAACCAGTAATTGTAATACCATCAGCAACTCCTCCACCACCTCCTCCAGGTGCAACAAGTGGATCACCTGGTGTTCCGTTACCAGTTATAGTAACTCCATCAGTAGTTACAGAACTATTTACAGTAACACAACAACAATTTTTAGCCATTTTATTAAATTTAAATGTTATGTATTATTTATAATTTTTTTGGCAAATAGTCTTCTAAATTATAGAAGTCTTCATGCTTAAAATAAAGCCTTTCATATAATGAATTATTATTATATGAAGTAGTTGTCTTTTTATTATAGACAACCTGTTCCAAAAATCTTACATCTTTTTCAAGACTTTCAATTTTTGTCTTATCTACATTTGTTTGGGCTAGTAAAGCCTTAATATCATTTTTCATTTCAGTGATGTCTCTCCATATAATGAGAGATAATACTGTTACAAGAGACGGAAAAATCCACATCTTAACTGTTGTAAGAAAGGATTCTTTTTTGTTTGTTGTAACCATAAACTAAAAATTTTTCTATTATATAAATACATAAAAATATTAATTTTATAGAACTAAACAGAACTCCCTGTACTGGGTAAAATCCTGATTTACAATTAGTTATATAATTGTAGTACTGAAGATGTACAGGTTAATAGTAAAAATTAACCCAGGATTATTAAGAGTGCTCCCAGTACAAGGGCTCTTAGTAGCAGTAGTTCTATAGTATAATATACTAAATTAACCATTAATTTCCAAGTTTAAATTTTAAATAAATACCATAAAATATGACTATAATTGAATATAGAGACAGCTTAGCAAAGTCAATGATTAAGGACTTTGTCAGTGAGTTTAAAGAAAAAACAGGTTTAAGAATATCTATAAGCATTCATGATGATTATCATTTTAAAAAAAATTATATAACTGATTTAGACGATTTACCAGTAATATCACTTCATTCATTAGAAAAGATTGTATTAAATTGTATTCCTTATAAAATAACTCATCAACAATTTAAATCAAAAAATAGACAGCAAAAGTTTGTTGATCCTAGATCTTTATTTTGTATTATTGCTAGGAAGCTTAATTTTAAATATAAATCTATAGGTGAATATTTAAAAAGAGATCATACATCTATAATACACCTTGAAAAAAAAGCATTTAATTTATTAGATACAGAGGTTGATTATCTAGAAATTCATAATTTAATTATAAATAAAATAAGAGAAAAATATGGTGAAATTATTTAAAAAAATTGTTGATAATGATTTGAGTCCTAATGGTTTATATCTACTTTATTGTATAAAAAACAAAGATAAACCTAAAAATATAAATGAACATATGGAAAGAAGAGTTCTCATTGCAGATGGATATTTAAATAAAGAATTAGAAATAACTTCTAAAGGTTATTATGCAATAGAAAAAATTGAGTCTCATTATGAAGTAGATGATGGTAAAATAAAGAAAAAATTAGGGCTTACAGCAAAAGACCTAGAAAATATAGCTAAGTATAGAGAAATATTTCCTAAAGGAAATCTTCCTTCTGGATCCCCAGCAAGAATTTCAGTAAAAGAATTAGAAAAAAAGTTTATATGGTTTTTTAATAATTATCAGTATGACTGGGATACCATCCTAAAAGCTACTAAAAAATATGTACAACAGTATGAGTCTGAGGGATATAAGTTTATGAAGACCTCAGGATATTTTATATATAAGAATGGTCTTGACAGATCTGGAGGTTCTACATTAGCCACTTATTGTGATATGGTATTAGAGGGAGACTCAGATGTAGAAACAGGTCCTTCATATACAGGAGCAATTTAATAATTATGAATAAAGCTATCTTAAAGGTTTACCCAGCTAAGTTTTGGAATGATGATGTTGTCATTGTGGGAAACAAAGCAGGTCTACTTAAAATTAAAGAAGCTATAGAAACAGCATTATCAGGTGAATCTGGTTTTGCTCTGGTAAGAGAAACAGATGGTTATGATTACAACATCTGTTCTAGAATGTTTGACGGGGATATTTTAGATGAGAGATGGTTAGACTTTCCTGTTCATTACGATGATGATAATATCTCACAAGAGGAACAAGAGTTCCTGACTAAATTTCTTCTATCAGAAGAAAGTATAAATGATGTATGAAGTTAAACTGGGTACATAGATTAGTTTTGTCCATATTATTCAGTATTATTAACTGGCTAATAATAGATAGTTTCTGGATTGAGATGAGTTTTATTGAGTACTTTATTATTGAATTAATAGTTGTAGTTTCACTAAAATTATATATCTTTACAGGCTCTAAATTTGGTATTATTAATAATAAATAGAATGACAAATCTAATCCACATTAGTGACGCATATCAAGAAGCTCTTAAGTATATGCGTCAGAGAAAAGCTGGTGAAATTAAGAGTATTAAAACTCCATGGTCTAAAGTTAATCAAATGACTATGGATGGATTAGAGTGGAATAATATAATAGTTATAGGGGGTAGACCAGGATCAGGTAAGACAATGTTTACCAATCTTATAACTAGAGAAGCTTTTAAACTGAATCCAGATCAACACTTTGGTGTATTAGACTTTCAGTTTGAAATGATAGCAAGAACAATTGCTATGAGAGAATTATCAGGTGCTCTAAAGAAAAGTATAAAACAGCTGTCAAGTTGTGATACTGAACTAACAGATGATGACTTTGAAGCTGCTTTTAAATATGCTAAAGAGCATGGTAATAAAAATATTTGGACTGTTGACAAACCTCTTAATGTAGGAGGAATACAAGACAAGATTGAAGAAGTACTTAAAAGATATAATATGCCTTTTATAGTTACTCTTGATCACTCTGTTCTTGTATCAAAAGGTTCCTCAGAAAAAGATCAGTTTGACACTTTGCATAATCTTGCAAAGATGATGACCAATCTTAAAAAGCTTCCTATTATGTTTATTGTCCTCACTCAGCTAAATAGAGAAGTGGAGAGTATAGAACGTCAGAAACCTGGAACATATGGTAACTATCTATTTGATTCAGATATATATGGCGGTGATGCTCTATTGCAACATGCTGATTTAGTGTTAGGTATTAACAGACCCTCTAAGTATAATTTAAGAACTTATGGTCCTGAAAGATATCAAGTGAATCCTAAACATATTGTATTACACTATCTTAAAAATAGAAATGGTCAAGCTGGTAAATTTAGCTTCTTTGAAGAAGACTTTGAGCATATGAGACTTTATGAAGTGGAACCTCCTCCAAGAACAGTTAGTTAATAATTAAACAATTATACGATGACAACGACAACAAAGCAAAAGCTAGAGAGATCGACTGCAGTAGCAGCTCTTAAGCAAAGAAACGAAGACAACTTTAGAAAACTGGGACTACTCACTCCCAACTTTACGATTAAGTTTGCCTACATTCCTAAGCACCGTGAAGACATGGTGGTAAGTATGTTTCCTTCAGAGATGGAATCTGGAGAAGATATTTACATGGAACTAACAGATGGTAATAATTATCCTATTCATGAGCAACCTGTATTGTATAAGCTTAGGCATAATCCTTTCTACAAACAAGGAGAGTATGAGATAATTCCTCCAGATCCTTCTAGAAATAAGAATGCAGAGACTTATTTAATTCCTATTTCTGAACTAGAAATAGTAGCAGGTGCTGTATCCACAGCTATTGTAGAACAAAAATCTACTCCAAAAAAACCATTAATATCTACTAATATTCTATCTGATGATGGAGGTTATCAAAAAGAAAAAGAAGATGCTCATTATTCTGAGTTAACTATTAGAGATCTTGTAGCTATTCTTTGTAAGCATCCAGTTAGTAATAAAAAATGGTTAAACAATCTTATAAACAACATAAAGTAATATGGCACAATCAGTATTAGTTATTGCAGAATCAGGTTGCGGTAAGTCAACCTCTATAGAATCTTTAGATCCCAAAGAAACATTTATCATTAATGTAGCTAATAAACCTTTGCCTTTCAAGGGATGGAAAAGTAAATATCCCACCTTTGATTTGATCACAAAGAAAGGTAATTGTGCTAATGTAAGTGCTCCTAAAGATATAGAAGCTGTTTTGAAGATTATAAATAATGACAGGAAAGAAATTAAGAATGTTGTTATAGATGACTTTCAGTATATGTCAGCATTTGAGTATTTTGGTAGAGCTACAGAAAAAGGCTTTGACAAGTTTACTCAGATGGGTGCAGCATTAGCACATATAGCAAAGCTCCCTATTCTTATGAGAGATGATCTTATGGTGTTTTATCTCACTCATGCAGAAGAGTCTACCGATTTAGAAGGTAGAAGAAAAGTTAAAGCTAAAACGATAGGTAAATTAGTAGATGATAAACTAACATTAGAAGGTTTATTTTCTATTGTTCTCTTTGGTAAAGTGAAGAAAGACAAAGATGGTAATATGAGATATGTATTTGAAACCCAAAATAATGGTGAGAATACTTGTAAGAGTCCAAGAGGAATGTTTGCTAGCTTTGAGGTGGCTAATGACCTACAACTAGTTAGAGATTCTATTATTGCATACGAAAACTAATAATTCACAATTTTAATTTAAACAACATGTTAAGTACAAAAGACATCCAAGCGTCATCAGGAGGTTCAGGTAAACTTCCTAAAACTATTAAACCAGGTAATATTACAGCTAAAGTGTTAGACATTAGTCTTCAGCCTCTAAAGTCTGACCCTAATGCAATGTATCTTATTTTTCATCTAGAGGGTGAAGACCAAGGTCCAGAATTTGAAGGATTTATGTATGATAAAGATAATCCTAATAAAGGTAGGGCTAAAGGTCAAGTGGGTAAGGTGAGATATTCTGCCTATCCTTATAGAGATGGTGTAACTAAAGCAGGTAAACCTAAATCTAGGGATATGGATATTTTAAGATCTTTAGTTGAGTTTGCTAGTGTAGCTGGTAAAAGAGACCAGTTAAATGAAATTGAAGCTGACACTATTGAGAACTTTGTAAAACAAGCTGCTAAGTTACTAGCTGATGGTAAGTTTTATTATTGGTGTATTGGAGGGTCTGCTTATATAAAAGACGATGGTAATAAAGATTATAGTCTTTATCTACCAAGATATGATAAAAACTATAAAAACTATGAGCCATTAGGTACTAGCCCTTCTAAAGTGCCCGTATTCAATTATGCTACGCATGTAGAAGATAAGACTACAGAGTCTACTAAAGTAGAGACAGAAGGATGGTCTGGTGCTGCTTCTAAAGAAGGCGGATGGACTCCATCAAGTTTTAATATTTAATAATCTATAATAAAAGGGGGTAGAAAACTACCCCCATTTTATTTATGTTATCTACAAAATATCTTATTCAAAGTGGTAAAGATGTTCCAGAGACATGGATATTTGAGTTTTATTGTAAACTATCTGAGAAACTTGCTGGTCAAGATATAAAGATTAGAAGTCTATTTAATCCAAATGATAAGACTCCTAGCATGTGTCTATTTGTAAAAGATAGTAAATATTTCTTTAAAGATTTTTCTACAGGCAAAGGTGGTAATGCAGTTAAGTTAGTACAAGAACTATTTAATGAAAGTTTTAAAGATGCTTCTATAAGAATAGTGGAGGACTATAATAGATTTGTATTACTAAACAATGGAACACAACATAAGCTTACAGAATTTAAGGTACATAAAAGATATAAAGTAACATCTTCTATTATAAGACCCTGGTTAAGTCAGGATAAATATTTCTGGCAACAGTTTGGTATTAGCTCTAAACTATTAGATGAGTATAATATTAAACCATTAGAGTCTTATAAGATGGAGAAAGAAGAAGATGCGGAGCTAAAAAGTCTTGAGATTAAAGGAGCTTATATTTATGGTTATTTTGCAGAAGACACTACATTATATAAGATATATCAACCTAAAGTAAAAGAACATAAGTTTATAAAAATTAATAGTCATCTTCAGGGACTTGACCAATTAAAAGATAAACCCTATCTTGTCATCTGTTCTAGTTTAAAAGATGCTCTAGTAGTAAAATCTTCTGGTATTAATGTTGATGTAGTAGCTCCAGACTCAGAGAATACTATTATAAAAAAAGAAGTTATAGAACAATTGCAAAGTAAGTATAGTAAAATTATTACTTTATTTGACAATGATGAGGCAGGTATAAATGCAATGAAAAAGTATAAAGAAGTTTATAATATTGACTATGTATATTTTAATCTTGAAAAAGATGTAGCAGATGCTGTAAAAGTACATGGTCAAGCTAAGACCTTTTTAAAACTTATACCAGCTATTACAAAAAAGATTAATTAATGGCAAAAAGAAAAAACCATTTAAAACCTAAAAAGCCTAAAGTTCTAAAACCTAGAAATGCAGGCTCTATGACAGAGTCTGCTTTCTGGTCTTTTATAAGAAGTGCTCTTAGACAAAAGTCAAGATGGTGGAAGCCTATTTCTTTAGCCAAACAAAAAGCTAAAAGAAAGTATAAGGGTTCTAATAGAAGACAAAAGTTTGAGTATCAGTGTAATAAGTGTAAAAACTGGTTCCCTGATAAACTAATTAATGTTGACCATATTAACCCTGCAGGTTCACTAAAGTGTGCTAACGATCTTCCAGGGTTTGTAGAAAGGCTTTTTTGTGAGATAGATAATCTACAAGTGCTATGTTCCAATTGCCATAATGAAAAAACCAAAAAGGAAAAAGATAGTAAGTGATCATGAACTGATCAAAAACTATCTTAAAACCAATAATCCAGAAAAATTCAGAATCTTATACAATAAACATAAAGACTATGTAATTAAGATAGTTAAACCTTTTGCAAAGGAAAAAAACTTGATTAAAGATTATAGTCAGGATGTTTGGAATAAGCTTGTAATGAATCTTCATAAGTTTAAAGGAACTGAGTTTAGAGCATGGTTGGCTACTATGACTAGAAACCATTGTATAGACAGAATAAGAAAGTCTAAAACAAAACCTCCTCCTTTATACATTCCTAATTTAATAAACTCAATTGAATGTGATGGACATAATGTTTCTCATATAAAAGAAAGAGAAAAGATTCTTGATTTTATTATGGAAGAGATTGAAAAGTTTCATCCTACACAAAGAGATGTTGTTAAGTTAAGACTTCAGGGTAAAGACTATGAAGAAATAAGCAAGATTTTGAATAAGCCTATTGGAACATGTCAGCCAGCATTTAAGACAGCTTTAGAAAAATTAAAAAAAATTGTAATACCAAAGTTTAATGAAACCATTGAGTAGAGAGTTTCTTTTAAGTAGAGGATACTGCTGTCATAATAGTTGTTTAAATTGTCCTTATATGAAAAGTAAAAAAACAAAAGAAGAACTTATAAAAACTGTATTGGAACAGATAGTTTTAGACGTTCACTGTGGTGATTCAGAAGCCATAGAAGAAATGCTGGGGTTTGTACCAGTAGAAAACTTGATAGCATATTTACCAGAAGAAGACTGGAAACCATTCTATCATCTGGTAACAGAAGAGCATTTAAAAAAAGAAGAAGACATAGAAATACGTACTGAAAATGCTATTAGAAATTTAATGAGAGAATATCCTAATGATACTGATTTAGGAAAACAAATAAGAAGAGTATGGCAGAACTACACGAAACCCTAATGGGTAAAAAACTTATAGAAGGTACATTACCAGATATTGCTAAGCAGCTTAAAAGAATAGCTGACGTTTTAGAAAAAGGAAAGATTAAAGAACTAATGACAATGTATCATGATGATGCAGATTTAGGTAGAGCAGTTAGAGAATATTTTACACGTTTTAAATAATATACTATGGCTATTTATAACAATGACAGAGATCCAAATGAAAAACTATGGGAAAGGCAAGGTATAACCCATGAGAATAAACCCATTGTTGACAAAATTAACGTACAAGACCTGCTTAATTTCTTAGAGTATGAAGAAGGTCTTACTAAAGATGGAGAGTCAGCAGCTAGAATTAGAAACTTTTTAAAAAAGATTGGATTATGGAAAAATTAAAGAAAAAAGTATTTATCATTCTATTAATAATAATAATTTTATACTTTATAAAAAAAATTATAGTAATAGGAATGATTTTATTTGGTTCTTTATTCTTTCCAGAAGCTTCTAAAATATTAAAACATTATTGTTTTGGAGATGGTAGTACATTATACTTAGAAAGTAATTATATAAGAAAATCACCAGTCGTGATAAAAAAACTTTGTAAAATGAAAATAGGTGAAAAAAGAAAAGTAGGGATGCACCAGTGGGAAGATATTAGATTAGCTTATGCTTTAAACCCTTTTACTTTAGAAAAAAGAAAAGATAAAGCAGTTATATCTCAGTTTATAAAATTTGATAATACTGGTAAAGTTATAACTTGGATGGGACCTATACCTATTCCAGATAATATAGTTCATACTTTTGATTGTAAACCTTTTTTATTATATCATGAATTTAAATATTAATATGGAAACAAAACTCGATGAATCTCAAGAAGTTAGAGAGATATATACTAAAATATTTAACAAACTATGGGATAAAGATATAAAAGAAGTTTCTAAATCTCTTCCTATAAAATTAGCAAGAGTGATTAAAATATGGAGAGTAGATAAACAATATAGCTGGAGAGGAATATCTCAGTTATTTGTTGAAACATATCCAGAGGAGTCTAAGAAGCTAGGAATAGTTTCTGAGAATCAAATATCTGGTATTCAACTTTGTGATGCTGCAATGATTAAATTAAAAGAAACATTAGCTGAAGGATGGGCTTAATATGAAAGTAACAACAATAACTCCACAACAATTTGTGGATGGTATAAATGCAAGTGAAATATTCTTCTATGATAAGAAGTTTTATTTCTCTTATAGTAGTCTCAACAAGTTATTATATTGTCCTGAGATATTTTATAAAGAATATGTATTAGGTGAAAGGGATGAGTCAGATGCTATATATCTTACAGAAGGTAGATTGATTCATTGTCTTCTTTTAGAACCTAAAAAGTTTGAAGAACAGTTTATAGTGATGACAGGTAAAATGCCTGGAGAAAACACTAAAATTGTAGTGGATAGAGTGTACGAACATCACTCTACTCTTAAAAAAACTGGTGAACATAAAGGAAATAATCTAATAGACTATCCTAATGCTATTATAGACGTTCTTTTAGATATGAATCTTCATCAAAAACTTAGCACTGACCAACAAAGAATAGATAAAATTTGTACTGCAGATGCCACTATCTATTGGAAGTTTATGGTTGATAGCGCAGGTAAACAAATAGTAGATGCTGAAACATATCAAAGATGTGTTGATATTGTAGAAAAGATTAAGTCTAATAAGGCTATTTCCAATCTACTTCGTCTTAATAATGAAGAAGAATGGTGGTCTACAAAAGACACTTATAATGAATACCCCTTGGAAATGGAACTTAAAAAGTTTACATTTGGACTTAAGGGTATCATAGATAATGTAGTAGTAGATCCCATAGATAAAATTATTAGGATAAATGATTTTAAAACAACCAATAAAACACTTGCGGACTTCCCAGAAACTATTAAATTTTATAAGTATAGTTTACAGGCTGCAATATATAACTTATTGGTTATTAATAAGTTCTCTGATCTGATAAAGGAAGGATATAAAGTGGAGTTTAGATTTATAGTTATTGATAAGAATCAACAAATAACTTCTTTTAAAGTTAGTGAGTCTACACTAAAAGAGTGGACAAAAGAACTACAAGAAGCTTTAAAGATTGCTGATTATCATTATACTAGTAAAGATTATACTCTTCCATATATCTTTGTAAAGTCAGAATATGATTTATAAACTATATAAATGGAACAAATAATTATGGTTGATCAGCTAATTAATACGGAATATATTCAGAGGTCTAAGATATTTATCTACCCCTTTTTATATATTCCGTATAATTGCTTAGTCTCTCCCGAAAACACTTATATTAGTTGGATTAAAGATGGTAAAGAAATCATCAGTCAATATGATAAAAAATTAATATGTGTCTATCAAGATATTACTGGAGAGAAAGAAAGAGTTGATGAGAAAAATCATCTACTTCATAATAGATATTTTGAAGATATTCAACCTTTGGATAATGGTAAAACAGCTTATGTATTCTGTATTAAAAGAATAAATATAGACTGGGAATGGGAAGTATTTTTAGAAGGTAACTATTCACTACTTACAGATGTTGCCAAAAAAACTATTAGGAATTTCTATAAAGAAGATCCTATGAAAACATATATAGATGTATATTTTAATCCTGAAGACTACTATGATCAGTATTCTCAGATATTAGATATACCGATAGATGTATTACTAAGGAATGGAGAGTTATTAAGTAGACCAGATATAAATAAAGAAACATTAATAACTTAATTTTTTTTATTTTTGTAAAAAAAAATTTATGAATAAAACAATGATGCTGTACACCGCAGCTACAAATGGTGAAAAAACATTTAGTTTAATACCTTTAACAGAAAGCTGTCCTTTTAATGAAGCTATTTATATGCCTAAATTAGAAGCATTAGCTATACTTAGTAAATCAACAAGAGATACATTTACTATGGTAGAAAGACTAGATGAAAATGGAAACCCTACTGCTCAAACAGGAAAAGGTTCAAAACCTGATGAAGCTAAAATGCAAAGAGTACAGATTGCATCCCCGTGGGAGTATTTTATACATGAAAAGGATGAGATTAGAGACTTTGTAATTAATAATGCTATTAATGCAGATACCTTTGAGTTTCAAAAATATATGACTACTTTAGAAGTAGTAGAAAAACCAAAGATTATTGTTAATCAATAAGTTATAATTTAATTACGGGGGAACAGCTTAACTGAACATATACACTATGAATCATTGGGTAATGGACTATGAGACAATAAGTAATTGTTTTATAGCAGTATTTGAACATTATAAGGAGAGCACAAGGAGAGTTTTTGTTATACACTCTCTTTCTTCTCGCTCTCAGTTTGATGAATTTATAGACTTTATTAACCAGCATTTGGAAAAAGATGAATGGCATATTTCTTATAATGGTTTAGCTTTTGACTCTCAGATAACGCAGTATATACTTGAAAATTATAAAGACTGGAAGTATTATACTAATGATGAAATAGCTAGACTTATATATTATTATGCCCAGACTGTTATTAATGGACAGGAAGAAAGAAAAGTAGATTTTCCTGAATGGAAACTGTTTATTAATCAGATTGATCTTTTTAAAATGAATCACTGGGATAATGCTGCTAAAAGATCTAGTCTTAAATGGATACAGTATTCTATGGATTGGGACAATGTAGAGGATATGCCACTACATCATACTCATGAGATTACTACTGTTAAAGAATTAGAGATGGTGATTAAATATTGTATTAATGATGTTAAATCTACCAAACTAATATTTGAAGCTAGTAAAGAACAGCTTGCTCTAAGAAAATCTCTTAGTGAAGAATATGGTATAAATCTGTTTTCTGCATCTGAAACTAGGATTGCTAAGGAGTTATTTGCCCATTTCTTGAGTAAAAACCTAAAGATTCCAAAGCATGAACTAAAGAAGATGAAAACAGAAAGACCTATAGTCTATCTGGGAGAATGTATATTTCCCTATATTTCTTTTGAAACCCAGGAATTTAAAGACCTACTTAAGTTTTTTAAAGGAAAGGTGATAAAAGAAACTAAAGGTGCTTTAAATCATAAAGTACATCACCATGGAATAGACATTTATTATGGTTTAGGTGGTATTCATGGTGCTAGAGAAGGAGGAGTGTATGAAGCAGGTGACGGTTATACAATAATGACGTCTGACGTTACTAGTTTTTATCCCAATTTAGCTATTAGAAATAGACTTTCTCCAGGTCATTTACCACAAGAGCAGTTTTGTGATCAGTATGAGTGGTTCTTTGAAGAAAGAAAAAAGTATTCTAAGTCTGACCCTAAGAACTATGTTTATAAGATTATCTTAAATTCTACTTATGGTTTAAGTAATGATGAGAATAGCTTTCTGTATGATCCAAAATTTACTATGAGCATTACTATCAATGGTCAGTTGCTCTTAACTAAACTATATGAAATGATTGTGCAAGGTATTCCAGGGGCTATTCCTATGATGCTTAATACAGATGGTCTGGAGATAATGATTCCTAGTTATTATAAAACAAAATATCTTCAGATATGCGAAGAATGGGAAAAACTTACAAAACTAAACTTAGAGCATGATGAATATAAAAAAATGATAATAGGTGATGTTAATAATTACATTGCTATACCTCAGAATCCTGATAAGGAACCAAAGTGTAAAGGTAGGTTTGAATGGAAAGATTTAGAGAAAAAGAAGGTAGCTGTTCTACATAAGAATAAGTCCTTCTTAATTATCCCTAAAGCTATTTATGCCTATTTTATACATGGTACTAAACCAGAGGACTATCTAAGGGAAAATCAAAATATATATGATTATTGTGGGGGTATAAAAGTAAAGAGTGACTGGAAACTTATAGGTACCAGTATACAAAAGGGTCATATTATAGAAGAACCTTTGCAGAAAATATGCAGGTATTATATTTCTGAATCAGGTATAAAGCTAGTAAAAAAGCATAAAACTGATGGTAGAGAAATACAAGTGGAGGCTGGTGTGTGGTTACAACAAATATTTAACCAGAAAGATGAAAAGTCATGGAATGAATATGGTATAAATCTAAACTACTATATCCAGCGTATCTATAAAGAGATACATAGTATAGATAAGGTGATTAAACAAAAATTTGAACAACTAAGTTTATTTTAATTATGGAAACAATGACAGCAATGGATAAGCTATACTCAGCAGTATTGCCTCCAAAAACAGACAGCTACACTCCAATCTCTCACAAATTTATAGACGAGAGTACTAAAAAAGTATTAAAAGAAATGGGCTTTACCATTTCTAAAATACATTATAGAAGTTCAACAGATGGTAGAGTGGGTCAGGCAGAATATCATCTTAACTATGGAAATGATCCAGAAATGGGACTAATGGTGGCATGGCAGAATAGTTATAACAAACTTGTATCTTTTAAGTATGCTGTTGGAGCACATGTATTTATATGCTCTAATGGTTGTGTAGCAGGAGATATAGGTGCATATAGAAGAAAACATACAGGAACTGCAGATGAAGATGCAACAAGTACTATTGTTAGTTATCTTAGTAGTGCTAAAAACATTTTTGAAAAGTTAGTAGAAGATAGAGAAAAGCTAAAGAAAATTGATCTCACCCCTACTAGAATGGCAGAAATCATGGGTAGAATGTTTATTGAGAAAGAGATTATTACTTCCACTCAAATAAATATTATGAAGCGTGAGTTAGAGAAACCCACTTATGACTATGGTGTTCCAGTAAATAATGCGTGGAGTCTTTATAATTTTGCTACATTTGCATTTAAAGAAGACTCTCCCAGAAATTGGATGAATAGACATATTGATCTTCATGGTTTCTTTGCTGAGACTTTTGATCTTGAGACTATGGAATATACTCCTAGGACTCCTAAAGCTGAGCAACCTTCTTTATTTACAGAAGAAGAACCTGAAGAAGACTTTTTAGAACAAGTATTTTTAGATGAAGATACAGTCAAAGAAGAACCTAAGAAAGACACCTATATGGATTTATTAGATGAATTTTAAACCAACAAACAAAAGGGGGAACTTAATCCCCCTTTTTTTTATATTATGAAGAAAGAAACATGGGAGGAAAAAACTATCTTAAGAATTAAAAGAGAGTTTTCACAAATAGAAAAATACAATGTCTTGGTAAAAAACTATCAGGAAATGGAAAAAAAGTTAAAAAATTATAAAGAACAGATTATAAAACTTCAAGAATCTTGTAAAATTTATAAAAAAAAATATATTGAGCTGCAAAATAAATATTTAGAAAACTTATAAAAAACATTGTATTTATAATACATGATTATTAATTTTGTTAAAAGTAAATAAAAATATGATAATAGGAGTTAATGGATATTCAGGTTCTGGTAAAGACGCTGTAGGATTAATTATTATGTACTTAATAGCATGTAGTAAAAATCCTAAGGATCCATTTGCTATATGTATAGAAGAAATAGCAGGTAATCCAGAAAAATATGAAGAGCCTCTAGAAAATTCTTCTGGATGGTGGATTATGAAGTATGCACATAAGCTTAAATTTATAGCATCTATTCTCACTGGTATAGACATTGATGACTTTGAAGATCAGGAGTTTAAAAAAACAGCTCTTTCTACAGAATGGTGGACTCCATGTGATGAAGGGTATCAACCTATGACTGTAAGAGAGTTTCTACAGAAATTAGGTACAGATGCTTTTAGAAATGGGTTACATGAAAATGTATGGGTTAATGCTCTTATGGCTGACTATGATGAAGAACAATCTAACTGGATTGTTACAGATGTTAGATTTCCTAATGAAGCTATGGCTATTAAAAAGAAGGGAGGAATTATTATACGTGTAGACAGACCCGGTGTAAAAGCTATTAACAATCATCCTTCTGAAACTAGTTTAGATGCTTGGAACTTTGATTATAAAGTAGCTAATGTATCAGATCTAGTATCATTACAATTAACAGTATCTCAAGTTTTAAAACACGCAAAAATTCTATAATATGGTAAAGTTTGATTATAAAATAGTTGTATTAGCTTATGATATAACTAAACTTCAGGATTCTATAAATGATTTAGGAAATGAAGGATGGGAACTCATAGCTGTAGACTTTGAAGCTAGAAGGTATATATTTAAAAAAATTAGATATCATGAAGATAATAAAACAGAAAACTAAGACTCTTACAACCAGAGATAATGGGAGAAGTGCAGATGCTATTTCTCCCAATTTTATTTATGGATGTTTAGGAGGCTGTATGAAGTCCTACTGCTATGTAGGTAGATATAATCATGACAAGGTGTATATAAATGAGAACTTTATGGCTATACTAGGATCTGTAGAAAAATGGGTAGATAAGCAACCCTGGCCCAAAGTTCCTAATCAAACAGATGATAAATATTATACTATAGATATAGGATGTAGTACAGATGTAGCCCTTATGTCTAAACATTACGATTGGAGTATAGTATTTGACTATTTTAATAAACATCCTAGAGCTAAAAGCACATTTGCTACTAAGTATCCAACAAGGTTTAATCCAGATGACTATGATTTGATTCCAGGTAAACATAGGATAAGAGTTAGTTTAATGCCCCAGAAGTATTCAGATATACTAGAACCTGATACAGATCTTATATGTGATCGCATACAATCTATCCCAAAACTGCAAAATTATATGGAAGTACATATAAACTTCAGTCCTATTATATACACAGATGGTTGGCTGGAAGAGTATGAAAAGTTATTTCAAGAAATAAAATCTGCAGGTATTGACGTAAAATGTGAATGTATTTTCTTAACTTACAACGTCATTCAACATGAGAGAAATGAGCCTATAATTGACCAGATGTTATGGAGACCAGATATTCAAGAATCTAAAGATTCCCAGTATGCTCCTGATAATATCCGGTATCAGTATAAACTCAAAGCCCAAATGATTAAAGATTTTAAAAATCTTTATTCTAAATATTTTAATTTAAAAAATATTAGATATATATTCTAAAATTTAAATATAAAAATATGCAATTAGGAAATTATAAAATTGAAGATAATACGTGTATAAAAGTTTACGATCCTATAACAAAAACTCTCATAGCAGTTTTTCAAGATTATAAAGAAGCATCTAGAAAATTAGGAATAGATAGAAAAATGATATGTTCTGGATATGCATTAAAAAAACAAAGATTTTCTCCTATATTAAATAAAAAAGTAGCAATAAGATTAGGTAATAAAAATTCTATAAAAAATGATACTACAGTTAAATCCAACAATTGATGTAAGCACCCCATTAGGAGATGGTGAAGCATTTTTCATAATAGATTATGGATTAAATGTAAATACAGTATGGGTTTGCAGAATGAAAGGCGGTATTGTAAAACACTTTTATTCTGATGATATACTAATTTATGATAATCCTATGAATGGTCGGGGGTTTGATATAAAAGAAGGGGACAATTAAGTCCCCTTTCTTTTTATTTAATATAGAATGATTTAAGTTCTTCAAAGCTATCCCATTTATTAATAGCACTAAAGAAAGGTAGTACATCCCCCCACTCTTTCTGCCATTTATATTCTCCTTTATTAACACCTCTTTGAAACACTTCATCTTCAACACCGTATGGAGGAAGTATAAACTTGCCAGTTTCACTTAAAGCATCCCAGATATCTCCAATAAATCCTACAATAGCTACAGGGTTTTTAACAAACTGTCCTATTTGTGTAGGGTCAATTGCTACAGATATTTCACTCATTGTTCTATCATCTAAGTAAAGCATAAAGTTAGTAAGCTTAACTACAGTTGTATTTGCTTCTTCATCATCTGCTAATTCATCTGCTAATAATCCCCATAACATTTTCATTAGCATTGATAACAAGTAGAATCCCATATATCCTAGTAATCTTGTTATATTAGATTTTTGATAATCAGACATTGTAGCCCAAGCTTCTGTAAAAGTTTTCTTATTAGTAATACCTTTCCAGAAACCTCCTTCGAGCTTTGTCATATCATATACAGCTTTATTAAGCTTATAGAAAGATATAAATATACCTTCTGTTTCACCCAGGTTTTCATCATGATATTGCTTTCCCCAGAATCTTCTGACAAATGGGTAAACCCACTTATGAAACTGTGCAATCATTTCTCCTATTAATACTTGTTGAATAACCATTCTATCTTCCCAAGCATAGTTACCATGAAGACGTTTGTTAGTTTCATATATAAGATTAGTCATATCATACCTCTGCTCATCAGTTTCCTCATATAATGAGGAATCTAGAGTGAGTTCTCCTGTCTTTTGATCAAAGCTATGAGCATCATATATACTAACTTTCTCTCCTGTAACTTTATTAGTGAAGGTTCTATTATTTAAAACAGCCATTCCAGACTTAGTTTGGATAGAAAATTCCACACCATGCTGCATCATAAATATCAAATCCATTGTTTTACCTTCATAACCTTCAATACCATCCTTACTTTGCATCGCTCGCATCATTCTGTATTTATTTGCAAGAGCATCATACTTTGTAAGACTTCTAGGCATATCATAGTATTCTCCATTTTTATCTTTCTTCTTAGACAGAATATAATCTTTTTTAGCAGATAGAAATGCAGGTAAGTATTCAGTTGTAAAACTCTTTATAGCTTTTCCATAATCAGATTTAGTAAAGATAGTTCCACCAGCTGCCTCTACCATATTGTTAATATTACCCATTTTCAAGTTATTCAACTGACCAAATGGGTTTAAACCAACACCTTTAATAGACATAGATAACTGAACCTTTTTAACAAAGTTTCCTAACCTACTTCTATATGGGTTTTTTGAATTATATAGCACCATATCCATCCATTTCCTAAGTCTCATCTCAGTTAATGAATCTTGACCTTTAAATTTTGCAACAGCTTTATCTAAACTATTAGTAATTAAATTACCATCAGGATCTCTCTTTAATACTTTTCTATTTTTAAGTGTTCTTAATACACTAATAACTGTAGATTCAAACTCACTCATCACCTGGAAGTTTTCTGCCATCTCAGCAAACTGAACCAGGTTATTTGTCATCTCTTTACTAAGATCACTAGGGGATACTTTACCTTGTTCAATTTTTAAAGACTTGGTTAACTTGTCAAGCTGCTTCCTATATTCATCATATGTAAGTACATTACCTTCATCATCAGGAGTTTTCTTAGCCCATCTTTGATTTAATGTTCTTATCTTCTCTTTAGTTTTTTCAATAGTATACTCACTTTTTAAATCTCCTGTATAAAAAACAGGTATATTACTCACTACATTACCATCTTCATCTAATAATACAGAGTGATGGAATGTTGACTTTGGGAATGGATTAATCTTATTAGCAACACCTTTTAAAATACCCTTATAATAGTTAGCTCCGCCTCCCATCTTTTTTGCTTGAGCTATCATTCCAGATTGTATAACTGGTAACTTAGTCCTCATCTTAACACCGTCAGGAAGCTTTTCTAAAAGTTCACCATATAATCTTTTCCAAGTTTCATAGTATTCTCTTCTTGCTACGCCAAGTTCTGAATTATCAGTCATTATTTTTACATACTTGTCGTCCCGCATGTCTTCACCATTCTCAGCTATTTCTCTAACTTCTACATATTCAGACTTTACAAATCTTCCAACTTTTTCTTCAGTTTTTCCCTTGAATGCATAAGTTTTAGATGCTTTGTCATATTCGTATTTAGGAGCTAGATAAGTAGTTTCACTATTATAATACTTTTTCTCAAAAGCTTTATACTCTTTTGAGTCAGCATTTTTAGGTATCCACTCAAAACCTACAGGATCTCCCTCAGCATTTTTACGAATCTTAAGACGCATAACCTTTGCTCTAGCATCCTTAAATTCATCTGTATACTTATGATATACACCATCAACAAGTTCACCCTTGTCATTTAAGTATTCTTTTTTATTAAACTCTGCTTCTTCATCTTTAAGCTTTTTAAGCTCTATATTAAAGTCAATATCTTTTTGAGATGCTCCTTTAAGATTTTTTACATCTCTATATTTTAAACGTAATTTAGTTTCAGGGTCTGTGAGCTTTTCTCTTAAAGCTCTTTTCTTAGACCAATATTGCTTTCCTATTTTATCAATACTATACCCTGTAAGATTACCTTTATCATCCATACCAATCATATAGTCATACATTGTATTCTTATCAGGACTTAAAGCTGCCAGTTTATTACCAGCAGTTTTAATCTCTATTTCAAGTTGCTGTACAAAGTCTATTATCTCCTGACGTTTTCTTTTATAAACTTTATCAAGTACAGATAATAATAAATCTGAGCTAGTAGATAAATCACCAAACTGATACTCATGCATACTGATATCTTCAGCTTCTTTAATGATACCCTCAATCTCTTCTCTTGTTAAATCTCTGCTAGTATTATTAGCTATAAAATCAATAGTAAAACCCTCAATCTCATTATTAATTAAATCCAATGTTTGTTGTATTACATTATGAGACTCCTGAGCTAGTTTAGTTATAGTTTTATTATTTAAATATAGTTTTGGAGGAAGCAATAGTTCTCTATATAGGTTAAGATCTTTTTCAGTTTCAAGCATAAACTGCAAGGATTCTTCCCTGTTAGTCATTTTACCAAGAGTTC
>Ga0214917_10002564_pt1 | contig 21923 bp, 19 predicted proteins | sample LL_1208_BB_MetaG_FD_177983 | JGI IMG/M metagenome (GOLD analysis project Ga0214917, IMG submission 177983) | Freshwater microbial communities from Lake Lanier, Atlanta, Georgia, United States - LL_1208_BB | ecosystem: Environmental > Aquatic > Freshwater > Lake | place: USA: Georgia | collected...
CACGATTGCTGCAGCGTGCAACTCTCCGACATCGACTACGAGCTTCCTGAACGGCTGATTGCTCAAACGCCGATCGAGCCGCGTGATTCTGCGCGACTGCTGGTCGATAGAGGTGCGTCGACTCCGCGTGACGCCATGGTGCGCGATCTGACGCGGTTGCTGCGCGATGGCGACGTGCTCGTCGTGAACGACACCAAGGTTGTGCCGGCGCGGCTACATCTCGCGCGCTCGACTGGCGGGGCAGTGGAAGTGCTGCTGCTCGAGCCGCTCGATGACACGCATCGCGACTGGGAGGCTCTCATCCGTCCAGGGCGCAAAATGAAACCCGGCGAGGTGCTGTACGCGACCGACAACTCCGAAGCACTTACCGTGTTGGGTCGCGGCACCAAAGGAGACACGTTTCGCGTCTCGTTCGTGCACGACGACCCCGCATCGCTCATTGCTCGTCTCGGTGAGATGCCGCTGCCGCCGTATATCACGCAGCGCCTCGACGACTCGACTCGTTACCAAACCGTCTATGCGCGCGAAGCGAAGTCGGCAGCCGCGCCAACTGCGGGGCTGCATTTCACGCCCGAGTTGCTCGCGGCTGTGCGAGCGATGGGGGTGCCGATTGCGAACGTCGAACTCGTTGTGGGTCTCGACACCTTTGCGCCCGTCACCGTCGACGACCCGCGCGATCACGTGATTCACACCGAGTCGTATCACGTGCCGCACGAAACGCTCAACGCCGTGCAGTCGGCCAAGCGGGTTGTTGCCGTCGGCACCACCGCCACGCGCGCACTCGAGTCGGTCGGTGCGACCGGGCAGACCTCGGGTCGAACCAACCTCTTCATCACACCTGGCTTCGAGTTCAGGCATGTTGATGTCTTGATGACGAACTTCCACATGCCGAGAACCACGCTGCTCTTGATGATCAGCGCGTTTGTCGGTGATCGTTGGCGGCGGTTGTACGAGCACGCCATCACTCAGCAATATCGCTTTCTCTCGTTCGGCGATGCGATGCTGCTTGACCGCCGCGCGAAGTAACGCGGTGGTGCGCATAGCCTGACGAGAGTGTTTCGGGCGACTGCGGCCATCAGTGCAACAGATGGTGCAGCGCGAGCATGCATCGTCACACTTGCGCGCGGCACTTACACCACGCCTACGTTCATGCCGGTGGGAACTCGCGGCGCGGTGAAGTATCTCAGTGCGGCTGACTATGAACAACTCGGCGCACAGATCGTGCTCGGCAACACCTATCACCTCATGCTGCGCCCTGGCGCCGATGTCGTGGCGCGGCGCGGTGGGCTTGGTCGCTTTGCGGGTTGGCGGGGTCTCACCCTCACCGACTCGGGCGGATACCAAATCTTCTCTCTCGAACCCGACGTCGACGATGATGGGGTGACGTTCACGTCGACGTACGACGGGTCGAAGCACCGATTGACTCCTGAGACCGCGGTAGCCACACAAGAGCAACTCGGAGCCGACATCCAGATGGCACTCGATGTGTGTCCGCCTCTGCCATCGACTACAGAAGTCGTGCGCGAGGCGATGCGGCGAACCAGTCTCTGGGCACGACGCGCGCGAGCCGCCCATCAGCGCGACGACCAGTCACTCTTTGGCATCGTGCAAGGTGGCATCAACGAACATCTTCGCCGCGAGAGCGCACGCGACATCGTGAGCGTCGGCTTCGACGGCTACGGCATTGGGGGATTATCGGTGGGCGAGACACGCGAGCAAATGCTGCCCGCCCTTGCTGCGGCACTCGCCGAACTGCCTGCCGATCAGCCCCGATATCTGATGGGTGTCGGTGACCCGGCATCGATGATTGAAGCAATTGGTCTCGGTGTCGACCAGTTCGATTGTGTGTTGCAGACTCGACTCGGTCGGCACGGCACGGCACTCACCAGTAGCGGTCGTCTCAACGTGAAGCGCGCCGAGTTTGCCGAGAGCGACGAGCCGCTCGACCCAACCTGTGGGTGCCTGGTCTGTCGCACGCACGCGCGCGGCTACTTGCGGCACCTCTTTCAGGTTGCCGAGCCGACGGCGTCGCGGCTGGTGTCGCTGCACAACCTCGCGTGGACGTTGAACCTCATGCAGCGCGCCAGAAGCGCCATCATTTCGGGTTCCTTCGCCGTTTTGCGGCAAGAGGTGCTCGACGTTTGGCAGTAGCGTAAGTCGTCATGTTCAGCCTGATCCTTGCCGCAGAAACGACCACGACGTCTTCGGGCGGCGGTGGAGTTCTCGGCCTCTTGCCGCTCATCCTCATCTTCGTGGTGATGTACTTCTTGTTGTTGCGCCCACAGCGTAAGCGCCAGAAAGAGACGGCAGCACTGCAGTCGGCCATTCAGGTCAACGACTCGGTGCTCTTGACCAACGGCATCATCGGTCTGGTTACTGGCGTCGAAGACCGCTTCTTGTGGGTCGAGATTGCCGAAGGCGTGCAGGTGCAGGTCGTGAAAGGTTCCGTCGGCAGCAAGGTGAACATGGATGGCAGTCCGATCGCCGTGCCCAAGCCAGCAAAGGCGTCAAAGCGTTTTGGCAAGCAAGCCGACACCGACGGAGACAAGAAGTAGTCACCGAACCGCTCGTTCGGTTCTTGGGTTGATGATCACACGTACATGAAGCGCCGCCTCGCTGCCTCGTTGATCGGCATCATCGTTGTTGCTGGTGCGGCAATTGGCACCACGATTGGCACCGGTAACCGACCGTCGCTCGGCCTTGACCTGCAAGGTGGTGCATCAATCACGTTGCAGCCTGAGGGCGAGTATGACGCGGCCGCGCTCGAGGTGGCAGTCGAGATCATTCGTGCACGTGTCGACTCGATTGGCGTTGCTGAACCCGAAATCATTCGTCAAGGTGACACGGTCGTCGTCAACTTGCCGGGAGTCAAAGACCAGCAGCGCGCCCTCGACATCGTTGGTCGCACCGGTGACTTGCAGCTGCGACCGGTCTTGCAGACGGGCTCAATTGACCCGACCGCGGGAACGGGCGATACCGAAACGCCAGCGTCGACCGAAACAACGCTGCCGAGCGAGACCACCGTGCCGAGCGAGACGACAGTGCCCGACGAAGGTGGCCCGGGCGAGTCTCGCGGAGCACGCCCGATGACTGACACGACGTTGCCGACAGAGACCACGGTCGCGAGCGACACCACGATTGCAACTAACACGACCGCGCCAACCGAAACCACGATCGCCCCAGACGCGACGACAGAAGATGGCGCAGCCACCCCTGAAGCCGTCACCACCGGGGCGCCAACCAACGAACCGCCTGCCGGCTCTGAGGTGCTGCTCGGCAAAGACGGTCTCGCGTATCTGGTCGGCCCAGTGGCTGCGACAGGCTTGGTGTTCGAGAACACCGCGTCTGCAACGATTCAAGGCTCGGGGTGGTCGGTCGTCGTGCAATTGCGCGGTGGCGCGGAGGGCGAAGACATCTGGAACGCCTTGACGACCCGCTGCTTCTCGCGCGATGCGACCTGCCCCACCGCACAAGTGGCAATCGTGCTCGATGGTGAGGTGTTGTCTGCCCCAGTGGTGCAAGAAGCCGTCTTCACCGGGGGAGAAGTGCAGATCACCGGTGACTTCACTGAAGCCGAAGCGCGCGACCTGGCCAAGGTGCTCGAGTTCGGTGCCGTGCCCGTGAAGTTCGCAGTCTCGCAAGTGCAGACGGTCTCGCCAACACTCGGTGGCGACTCGTTGCGCGCCGCCATCATCTCTGGTCTCGTTGGGTTAGTGCTCGTCTTCCTTCTGATGCTGGTGTACTACCGCTTCGTTGCGCTTGTGGTGTTCTTCGGCATCACCGTGTCGATTGCTTTGCAGTTTTCGATCATCACCTATTTGTCGAAGACCAACGGGCTCGCACTCTCGCTGTCGGGTATCGCAGGCATCATCGTGTCGATCGGTATCGCAGTTGATAGCTACATCGTCTTCTTCGAGCGGCTGAAAGATGAACTTACCTCAGGTCGCACACTGCGCAACTCGGCACAGCGCAGCTTCGAAGGCGCTTGGCGCACGGTGCTGGCGGCTGACACGGTGTCGTTCCTCGCTGCTGCTGTGTTGTGGTGGCTGACGGTCGGCTCGGTGCGTGGTTTTGCGTTCTTCCTCGGTCTCGCAACGCTCGCCGACGTTGCAATCGTGTGGTTCTTCACGCGACCGGCGATGCTGTTGCTTGCCCGCAGCAAGTTCATGGAGAATCGCTCGTTGCTCGGTATTCGACCCAAGAGTGAAACGGTGGTTGCGTCGTGAACATCATCGCGGGCTTCGGCCGCCTCTATCGGGGAGAAACAACGGTTGATTACTACGGCAAGCGACGCGCAGCGTTCGTCGTGTCGGCGGCATTCATGGTGGTCACTGTCGTGGCCCTGGTGGTCGGAGGATTGAATCTCGGTATCGACTTCAAGGGTGGAGTCGCGTGGGAAGTGCCCGCTTCGGCAACGTTCGGCGAAACCCAGGTGCGCGAAGTACTCGAGGCCAACAATGTCGAGACGTCAAACGCCAAGATTCAAGTCTTGTCGGGCACTGACGGAGACCGCATTCGCGCCCAGGTTGGTGACCAACCCGATTCGGTGCGCCAAGCCGTGCAAGTGGCGCTGGCAGAGAAGGCCGGGGTCGAGGCACAAGACGTGAGCGTCGCACGCGTCAGTTCGTCGTGGGGCCGCAGCATCACCGAGAAAGCCATTCGCGCCCTGCTCGTCTTCTTTTTGCTCGTGTCGCTCTACATCGCATGGCGTTTTGAATGGAAGATGGCGTTGGCAGCGATTGCTGCGATGGCCCACGACGTGCTCATCTCGGTGGGTATTTACGCCTTGCTGCGCTTCGAGGTAACCCCGGCGACGGTGGTCGCGTTTCTCACCATTCTCGGCTATTCGCTTTACGACACGGTCGTGGTCTTCGACAAGGTGCGCGAAAACATCGATCGGTTCGCTTCGTCACGCATCTCGATGGGCAACATCGTCAATGTGTCGAGCAACCAGGTGCTGGCCCGATCGTTGAACACCACGCTGTCGTCGGCATTGCCGGTCGTTTCGCTGCTCGTCGTCGGCTCGATCATCATGGGCGCCACGAGCCTGCAAGAGTTCGCCATCGCTCTCTTGGTGGGCATGTTGACCGGCACCTACTCGTCGATTTTCGTCGCCACACCGCTCTACGCCGTGATGAAGAATCGTGAGCAGAAGTATGCGGCTGTTGCTGATCAGGTTGCGAAGGGCGCTGAGATGGCGGCACTCTTTGAGCATTCGACCACACGCGCCGCTCAGAAGGCGGCGTCGGGTGAGGTCGCGGCGTCTCGCGAAGCCCAGGTGTTGAAGAACACGGCGAGCAATGTGCTGACGCACCCACCGCGTCCGCGCAAGCGACGTCGCCGCTGACGCGCAAGCGCTGCCGCCGCTGACGCGCAAGCGCCGCCACTAGCACCCAAACCACGACTCAACCAGTTCGTAGACTCATTGCATGGCCACCGGCACACGGGTGCTGCCATGGCGTCGCCAGCAGAGCACCACCGCGCAGGAAGTCGCGCCGCTGCTCGCGACCTACAAGAGTCGTCATCCCAAAGGGTCATTGACCAATATCAACCGCGCTTTTGACACGGCGCGCGAGGCCCATCGCCACCAGACTCGCACCACGGGCGAGGCGTACATCACCCATCCGTTGGCAGTCGCCCGTGTGGTCGCCGATATCGGGCTCGATGAAGCATCAATCATCGCTGCGCTCTTGCACGATGCTGTTGAAGACACCGAGCTGACGCTTGACGACATCACGCAGACGTTCGGTGCAGAAGTTGCCTCGATTGTCGATGGTGTGACCAAGCTCGACCGCCTGCAGTTCGACTCACAAGAAGCCCAGCAAGCAGCAACCATGCGCAAGATGCTGGTGGCGATGGCGCGTGACCTGCGAGTGCTCATCATCAAGTTGTCTGATCGCCTGCACAACATGCGCACGCTCGCCTCGAGCCCCACCGAGAAACAACAGCGCGTCGCACAAGAAACTCTCGACATCTATGCGCCTCTGGCCCATCGCCTCGGCATGCAGGAGATTAAGCAACAACTTGAAGACCTCGCTTTTGCCGCTCTCTACCCAAAGCGTTACGCCGAAGTTGAGCATCTTGTCAGCACCCGAGCCCCGCAACGCAGCGTGTATCTGGCGCGAGTGCTGGGTCAAGTCGACAAGTTGCTCGGGACAGTGAAGATCAAGGCTGAACTTACGTCGCGCGGAAAGCATCTCTGGAGCATCTACGAGAAGATGGTGCAGAAGGGCCGCGAGTTCGACGACATTTACGACCTGATGGCAATTCGAATCGTGGTCGACAGTGTGCGTGATTGCTACGCGGCGCTCGGTGTGATTCACGGTCATTGGAAGCCGGTCGTTGGTCGCTTTAAGGACTACATCGCGATGCCGAAGTTCAACCTCTATCAGTCTCTGCACACGACGGTCATCGGCCCAGACGGCAAGACAATCGAGGTGCAGATTCGCACCCGCGACATGCACCAGCGCGCCGAATGGGGTGTGGCATCGCATTGGGCCTACAAAGATTCGGCGAGTGCGCAAGAAGTCGAATGGCTGAACCGCATTCTCGACTGGCAGGGCGAGGTCTCTGACCCTCGGCAGTTTCTCGATGGTTTGAAGACCGAACTCGAGCAAGACGAACTCTTCGTGTTTACCCCCAAAGGCAGGGTTATCTCACTGCCACTCAAGTCGACACCGGTCGACTTCGCCTACGCCGTGCATACCGAGGTTGGGCACAGCTGTGTCGGTGCACGAGTCAACGGTCGTCTCGTATCGCTCAATCACCAACTGACATCGGGTGACACCTGCGAGGTGTTGACGACGAAGAGTGAAGGCAGTGGCCCCTCACAGGGATGGCTCGAATTCGTCGTATCGACCAAGGCGCGCAACAAGATCAAACAATGGTGGTCGCGTGAGCAACTCGAAGACATGGTCGACGAGGGCCACGACGAGTTCGTTGAAGAGCTGCGGCGTGTCGGCCTCTCTCTGCGACGCATCGAAGCTTCACCAGAACTCGCCAGTGAAATTGCGTCACTCGGCTATGCCGACCTCAATGGTTTGCTTGCGGCAATCGGGCAGAAGAAGGTGCCTGCCCGCACCCTCGTCGCGCGGCTGCGTGAGGCGCTGCGGGCACCAGATGCAGATGAAGAAGCACCGGTCATGCCCACCTCGCGGCCACGTTCGGGCACCTCGAAGGCCAAGAACGCCGTGTATGTCGAAGGCCTCGATGATGTGCTTGTCAAACTGTCGAAGTGCTGCACGCCCGTGCCCGGAGACGACATCATGGGCTTTGTCACCAAGGGTCGCGGGGTCAGCGTGCATCGGGTCGATTGCGCCAACGCGCTCTCGCTGGTGTCAGAGCAGGCGTCGCGAGTCATCGACGTTGAGTGGGCCAACCCGAGCGCCGACGACACGTTTGTCGCCGCAGTCGAAGTGGTGGCACTCGATCGCACGAGATTGTTGAGAGACGTCGCGAATGCCTTGTCTGACCAGCGTGTCAACATCGTGTCGTGCACCACCCAGACCGGTAACGACCGCGTAGCACGCATGCGGTTCGAGTTTGAATTCTCCGACCCCAGCCACTTGCAGGCGATGTTGCGTTTGATCAAGAACATCGATGGCGTCTACGACGCGTTCCGCCTCTTGCCCGGAGCCGATGAGTCACGCACGACGGGTGATGCGCACCCTTCAAACATCGAAGCGAACTAGCCTTGGCGCGTGCCGACGTATAACACGAGCCCCGGCACCCGCGACATCCTCGCCCCTGAATCTGCTCGTTGGCGAGCGTTTCAGCAGGTGTTTGCTGACATCGTCGAACGTGCTGGGTTCGGCCACATCATCCCGCCGATGTTCGAAGACCTCGGTGTCTTTCTGCGCGTGGGCGAGACCACCGAAATCGTCACGAAAGAGATGTATGACTTTGACGACAAAGGTGGGCGCCGTATTGCGTTGCGTCCCGAACAAACCGCCAGCGTGTGCCGTGCCTTTGTCGAACATCGACCAGTCACGCCGTGGAAGGTCTGGTATGCGGGTCCGAACTTCCGCTATGAGAAGCCACAGCAGGGTCGCTATCGACAGTTCGATCAGGTCGGCGTCGAGGTTCTCGGCATCGATGATCCGCAACTTGACGCTGAGGTCATCGCGCTCGCAGTCGACTTCTATCGTCGTCTTGGTTTGCACGGCATTCGGCTGTCGTTGAATTCACTGGGAGACTCCGGCGATCGTGACCGCTATGCCACGGCGCTGCGCGCACACTTCACCAGCCATCTTGACGCGTTGTCGACCGAAAGTCGCGCGACACTTGAGCGCAACCCGCTGCGTGTGCTTGATTCAAAGCGACCTGAGGATGCACCGCTCATCGCTGCGGCACCACGCATGGCAGATCATCTCACCGATGCTGCCGCTACGCACTTTGCGGCGGTGCAATCGGCCCTACGGGCAGCGGGTGTCGACTTCGTGATCGACGATCGTCTCGTGCGTGGTCTCGACTATTACCGACGCACGACCTTTGAATTCGTCGCAACAAGTTTGACTGCCGCCCACACGGCAATTGGTGGCGGTGGGCGATACGACGGCCTCGTCGCCGATCTCGGGGGTCCCGAAACTCCTGGCATCGGTTTTGCGCTCGGGCTCGACCGCACCCTCCTGGCCTGCGATGCCGAGGGCGTCTTTGCTGCACCGACGTCGGCGGTCGATGCTTTCATCGTCGATGTCACCGGCGGCGAGCAGGCCGCGCAACTCTGCACGCAGTTGCGCGCTGCCGGCTTCGGGGTAGATCGCGCCTACGACTCCCGCAGCATGAAATCACAGATGAAGGTGGCTGACCGAAGCGGGGCGCGCGTCGCGATAATCATTGGTGAAGATGAAGTTGCGGCGAATACCGTGACGGTCCGTACGATGGAAAGCGGTTCACAGCAGTTGGTGTCGCGCGGCGAACTCGTCGAGCGCCTGAAGACGGTCTTGGGCCGTTAGCTCAACATGACCTCCACGACCTTGCGCACGCACCTGTGCGGCGAACTCACTGCAGCCCACATCGGCCAGCAAGTCACCCTGGCCGGCTGGGTGTCGCGCCGCCGTGAACACGGTGACAAGCTGGCGTTTCTCGACGTACGCGACTATTCAGGCGTCATGCAGTGCGTCATTGATGACGGCACCGACGCGCGCAGTGAGTGGGTAGTGCAGATCGTCGGCACGGTAACTGCGCGACCCGAGGGCACACGCAATACGAACCTCGCAACGGGTGAGGTTGAGCTCACTTCGTGCACGCTGCAGGTGTTGAACGCTGCCGAGCCACCGCCGTTTCCGATCGATGCGCGCGCTGATGAAGTTGACGAGAATATACGACTCAAGTACCGCTACCTCGACATTCGTCGTGAACGCATGCAGCGCAACATTCGTCTGCGAGCACGAGTCAACTCGGCGATTCGCGGTGCGATGGAAGAGCAAGGCTTCATCGAAGTTGAGACGCCATTCCTCATGCCCTCAACACCCGAAGGTGCGCGCGAGTTTCTCGTGCCATCGCGCAAAGAGCCCGGCTCGTTCTACGCCCTGCCGCAGTCTCCCCAGTTGTGGAAGCAGTTGCTGATGGTCGCAGGTGTCGACCGCTACTACCAGGTCGCCCGTTGCTTGCGTGACGAAGACCTGCGCGCCGATCGTCAATACGAGTTCATGCAGCTCGATGCAGAGATGAGTTTCGTGTCGAAAGACGACGTGCTGGCGGCCATCTCCCATTCGGTGACTGCGGCGGCTCGAGCGGCGACAGGCGAGACACCACCCCCAATCGAACGAATCACCTGGCACGACGCCATGAACCGGTTCGGTAGCGACAAGCCCGACCTGCGCTTTGGCATGGAACTCGTCGAACTCACCTCGGTGTTTGCCGGCACTGGCTTCAAGGCTTTCGCTGCAGCCGCCTGCATTAAGGGCCTGCGGGTCGATTCCGCGACGTATCCCGAAGCCGCCGCCATGGGTCGCAACAAGCTCGACGCTCTCACCGATCGCGCCAAACAACTTGGCGCCAAGGGTCTGGTGTGGATGAAGGTCGGTGACGGCAACACACTCGACTCACCGGTCGCCAAATTCTTGAGCGACGACGAGAAGATGAAGCTGTGTTCGGCACTCGGCGCGGGCAGCGGCGACTTGTTGTTGTTGGTCGCCGATGAGTGGTCGACCACATGCACGGTGCTCGGCCAGTTGCGCAACGACTTGGCGCGTCCTCCAGTGCATGAGGGTCCGTACCGCTACGTATGGGTGATCGACTTCCCGCTGTTTGTCGGCATCAATCCGACCACCAAGAAGCCACAGCCGGGTCATCATCCGTTCTGTCATCCGCATCCAGACGACATCGCGAAACTCGAGACAGATCCGCTCAATGTTCGGGCACTTGCTTACGACCTGGTGCTGAACGGCTGGGAGCTCGGCTCGGGCTCGATTCGAATTCATGAACCCGAGTTGCAGCGACGCGTGTTCCAGATTCTTGGTATCGACGACGCGACCGCCGACCGCAAGTTCGGATTCTTCTTGCAACCCTTCAAATACGGTGCGCCACCGCATGGTGGCTTCGCATACGGCATCGACCGCTTGGTGGCGATTCTTGCGGGGGAAGAGAACATTCGCGAGGTCATTGCCTTCCCCAAGACGCAGTCAGGTCTCGACCCGATGACCAACGCACCTGGTCCGGTCGAGGCGGCACAACTCGCCGAACTCGGTCTGCGCACGCTGCCCAAACCGGCAGGCTGAGGCGCCTCAGCGCGAGGCTCGATGACCGTCGACGACCTCTTCAGTGCTGCAGCCGAGCACACGTTGCGGGGCCAGGCACCGCTCGCTGCACGGCTTCGCCCGCGCACGCTCGACGACGTTGTCGGGCAAACCCATCTGCTCGGCGCGCAGGGCCCCCTACGCAAACTGATTGAGACTGATCGGCTCTCGTCGGTGATTCTCTGGGGACCACCGGGTGTCGGCAAGACCACGATCGCCGAAGTCGTAGCCCTCGTCACGAAACGTATCTTTGTTCGACTCTCGGCCGTGACTGCCGGTGTCAAAGACGTTCGCGAGGTGCTTGAAGCGGCACGCGATCGCCTTGGTCAACAACAACAGCGCACGATCGTGTTCGTCGACGAGATTCATCGCTTCAATGCCGCGCAGCAAGACTCGTTGTTGCCGGCGGTGGAAGCCGGCCTCATCACGTTGATCGGAGCCACCACCGAGAACCCATTCTTTGAGGTGAATGCGCCGCTACGCAGCCGCTCGACGTTGTTGCGCCTCGAGCCACTCACCTCAGAAGAACTGCACGAGCTCTTGCGGCGTGGTCTTGCGCTTGAAGCAGCCCACGCAACACCAGATGCGCTTGAGCTCATCGTGCAACGTTGCGGCGGAGACGGCCGCCAGGCGCTCACGTCGCTTGAGGTGGCACTCGCTCTGGCCGAGGGCGCCGAGATCACGCTTGCTCATGCAGAAGCTGCACTCGCTACGAGCGCGCTTCGTTATGGCCGCGACGACCACTATGACGTCATTTCAGCGTTGATCAAGAGCATGCGTGCGGGTGACGAGACCAGTGCAGTCTTCTGGCTGGCGCGCATGATCGAGGCGGGGGACGACCCGCGTTTCATTGCGCGACGACTGATCGTGTTTGCCAGCGAAGACGTGGGTCATGCCGACCCGTTGGCGCTATCGGTCGCGACGGGTGCCGCGCTGGCGGTCGAACACGTCGGGCTGCCAGAGGCTCGCTACAACTTGACGCATGCAGTGATGCATCTTTCTCGTGCTCCGAAGAGCCGTGCAGTGGTTGATGCGATCACCGAGGCGACTGAGGCATTGCACAACGGTGCATCGAGCGAAGTTCCCCCGCACTTGCGTGATGGCACCACACCCCAGGGCAAGGTGATTCCGCCTCGGCGGTACGCTCAATAGCGGTCATGTTTCGTCGTCTGTTCTGGTTTGCGCTCGGCGCCCTCGCGGCACTCTTCGGTTATGGCTGGCTGCGCCGCAAGGCCGATAGTGCCGCCACCAAAGAGTCGGTTGACGGCTTCATCGACTCGCTGGTCGATGGCGTGCTTGCAATGAAGGAGCGAGTCACTCAGACCGTCGGTGGCGCCAGCGAGCGCTCGCGCGAGTCGACGAGCAACGACCTCTTCGAATAACCCGATGCCGCGCGCCGACATCACGACGGCCGATCAGCTGCGCCAGGCGTTCACCGGCTTTTTCGCCGACAAGGGGCACACCGTCGTGCCGTCTGCCAGTTTGATTCCGTTTGATCCGACGATCATGTTCACGGTGGCGGGCATGGTGCCGTTCAAGCCGTATTTCGTCGGCGAAGAAGCCTCGCCCTACCCGCGGGCAGTCAGCGTGCAGAAGTGTGTGCGCGCTGGCGGCAAGCACAACGACCTCGACGATGTCGGTCGCACGAAGCGTCACCTCGTCTTCTTTGAGATGCTCGGCAACTTCAGTTTCGGTGACTACTTCAAGGAGAAGGCGATTCCGTGGAGCTGGGAGCTCGTCACCGAGGTGTTCGGTTTCGACGGCGACCGACTGTGGATCACCGTGCACGAGAGCGACGACGAAGCCGAGCAAATCTGGCACGACGTCGTGGGTGTGCCGATGAACCGCATTCAGCGGCTCGGCGACGCCGACAACTTCTGGCAGATGGGTGATGTCGGACCGTGTGGGCCGTGCTCGGAGATTCACATCGATCGTGGCAGTGCGTTTGGGCCCGACGGTGGCCCGCTGCACGACTCCAAAGGTGATCGCTTTCTCGAGTTCTGGAACCTGGTGTTCATGCAGTACAACCAGGCGAACGACGGCTCACGCACCCGCTTGCCCAAGCCGTCGATCGATACGGGTGCGGGTTTCGAGCGAATCCTCACGTTGACACAGGGCGTCGACTCGATCTGGGAGACCGATCTGCTTGCTCCGCTCATCGATAAGGGTCGCAGCGTCAGCGGTGCCGACTATCGCGTGGGCGACTACGAACATCGACCGAGCTTCAGTCTGCGAGTGATGGCCGAGCACGCACGTTCGTCGATGATGATGATCAACGACGGTGTGTTTCCTTCCAATGAGGGGCGTGGCTATGTCTTGCGGCGCATCATTCGTCGTGCTGTGCGCCACGCCTATCTGCTCGGGTGCGAGAAGATCGTCATGCCAGCACTCGTCGATACTGCAGTCGGGCTCATGAAGAACGCCTACCCAGACTTGTCGACGAACCGCGATTTCATTCTCGGCGTCATTACTCGTGAAGAAGAGAAGTTCCGCGCCACACTGCGAACCGGGCTGGGCATTCTCGAGGACGAGTTCGAACGCAAGACCGGCACCATCAGTGGCAAGTCGGCGTTCGCGCTGCACGACACCTACGGATTTCCACTTGAGCTCACCCAAGAAATCGCGCAAGAACGGGGTGTGGGCATCGACGTCTCTGGCTTCGAAGATGAGATGAGCCAGCAACGCGAGCGTGGCAAGAGTGCGCGCAAGAACGAAGCGGCCGACCCGCAGCGTGTGGCGGCGTATCGAGCGCTCGTTGACACGCATGGAGCCACAAAGTTCGTCGGCTATGACCGCAATTCATGTGAGGCCAAAGTGCTCGCTGTGCTGGGGCCGTTCGACTACGACGACGGCTCAAGCGTGCACGAGTTGTACCTCACTACTTCGCCGTTCTATGCCGAAAGCGGCGGTCAGGTCGGCGATAAGGGTGTCATCAGCACTGAATCAGCCACCGCACAGGTGATTGACACGACGTTTGCGGCACCGGGTCTGCGCCGACACCTCGTGCGCATCACGCGCGGTCACTTCGCCGAGGGAGACACGGTGCATGCAGAGATTGATGCAGCTGCACGTGCCGCAACACGACGCAACCACACGGCGACCCACGTCTTGCACTGGGCGTTGCGTGAGGTCTTGGGCGAACACGTGAAGCAGGCTGGATCACTCGTTGCACCTGATCGTCTGCGTTTCGACTTCAGCCACTACGAAGCCGTGTCTGCTGCGGAGATTCGCCGCATTGAACAACTGGCAAACGCCGAAGTGTTGGCCAACGCCAGAGTGACAGCGACGGAGATGACGAAGCAGGCGGCCAGCGACAAGGGCGCCATCGCATTTTTCGGCGATAAGTACGGAGACGTAGTACGCGTGCTTGAAGCGGGTAAGTCGCTTGAGTTATGCGGTGGAACTCACGTATCGGCGACAGGAGACATTGGTCCGATCAAAGTGATCAGCGAAGGTTCGATCGGCTCGAACCTGCGTCGAATCGAGGCGCTGACAGGCGAGAACGCCATTCGCTACATGCTCGACACGGCGGCATCGGTGGCGGCCGCAGCAGATGTGCTGGGCGGCAAGCCCGACGAAATCGTCGTGGCTGCGCAACGCGCAGTCGACCACGCGAAGTCACTCGCCGATGAAGTCAAGCGCTTGCGTGGTGCACAAGCAGCAACCCACGCTGCAGAGCTTGCCGCCCGTGCCGTTGGCGGTTCATTGGTGGCACGCGTCGACGGGCTCGCACCAGCCGAACTGCGCGACCTCGCCATCGCCGTGCGTGCCAAGTCGGGCATTGAAGCAGTAGTGCTCGGAGGAATCTCAGATTCGGGTGGTGTCGCACTCGTCGCTGCGGTCACGCCGGCGAGTGGTCTGAAGGCAGGGGAGTTGATCAAAGATGCCGCCAAGCAAGTCGGTGGTGGTGGCGGCGGCAAGGGAGACATCGCAACTGCCGGTGGCAAGAACACGGCAGCACTCGACGATGCCTTGGCGACGGCGACAAAGGCAGTTGCGGCAGCGCGTCAGGCGTGACCATGCGTTGTCTCGGCCTTGACCTCGGCAGTCGGCGAATCGGTGTCGCGCTCTGCGACCCTGACGAACGGGTTGCGACTCCGCTCACCGTGATTGAACGAGCCAAGCAACGTGCAGAAGACCATCGGCAAATTGCCGCGCTGGTGACCGAGTATGAGGTGCAGGCGGTGGTCGTCGGGCTGCCGCTGAATCTTTCGAGCAAGGTCACCGCTGCTGCGCAGGGCGCCATTGATGAAACCGAGCAACTGCGTGGCGCGCTGAGTGTTCCGGTACATCTGCACGATGAACGGCTCACGACGGTGGCAGCCAATCGCTCGCTGGTGGAAATGGAGATGAAGGCTGATGCCCGCCGTCGCGTGGTCGACAAAGTTGCCGCGGCCGTGATGCTGCAGTCGTTCATTGACTACCGCCGTCACGAGCGCGAACGAGCCACCTCGTGAGCAACTGGAACGAAGACCCCTGGGATACCCCGCGGTCGAGTGACGCGGCAGATACCGACGGCATGGTGCCCGACCTACGTCGATACTCGCGACAGATCTTCATCGGTCTGGCGATCGTTGCGACGGTCTTTGTTGCGTGGGCCGGATATCAGGTCACCTCGCTGGCTGGCAATCTGCAGACCGACGATGCTCCCGCGATGCCGGCCGACAACGCTGTCACCGAGGTCGAAGTGGTCTTCCCCGAGGGCTTTACCGTGGCACAAGTCGCGGCTCGCCTCGAGCGCGATGCGCCAGGTTTCACCGTCGCCGACGTTGATGCCGCGCTTGCCTCAAGTGACTTGGTGGCACCGTTTCGACCCGCGGATGTCACGTCGTATGAGGGATTGTTGTTTCCGGCGCTCTATCGGGTCGCGTCGTACGAAGACGAAGCCGACGTGCTCGCACGCATGATCGAAGAGCTGCGCACTCGCGCGCTGTCGAACGACATTGAGGCAGCCGCACAGCGACTTGGGCGCACACCGTATGAACTCATCATCATCGCCTCGTTGATTGAACGAGAAGTCAAGGTCGCTGATGAGCGTGCGCTGGTGTCGCGTGTCATTCATAATCGTCTCGAACTCGATATGGAATTGCAGATCGATGCGGCGTTGTATTACGGCGCACCCGAGGGCGCTGACTTCGCCACGCTGAAAGCAGCAGATACGCCATACAACCTGTATCGCGTCAAGGGTCTTCCGCCCACACCGATCGCCAACCCAGGTGAAGCCGCACTGATTGCTGCCATGAACCCCGCCGATGACCCGGCCGAAGATGATGCGCGTTGCACAGCGCGCACGAAGAAAGAAAAGCAACAGCCCTGCCGCTTGTTGTTCTACGTGCTGGCCGACGCCGAAGGTCGCCATGCGTTTTCCACCACCTACCGACTGCACGAACAGAACGTCGAAGCCGCTCGGGCGGCCGGCGTCTTGCCGTAGCACGAGACCTCAAACGCTCATGCAGCAGCTCGCCGCGGTCATTGGCAGCCCGGTGCGCCACAGCCTCTCACCGGCGATTCACAACGCTGCATTTGCGCATCACGGCGATGCATGGGTGTACCTCGCCTTCGAAGTGCAGCCCCAGCACGCTGCTGCGGCCGTCGACGCCATGCGTGTGCTTGGAATCAGCGGACTGTCGGTGACGATGCCGCACAAAGAGATGGTGCTCGGTGCACTCGATGACCTTTCAGATGATGCGCGGCTCGTCGGTGCGGCGAACACCGTGGTGCGCGATAGCAGCGGTCGTCTCATCGGTCACAACACCGATGGGGCGGGTTGCGTTGATGCGTTGCAACGAGCCGGGGCAGACCTTGGCAGCGTGGCAGTGGTCGGCGCAGGGGCAACAGCGCGAGCAGTGGTGGTGGCACTGGTCGGCGCGGGCGCATCGGTCGGCGTCGTCAATCGAACTGCCGAGCGACGCTCGATCGCAGTTCGCATCGGCAACTCGGTGCGTAGCAACTCGACAAACGCAATCGAACCCGAAGACCTTGCAGCGTTTCCGACCATCATCAACACCACACCAGTCGGCATGCACGGCTTTGGTGCTGACGTCCACACCAACGCGACGCCGTTCGATGTGTCGCTACTTCACACTGGGCAGTTCGTGCTTGATGCGGTGTATCACCCGCTAGAGACGACGCTCTTGCGGGCGGTGCGAGAGCGCGGCGGCACCGCAGTAGATGGCCTTGAGATGTTGTGTGCGCAAGCGGCACGTCAGCAAGAGTTGTGGTTAGGGCGCCGACCCGATGTTGCGCTGATGCGCGCTGCGGCACTCGCCGAACTCGCGGCGTCACAGCAGTAGAATTCAGCGAAGATGCTGCGCTACTTGACCGCCGGAGAAAGTCACGGTCAAGCGTTGGTCGTGATTGTCGAGGGTCTGCCCTCGAACTTGCCCGTCACCGTGGCAGACATCGCGAGCGAATTGGCGCGTCGCCGACTCGGGTTCGGCCGGGGCCCGCGGCAAAAGTTTGAGCAAGATGAAATTGAACTGATCGGCGGCATTCGACATGGGCGCACCCTCGGCTCGCCGGTGGCGGTGCTGATCAAGAACACCGAGTGGTTCCGTTCTGATGTCTGGCATGAGGAGATGTCGCCCCACCCCGGCGTCACCAAGAAGCCACTGACCCAGCCGCGACCCGGTCACGCCGACCTTGCGGGCATGCAGAAATACGACTTCGTCGATGCGCGCGATGTGCTCGAGCGGGCGAGTGCGCGTGAGACCAGTGCACGTGTTGTGGCGGGTGCGCTCGCCAAGTTGTTGCTGAAACAGATTGGGGTCGACATCGTCTCGCATGTCACTTCGTTGGGTTCGGTGTCGAGTGATGCCGTCGCTCGACCGACTGCGTCAGATGTGAACCAGGTTGATGAGTCGCCCGTTCGATGTTTCGACAAGGCCACCGAAGAGAAGATGATTGCCGAGATTGAGGCTGCGGCCAAAGATGGCGACAGCCTCGGCGGTGTCGTCGAAGTGCTGGCCTACGGCCTACCCGTGGGTCTGGGTAGTCACGTGCATTGGGACCGCAAGATTGACGGCATGCTCGCCCAGGCAGTGATGAGCATTCAAGCCGTGAAGGGTGTCGAGATTGGCGATGGCTTTGCCGGTGCGGCACGTCGTGGCAGCGCGGCCCACGACGCCATCGCGTGGGATGACGTGAGTGGCTCGTACCGCCGTGAAACGACGAAGGCAGGCGGCACCGAAGGCGGAATGACGACGGGCGAACTGTTGGTCGTACGCGCGGCGATGAAGCCGCTTTCCACCCTTAATCGTCCGACGCTAAAGACCGTTGACGTGGTGACGAAAGAAGAGACGGTCAGTTTCAAAGAACGCACCGACGTGACTGCCGTTCCGGCAATGGGTGTCGTGGCAGAAACGATGATTGCTCTCGTGCTTGCCGGCGAAGCCCAGCGAAAGTTCGGCGGCGACTCAGTAGCCGAGTTCGTGCGCAATGCCCGTGCGTTTGCCGAGTCGTTGCGTTAGCGCCGCATGCCGCGTGTGGTGGTACTCGTAGGCATGATGGGGTCGGGCAAAACCACGGTCGGGCGTCGAGTGGCAGACAAGCTCGGTTACACGTTCATCGATACTGACGATCTCGTCGTTGCCCGCGCGGGCAAGTCGGTGCGGGAGGTGTTCGAACACGATGGGGAAGCGACGTTTCGAGCCCTTGAGTCGCAGGCACTCGCTGAAGCATTGGCGACACCAGTCGACGCGGTCGTTGCGGCAGCCGGTGGTTGTGTGCTGAGTGCCGAGAATCGTGCGCTCATGACGACTGCTTCAGCGACAGTGCTGTGGTTGGACGCCGATGTCGCTTCGCTCACCGCACGCACGGCACGATCACCGCATCGCCCCCTGCTCGATGGCGACCCGACAGCGCGCTTGACGCAGCTTGATAGTCAACGCCGAAGTCTGTATGCCGAAGTGGCAGACGAGCGAATTGATACCGACGGCCTGACGCTCGACGACGTCGTGCAACGAGTGGTGTCGTACGCATGAGCACCCTGCATCGCGTGCGAGTTGATCTCGGCGTCAGGTCGTATGACGTGGTCGTGGGTCGGGGAGCGATTCGCGAACTTGCGAGCGTGATTCCTGCTGACGTCAAGCGAGTGGCGTTGGTGACACAAACATCATTGCCGATTGATGTTCGCGCCGAACTACCCGCTGGAGTCACGGTAAGTCGTCATCTGATTGGCGACGGCGAGCAACACAAGTCGCTCGCCACGATCGAACGTCTCGGCGATGAATTCGCCGCTGCTGGCATCACCCGCAACGATGTAGTGGTCGGTGTCGGCGGGGGAATGGTCACCGACGTGGCCGGCTTCGCTGCGGCGTCATGGCACCGTGGCATGCGTGTGGTGCACGTATCGACGACCCTCGTCGGCATGATTGATGCAGCTATCGGTGGCAAGACGGGCGTCAACATCGCCGCTGGCAAAAACCTGGTCGGCGCATTTTGGCAGCCCGCGGGGGTCATCTGCGACACGGCATTTCTCGACACGCTGCCAGAGCGTGAGCAGCGCTGCGGGCATGGCGAGATGGCGAAGTATCACTTTCTCACGGGTGACGACCTGTTGGCACTCGATCTTGATGCGCGTGTGGCCCGGTGCGTGAAAATCAAGGCCGACATCGTCGGGGTTGACGAACGCGAGTCAGGGCGACGAGCCGTGCTCAACTACGGTCACACTCTTGCCCACGCGCTCGAGATTGCCACTGAGTTCTCAATGGCGCACGGCGAAGCGGTTGCAATCGGCATGATGTTCGCTGCGCATTTGGCGCAGGCTCTCGGGCGAATCGACGCAGCACGCGTGGCACAGCACCGCACCGTGATTGCCGATCACTATCGCTTGAACATCAAGCCACCGAAAGGTGTGCAACGGGTCGAACTCATCGAACTCATGCATCATGACAAGAAGGCGGTAGATGGCCTCACGTTCGTGCTCGATGGTCCCAACGGCATCGAGACCGTGCGCAATGTCGACATCGCAGCCGTGCATCAGGCACTTGATGCACTCTCAGTACCCTGAACGCATGCCTTCGAATAAGGGTCGCCTGCTGCTGTTGCACGGCCCGAATTTGAATCTGCTCGGCACCCGCGAACCCGCCATTTACGGCACGGCCACACTCGCCGACCATGTGGCGCGCGCAACCAAGGCAGCCGAGGCGCTTGGGTATGGCGTCGATAGCGAGCAGAGCAACGACCTCGCGGTGCTCATCGCCCTCGTGCACCACGCCGCAGGCAAGTATCAAGGCATCGTGTTGAATGCCGGCGCCTTCACCCACTTCGCCTGGAGCCTGCACGATGCCCTCAAGTCGGTCGGACTGCCCGTCGTTGAAGTGCACCTGTCGAACCCTGCTGCTCGTGAACCGTGGCGCCACGAAAGCGTGGTGGCACCCGTTGCCATCGGTTCGATTGCGGGGTTTGGTGGAACCTCGTACGTGCTTGCGATTGAAGCCCTCGTTCGCCATCTGGATCACCAATGAGCCAACGCCACGATCTCGCCGCACCCCTGCCACCACTGTTGGTAACTGGTCGTGATGCACTCGTGCGCGCCGAGCTCGCCAAGCGCGGTTCGGCCGATGCTCTCGTGGTGTTCGATCTGAACAACATTCGATGGTTGACGGGTTTTACCGGCTCGGCGGGCACGCTCATTGTGCGCAACGACGAGATGGTGCTGGTTACTGATGGTCGTTACGGCGAGCAGGCTCGTTTTCAACTTGCGACTTCTGCGGCCGCGGCTCGCGTGTGCGAGGCACGTTCGGCCGCCGCGTTGCGCGAAGGCGTCGAGCAGTCGTTGGCTGGTGCATCTCAGGTGGCTGTTGATCCGAATGAAGTTACGCAGGCGCAGTTCGAGACGCTTCGATCTCAGACCACAGCGACGGTGATTCCGACTGCTGGTGTCGTGCAGCACTTGCGCCGACGCAAGACCGAAGCCGAGATAGCGCGCATGAAGCGAGCCGCAGCATGCACCGATGCAGCGCTTGCTGAGTGTGTCGAAATGATGCGCCATCGACCCACCGAGCGAGATGTGCGTGACGAGCTCGAATACCGCATGCGGCGGCACGGAGCCGACGGGCCGAGCTACGACACGATCGTGGCGACTGGTGCGAACGGTGCGCGTCCGCACCATCGGCCAACCGGGGCAGTGATCGAACCAGGCCACAGTGTGGTCATAGATGTCGGGGCACTTGTCGACGGCTACCACAGCGACATGACTCGCACCTATCTGATTGGTGATGTTGATCCGGTCATGCGCCGTATGCACGACGTCGTGCGCGAATCGCAACTCGCCGGCCTCGCTGCCGTGCGAGCCGGAATAACTGCCGGTGACGTCGACAAGGTGTGCCGCGACATCATCGCCGAAGCGGGCATGGCAGACCTCTTCATTCATTCCACCGGTCACGGTGTCGGGCTGCAGATTCATGAACAGCCCTGGGTGCGCACGGCGATGTCAGAGCCGTTACAGCCGGGTGAAGTAGTAACAGTCGAGCCGGGCGTCTATCGTGAAGGGCTCGGCGGCGTACGAATCGAAGATCTCGTGGTGGTCACCGAGAGCGGCTGCAACATACTCACCGAATCAGAGAAGGACATCTCGTGCCTGCAATTAGCACCAACGAACTAAAAAACGGCGTCACCCTCGAGTTGGACAAAGGGTTGTTCAGCATCGTCGAGTTTCAGCACGTGAAGCCTGGTAAGGGCGGCGCATTCGTGCGCACCAAGTTGCGCAACATGCGTACCGGAGCCGTCATCGAGCGCACCTTCAACGCGGGTGTGCGGGTCGAGCAGGCGATCATCGACCGGCGCGACATGCAGTTTCTCTACAAAGACGGCGACGATTTCGTCTTCATGGACACCGACTCGTATGAGCAGATCAACGTGACGCCGACAGCATTGGGCGACGCCGCCGATTATCTGGTTGAGTCGGCAACCGCGCAGATCGCCATGTATGACGGCGAGATTGTCACGGTGGAGATTCCCGCGTCGGTCGAGCTGGTTATTGCGCAGACCGAACCAGGCATTCAAGGCGATCGAGTCTCTGGCGCGAGAAAGCCGGCGACATTGCAAACAGGCAAAGTCATTCAGGTGCCCCTCTTCATCAACATCGGCGACAAAGTCAAAGTGGATACCCGCACGGGTGACTACGTCACCCGAGTCTGACGGCAGCGCTGGCGTGGCCAACGAACAGCCCGCCGATGCCGG
>Ga0214917_10002565_pt1 | contig 21921 bp, 17 predicted proteins | sample LL_1208_BB_MetaG_FD_177983 | JGI IMG/M metagenome (GOLD analysis project Ga0214917, IMG submission 177983) | Freshwater microbial communities from Lake Lanier, Atlanta, Georgia, United States - LL_1208_BB | ecosystem: Environmental > Aquatic > Freshwater > Lake | place: USA: Georgia | collected...
TCGGCCGCGATGAGGCTTCTCCCCTGCGGTCTGCTGGCGGCGGTCGCGGCGTGCGTCTGCGTCCGGCCGGCGCCCGCCGACGACCGACCGAACATCGTTCTCATGCTGGCCGACGACCAGGGGTGGAACGGGCTGTCGGTGGAGATGGCGCCCGGCGTCGCCGGCTCGCGGGCCGACGCGCACCACACCCCGAGCCTCGAGACGCTCGCCGCGCAGGGGATGCGGTTTTCGTGCGCCTATGCCCCCGCCCCCGTCTGCTCCCCCACGCGCATCAGCCTGCAGACCGGCCGGAGCCCGGCAGCCCTCCACTGGACGAAGGCCGCCCCTCCCGAGCGTGGCCACAGGCTGATCGAGCCGACGAACATCCGGGATCTCTCCGCCGCCGACAGGACGATCGGCGAGGTGCTGCGTGACGCGGGCTACGCCACGGCCCACTACGGGAAGTGGCATATCGCCGGAGGCGGCCCGGGGCGGCACGGATACGACGAGCACGACGGCGACACCGGCAACGACAACGCCTTCCAGTTCACCGACCCGAACCCCGTGGACATCTTCGGCATGGCGGAGCGGGCCGAGGCCTTCATGGCCCGGACCAGCCGCGCCGGCAAGCCGTTCTTCGTGCAGTTGTCGTGGAACGCGCTCCATGCCTCGGAAAACGCCCTCCGCGCGACGCTCGCCAAGTACCGGCAGAAGTTCGGCGACGGAAACGACAAGCGGGTGACCACGGCGGCGATCACCGAAGATCTCGACATCGGCGTCGGCAGGGTGTTGGAGGCGATCGACAGGCTCGGCCTCGCCGGCACGACGTACGTCATCTACACGTCGGACAACGGATCCGGGGGCGGCGGCGGCCGGGGCCGCGCGGGCGGGGGCCGGCCGACCGGCCTGAGCGGAGGCAAGGGCTCGGTGTGGGAGGGGGGCGTCCGCGTTCCGTTCATCGTCCGCGGCCCGCGCGTCGCCGCCAACTCGTGGTGCCACGTGCCCATCATCGGCTACGACCTCTTCCCCACGTTCTGCGAATGGGCCCGGGTTGCGCCCCGGTCGCTGCCGAAGTCTCTCGAGGGAGGGAGCATCGCGGGGCTCGTCGCCGGAGACCCTCAGGCTCGAGTCGCGCGGCCGCGCGAGGAACTCGTGTTCCACTTCCCGCATTACCAGACGGGCAACACGCCCCATTCCGCGATCCGCCTCGGCAACCTGAAACTGATCCGGTTCTACGAGGACGACAGCGTGCGGCTGTTCGATCTCGACGCCGATCCCGGTGAACGCGACGACCTCGCGGGCCGCCAGCCCGCCGACGCGGCGCGGCTGCGGACGAGGCTCGAAGCGTACCTGGCCGCGGTCGACGCCCAGACGCCCGTCCCGAACCCCCAGTACTCCCCGGACCGCGCCCCTGCCCCGCCCGACCGCGGCGGCAAGCGCGGCACACGCAAGCCACGGAGCGGCTCATGATTCGCACCGCCCTGCCTCTTCCGGCGATCGCCTGCGTGATCGCCGCGATCGCGATCCTGGCGGGGGATCGTGCCGCGAACGCCCATCCCTGGCACCGCCACCGCGAACACAGCGAGGTCGCTCCCGTGACGCCGCACTCCCCCGACGCATCCGCGACAGAGCCCGCCGAATCGCGGATCATCCTCACCGCCGCACCGAAGCGGGGGGCGAACGAGGCCCTCGACATCGCCGCCGCCTTCGCCCCGTTCGAGGAACGAGCGGCGATCTCGACCCGCCGTGACGATCGGTGGTTCTACGTCGAGTCGAACGGCATCCCTGACCATCCGCTGATGATCGGCATCCGCAACTGGCAGCAGCAGGTGCCGCTGCCGCAGAAGTACGCGGGAGACAACGCGTGGCAGATCCCGCTCCATCCGGTGCGGGCGCGAGAGCCCGCCTCGACGAAGGACCGCTTCCTGCGCGGCGCGATCGCGCTGGCCGTGAACGGAATCCCGATCTTCAATCCGCTCAACAACCGAGGCGAGGACGCCCTCGCGATCGGAGAACTGGACGAGTACGGCGGGCACTGCGGTCGGGCCGACGACTACCATTACCACGTGGCCCCGGTGCACCTCGAGAAGGTCGTCGGCAAGGGGATGCCGATCGCCTACGCCCTCGACGGCTACCCGGTCTACGGCTCGACCGAGCCGGACGGCTCGCCGATGAAGCCGCTCGACGCCCTCGGCGGGCACGACGACGGCGCCGGCGGCTATCACTACCATGCGCTGAAGGAGTATCCGTACCTGATCGGCGGGTTCCGCGGCGAGGTCGTCGAGCGCGACGGGCAGGTCGATCCGCAGCCGCGCGCCGAGCCGCTGCGGCCGGCGCTCGGGCCGCTCCGCGGGGCGACGATCGTCGGGTTCGAGAAGCCTGCGGCCGACACCCGGAAGGTGGTGTACGAAGTCGCCGGCCGCAAGGGTTCCATCGAATACGAGGTCGGCAAGGACGGATCGGCGCGGTTCACGTTCACCGACCCGGCGGGCCGGAGTTCGACGGAGACCTACACGCCGCGCGGCGGCGGACCTGGCCGGCGTGGCGGCGGTGGCGGTCCCGGCCCGCGCGGTGGTCCGCCGCGGCCCGAGGATCGCCCGCCACCTCCCGACCGCGCCGAGGGCCGGCCAACACCGCCGCCCGCGCGACTGGCGGCGCGGGGGATCGCCGTCACGAGCCCGGCGTTCGGTCCCGGTGAACCACTGCCGGTGAAATACACCTGCGACGGCGCCGGCATCTCGCCGCCGGTCGCATGGGAGGCCGGCCCGGACGGCACGCAGGCCTACGCGCTGTCGCTCTGGCACACCACCCCCGACGGCGTGAAGTCGTACTGGGTGGTGTACGACATTCCGGCAGACGTCACGAGGCTGCCGGAGGACTCGCGGTCGCTGGGGACGGCCGGCCTCAACGGCAAGCGCCGCGCGGAGTACGACCCGATGTGTTCGAAGGGCCCCGGCCGGAAGGAGTATCACATCACCGTGTACGCGCTCTCCGACCGGCCCCGGTTGAGGCCCGGGTCGGCGACGCGGGAAGCCCTTCTCGAGGCGATCGCCGGGATCACGCTGGCGGAAGGCACGCTCAGCGTCTCCTACGAACGACAGGGACGGCGGTGATGCGCCCGGCCGCGCTGCTGCTCGTGCTCGCGATGTCGGCCGTCGAGGCCGCATCGGCCGCGGCCCCGCGGCCGCCGAATTTCGTCGTCATCCTCATGGACGACATGGGCTGGCGCGACGTCGGCTGCATGGGCAACACGTTCGTCGAGACGCCGCACATCGACCGGCTCGCGAAGGCGGGCATGCTGTTCACGCAGTCGTACGCGAGCGCGCCGAACTGCGCGCCGACGCGGGCCTGCCTGATGTCCGGGCAGTGGACGCCGCGGCACGGCATCTACACGGTGGTCGATCCACGCCAGCCGCCGGGGTCGCCGTGGCACAAGCTGCTGGCCGCGTCCAGCGAGTCGGAACTGGCGACGGAGGTCGTGACACTGCCGGAAGCGCTGCAATCCGGCGGCTACGCCACCGCGTTCCTCGGGATGTGGAACCTCGGCCGGGGGCGTTCCGGCCCGCGCACACCCGCCGGCCAGGGGTTCGACACGGTCGTGTTCCCCGAAACCCTCGGGTTCGGCAAGGATGCCTACTTCGACGGCGAGGGCAGGTATCTTTCCGACCGCCTCGCCGACGAGACGCTCGCGTTCATCGAGGCGCATCGCCGCCGGCCGTTCTTCGTCTACCTCGCCGACCATGCGGTGCACGCGCCGTTCGATCCCAAGCCCGAACTGCTGGCGAAATACACGCGGAAGGCCGCGTCAACGACCGACCGGCGCGACGACCCGGCGTACGCGGCCACGATCGAGGCGGTCGATCAGAACGTGGGGCGGATCGTCGCCGGCCTCGAGCGGCTCGGCCTCACGGACGACACCTACGTCATCTTCACGAGCGACAACGGCGGGACCGCGCGGTACACGGCGCCGCTGAGCGGGTCGAAAGGGCAGCTCTACGAGGGGGGCATCCGCGTGCCGCTCGTGGTGGCCGGTCCGGCCATCGCCCGCAAGGGGGCGATGAGCGACGTGCCGGTGGCGAGCATCGATCTCTACCCCACGCTCCTGGAACTCGCCGGGCTCGCCCCGGCCCCAGGTGAGCCCGGCGGAGCCGCGCGGCTCGACGGGACGAGTTGGGCCGCGGTGCTGCGCGGGGAAACGCCCCCCGCACGGCGCCTCTATTGGCACTTTCCGTGCTACGTCGGCAGGGCGACGCCGTCGAGCGCGGTCCGGGACGGGAGGTACAAGCTGATCGAGTTTTTCGAGGACGGCGGACGTGTCGAACTCTACGATCTCGACGCCGATCCGGGGGAAACACGCGACCTCGCGGGCCGCCAGCCCGCCAGAACAGAGGCCCTCGCAGGGGCGTTGCACGTCTGGCAGCAGGAGACGGGGGCCGCCATCCCGAAGGGGCCGAATCCCGCCTATGATCCGGCCGCCGACCGGCCCCGCGGGGCCGCCGGCCCGAACGATTCCCGGGCCGGGCGGCGGAAACCCGGACCCGGCACGGGAACTGGAACCGGCCGCTGAGGCCCGCGGCCGGCCGCGGAATCAGCCCCGCTGTTGTTCGGTCGGGCTGAAACTGCTAGAAATCAGATGTTCGACTGACTTTCGTCCGCACCCATTCCGTCGGGAACTGCGGTTCGTGCATCTGGCGATGGTCGCGCGTCGATGTGGTTCGTAAGCCAGTTCCCGAGTCCTCGAGGTTTTGTTTTTATGTCCCGGAAGATTTACGTGGGGAACCTCCCCTGGTCCACCACGTCCTCCGATCTGGAGGCGATGTTCGCACCGCACGGCGCCGTGCGGAGTGCCGAGGTGATTTCCGATCGCGAGACCGGCCGGTCCCGCGGGTTCGGTTTCGTGGAGATGGAGACCGACGAAGGTCTGCAGGCGGCGATCAATGCCCTCAACGGGCATGAGGTCAATGGCCGGCCCCTGACGGTCAACGAAGCTCGTGAGCGCACGCCCCGCGCTGGCGGCGGTGGCGGCGGCGGTCGTGGCGGCTACGGCGGCGGTGGCGGTGGCGGCGGTCGCGGTGGCTACGGTGGTGGTGGCGGCGGTTACGGCGGCGGTGGCGGCGGCTACCGCGGTGGCGATCGCTACTAAACCGGTCGAGACCTCTTCGACGACATGACATCGCAGGGGTCGGCGTGACCCCCACCCGGCCCCTGCGATGCCTTTCGATGCGCTGCTGCTCGTGACTTGTCCGTTGTTCGCGTTTTCTCCCCCTCGCACCCACTCCATCCCGGATCGTCCACGTTCATGCCCCCTGCCAATCCCAAGTTTGCCAAGTTCGCCAAGAAGAAGGCCAAGCCGCGCACCAAGGTGAAGCGGAAGGATCCGATCTTCATCGACGGCGCCCGCCCGCGTCCGATGTACGTGGACTACAAGGACCTCGAACTGCTCGGCAAGCTCATCAATCGCCAGGGCAAGATCCTCAGCCGACGGAAGAGCGGTTGCACCGCGGCCAGCCAGCATGCCGTGACGAGCGCCATCAAGCGTGCCCGGTTCATGGCGCTCCTGCCCTACGTCGGCGAGTGACGCCGCGGAGCGCATGCCAGCCCTGACGACCCGGCGCCGAGTCGAGTTTCGCGACACCGACGCCGCCGGGATCGTCCATTTCTCCGCCTTCTTCTTCTGGATGGAGTCGGCGGAGCACGAACTCCTGCGGAGCGCGGGACTGCACGTGTTCGATCCGCTGCCCGACGGCGGCACGGCGAGCTGGCCGCGGGTGTCGGCGGCCTGCGATTACAAGTCGGCCGTGCGGTTCGGCGACGAGGTGGAGATCGCGGTGCGGGTGGCCGAGCTCGGCCGCACGAGCGTCACGTTCGCCTTCCGCTTCGAGCACGCCGGCCTGCTCGTGGCCGAGGGGAGGATCGTGGCCGTGCGCTGCCTGATGCATCCGGGCAAGAAGCCGCAGGCTGTACCGATTCCCGAGGAGGTCGCGGCCCGGCTCGCGCCGTTCCGCGAAGCCTGACCTGCGGCCGCACGCGGGCCCGCCGATCCGGAGGAGCGCAGCATGCTCGAGGTCGATCGCCTGGCGAAGACGTTTCCGACGGCCGGTTGGCCCGTGCACGTGCTCGACGACGTGTCACTCCGCGTGGCGCCGGGCGGCCGGATGGCGATCATGGGCCCGAGCGGCTCGGGCAAGAGCACGCTGCTCTCGATCCTCGGCACGCTCGACGAGCCGACGTCCGGCAGCGTGCGGCTCGACGGCGGCGATCCGTTCGCGCTCTCCGCGGTGGAGCGGGCGGCGTTTCGCAACCACGCGATCGGCTTCGTGTTCCAGGAGCATCATCTGCTCGGCGGGTGCACGGCGCTCGACAACGTCGTGCTGCCGGCGCTCGCCACGGGCCGGGCCACGGCCGACGTCGTCGAGCGGGCCCGCATGCTGATCGAGCGTGTCGGCCTCGCGCACCGCGTCCACGCCCTGCCCGGCGAACTCTCCGGCGGTGAGCGGCAGCGGGTGGCCGTGGCCCGCGCCCTCGTCCTCGGTCCCCGGCTCATTCTCGCCGACGAGCCCACCGGCCAGCTCGACGCCGCGAATGCCGAGATGGTGACCGAGCTGCTCGTGGACCTCGCCGCCGAGACCGGCGGCATGCTCGTGGTGGCCACGCACGCGCCCGCCGTCGCGGAGCGGGTGGGCACGGTGCGCCGGCTCGTGGCGGGGCGGCTCGAATCATGACCGGCGCCGCGGCGGGTCGAGCGGAGGGTGCCGGTCGGCCGGTGGCGTCGGTCGCGGGGCTCGCACTGCGGCTCGCGCGGTCGTGGTGGCGGCAGCTCGCGGCGCTCGCCGCGGCCTGCGGCGTGGTGGCGGCCACGATTTCGGGCGCGCTCGGCGTGGGGGCTGCCGTGGATCAGGGGCTGCTCGGGCTCGCGATGTCGCGGCTCGGGCGGATCGATGCGGCCGTGGTGAGCGAGGATTTCTTTCGCGGCGCGCTGGCTGGGGAGTTGGCCGGCGAGTTGGCCGGTGGCGCGCCGCGCGACGACACTCCGGCGCTCGTGCCCGCGATCGTCGTCGAGGCCGTCGTGGAGACGGCGGCGGATGGCGGTGGGCCCTCCCGGAGCACGCGGGCGGTGGTGCTCGCCTGCGACGACCTCCCCCTGCTCGGCTTCCCGGGGCCGGTGCCCACGCTCGCACGCGACACCGTCGCCGTCAACGGGCCGCTGGCAGCCGCGCTCGGTGTCCACGCGGAAGTGCCGCTCGTGCTCCGGATCGCCGCGCGGTCCGCGGCCCCGGCCGACAGCCCGCTCGGCCGCCGTGAGACGCGATCGGCGGGGAGACGCGTCGCCGTGGCGGCTGTGCTTCCCGAGGAGGGGCTGGGGCGATTCTCACTCGAACCGGCGCAGGTCACGCGGCCGCTCGTCGTGGCGCCGCTGGCCACGGTGCGAGCGCTCGTGGATCGGGGCGACGTCGCCAACGTGATCTTCGCCGTGCCGCGCGGCGTCGGCTGCGGGGCGGCTTCTGACATCGCCGGCACGCTTAGGGCACGGCTCGCCCCGACGCTCGACGACTACGGGCTCGTGCTCGACGAGGCGGCGCCGGAGCCGCGCACGGTCCGGCTCACGAGCCGGCGGCTGATCCTGCCCGCCGCCGTGGACCGGGCGGCGGAGGCCGTGCTTGCGCCGCTCGGCGGCAGCCCGTCGCTCGTGTTTCTCGCGAACTCGATCACGACCACGGGCTCCATACCCGTAGCCACGATCCCCTACTCCACGATCCTCGGCGTCACCGCGCCGTCGCTTCCGGTCGGTGATCTCGTCGATGCGGCCGGTGCACGGCTGGCCATGCCCGGTCCCGACGAGATCGTGATCGACCAGTGGGTGGCTGACGATCTCGCCGCGCAGGGGCGGCCCGTGATCGTGGGCGACACGCTCGAACTCGCGTATTTCCTCCCCGAGACGATCCACGGCCGGATCGAGGAGGCCCGCGCGAGGCTGCGGGTGGCCGCAATCGCCGCCATGCGGTGGGCTGCAGTCGATCGGACGCTCGTGCCCGAGGTGGAGGGCGTGAGCGATGAAGACTCGATCGCCGACTGGGATCCACCGTTTCCGTTCGAGGCGTCGCGCGTGCGCACCACGCCGCCCCACGACGAGGATGATCGATATTGGAAGGCGCATGGCACGACGCCGAAGGCCTTCGTCTCGCTGGCGACGGCGCGAAAGCTTGCCGGCAGCCGGTTCGGCTCGTCCACGGCCTGGCATGTGCCGCGCGACCGCGTGACCGACCTCGCCTCGCTCCGCACCGCGCTCGCCGCGCGGCTGCGGCCCGAGGCGGTGGGCTTCAAGGTCGTGCCGCTGGCCGCGGAGGCCGGCGCCGCGGCCCGGGGTTCGACGCCCTTCGGTCCATTGTTTCTCGCGCTCTCGGCCTTCGTCGTCGTGGCCGGGCTCCTCCTCGAGTGGCTCCTGTTTCGCCTCCTCGTGACGGCACGGCGGCGCGAGATCGGCGTTCTCGCCGCGATCGGCTGGCCGCCGCGGCGGCTGGCGACGCTGCTGACGCTCGTGGGTCTCGCGGCGGCCGTCGCGGGCTCGGCCGTGGGCGCCTGCCTGGGCCCGCTGTGGGCCCGCGCCATGCTCGACGTGCTCGCCCGGGCGTGGACGACCGCCGTCGCGGCTGGATCGCAGCAGGCGTTCGGTGACGGCGCGAGTGCGAGCCGGCCGCTCGTGACCGCGCTGCTGGCGAGCCTGGCGGTGTCGGTCGCCGCCCTTGCGTGGGCGGCCGCGCGGGCAACGCGCGCGCGTCCGCTCGCCCTCCTTCGCGGTGCCGCGGAGATCACGGGCAGGAACGGGCGCCCGTGGCCGTGGCTGCCGCTTTCCGCCGCGGCGGGGGCCGTGGTCATCGGCTGGCGGGGGCTGAACGCGGGGCCCGAGCAGGCCGTCGCGCTGTTTTTTCTGTCGGGAGCCGCGGCGCTCGTCGCGTTCGTCGCGGCCGCGCGGGCGGCGCTCGTCGCGCGGCGTGCGGCGCCCGTCACGTCGCTCGGCAGGCTCGCCTGGCGGTCGCTGTGCGGGCAGCCGTCGCGGGCGGCGAGCGTGATCGCGATCGTGGCGGTGGCCGAGTTTCTCGTCGTGGCGCTGTCGGCGTTCCGCCTCGCGCCGCCGCCCGACCCCGCCGACCGGCGGTCGCCGACCGGAGGCTACGCCGTGCTGGCGTCGTTCGGCACTCCGGTCGGCGCCGAGTCGGTCGCGGAACTCGGCGACGCCGATCTGGCACTCATCCGGTCGAGCGGCGGCGGCGATGCCAGTTGCACGAATCTCTACGCGACGCTGCGGCCCACCGTGCTCGGCGTCGGGCCCGGTTTCGTGTCCCGCGGCGGGTTTTCGTTCGCGGCCCATCAGCCGCTGCCGCCCGGTACGACCAACCCATGGACACTCCTCACGCACGACCCCGACGCCGGCGGCCCCATCCCAGCGATCCTCGATCAGGCGACGGCCCAGTGGGCACTCAAACTCGGGGGTCTGGGTGCACGGTTCACGGTGCGCGACGACGATGGCACGGCGGTGGAGTACGAGATCGTCGGCCTCCTCGCGCCGGGCATCCTGCAGGGCTTCGTGATCGTGGCCGAGCGGTCGTTCGAGGCCGCGTTTCCGCGGCGCTCGGGGTATGCGTTCGCGCTGCTGGATGCAGCAGCGAGCAGCTCCGTGGCCGAACTCGTGCGACAGGCCCGCGATGCATGGGCCGACGCCGGCGCGACGATCGAGCCCGCGCTCGACCGGCTGGCCCGGCTGTCGGCCGTGCAAAACACGTTCCTCGCCGGCTTCCAGACGCTCGGCCTCCTCGGCCTGCTGCTCGGCACGGCGGGCGTGGCGGCCGTGCAGGCGCAGGGCGTGCTCGAACGCACCGGGCAGTTCGGGCTTCTGCAGGCCATCGGATTCTCGCCCGGCCGGGTGCGGGCGCTCGTGACGCTCGAGTCGCTGCTCGTGGTCGGCGCCGGCCTCGTGGCCGGGGCTGTCGCCGGGATGGTGGCCCTGGCCCCCGCGTGGTTCGCCGGACGCGTGGCGTTTCCCGCCGGCTGGGTGGCGGCGACCTTCTGTCTCACGCTCGCGGCGGCGGCCGCCGCGGGCCTGGTCGCGTCGCGACGGGCCACGCTGGTGAACCCGCGCGAGGCCCTCCGCGCCCCCTGATGCCGGCCCGGCATCCGCACCAAAACTGCCTTTGCCGGTTTCGCCGGTCGGCCGCTACGGTGACCGTATGCACATCGTCGTGATCTTGCCGCGCTGGGTAGGCGACCTCGTCATGACCACCCCCCTGCTCCGCGCCGTCCGCGGCCACTTTGCCGGCCGCGCGCGGATCACCGGTGTGATGAAGCCGATGTTCGCCGAGCTCCTCGAGGGCACGCCGTGGCTCGACGACATGGTGTTTTACGACCGGCGCAGCAAGGATCCCGCGAAGCGATTTCGTGCCGTCGCCAAGCGGCTGCGGGCCGACCGGCCCGATATCGCCTTGATCGTGCCGAATTCGCTCTCCACGGGAGCGCTCGCGTTCATGATGGGAGCCCGCCGGCGCGTGGGCTTCGCCCGTCACTGGCGGCGGATGCTGCTCACCGATCCGCTTGCGCCGCCCCGCGACGGATTTCGCATCCGCCCCGTCTCGACCGCGGAGCATGCGATGGACCTCGCCGCACGGATCGGCGTGCCACGGCAGCCGCTCGCCCTTGAACTCGCGACCACTGCGGCCGACGAGGCGCTCGCCGACGATGTGCTCGCGCGGCTCTTTCCCGGGCATGATCCCGCCGGTCCGCTCGTCGTGTTCAACGACAACGGCGCGTTCGGGCCGTCGAAGTCGTGGGGCGCCGACCGGTTCGCCGCCCTCGGGCGGCTCGTCGTGGAGCGGGTGCCGGGCGCCCGCGTGCTCGTCCATTGCGGCCCCGGCGATCGCGACGACGCGCGGGTGATCGAGCGGCAGGCGACGCTGCCGGCCGTGCGCAGCCTCGCCGACGAGGCGCAGCTCCCGTTCGGCCTCGCGAAGGCGTTGATTCGCCGTGCCGACGCGGTCGTCACCACCGACAGCGGCCCCCGGCACATCGCCGCCGCCTTCCGCCGGCCCACGATCGTGCTCCACGGGCCGATGGATCCGCGGCTGAGCCGGTCGGAGGAGCCGCGGCTCGTGGAGATGCGGCTCGACCTCCCCTGCTCACCGTGCGGCAAGCGCACCTGCCCGCTCGGCCACCACGATTGCATGCGGCTGCTTTCGGTGGATGATGTGGGTCGCTCGCTCGTCGCCACCCTCGCGGAGAATGTCCGATGTTCCAGTTCCTGAGCCTCATCGCCGCGATCGCGCTCACCGCCTGCTGCTGGGGCATCTACGGCCCCGTGCTGCATTTTGGACGCGAGGCGCTGCACTCGAGCCTGCGGCCGTTCGTGTGCGTGGGGCTGGCCTACTTCCTGATCGCCGTGCTCGCGCCGTTAACGCTCCTCGCCCGGGGCGGTGAACGCGGTGCATGGTCGTCGAAGGGTGTCCTCTGGAGCCTGCTTGCCGGCACCGCCGGCGCGCTCGGAGCCCTCGGCGTGATCCTCGCGCTGGGGTTCGGCGGCAAGCCGATCTACGTGATGCCGCTGGTGTTCGGCGGGGCGCCGGTCGTGAACACGCTGCTCACCGCCTTCATGAACAAGGCGTTCAACCAGCTCAAGGCGCCGTTCCTGGCGGGCCTGATCCTCGTCGTGCTCGGGGCCGTGACCGTGCTCGTGTTCAAGCCGCAGCCGCAGGCCCACGCCGCTCCCGCAGCCGCGGTCGCGGCGTCAGACGCTGTGCCGGCGGAGCCGGCGATCGGGGCTCCGGCGAAGACGGCCGAAAAGAAGACGGAGCGGTTCCTCGAGGTCCTGCTCGCGACAGCGCTGGCGATGTTTTCCTGGGGCGCCTACGGGCCGGTGCTGCACCGCGGCCAGGGAGCGATGGGGGGCAGCCGGCTGCGGCCGCTGATCTGCATCGGCGTGGCCTACTTCCTGATCGCCGTGCTCGTGCCGCTCGCGCTCCTCGTGCCGATGGGCGACACGGGCAACTGGGGCATGAGTGGCATGCTCTGGAGCCTGGGAGCCGGATCGCTCGGGGCCTTGGGCGCGCTCGGCACGATCCTCGCCTTCGCCTGCGGCGGCAAGCCGTTCACGGTGATGCCGGTCGTGTTTGGCTGTGCCCCCGTGCTCAACACGCTGGCCACGATCGCCCTGGCCCACACGCCGCCGGCGGCCGTGAGCCCGTTCTTTCTCGCCGGGATGCTGATCGTGGCGGTGGGCGCCGCCACGGTACTCACGTTTGGCCCGCGTGGCCACGCCCCGGGGAAGTGACCTCGCCCCCGCCGCCGGTCCACGCCGGGAACGTCGCCACGAACGTGGCCCCCCCGTCCGGTGTCGGCAGCGTCGTCAGGTCGCCGCCATGGCTGCGCATGATCTCCCGCGACAGCGACAGTCCGACGCCGTGGGACTCGCGAGCCTCTCCGCCGCTCCCGGGACGCGAAAAAAAACGTTCGAAGACACGCGCCGCGTCCGCCGCGTTCACGCCTTCCCCGTGATCGACCACGCGGAGGCGCAACTCCCGCGGACCGTGCTCGGCCTCGACACGCACCTCGGAGCCCGGCGGGCTGTGGTCCACCGCGTTGACGAGGAGGTTCGTGAACACCTGCTGCAGCAGGTCGGCCTGCCCCCGCACCACCGCGGAGCCGACGGCGTTGCAGATCCGCACGCCCCGTGCGGCGGCGCCCGGCGCCACCTGCTCGACGGCCAGATCGATCACCGGCTCCAGGTCGACTGCGCGGAGCTGGCCGGCGGCGATGGCCAGCGTTTTCGAGTAGGAGAGCAGCGACTCGCACAGCGTCTCGATCCGGTGCGCACGGCCGCGGATCGCCTCGAGGTGGACCTCCGCGGAATGTGGCGGTGGGGCCTGGGGGGCGGTCGGGCGGCCGAGCGCGTCGGCCTCGAGCAGGATGCCGTGCACCGGGCCGAGCACCTCGTGGGCGAGGTCGGCGTTGAAGCGGGCCTGCTTGTCGCGGACCTCCTCGAGACGGTCGAGCATGGCGTTGATCGTGGCGGCCATGCCGGCGATCTCGGCGTCGGCCAGCGACAGGTCGATCCGCTCGTGGTAGTGACCGTTGCGAATCCGCTCGACCGTGCTCGTGATGCCGGCCAGCGGGCGCAGCAGCCAGTGGAGCAGGATGGCCATGAGGCCCACGAGCAACGGCGCGACGACCGCGAGCGTGGCGATGTGAAATCCCGCCGCTTCCCACCGGGCCTGCCGGAGGGCGTCGAGCGTGGCGCCGGCGAGAAGCAGCGAATCGCGCTCGGTGCAGGCGGCGAGCCGGTAGCGGCCGCCGTCGTCGGTCCAGATCTTTCCGCTGCGATTCCACCATGTCGGGTTCCAGACGACGTCCGGCGGCAGGTCGGCGGCGGCCAGCAGCCTGCCGTCGCTCCCCCACGCCGAGGCGAACCAGGGAAACACCGGCTGCGCGAGGCTCTGCTGCGTTTCCGCCGGCATCACCAGCCGCAGCAGGAGCGACGGTCGTCGGTCGCTGGCCAGCCGGATATCGGGCAGCAGATCATCGGACAGCTTGAGGCTGGCGGCCGAGACGGCCGTCGATGAGAGCCGACGCCCGGCCCTCAAGGCCCCCAGCCGAGACCACAGCTGCGCGTCGACGTCACGCTCGAGCAGTTCGACGGCGATGCGGTACTGCACGTACCGGCCCGCGGCCAGGATCACCGCAAGTGTCAGGCCGAAGGCGGCGACCAGCCGCCAGCGGAGCGAGGAGGGTCGGATGGCGGCCATGCGTCAGCAGTCGATGATGTAACCCTGCCCGCGCCGCGTCGCGATGATGTCGCGGCCGAGCTTGCGCCGCAGCCGCAGCACGAGCACGTCGACGACGTTGCTCACGTCCTCCACGGCTTCGCCGGACCCGGGATGGATGACGCGGTCGAGTTCCTCGCGGCTGACGAGCCTTCCCCGGCATCGCGCCAGGTGGACGAGCAGGTCGAACTCCTTGGCGGTCAGCACGACCTTCTCATCGCCGCGGCGGGCGGTTTTCGAGCCGAAGTCGATCGTGACGTCGCCGATCGCCAGCACGTCGGGGGTGGGCGTCCTGCGGCGCATCACCGCCCGCGCCCGCGCCACGAGTTCGCGCACGCTGAACGGCTTGACGAGATAGTCGTCCGCCCCGAGGTCGAGGGCCGTGACCCGGTCCTCCTCACGGCGTTTCGCCGACACGACGATCACGGGCACGTCGTTGCCGGCCCGCAGCCGCGCGAGCATGTGCTCGCCGTCGAGGCGGGGCAGCACGAGGTCGAGCACGACGAGGTCGAGGGGCTCGGACGCGGCGATTTTCAGGCCGGCGACGCCGTCCTCGGCCTCGAGCACCCGGCAGCCCTCGCCCCGCAGCGCCTCGGCGAGCGTCCGTCGTGACGGCCCGTCGTCCTCGACGACGAGCACGCGGAGCGGTTGGGGGGCGGTGGCCGCCGGAGGGGATGCGGTGGACATGACGGCCATGATAGAGCACGGGTAAGGCACGCAGCAGCCGAGGCCCGGTTCGACCGGCCGGCGGCACACGGATACGATGGCGGGCTCCCGGTCGGACGCCCGCGCCGCCGTGCCGACGCCCTCGCGGACAGGTCGTGATGCCCACACCCAAGGATGGCGAATCACCCGCAGCGGCCGTGCCGTGGGTCGTGGAGACGTGCGTCGCAGGCCGGGTCGTCCTGCCCACCGGTGAGACCGTCAGTCGCGACGATTTCCACGGCTGGATCTGGGAGCAGGCCACGGCGCTCCTGGGCATCAACGAAGGAAGCGTCACGGCCGCGGACGCGGCCGCACAGGGCCTCGTGGCGAGTGCCCTCGTCGTCGATGCCGCCGCCGCACCGGCCGACCGCGATTGGGTGGCGAAGATTCCGGTCGCCTGCGCCGAGTGGTGGTTCGCCGACGAGACCGCAGCCCGTGCAGCGGCAGACCTCGTCGCGGGCGTGCGCGGCTGCGAGGTCCGTGGCATCCGTGCCACCACCCCCGTCGATCACGCGGCGGCGGCGCGGTCGGAGTTCGGCCCGATTGCCGTGGCGGCATTCGGCGTCATCCGGCCGGCCTGGGAGGAGGGCGTCGCCGGAGTCGCCCCCGATGGGTCGGCGACGATCTATATCGAGCCCGGGCTGGGATTCGGCACGGGGCTCCATGCGACGACGCAGCTGTGCCTCGAGGCTCTTGCCGGCTGGCACCGGGGGGGCCGCCGTCTCGGCCGAGTCCTCGACTTCGGCAGCGGCTCCGGGATCCTGGGGATCGCGTCCGCCGTCCTCGGGGCCGCTCGGGTCGATGCCGTCGAGATCGACGACCGGGCGCACCCGGCGGTCTCGGCCAACGCGACGCGCAACGGCGTCGCCGAGCGGGTGGTCGTGACGAGCCACCTCCCGGCCGAGTCGGCCCCCTACGATCTCATCGTCGCGAACATCGTCGCTCCCGTGCTCGTCGAGCATGCCGCGGCGCTCTGCCGCCGCCTCCAGGCGGGGCGCGGGTGTCTCGTGCTCTCGGGCCTGCTCGCCGACGAGGTGCCGCTGGTCGCCGACCGCTACGCGGCGGAAATCGGCCGCCGGCCGCTCGTCCGGGAACGAGATGGCTGGCACTGCCTGACGTTCGCGCTCGACTGACGGCGTCCGTCTTCAGCCCGTCGGGAAGAGCTGCGCGATCGCCTGGCCGCCGTCCGTGAGCGGCACGGGGCGGGCACAACGTCACAACCAGAGATTCTCTCTCTGGTCTCTGGTTGTGGCGACGTTTAAGGGGGGCAGGTCATGTCACGTGCCGCGGGTGTTGCCGAACCACTCTATATGGTGCCGGCGCGCGAGGCTGACGCCCAGCCGGGGGCATTCCTCCGCGAGCCACGCCGTCGTGGCGGCGAGTTCCTCGCGGGTGCGGCCCTGCGGCATGAAGAGCACGCGGCCGCGGTCGATCGGCGGGCCCGCCTGCTCGAGGTCGGCGATCCAGGCGAGTGTCTCGGCGATGTCGGCCGGCGAGTCGATGACGAATTTGAGCTGGTAGGGCGAAGCCGCCATCAGCCGGAGCAGCACGGCGTCGTCGCGCCGCGCTGCTTCGTGACGACCCCGCCAGTTGCCGGGCGTGTCGGCCGGCGGCGCCGAAGTCGCCAGTTTCGGGCTGATCGACATCAAGTCGGCCGGTGCATCGAGCCACACCGTGCCCGCCGTCTCGATCGTCACGTGCCGGCCCGCTGCCCGCAGCCGGCGGCACAGGTCCGCCACCTCCGCGAAGAGCATGGGCTCACCGCCCGTGACGACGACGTGCTGCGGCTCGAGTGCATCCACCGCCGCCAGCACGTCGTCCACCCCCCATTCGCTGCCCTCCGGCTGCCATGACGTGAATGGCGTGTCGCACCACGTGCACCGCAGGTTGCAGCCGCTCGTGCGCACGAACGTGCTGGGCGTTCCGGCGAGGAGCCCTTCTCCCTGAAGCGACGCATAGATTTCGGCGATGCGCATGCGGCCGGCCCCCGTGTCGATCAGGCCCCGGCGGCGGCTCGCGGGTCGACCGCGCCCGCGGCGGCGAACCCCGCGGCTCGCAGCAGGCACGAGTCGCACGCGCCGCAGGGGCGGCCGGCGGCGTCGGGGTCGTAGCAGGAGCTCGTGAGCCCGTAGTCGAGGCCGAGGTCGAGGCCGAGCCGGATGATCTCGGCCTTCGAGAGCGTGGCGAGAGGCGCGCGAATCTGGAACGGCCGGCCCTCCACGCCGGCCTTCGTCGCCAGCCGAGCGAGGTCGGCAAAGGCGGCGATGAACTCGGGGCGGCAGTCGGGGTAGCCGCTGTAGTCGATCGCGTTCACACCGATCACGAGCGCGTCGGCGCCGCGGGTTTCGGCCATCGCCAGCGCGAGCGCCAGGAACACGGTGTTGCGGGCGGGCACGTACGTGACCGGGATCCCCTGCCCGATCGCCTCGTCGGAGCGGCCCTTGGGCACGGCGATCGCGGTGTCGACAAGCGCGCTGCCGCCGAACGCGGCGAGATCGACGGGCAGGATCACGTGGTCGGTGATCCCGAGCGCGGCGGCGACGGCCCGGGCGCAGTCGAGCTCGCAGCGGTGCCGCTGACCGTAGTCGAGCGAGAGCGCGGAGAGCCGGTAGCCCTCCCGGCGGGCCCAGGCGGCGGCGGTGGCCGAGTCGAGCCCCCCGGAGAGCAGCACGACGGCCGACCGCCCCGCGGCCGGCGGCGTTTCGGGGGCGGCTTTGCCGGCGTTGTCTTTCATGGCACACTCTCCTGCATCATGAGCACTCCGCCGAAGCCGTCGCGCGACCAGTTGGAGACGTTCGCCAACCAGTTTCCGGGCCGCGACTACCTGATCGAGATCGTCTGCCCCGAGTTCACGTCGATGTGCCCGAAGACGGGGCAGCCCGACTTCGGCACGCTCACGTTTCGCTACGTCGCCGACAAGCTCTGCGTGGAGCTCAAGAGCCTCAAATTGTATCTGCAGGCGTTCCGCAACGAAGGCATCTTCTACGAGAACGTTACCAACCGCATTCTCGACGACCTCGTGGCCGTGCTCCAGCCGCGGCGGATGACGCTCGTGGCCCAGTTCACGCCGCGCGGCGGCATCAGCTCGCGGATCGTCGTCTCCCACCCGTCGGGCGAGCACATGCCCGCCGCCGGCTGACCCGGTCGCCGTTCCCGCTTCCCCCTCCGACCGAAAGGTTTTCCCCATGGCCCAGCCCGCGCGTGTCCTCCTCTCCGCCCTCGCCGACGAGGCCGCCTTTCACCTCACGGCCGTGGAGCAGTTCACGGCGCTGGCGGCGCTGGGGCTCGAGTACTACTCGCTGCGCAACATCGACGTGGGCAAGGGCGTGAAGAACGTGATGAAGCTCACGCTCCCGGAGATCCAGAAGCTCCGGCACCTCGAAGACGAATACGGCCTCAACGTGGCCTCGATCGCCTCGCCGATCGGCAAGGTGAAGCTCGTGGACAAGCCCGACGGCACGAAGAACGTGTACGTGCCCTTCAAGCAGTATCTGGCCAAGGACGTGGCCCGGGCCTGCGAGCTCGCCCATGCCTTCGAGACGAAGCTCATCCGCGGGTTTTCGTTCTATCCGCCGAAGGGCGCGAAGCCGGAGGCGTATCTCGAGGAGGCGGCCGACCGGCTCGGGCAGATCGCCGAGGCCTGCCACCGCTCCGACCTCACGTTTGGCCTCGAAGTGGAGGCGAATCTCGTCGGGCAGACCGGCGCGCTCCTCGCCGAGATCCACCGGCGCGTGAACCACCCGGCCCTCGTGCTCGTGTTCGACGCGGCCAACCTGACCGTACAGGGCTTTTCCACCGCCGAGGTGTACCGCGAGTGGGAGGCGATGAAGCCCGGCCTCGGCTGGGTGCACATCAAGGACTACCGCAAGGTGTCGGGCAAGGCCCGCGGCAAGCACGTGGAGGAGGACGCGCTCGCGAACTTCGTGCCCGCCGACATCGGTGCGGGCGGCCACGAGAAGATCCTCGCCGACCTGAAGACGATGCTGCCGAGCCTGTCGAAGAAACTCGAGCGGCGCGGCATTCCCGGGGTGTTTCTCGATCTCGAGCCGCACGTTCGCGGCGGTGGCCAGTTTGGCGGCACGAGCGGCCCCGACGGGATGGGGATCGCGCTGCGGAGCCTGTGCCGGGTGCTCGACCGGGTGAAGGTGGCCTATCATCTGAGGGATTTCGACGATCTCCTCGCGGCCCGGGGCCTGTAAGCGGCGGAGCGTATGAGCGACGAAGCCGAGCGGACCGAGCCGGGCAGCTATTTCGTCGCCAACTACCCGCCGTTCTCCCGGTGGCACGCCGAGGCGGTCCCCGACGTGCTTGCCGCCTTCGCAGCCCCGCCGACGTCCGCCGCGCTCGGCCTCTATCTGCACGTGCCCTTCTGCCGGAAGCGGTGCAAGTTCTGCTACTTCCGCGTGTACACGGACGTGGCGGCACAGGACGTGGAGCGGTATTCCCAGGCGCTCGGCCGCGAGGCGGAACTGGCGGCGGCACAGCCGGCCGTCGCGGGCCGCCCGCTCAAGTATGTGTACTTCGGCGGCGGCACGCCGTCGTTTCTCTCGGTCAAGCAGCTCGAACGCCTCGTGGAGCGGGTGCACAAGAGCTTCGGCTGGGATGCCGCCGAGGAGGTGACGTTCGAGTGCGAGCCGGGCACGCTCTCCGAGGCGAAGGTGCGGGCGCTCAAGGATCTGGGGATGACCCGGATCTCGCTCGGCGTCGAGAACTTCGACGATGCGATCCTGGAGGCGAACGGCCGGGCGCATCTCTCCGCCGAGATCGAGCGGGCTTGGGGCTGGATCAAGGCCGCGGGCTTTCCGAACACGAATGTCGACCTGATCGCCGGCATGGTGGGCGAGACGGATGCCTCGTGGCAGCGAACCGTGGAGAAGACGCTCGCGCTCGAGCCCGACAGCCTGACGATCTACCAGATGGAACTCCCGCCCAATACCGTGTTCGTACACGATGCGAAGGAGACCGGTTCCGCCACGGCCGTCGCCGACTGGCCCACGAAGCGGCGTTGGGTGAGCGAAGCCTTCGATCGTTTCCTCGCGCAGGGCTATGCGGTATCGAGCGGCTACACGCTCGTCCGCGATCCCGCGCGGGTGCACTTTCGCTACCGCGACATGCTCTGGGAGGGGAGCGACCTCGTGGCCCTCGGCGTGGCGAGCTTCGGGCATCTTTCCGGCGTGCACTACCAGAATGCGACGCACTGGGACGACTACCTCGCCGCCGTGGAGGCCGGCCGCTTGCCGATCGCCCGCGGGCTCGTGCCCACATCACGGCAGCTCCTGCTGCGGGAGGTCGTGCTCGGTCTCAAGCGGGGCACGCTCGACGTTGACCGGCTCGCGCAGAAATACGGCATCGATCCTGTCGCCGAGTGGGCGGCCCAATGGCGGTCGCTCGACGAGGAGGGGTGGCTGGAGTGCCGGGCACCCCGACCCGTCCTCAACCGCGCGGGTCTGTTGCGGGTCGATTCGCTGCTGCACAGGTTTTTCGAGTGACAGGCAGGTTTTTTCGGGTGACAGACAGGGCGGTTTTCGCCGACAATGGGGCAGGCAAGCCTCCAAGCCTCCGGCGGCGGGCCTAGAGTTGAGGCTCTGGAGGCACCCGCGTGGCATCATCGACCGCACCCGTGAATTCGCCCGGCACCGTACCCCTGCCGCCGATCGCTCCGCCCCGCCCCACCCTGGCCTGCCCCGAAGCCAAGGCCCTGCGCGAGCGGCTGCGGGCCATGGCCGCAGACCTCGTCGAATCCTGGCGGGCCGGCGGGATGCCGCCGGCGGCGCGGACCGCGGCGGGCTTGCGGCACGAGGCGGAATCGATCGCGCGGCGGGCGGGCGCCGGCGGTGAAGTCGTCGGGTGGACGATGGTCACGATCGTCTCCGAGTTTTGGCGCGAGCGGCTCTCGGCCGGTCCGGCAGGGCGCCGGCTGCTGTTGCTGCCCGATTGCCCGGCGGCCCGTGGAGCGGCCGTCGATCGCTCCGTGCCCCACGTGTGCGGACCTTCGTGTTCGATCGCGACGATCTGGACGGCCGCCCGCGAAAGCGGGTGGGTGGTGGAGTCAACCGATCGCGCGGTGCCCGCCATCGGCGCCCTGCTCACGGGGCAGTACGACGGCATTCTCGGGGTGGCGAAACTCTCGCACCTGGAGAAGGCGTTCGCCATGCTGCCCGCTTTTTCGCTGCCGATCGCGGCGGTGCCCTACGACCTCGAGCGGGCGGCCGCGGCGGGCGGATCGTGCGATGCGGCGCAGGCCGCGGCGACGCTCGACGTGGAATGGGTGCTCGGCCAGCTGGGGGTTGCCGGCGGAGAAGCGGTGCCCGTCGGGGATTACCTGCCGCTGCTGCGCGAGGCCGCGGAGATGTTTACGCCAGAGTCCATGGAGCGGGTCGCGGCCGGCTGCGGCAGCCCCGATGCGTTCGGGGCGAGCGCTGTCGCGACCGGCCTGCCCTGGCCGCCGATGGATGCGACGGCCGCCATGGCGGGCGACTACCTCACCCGCGGCGGCAAGTTTCTGCGGCCGTTCATCGCCCTGGCGGCGTTCGACGCGATCGTGGCCGATCCCGCCGCGGCGGCGGTGCGGAAGACGGCGGCGCCCCGCGAGGCGGTGAAGGCTTCGGCCGTGGCCATCGAGATTTTTCACAAGGCTTCGCTGATCCACGACGACATCGAGGATGGCGACGAAATGCGGTATGGCCGCCCGACGCTGCACCGGGAGCGGGGCGTGCCGGCGGCGATCAACGCGGGCGATTATCTCCTCGGGCTGGGCTACCGCATCGTCGCGGGACTGCCGGGCGTGGACGCCGCGATGCAGCGCGACCTCGTAGCCATTCTCGCCGACGCCCATGTGCGCTTGGCCCGCGGCCAGGGGGCCGAGTTGTGGTGGCGCGATGCCGCCGACAAGCGTCTCTCGCCGGCCGAAGCACTCGAGATATACGGACTCAAGACGTCGCCGGCCTTCGAGGCCGCACTGGCGATGGGGGTCAGGCTGACCGGACTGCAACCGGCGGACGCCGGCGAGGTGGCTCGGTACGCGCTCCACGTGGGAACGGGATTTCAGGTGCTCAACGACCTCAAGGACTGGTGTGGCGACCTGGAGAACGACCGCCGGGCGGCGGGTGATCTTCTCGGCGGCCGGCCGACGGTGATGTGGGCGCTCGCCCTCGAGCGGTTGCCGGAGGACGACGTGGCACGTCTGGCGACGGTGTCGCGTGATGCGGCGGCGGCTTCCGGCCCGGCCGACATCGCCGCGGCGATCGCGACGGCCAGGACGCTCTACGAGCAGGCCGGCGTCTTCGAACGAGCGGCCGCGATCGTGGCCGAAGAGCGTCGCCTGGCTGCGGCGGCGGCTGCCACGTGCCGCTCCGGCCGCCTCCGCGAGGTGCTCGAATTCCTGCTCGATCTGGCCGTGCCCGAGCACGCCGCGGCCAACCTGTGCGGTCCGGTC
>Ga0214917_10002567_pt1 | contig 21915 bp, 22 predicted proteins | sample LL_1208_BB_MetaG_FD_177983 | JGI IMG/M metagenome (GOLD analysis project Ga0214917, IMG submission 177983) | Freshwater microbial communities from Lake Lanier, Atlanta, Georgia, United States - LL_1208_BB | ecosystem: Environmental > Aquatic > Freshwater > Lake | place: USA: Georgia | collected...
TTTGGATCAGGCCACATGTCCAAGACAAGCCGTTTATGAGGGAATCATTGCAAGGCAACCCTGCACCCGACCCTGAAGAAGATTTAGTCAAGGTACCTGGTATGCTGACCTTGGTGCACGTGCTGTTTTTGGTAGCAGTGATTGTGCTGGCGCATCACCCAGTCGCGTTTTGTGGTGTGTTCTTGTTATTTTTAGGTGTAACGCATGCCTACGGGCGTTACCAAAGCCCTTTAATCATCAGAGAAGCGCTGTTGGTGGCGTTTTTTCTGGCGGGTTTAGTGGTGTTAGGTGGTCTGCAACAGTGGTGGCTAGAGCCGTTGGTAGCAGGTATGTCGGCAAATACTTTATTTTGGGGAGCCATGGGCCTTACAGCCATTACCGACAACGCGGCGCTCACGTACTTTGGTTCCTTGATTCCCAATTTGCCTGAGGCAGCTCAATACAGTTTGGTTGCCGGTGCAGTGGCGGGGGGTGGTTTGACTGTGATTGCCAATGCGCCCAACCCTGCTGGTGCGGCGCTGTTGCGCCATGGGTTTGCACAGGCATCCATTGGTGCGGGTGGACTGTTGATGGGGGCATTGCTGCCCACCCTGGTCGCTGCCGCTGCTTTTAGGTGGTTATAGGCCTGCTTTAGGCGTCAGTGCTAGATAGCCGCAGTGCTTACAAAGCCTGCCTGACGTTTTGTATGGTCAAGGCGGCGTCTTGTTTGTCAGCCACCGACGCAAACTTGCTGTACTTGGCCAGCAAGGGCACAAGTTGTGCATAAATCTTAGGGCTGGCCGCCATACATTCGCCTTGCTCTAAAAAGTCAGACTCGCCAGTGAAGTTGCCTACCAAACCGCCTGCTTCTGTGACCAACAAAGAACCCGCAGCCACATCCCATGGGCTGAGGCCTGACTCAAAAAAACCATCGGTGTAGCCGGCTGCCACATAGGCCAGATCAAGAGCCGCTGCACCCGGGCGGCGCAGACCCGCAGTGCGGGGCATGATGTCGTTCATCATGGATAAATAGGCGGGGAAGTTGTCACCTTTTCTAAAAGGAAAGCCCGTGGAGAGCAAGCACTGGTTGAGGTACAGCCGTTTGCTGACCCTTAAGCGACGATCGTTCAGGTAGGTGCCGCGGCCCTTGGTGGCTGTGAACAAGTCGTTGCGGGTGGGGTCATACACCACGGCTTGCTCCATCTTGCCTTTCACGCACAGGCCAATGCTGATGCAATACACCGGAAAACCATGAATGAAGTTGGTGGTGCCGTCCAGAGGGTCAATGATCCACACATACTCCGAGTTTTTGGCGCCCTTTTCGGTGCCCGACTCCTCGGCCAGAATACCGTGCCCAGGGTAGGCCGTGAGCAGGGTTTCAATGATGATGGCTTCACTTGCGTGGTCCACCTCGGTTACAAAGTCGTTCACCTCTTTTTGCGAAATACGCACGGCTTCAAGGTCGAGCGCAGCCCGGTTGATGATCGCGCCAGCGGCGCGAGCGGCTTTGACAGCCACATTGAGCATGGGGTGCAGATTGGGTGACGACATAAATTGTGATGAATGAACCAACAAAACTGGCGAGCGATGCGCACAGCGACAATGCCAAGATTCTATGCTCCCTACCTCTATGCCCTTGCCCGCGACCCGTTTTGTACTGATTGAAACCAGCCACGCTGGCAACGTGGGGGCAGCCGCCCGCGCTATGAAGGTGATGGGTTTTGACGATTTGGTGCTGGTGGCCCCCCGCTGGGCCAATGTGCTGCGGCGTGAAGAAACCATTCAGCGCGCCAGCGGCGCCTTGGATGTGTTGGACAAAGCGCGCATTGTGTCCACCATAGACGAAGCTATAGAAGGCATGACGTATTTGTGCGCCACCGCCATGACGCCTCGTGACTTTGGGCCGCCCACGCGCACGCCAAGGGAACACTTTGAGCTTTTGTTAGGCCCCGCTAGCCTACCCGAACCGAGTCAGCCTTCTGAAAGAGGCGTTGCCTTTTTATTCGGCTCCGAGCGCTTTGGTATGAAAAACGAAGACGTGTACCGCTGCCATGTGTCGCTGAGCATTCCCACCAATCCGCAGTTTGGTTCTCTCAATTTGGCTTCAGCCTTGCAGGTTATTGCCTACGACTGGAGGCTGGCTCTTGCAGCGCGGTATGGCGCTTGGGGCAACGACAAGCCTGATGGCATGGTGTATGAGTCGCACACCAAAGCATTGGCAGATGCCGCTCAAGTTTCGGGCATGCTGAACCACTTAGAACAAGCATTGCAAGCCGTTGAATTTTTAGACCCTCAGGCACCCAAAAAACTCATGCCGAGACTGAACCAACTTTTTAATCGGGCCCAGCTCACCCAAGAAGAAGTCCACATTTTGCGAGGGGTGGCCAAAGCCATGCTGCAAGTGGCGACGAAAGCTGATGAAGGTCAAGCATCTTCTGATTCAGGGCTAAACTGAGCTTATGTTCTCTCGTTTGAAATCTGACGTGCGCTGCATTCTGGAGCGCGACCCTGCCGCTCGAACCGCCTGGGAGGTACTGACCTGCTACCCCGGGCTTCACGCCTTGGTGCTGCACCGTTGGGCGCATGCCTGTTGGGGGAACGGCTTTAAGTGGCTGGGGCGTTTTATTTCTCACCTCTCGCGCATGCTCACGGGTATTGAAATTCACCCCGGTGCACAGATCGGTTACCAAGTGTTTATTGACCACGGTATGGGCGTGGTGATTGGCGAAACCGCGGTGGTGGGTGATGGGTGCACCATCTACCACGGCGTCACTTTAGGCGGGACTTCTTTGTACAAAGGTGCCAAACGCCACCCCACCTTGGGTCGCAATGTCATTGTGGGTGCCGGCGCCAAAGTCTTGGGGGGCTTTGAGGTGGGCGACGGGGCCAAGGTGGGTTCCAACGCAGTGGTAACCAAGCCAGTACCAGCGGGTGCCACGGCGGTGGGCAACCCGGCTCGCATCATTGAGGCCGAATCAGATGCACGCCGCGAAGAAGCCGCATCACGCATGGGCTTTTCTGCTTATGGGGTGACTCAAAACGACGACCCTTTGTCTCAAGCCATGCGGGGCTTGATCGACCACGCCAGCCTTCAAGAGCACCAAATTTCCATGCTGTGGACGGCCTTGGACAAAATTTCCAAAGGCCAACCCTTAACTGACCTGATGCCTACTGATGCAGCCCTGCTGGAGCAATTTTCGGCCGACAAGCTCAACCAATTGATGGGCAAGTCTTAGCCCATACATAGGGATTCCTTAAATTCCAGCCGGTTTGGCTATGGACGCATTGCGGTCTTGTACGGCGATGTTCAAAACTTTGGGGTTGGAGTTTTCCAATACTGTCAGCTGGAGCTGCTTTGCGCTCAAAGGCAGCGCCCAAACCTGTTTGTAGAAACCAGACAATGACTCAATGGCTTGACCATTGAGGGCCATCAGCAAATGACCGGGCCTCAAGCCGCCATGAAAGGCAGGACTGTTGGGACTGACACGGGTGACCACAATACGCCCGTTGCGATCTTGAGCATTCAGGCCCAACCAAGGTCTTCTGCTGGTTTGTGAAGTGCCCGTCGTCAAGAGTTCGTTCAAAATGGGAGTCAGCAATTCGGCAGGAACAAACATGTTCCCTGGCAGGCTTTCAGGGTGTTGGGGCGGCATCACATCGTTCATGACCAAGCTGCCAATACCCAACAGCTCGCCTTGCCGATTGAACAGTCCCGCACCTGAGTGCATGGCAAAAGGTGGGCTGGTGTAGAGCGCCTGGTCGAGGTGGTATTCCCAATACCCGGTAAAGGAGCGCACATCGATCAGTTCGGCAGCGGCGATGGATCTATGGTCTCTGCCTGCTGCGACCCACATGGTTTCCCCACGAGTCAAGGTTTGAGTGCTGCCCAGAAGAACGGAAGGCAGCGGTTGAATCGGAATCAGGGGCCGTATCAATGCAAAACCAGTGGCTTGATCGTATCCCACCAGTCTGGCGGGAAGTTGGCGCTGATCGAGCGTGCGCACTTCAATGTGTTCGGCCTCCAGGACCAGGTAACCAATGGTCAGGATCAAGTTGTCAGGCCCTATGACCACGCCCGTACCCTGTCGGCTCCTGCCTAAAGTGCGCTCTGAGGGGGCACCCTCAATGCTGCGGGTGGTCACAAGCACCAACGCTTGCTGGACTTGTTTGATCATGGCTACTGAGTCTTCTATGCTTGGGCTGTTGTTTTGATTTTGTGCCAAGGCATAGGGCATGAATACTGCACACAAGACCCACAGCACAATTCTCAAGGCTTTGAAACAGCGAGTCCCCAATGCTTGGATTAAGGCCACGCAAGCTCGAAGTTTTGGGCATGTAGGGCGCATGGGCAACTCCTTGAATGATTTACCTATCACTCTAAGGCATAGGTCGGTTACGGGTTGAACTAACATCTCATCTTGGTTTTAATCTGGTCTTATCGGCCTACTCTCTTCAAAGCAAGCTTTCATGACCGACCCAATACCCCAAAGTGGCGGCCCCATTGAGCCCACGCATATTGCCGATTTGGCAGCTGCCAGTCATATTTTGGTGGCTCAAGGTGTGGTGGATGGTTTTGGCCATGTCTCTATGCGCCACCCCACTGTGCCTAACCGATATTTCATGGCCCGCTCTGTAGCTCCGGCGTTGGTCACGCCGGAGGACATCATTGAATACGACCTGGACAGCCGCCCTTGCAATGCCAACGGACGTGGCAGTTTTTTAGAGCGATTTATTCATGGCGAAATTTACAAAGCACGTCCTGATGTGATGTCGGTCATCCACAGCCATTCGCCGTCGGTGGTGCCCTTTGGACTCGCCAAAAAACCGATGCAAGCCATGTTTCACAACGCTGCTTTTTTGGCTGAGGGCGTGCCGGTATTTGATATCCGTGAACAATTTGGCGCGACCGACATGTTGGTGGGCAATGGCGAGAAAGGTGTGGCTCTGGCCCAGGTGTTGGGGCGCAAGCATGTGTGCATGATGCGCGCCCATGGCAGCGTGGCTTGTGGCGCCTCTTTACAAACCGCCGTGTTTCGCGCGGTCTATACCGAGGTCAATGCTCGCATCCAGCATTGGGCTGTGGCCTTAAGTGAAGGCGAAGACTTGGCTGCGCTAGATACAGAGGAAGGCCGATTGGCTGATGCCGTCAATCAAAATGCAGGCATGAGAGCTTGGGATTTGTGGCGTTCTCAAGCCCGCACCAAACTGGGCTGGTAAAGCACTTTTTTTATTAGAGAACATCAGTAGGAAGGCATATGAGCGACACCATCGCAATCAAGCAACAACTCGTGGACTGCATTCGCATGCTCGAGAAGGCCGACATCATGGACTACAACGGGCATTGCAGCATTCGAACCGAACAGGGCATGTTTATCAATATTGGCAGTTGCCAGCGCAGTGCGTTGACCGTTGCGGACATCTGCCACATCGATATGGAAGGCCAAGTGTTGGAAGGTTCAGGCAAACCGCCGTTGGAATTTCACCTGCATGCGGGCATGTACAGGGCGCGCCCTGATGTCCAGGCGGTGGTGCATGCGCACCCCAAATGGTCCACTTTTTTAACCATGACCGGGCAAGAGTACTTGCCCGTGTTTGCCCAAGGCTCTTTGGTGTACCCCATGCCAGTGCTGGATTCGCCCAACTCCATCAACAACAAGGTCATGGCAGACCGTTTGGCTGCCACATTGGGCGAGAAGTCTGCTGCACTCATGAAGTCTCATGGAGCAGTGACCGTAGGTAAAAGCATCGTCGAGGCGTTTGTGCTGGCCAACTACATGGAAGAAAACGCCTACCGACAGTACATGGCCATGCAAATTGGCAAGCCTTATGTTTTTTCAGAGCATGAAATCAGTATGTGCAGGGAAAAGCTTTGGAACGAGCAGTTGTTCAAGCGCACCTGGGACCACTTCCGAGCCAAGCTGACTTAAAGCAGTATTAAAGACTTTTCTCTACCAGGGCTCTGAGTTCGGGCGTGACCTTGGGCTCCAAGCCAAACCAAGACTTCCATGCGGGTGGCCCTTGGTGCAGCAACATGCCCAAGCCATCCACGGTGACGTTGCCTCGCAAACGGGCAGCTGCCAACAGCGGGGTTTCGAGAGGGCTGTACACAATGTCGGTGACCAAGGCGCTTGAAGGCAATGGATCGAGATGAATATCCAAGGGGGTTTGCCCCACCATGCCTTGGCTGGTGGTGTTGACCACCAGGGCAGCACCCGCTAACACGTCGTGCCGTTGAACCCAAGGGTAGGACTGCAATGGTGCACCAAAATCGTCGGCAAGTTGCTGGGCGCGGGCATCGCTGCGATTAACCAGCCTGATCTCGCGTGCGCCCTCTTGCACCAAGCCGTAGCACACCGCTCGCGATCCGCCGCCTGCGCCAATGACCACAATGGGCCCAGTATCGGCGCGCCATTGGGGCTGGGCTTGTTGAATGTTGCGAATGAATCCAAAGGCATCGTTGTTGCTTCCCAGCAAGGAACCGTCGGTCCGTACCGTCACACAACTGATAGCGCCTATTTGGCGGGCGGCATCGTTGACTTCGTCCACAATCTTCATGGCTTCTTGCTTGTGGGGGATGGTCAGGTTGCAGCCAGAAAAGCCCAAGGGATGGAGTGCACGCAAGGCCGCGGCTAGGCCTGTGGGCTGAATGGCTAAAGGTACGTAGCTGCCGGCCATGCCTTGTTGTTTGAACCAGTAGTTGTGCAACATGGGGGAGCGGGAATGCATGATGGGCATACCCATCACCCCGGCGAGGTAAAAGCGGTCTGGAGGTGTCATGAAAGGTTTTCTTTTGAGTACAGGAATACTAACAAAGGGCAGTCGCTGCACCTTCTGGGCATTAGCTTTTTGGGGGCTGTGTTTTCAGGTGTGCGCTCAGCACCCGACAGTCAAGCACTCAGCAGCCATTGCCACATCACATCCTTTGGCCACACAAGCAGGTGCTGCCATTTTGCGAGCAGGCGGCTCTGCTGTGGATGCTGCTATTGCGGCGCAGATGGTGTTGACATTGGTGGAGCCGCAGTCCAGTGGGATTGGCGGTGGTGCACTAGCGCTGCACCATGATGGCCGCAGACTTCAGGCCTACGACGGCCGAGAAACAGCGCCAGCCGATGCCACGGAACGTTTGTTCATCAAGGACTCAGGCGAGGTGATGTCGTTCGCGCAAGCAGTTCATGGCGGTCTTGCGGTTGGCACACCCGGTGTGGTTCGAGTGTTAGGGCTGATGCATGAACGCCATGGCCGACTGCCTTGGAAAGCATTGTTCAAAGACGCTATAGATCTGGCGTCTACGGGCTTTCCGGTCTCAGAAAGGTTACACGCTTATTTGAAGGAATACGCCGTACTTCAGCAAGATCCATCAGCGCGCGCACTTTACTTTGATGCCCAAGGCCATCCTTGGCCAGTAGGACATTTAATACAAAACCCAGAACTCAAAGAAGTTTTAGAGCAATTGGCCCAACGGGGTCCGCAAGCTTTTTACGAAGGTGAGTGGGCTCAAGCCATGGTGAGTGCGGTGCAACAACACCCCATGAACCCTGGTCGTTTGAAGCTCAGTGACCTTCAAACCTATCAGGCCTTGGAGCGATCTCCCCTGTGTGTGGACCATCGGGCACCCACGCAAGTGGTGGCCGTGTGTGGGTTCCCGCCGCCGAGTTCGGGCGGTATTGCTGTTGCTCAGATGTTGGGCATTTTGAGCCATACGCCTTATTTAAAGTTGCTGCCGCACAACCCACTGGAATGGATCCATGGCTATACAGAAGCAGCACGGCTGGCTTTTGCCGATCGGGCGTTTTATGTGGCTGATCCAGAGTTTGTGGCGCCGCCAGCGGGAAGTTGGCTCAGTTTGATCGATTCGGGGTATCTAAAGGAGCGTGCCTCCATGATTCACAACCAAAGCTTTCGTTCGGCTCCAGCAGGCACGCCCTCAGGTACTGGCGTGTCATGGGGACCCATGCCGCCACAGCCCGAGACAGGCACCAGCCATATGAGCATTGCAGACGGTTTTGGCGCATCCCTGGCAATGACCACCACCATAGAAAGTATTTTTGGTGCGCGGATCATGGTCAATCGCGGCAAAGGGCTCAAAGGTGGTTTTTTTCTTAACAACCAGCTCACTGACTTTAGTTTTTTGCCGCAAGATACCCAAGGACGTCCCATTGCCAATCGGGTAGAGCCAGGCAAGCGCCCCAGGTCTTCCATGTCGCCCACATTAGTTTTGAACAAACCCAGAGGCGAGGTGGTAATCAATTTGGGTAGCTCGGGCGGCGCGCACATCATTCACTACACGGCCAAAACATTGGTGGGCTTATTGCATGAGGGCTTAGAGCCACAAGAGGCTGTGAATGCGCCTAATATCAGCACCCTAAACGGTCCGACCATGCTGGAGCGAGGACGCTTTGACGCATCCTTTCGAGAACGGCTCCAAAAGAAGGGCGCTGAAGTTTTAGAGCTTGAATTGAAAAGCGGCACACAGGCCCTGGTTCGCAAAGCCGATGGAAATTGGTCGGGCGGTGCGGACTTGCGCAGAGAGGGTTCTGTTGAAGTGCTTATCGACGTGCTGCCTCGGTAAATCACCTGATGACTTTGCATCAGGCTTCAGGCTAGGATGCCAAACATAAATTCTCAACCCCACTTTCCTTTTATGAAAATTTTGAACTTCAACTCTGGCCACCTTTCCCGTCGTATGGGTATTTGGGATGGCGACCTTACGCAAGCTCAAGTGATGGACGTCACCGATTTGGTCGGCGCTGACTTTATGAGCGTGTGGAACTGGTTGCAGCAGCGCACGTCGGCTGAGGCGCAAGCCCAACTCAGCGGGGCGGCGCGCTTCCCTTTAGCCGACGTCACGTTCAACAGCCCAGTGGCGCGTCCGGGCAAGGTTTTGGCTGCACCTATCAACTACAAGCTGCACATAGAAGAGATGAGTAAAAATGGCCAATCCTTTGGACACATCATCACGGACATTCGCAAGGCGGGCATCTTTCTCAAAGCTTCTTCTTCTGTGGTGGGTGCCTCGCAGGGGGTAGCGCAGCGGTTTTTGGATCGACGCACCGACCATGAAATTGAATTGTGTGTGGTGATGGGGCGAGCAGCCAACAGCGTCAGCAAGGAGGAGGCGCTCAGCTATGTGGCAGGTTATTGCTTGGGTCTGGACATGACCATCAGGGGACCTGAAGACCGCAGCTTTAGAAAATCGATCGACAGTTACACGGTCTTGGGGCCTTGGGTGGTCACCGCCGATGAGGGGCTTAACCCCGACCAGATCGACATTCAAATCGACGTCAATGGTCAAACGCGCCAAAACTCCAACACATCTGACATGGTGATGGATGTGGCAGAACTGATTGAGTTTGCGTCCTCTTTTTACACTCTGGAGCCTGGCGATGTGCTCATGACAGGCACGCCCCAAGGTGTGGGTCCGGTGCGTCCCGGAGATCTGATGGTGGCCAAAGGAAGTGGTTTGGGTGAGATGACTGTTCACGTGCGAGCGGCTTGATGCGCCTGGATTTTGTTGGGTTCTCTATGGCGTCTATAGCCCTGCGGTGTTGCTTGGGTTGGTTGCTGGTTGGTTCGGCCATGCTGGTGTATGCCAACGAACCCTATCAGCCCAAGCTGGGGCAGCCCGGTAAAGACGTGATGTGGCTGCCCACCCAAGATGCTCTGATGCTGCGCATGCTGGAGGTGGCGAGAGTAGGTCCTCAGGATTTGGTGTTTGACCTCGGCGCTGGCGACGGCAAAATTGCCATTGCCGCGGCCAAACAGTTTGGGGCCAGGGCTGTAGGCATTGAGTACAACGCCCGCTTGGCTGAGTTGGCGAAACGGCAAGTGACCCAAGCTGGGGTGAGTCACCTGGTCAAAATCATTCAAGGTGATATCTTCAAAGAAGACTTTTCATCTGCCACGGTGCTCACTCTGTATTTGCTCGACGAATTGAATCAAATGCTGCGTCCGACAATTCTGAGCATGAAACCCGGTACTCGGGTAGTGTCCACCTCCTTTGCCATGGGAGACTGGGAGCCAGATGAAGTGATTCAGGTCTCTACCACTGAGGACCGGTACAGAACTCCAACGGGTTACTACTGGGTGGTGCCCGCACGCATTGAGGGACAGTGGCAGTTGAATGGATGGCCCGAAAGCAACCAGAATGCTCCCGTGATACTTCGCATCTCACAGCATTACCAGCGCATAGCGGGCACATTCACTTTCAAAGGGGTTACCCAACCCTTGCTAGGCGCCCAGTTAAAAGGTTCAGAGTTAAGTTTTAGTTGCGTTGACGCTCAAGGTGCTTTGAAATGGGTCAGGGCGCGTGTGCAACAGCAGGATGAACAAGAAATGACGGGCGAAATTTTGGGGGCCTACGGCCAACCCGAAACTCCAGTAGGTCCTTTGGAGATCAAGGCCACACGAATTAGGCCTTGAGTTGCACCGCCATCCAGTCTGCCGTTTGATCGCGGTATCGGTACCAAAGGTTGTTGACCACATGGTTGCCGCCTTCAATGACACTCAAAACGCAAGGACCCGAAACCTCTAATGCCAATTGGTGTGCTTGTTCCACAGGCGTGAGCCGGTCTTTGTCTCCTGCCACTATGTAGATGGGGCAGGTGATGTTTTTGGCAATGCCTTTGAGCGACATGCGGAGCGCCACTTGGCCAGCTTCTTCCAGGTTGGCGCTTTTGGAACGAATGCGAAACGCTTCCACATTGATGATCGGGCGTCCATCAAAATTACCTGACCTTTGATAGGCGCCAGACAACGCAACGCATGCCTTGAGACGTTTTTCAAAACAAGCGGCCCTGGGTGCCAAATGCCCTCCAAGAGACACGCCCCAAATGCCCACACGGTTGATGTCTATGTCGTGGCGGGTTTCTAAAAAATCTACCACTGCCTTGACGGGTTGTTCGTACTCGGGGCATAGCGCAAAGTCGTATTCACCCTCGCCCTGACCGGGTCCATCGAAAGCCAAAGTGGCCAAGCCGCGAACCAAGAACCGGTTTTCGTAGTCGTCCATTTCCTCTTTTGCGGAATCTAGGCCCATGCACATCACCACCACGGGCGACCGCTCAATGCCTTGAGGTTTCCGCAAATTGCCGTAAAGAAACTGGCCCTGATAAGGAATGGCCACCCGTTCTCCTACCGGTTTGAGGTGGGGCAGGGCCAAGTTACGACATTCCACGGCTTTCATGTGAGCTTGGCGCATTTGAGCCAAATCATTCACAAACAAAAATTTACCAAAGTGGTAGCACACGGCAGCACGTGTGAGGTGTTGCCCGGCCGAATATCCGAAGCCTTGGGAAAGGGCTTCGCGCCCCATGGCTTCATGGATGGAGGCTCTTGCAGACCAAGCCGAGCACCAGTTGTCCCAGTGGTCTAGGTTGGCGGTGACCTCTTGAAAGTCGGTCATGGGCACGCCATTGGCTACAAACCTGGGGGCCCAATGGGCAATGGCAGACAGCACCCGAGGGTCTTTGTTTTGTATGGAAAATTCTGACGTGGTGCTCATGTTCAGTCGGCTTTGATATTGGCGTTTTTGATGATGGGCGTCCAGCGGCGGATCTCGCTTTTGACAAAGTCTTCCAATTGATCCGGAGATGATGCAGAGGCCTGGATGCCTTGTTTTAAAAAGGCATCCATCACTTCAGGCCGTCGCAGGATTTCTTGAACGTCTTGTTGAATTTTTTGGATGATGGGTCTTGGCGTTTTGGCAGGAGCAAACAAACCAAACCAAAGTCGAGCATCCATGCCCGGAATATTGGATTCTGAGGTGCCCGGTACCTCTGGCGTGCCTGGAAACCGTTCCGCACTTGAAACCAAAAGGGCCTTGAGCTTCCCCGATTTAAGTTGTGCCGACGCAGTGACGGGTGACAAAAAAGACACCTGAGTCTCATTAGCCAACAAAGAGTTCAACCCCTGACCTGCGCTCTTGTAGGGCACATGCATCATGGGAATACCCGTGACCTGCTTGAACAACTCACCCGTCATGTGGCTGATGGTGCCGTTACCAGCGGAGGCAAAGTTCAGGTCGTTTCTGTTTTTGGCGAATTGGATGAACTCAGACACCGAGTTGGCGGTAATAGAGGGGTGGACCATCATCACGGTCACTCCAGTCGCCACCATAGATATGCCTGAAAAATCGCGTACGGGGTCGTAAGGCAGATTGGGGTATAGCGTGACCGAGCTCACCATCGGGCCCGCATGCCCCATGAACAAGGTGTAACCGTCAGCGGGAGACTTGGCCACCATGTCGCCCGGAATGGTGCCTCCAGCCCCGGCCCGGTTGTCAATGACGACAGGCTGCCCCCATTTTTCAGAAAGCTTTTGTCCGATGTATCTGGATAAATAATCTGCGGTACTTCCAGCACCGTGTCCAAATATTTTGACAGGACGGCTGGGGAAGTCCTGAGCCAGGCTGACTTGTGTGTAGAGCAACAATCCGCACAGACTTAAAGCCCAGTGCTTTAAAAATGAAACCCGATATAAGTAGGTGGCGGGTGACTTGGGCGACTTTATGTGCTGCATTCAAAGAGCATAAATTCAGACGTTTATGGAGAACATCCGTACTTTCCCTCCGGTCCAATGCACTCCGGAGGACTCCTCCACTTTGGTCCAGTGCGACGCATCATTGTCTGAGGGCTCCGAAGCCAGGGTGTTGATTTGCCCTTCAAAGTGGTCCTTGGCGTGCGTGTTGGGTGTGCCGTAATACAAACTGGGGGAGTTGTGGTCGTTGGAGTATCTAAAGCCCCAAATCTGGTTTCCATCCGCGCAAGCGGCAGACACTCTAAGAGGCTCATCCACTCCATGCGCCTTCATGATCTCGTACACCTTTGACAAGGTGGTGCTCATAGCGAGCTCGGGGTTATCTTGTAAGCCTTCAGATAAAGCGATCAAAAACAGCGCTTCGCTGTCTGTTGTGCCTACTCGGTGCGTGTAAAAGTCGCGGTGAATTAAAGACTCAATATCTTTTCGGCAGGTGTGCCAGCCGCCAATCTTGCCGTTGTGCATGAACACCCAGTTTTCAAAACTGAACGGGTGGCAATTGCTGCGTGAAACTGATGTACCCGTAGAAGCTCTGACATGTGCAAAAAACAAACGCGACTCAATTTGTGACGCAATCGACCTGAGGTTGCTGTCGTTCCAAGCGGGCAAGATGTCTTTGAACAGACCCGGATGGCGTCTGCTGCCATACCAAGCTACGCCAAAGCCGTCGCCATTGGTGGTCCAAGAAGACTCTCGGGCCGAAAGACTTTGTTGTACAAGCGAATACTCCTGCTCAAAGAGCAGGTCTTCCAAAAAAATGGCGGGTCCGGCATAGGCAAGCCAACGGCACATGGGGAAAGCTCCAAAAATATTGACTGATTTTTAAAGGAGTTTAGGTCACTCGGTTGAAGGACGAGGCCCAACCTAGGGTTTTCCGTGTTGCGCAGCCAGTTTGCAAAGTCTAGGATGGTTTTTAGTAATGCACATCTTTCAAAACTTTGCCAAAAAAAGGACGTCCGCAACATGAAACAACCCAAAGAAAAGCAGCCTACAGGCAATCAGCTCCAAACCGGGCGACGTCAATTTTTGGGTGGCGTGGTGGCCGGAGGAGCCGCTGGCTTGGCGGCTATGCACACTGCGAACGCTGCCGAACCCAAACCATCAGCGCCTTCTGCCACTCGTCCTTCTGCGGCTAGGGTTGCCGCAGAAACTGCAGTTCCTGCAGATTTGGGAAAAGCAGGTCCTGGAATGCCTGGATCAGACTTTATGCTGGACGTCATCAAGTCGCTGGACATCAAGTACATCCCATCCAACGCCGCTTCAAGTTTTAGGGCGTTACATGAATCCATCATTGACTATGGAGGCAACAGCAAACCAGAATTCTTAAACTGCTTGCACGAAGAGTCTGCTGTCGCCATGGCGCATGGTTATTTCAAAATCACCGGCAAACCTTTACTGACGCTCTGCCACGGCACTGTAGGCTTGCAGCATGCCTCCATGGCCATTTACAACGCTTGGTGCGACCGGGTACCCGTGATTGTGGTCGGCGGCAATGACTTGGATGCGGCCTACCGCCCCCCAGGCGTCCCCACCTTCCATTCAGCCCAAGACATCAACGCCATGGTGCGTGACTACACCAAGTGGGACGACACACCGGTTTCGCTTCAGCACTTTTCGCAATCGTTTGTTCGGGCCTACAAAATTGCCATGACGCCGCCCTATGGACCTGTGGCGATTTCATTGGACGCCAATTTGCAGATGGCACCTGTGCACATGCACGAGGGCAAGATGCCTACCATTCCGAGGTTGGTGATGACATCACCTCCTCAGGGCGATTCGGGTGCCGTCCAGGAAGCCGCCAAGTTGCTGTTGCAGGCCGATCAGCCCATCATCGTGGCAGACCGTGCAGCCCGCACACCTGCTGGCATTGCCTTGTTGGTGGAGCTGGCTGAGTTGCTGCAAGCCCGTGTGATTGACCAAGGTGGTCGCATGAACTTTCCCAAAACCCATTACCTCAGCACACCACCCTCTGCCATTGGGTCTGCCGATGTGATTTTGGGTTTGGAGTTGTCCGACTTTTGGGGCACGGTCAACGCTTTTACCGACAACAATTTGAACGATGGCCACGGCAGCCAAAGTTCTCGTATCAAGTCCCAAACCAAATTGATTTCTATCAACTCGGTAGACCTCAACACCAAAGCCAATTACCAAGACTTTCAACGTTTTCAGGTGGTGGATGTGCAAATGGCGGCCGATGCCCAGGCCACATTGCCAGCCTTGATTGAGGCGGTACGTAAGGCTATGACACCAGAACGAAAAGCTTTGATTTCAAGCCGAACTTCCGCGCTTCAAAAAGTCCATATGGAAGATCGGGTAAGAACCCGAACGGCCGCAGCTTTAGGTTGGGACGCCAGCCCAATCAGCACGGCGCGTTTGTGCATGGAAACCTTTGATGCCATCAAACATTTGGACTGGTCCCTTGTGGCCTCAGAGGGCAACGTGAGCAACTGGCCTAACCGTTTGTGGCCCGTGGAAAAGCATTACCACTGGCTTGGTCGGTCAGGTGGCTACGGCGTAGGCTATGGTGCACCAGCCTCAGTAGGTGCGGCCTTGGCCAATCGCGACCTAGGTAGGTTCTCAGTGTCCATTCAGTCGGATGGCGACTTGATGTACGCCCCAGGAGTCTTGTGGACAGCCGCCAAACACAAAATCCCGTTGCTCTCGGTCATGCACAACAACCGGGGCTACCACCAAGAGGTCATGCACCTTCAGCGGTTGGCCAACTTCCGCAACCGCAAGGTCAATTTGGGTGGCGACATGGGCCCAGTGGGCACCAGCATTGAGCGGCCGGACATTGAGTACCACAAGCTGGCTGAATCCATGGGCTGGTGGGCCAAGGGTCCCATCAAAGAGCCAGCGCAATTGCGCGCAGCGCTCAAAGAGGCGGTAGAAGTGGTCAAGTCTGGCCAGCCCGCTTTGTTGAACGTGTGGACTCAACCCCGCTAAACCCAAAGGAACTCTATTTATGAAACTCCAATGCAAACTTATCGCTCGTACCTTGTTGGTAACGTGTCTGCCACTTTCTTTTACTTTACTAAGCTCACAAGTCCATGCTGATGCCGTTAGAGGAAAAACCGCTTACGTGCAAAACGGCTGCTGGGGTTGCCACGGCTTTGAAGGGCAGGGCGGAATTGCGGGCCCTAAATTGGCGCCTGAAACCAAGCCTTTGGAGTACTTCAACGCCTTTGTGCGCAATACCCGAGGCATCATGCCGCCTTACAGCGAAAAAGTACTGTCCGCTCAAGACATGGCTGACTTACATGCCTACTTGAAGTCCATACCCAAAGGCCCCGACTACACTGCCATACCTTTGCTCAATACGCCCTAAGTTTCTTGCACTCGAACTCGCCTCGCATTGCCCTTATCCATGCCACGCCGTTGGCCATGGACCCTATTTCTAGAGCATTTGCACAGCATTGGCCCCAGGCCGATGCCATGCATCTTTTAGACAACACCTTGTCTCAAGATTTGGCCAAAGCGGGCAGCTTGACACCTGCTATGGTCCAGCGGTTTGAAGACTTAGCTTTGTATTCCCAAAGGCAGGGCACTGAAGGTATTTTGTTCACCTGTTCTGCGTTTGGTCCGGCTATTGAGGCGGCGCAGCGTGCCACAGGCCTCCTCACCCTTAAGCCCAACGAGGCCATGTTTGAAGACGCCTTGGCGGGTGCGCAAACAGGAAAAACTTGGCGGGTGGGCATGGTGGCGACTTTTGCAGCCACCATTCCTGCGCTGACCCAAGAGTTCGAAGCTTTGGTGCAAAGCCGTGGCCTCAAAGTTTCAGTTCACAGCCAATTGGCCTCAGGTGCGATGGAAGACTTAGCGCAGGGTCAAACTGAAGCGCATCACCGTAAAGTGGTTCAAGCCTTGAAGTTATTGCCTGAAGTGGATGTGGTCATGTTGGCGCAGTTTTCAATGTCTGGCGCGTTGTCTCAAGCACAAGCAGTATCAACTTGCCCCGTGTTATCCAGCCCCGACTGTGCCGCTTTGATGATGAAGCGGTTGATGATGAACAGGACGCTACAACAGCAGGCCAGCTGATCAGTGCACGACAGACGCAGGGGCCGTGCGTTGGGCGGATTTGGGTCTGAATGCTTTACACACAGCATCGTCAGTTTCTAGGTAGGGCCCGCCAATCAAATCAATGCAATAAGGCACCGCTGCAAAAATACCCGGTACCACTTGGGTGCCATCGTCAGCCTTGAGGCCTTCTAAGGTTTCTTGAATCGACTTGGGCTGGCCAGGCAGATTGATGATGAGACAGTGATCACGCACCACGGCCACCTGTCGCGACAAAATGGCCGTGGGCACAAACCTTAAGCTGATTTGCCGCATTTGCTCTCCAAAGCCTGGCATTTCTTTGTGTGCCACGGCCAGTGTGGCCTCAGGCGTGACATCACGCAGGGCTGGGCCTGTCCCGCCGGTGGTCAGCACCAAACAGCAACCCGACTCCACCAGTTGGATCAGCGCTTTGCTGATTTGCCCTTGCTCATCAGGAATCAGTCTCTCTTCAAAAGTTAAGGGATTTTTGAGTGCTCGGCCCAACCATTCTTTGAGGGCGGGTAAGCCTTTGTCTTCGTAGACGCCGCTGGAAGCGCGGTCGCTGACAGACACGATGCCAATATGCACTGGCTCGTATTGGACATGAGAGGCGTGGCTTAAAGGGGTGTTGAGCATGTGTTTTGCAAAGTTTGTCTGACCAATTGAAACAATTCTCTATAGGCTTTACCCTGTCTGGGAGCCAGCCCTTTGCTAACAGCTGCTGCATCTGGCGTGATAGCGTCTTTGCGCGCTTGCCGCACCAATGCGCGCAGCTGCTGGCTGTCATTGTCAGGGTGCTGCGTGATCCATAAAGCCAAGGCGTCATCGTCAGCAATCAATCGGTCGCGCCATTGTTCTGACTGGTGCAGTATCAAAGTGTCTTGAATAGACGGAGCATATTGCTCAGCCAAGCTGCGTTTGGCGGCTTCAATCAACTCGGGATCCAGTTGGCGCATCAGTTTGCCGATCAACTGCATTTGCCTTCGTTTGCCTTCAAAGTTGGTGATTTTTTTGGCTGCTGCAATGGCGTCTGACAATTTTTCGGGCAGATTCAATTTGACCATCAAGTCAGCACGCAAATGCATGAGGTCTTCGCCCAGCTTTTGGAGTTCAGTGCTTTCGCGTTTGAGGTCGGTTCTGCTGACCTCTGTGTCGCCTTTGAGTTCGCGTTTGAGCTCTAAATCTAATTCGCTGCCTTCTGCAACAAACTGACCTTTGACGTAATAGCCTTTTTTGGGTTTTCTGGACATGGAGGTGAGAATGGTTTCGCCAAGTATCATAGTCCTCGCTATGAACAACCTTGGGCCTTCTGCTGGCCAATTTGATATGTCTACTACCGCATCAACTACTGGCAACAACGGTTTCAGCTACAGCCGTGATTTTTTTGCCGATCTGGTAGATGCAGCTTTGGCGCACGCCAAAAAATTAGGCGCAAGCGACGCAGGTGCGGAAGCCTCAGAAGGCTGTGGGTTGAGCGTGTCGGTGCGCAAAGGCGATCTAGAAAACGTGGAGCGCAACCGAGACAAATCGTTAGGCGTGACGGTGTATGTGGGCAACCGACGCGGTAACGCGAGTACCTCAGACTTTTCCATGCGTGCCATTGAGCAAACGGTTCAGGCCGCGTTTGATATTGCCCGTTTTACGGCTGAAGATCCAGCGGCAGGCTTGCCCGATGAGTGTGATGTGGTGTCCCTCCAAGAGGCCTCACGTGATCTGGATTTGTTTCATCCCTGGACCATTCAAAGTCCTGAGGCTGCCGATTTGGCCCGCGCAGCTGAGGCCGCTGCCTTCGACACTGACAGCCGTATCACCAATAGCGAGGGCGCTTCGGTATCTGCGCAGCAATCGCATTTTTTCAGCGCACACACCCATGGTTTTAGAGGCGGCTATGCCAGCTCCAGGCATACCTTGTCGGTTTCACCCATTGCAGGTTTTGGTGATGACATGCAGCGTGATTACTGGTTCAGCTCGCAGAGACGTTCGGAGGATTTGGCGTCTCCTGCAGCGGTGGGGCGGTATGCGGCGGAGCGGTCACTGAGCCGTTTGGGCAGTAGAAAAATAGCGACCACCGAGTGCCCAGTTTTATTTGAGTCACCTCTGGCCTCTGGCTTGTTAGGTGCTTTGGTGCAGGCCATAAGCGGTAGCGCGCTCTACCGTAAAAGCACTTTTTTACTGGACAGCTTAGGCAAACGGATGCTGCCTAAACATATTCAGTTGCTGGAGGATCCCACCATTCAGCGTGGAAAGGGCAGCTCACCTTTTGACGATGAAGGTGTGAAGGTGCAGGCGCGCTCTGTGATTGAGGATGGACGGGTGCAAGGGTATTTTTTAGGCAGTTATTCCGCCCGAAAACTGGGCATGCGCACCACTGGCAATGCTGGCGGCTCCCACAATCTCGTGCTGACTTCGAGCCTGACGCAGCCCAGTGATGACCTCAACGCCATGCTGGTTAAGTTAGGTACAGGGCTGTTTGTGACCGAGCTCATGGGGCAGGGTGTGAATTACGTCACCGGCGATTATTCGCGTGGAGCCAGCGGTTTTTGGGTTGAGCAAGGCCGCATAGCTTTCCCGGTTCATGAGATCACCATTGCCGGAAACATGAAAGACATGCTCGCAGGTATTGAGGCCGTCGGGTCAGATGCCTACACCTATGGCGCCAAAACCGTAGGGTCCATTTTGATCAACCGGATGAAATTGGCTGGCAGTTAATTTCTGCCGGTAAGCCGCCTAGGTTTGCGTCTCAATTTAGCGCAGCCTTAACTGCAGCCGAAACCAAACCCATATCCGCTTTACCTGCGAGCCGGGTTTTGACCGCACCCATGACCTTGCCCATATCACCCGGGCCGCTCGCGCCCAATTCAGCTACCAAGGCCTGAACTGCGGTTGTAATTTCTTCAGCGCTCATGCGTTGCGGCAGGTAGGTCTCTAACACCACAATTTCTTTGCGCTCAATGTCGGCTAGGTCTTCGCGCTGGGCTTGTGCATAGGCAGCCACCGAATCTTTGCGCTGCTTGATGAGCTTGTCCACAATGGCAATCACGGCCGCGTCGTCTAGTGTGATGCGCTCGTCCACCTCTTTTTGCTTCATAGCAGACAGCAGCAGGCGGATGGTGCCTAGGCGCTCAGCCTCTTTAGCGCGCATGGCGGACTTCATGTCTTCGTTGATTTGGTCTTTGAGGCTCATGTGGGGCTCCTTAAATAAACAACACCCTTAAATAACAAAACCCGCGTCAGTCTGGCTGTGCGCGGGTTCCAAAATGCAGGCTTAAGAAGAATCAGTACATCTTCTTAGGCAATTGCATCGAGCGAATGCGCTTGTAGTTGCGCTTAACAGCTGCAGCTTTTTTGCGCTTGCGCTCTGCGGTGGGTTTTTCATAAAACTCGCGAGCACGCAGGTCAGTCAAAAGACCCAGCTTTTCAATAGTTCGTTTGAAGCGGCGCAAGGCTACATCAAAGGGTTCGTTCTCTTTAACGCGGATGGTTGTCATTCAATTGGTTACCGAAAGGGGCCCACAGCGGGTGATTAGGAAGATCGGACCCAACCGCCATGTGTGCAAAACATCCTCTGCCTAAAATTTTGTGGCCGGCAGAGGTCATGCCAGAAAAGCCGTAAATTATAGCGTTTATATGAACAACTGTTTTGGGTTTTCTTAAGTTTTGGCATGCTGGTGTGCCAGTGCCTGTGCACATGCATAGGCACTGGCCCAAGCCCACTGAAAGTTGTAGCCGCCCAGCCATCCGGTCACATCCACCACTTCTCCAATGAAATACAGGCCCTTTTGCTTAGATTCCATGGTTTGGCTGGACAAATCTCTGGTGTCCACGCCGCCAGCGGTGACTTCGGCTTTGGCATAGCCCTCGGTGCCTGATGGGGTGAGCGCCCAGCTACTGAGCGACTGCCCCAAATGCATCAGAGCTTTGTCCGTCGCTTGGTTGATGGCGCGTTGCCATGCAGCGTCATGTTGCACCCAAGTTTCGGCAAGGCGGTGGGGCAGCCAAGCTCCAAGCTCATTGCTAATGAGCTTTTGGGACCGCTGTTTGGCTTGCAAAAGCTGGTCGGTCAGGCTTAGTTCAGGCGCCAGATTGATGCGAATGGGGGTTTTGTCTTGCCAATAACTGGAAATTTGCAGCACGCCAGGCCCTGACAAGCCCCGATGGGTGAAGAGCAAATCTTCCATAAAACCCATCTGGTTGGTTTTGGGGCCCGTTTCAATATGGACAGGCAAGGACAAGCCCGCCAACTGGGCATAGGGCGCCCAAGAGGCTGCATCAAAGGTCAGCGGCACCAAAGCGGCACGTGTGGGCACCATGCGCAAACCAAACAGGTTGGCGATGTCATAGCCCCAAGAGGTGGCACCAATTTTGGGTATAGAGAGACCGCCAGTTCCAACCACCAAGGCTGAACTTTGAACCGTACCCGCATCGGTGTCGAGCTCGTAAATGCCATTGGAATGTCGCACCGCACGAACAGCACAGGGCTGGCGCCGCGTGACTTGGCCAGCATCGCATTCGCGTAGCAGCATCTGGATGATGTCGTCGGCAGAGCGGTCGCAAAACAGCTGACCTTTGTGTTTTTCATGAAACGCGATGCCGTGGCGTTGCAGCAAATCTAAAAAGTCTTGGGGTGTGTAGCGCGAAAGCGCCGAGCGACAAAAATTTGAGTTTTGGCTGATGAAGTGTTTGTGAGCTGAGCGGGAATCCAAGTCGCGGTTGGTGAAGTTGCAACGCCCACCGCCTGAAATACGAATTTTTTCTGCCACTTTGGCGCTGTGGTCCAGCACCAAAACTTTAAGTCCCAATTGACCCGCCACACCAGCGCAAAAAAGACCAGCAGCCCCAGCGCCTACAACTGCAACATCAAATTTCTGCATCAGGCATTGTGCTTGATAGGCGCTTTATGGGATGGAGGCTTTCAAGCTACTTGAGCCGCAGCAAGCAGAGCCGATTCACCTTGCGACTGCTTCACCATCTCTATCTGCCCCAATAACACATCCCCCACCACAATCACACAAGGACTGGCAAATTGCTTTTGTATCAAAGTGGTATGAAGTTGGTTTAGCGTGGTGGTGGTGTGGCGCTGGTTGGGTAGGCTGGCATTTTGGATGAGTGCCACAGGTGTATCGCCGGGCAGACCTTTGAGCAATCCTTGCTGAATATGCGCAGCACTGGCTACCCCCATATAAATCACTAGTGTCAGTTTTGCTTTGTCAGCGGTTGCCGCAATTTCGGCCCAATTGGCGCCGCCATCGCCTGGTTTGGCGTGGCCGGTTAAAAACACCACGCCATGTGCATGTTCGCGGTGGGTCAGGGGTACGCCCAATGACGACAAAGCTGCCAAACCTGAGGTAATGCCGTTAACCACCT
>Ga0214917_10002568_pt1 | contig 21915 bp, 21 predicted proteins | sample LL_1208_BB_MetaG_FD_177983 | JGI IMG/M metagenome (GOLD analysis project Ga0214917, IMG submission 177983) | Freshwater microbial communities from Lake Lanier, Atlanta, Georgia, United States - LL_1208_BB | ecosystem: Environmental > Aquatic > Freshwater > Lake | place: USA: Georgia | collected...
TCGAGTTGGCGAAGTAGTAATCGCAATTTGCCATTTATCTACCTTAATTTCTTGAGACTTTGGCTCAATAGACATTTCTACCGGTTCTTTAACCGATACCTCCAAACCATATCGAGACGCGATATAACCTTCAATACACTCCTTCATATCCATTAGTTGTGCCGTAGTAAAATCATAGCCCCCCGCAAAATCGAGATCCTCGCTAAAGCGCGTAGAATTATAACAAAGACGAAGTGAGGTGCCACCTTGAAAGACTAATTTATCAAGTAAGCCTTGTTTATCTAAAGCAAAAAGCAAATCATAGTGTAATAACTCTTTCTCAATCACTGGCCTCATATGAGAATAGCCATCCTCTCTCATGGCAAGATCTACCAATAAATTAAAGTCCTCACTGTTTATGGCGCTAGGTTTAATCATGATAATTCATCCATATTAACTAAATTCAGATTTCGGCCAACTCGTTTTAGGTCTCTTAAAGCAGCCTGTTTAGTAGCCATTCTTAGCGGACGTTCATGTGTTTTGGTCGTGTTATTAAGGATATCTTTGACTGTCCGCTTCGTATGGGTAAATTCAATAACGCCATAGGCTGTGTTGTAGGTGCCTTTTCTACCTGTTGTCATAAGCGTTATTCTATCAATAGGAATTTGTGAGATGATGCCATATTCAGATAGCATTGATTCCAAACTGACATAATTGTACTCACCTCTTCTAAGTGTTTTTGCAATATGCTCGATAGCATAACGATTAAATTGCTTAGCATCCTCATTAACATATACATTTCGGCAAGCGCGTTTAAGTATTCCTGATTTTACCAGTCGTTTCAGTCCTGCATTGAAGGTTTTAAAAGCGTCATCGGGAAATAGCTTAGATAGATCTTGATTAGTAAAGATATATTTGCCGTTTCTATCTTGTTCTTTCAGTACTTTGATAGCGTGTTCTTTCTGCATGAGTAAGATTAAGTAAACGTTTATACATTATTATTTTAGCATAAATGTTTACTTAAAGCGAATATTTACATTAAGTACACACTAGAATTAAATAGATATGGTATTTATGTGTACTTAATATTTTCTTCAAGACCTAAGCATGGTGGGGTGTACTATCCTGCAGCCGCATTTATTGGGGAAGGTAATATTCTGGATCTTTAAGTCAATTGTTTAACGCCTGAATATCAAGTTGAATCTCACTAGGGATATCAACTTAAAGAGAAAGATTTTAAAGATGTATTTTTATTATGTGATAGATTTTAACTTGAAATACCTAAAGAGTATCAGAACGTAAATAAGTAACTTGAAATTGGTGGGTCCACTAGGACTTGAACCTAGGACCAACGGATTATGAGTCAGTTGTAAATAATTAATCAGAACTAATAAAAACAAATAACAATAATAGAATCATAAGGTTAATAATTTTTTTGTGCTATTCTTTATTCCTATTTATTCTTATTTGTTGTAACTTAGTGTCCCAAGTTTTGGCTTAGGTGTATGGTAAAGGCTTGAGATAAAAAAGAATTAAATGCTCAATCCAGAAATGAAAATGGTATTGCCCAGAGATTGTCTCCAAATGACAAACATTTATCTCCATTATAGAGAACTATACCACTTATCCAATTTTTATCAGCTAAACTAGCCAGTTTTCTTAAACCACGGAAATCTTGATTAAGAATAGTTTGACTTGCTTTAACTTCAATACCAATAATCTTGTGTGCATGATTTTCAAGAATAAAATCCACTTCCACTTGATCTTTGTCACGATAGTAATAAATATTCCAAGGCTCATTTTGTTGAGCACACATTTTCAGTAATTCGCTATATACCCAAGTTTCTAGTAAAGCGCCAAAAGAAGATTTATTATTCTCAATACTTTCGATATTAATTCTGTTCAAGCATGCCAAAAGACCACTATCAATAAAATGAATTTTGGGTGTTTTAACTATTCTGCTTAAGGTATTGTTATGCCAAGGTCTTAATTGATGTACTAAAAATAATGTTTCTAGTAAACCTACATACTTCTGTGCTGTTTTGGTATCTAAATTTAATTGCCCAGCAATTTGGGTAAAATTGGTTAATTTCCCTGATTGTTGAGCTAGTACCTCCAGTAATCGAGGCATTTCCAATAATTTTTCTATGGATGAAATATCTTTTACATCTCGTTCCACTATTGCTTTGATATAAGATTTAGCCCAAGCATTTCGTCTTTCAAAAGTTGGTCTCGCTAACATTTCGGGATATCCACCAGTTAGAGCCTGTGAAATGACGTCTGATGGCTCTGAACGTGTTGCTTGATTGGGCCAGGATTGCCCTAAGGCATATTTTAAAAAATGATTTTCCCTACGTTGAATTTCAGCCAAAGAAAGTGGAAAAAGAGTCAATACTTCCATTCGACCAGCCAAACTATCTCCAATTTGAGGTAATGCGAGTAAATTTGCTGATCCAGTTAATAAAAATCGCCCCGGTTGTCTATTTTTATCAATTGAAAGTTTTATCGAACGCAGTAATTCTGGAGCGCGCTGAATTTCATCGATGATGGCTTTATCGATTCGATTAACAAAACCGACAGGATCTTGTTTTACTGCATTAAGGATATTGTCATCATCCAATGTATAGTAGGGCAAGGACGGTGAATATTCTTTGACTAAAGTGGTTTTTCCTGATTGCCGAGGCCCATTAACTAAAACAACAGGTGTATCCTGCATAGCAATATCCATTTGACTTTTAAGTTGTCTTGGAAAATTATTTGTGTTCGTGTTCAAGAAGGTATCCTAAGTTTCGTCTAATATGGATTATCCGTTCGTCCAAAATGGATTATATATCCGTCTAATATGGAATATAGCTTCGTTTTAAATGAAAGGCAAATGAATTTTTCTTGATTTATCCCTGTTATTGAATACTTTTTGCTCCCAAAGTTTAGTTAAAATGTATTGATTGATTTACATTTATTGATTAAGTTTAACGAGTTGGATTAATGACAAAGAATCTAGAAATTATTTATTTTTCGTTAGCTGTAACTTATCACCCTTAAAACCCCCTAAGTTTCTAATTATATTGCATGATTAAGACTGAAGATGGATTAAGCAAAATATAATTTTTGGATATGAGCATTTGTAAAAAAACAAACTTAAATTTGTCACGTTTTATTCTATAATTTGTGAAAAATAATGATAGGTAAAAATCATGAATGATATTCAGAAAAATTTTTCAGCTAAAGATGTTGTCGAGCTGTATAAATGTCTTGTGCAAAATAATATTAAAATTTGGTTAGATGGTGGATGGGGTGTTGATGCATTATTGGGTCAACAAACTCGTTTGCACTCGGATTTAGATATAATCATAGAATCTAAGCATCTAGAGTTATTATCAAAAATACTGAAGTCGCGGGGATATAAGGAAATACCACGAGATGACTCAAGTTCATGGAATTTTGTTGTAGCAGATGCATTTGGGCATGAAGTCGATATTCATGTGGTTGATTTTGATGTTCATGGTCATGGTATTTACGGTCCTAAAGAAAGAGGGGTATACTATCCTGCCGCCGCATTTGTGGGTAAAGGTAATATTCTGGATCTTCAAGTCAATTGTTTAACGCCTGAATATCAAGTTGAATCTCACCAGGGATATCAACTTAAAGAGAAAGATTTTAAAGATGTATTTTTATTATGTGAAAGATTTGAACTTGAAATACCTAAAGAGTATCAGAACTTTAAGAAGTGACTGGATATTGGTGGGCCCACTAGGACTTGAACCTAGGACCAACGGATTATGAGTCCGCTGCTCTAACCAACTGAGCTATAGGCCCGAACAAAATGAATTATAACTGTAATCATCCTTGATTACTAGTTTTTTTTTAAATTTCTTCAGCTTCTATAAAGCTTTTTAATTTTTCAGATCTAGCTGGATGACGAAGTTTGCGTAGTGCTTTAGCTTCAATTTGTCTAATACGTTCGCGCGTAACATCAAATTGTTTACCAACTTCTTCTAATGTATGATCGGTATTCATTTCTATACCAAAGCGCATACGTAGCACCTTAGCTTCTCTTGGGGTTAGAGTTTCAAGAATTTCTAGGGTCGCTTCTCTCAAGCTTTCAGCTGTAGCAGAATCTACAGGTGATTGCATATTTTCATCTTGAATGAAATCACCCAGATGAGATTCATCATCATCACCAACAGGCGTTTCCATTGAAATTGGTTCTTTCGCAATTTTTAAAACTTTTCTTATTTTATCTTCGTGCAAATCCATTTTTTCTGCAAGTTCTTCTGGAGTAGCTTCTCTACCAGTTTCTTGAAGGATTTGTCGAGATATCCTATTAAGTTTATTGATAGTTTCTATCATATGCACTGGAATACGAATTGTTCTAGCTTGATCAGCTATAGAGCGTGTAATTGCTTGCCTAATCCACCAAGTTGCATAGGTGGAAAACTTGTAGCCACGGCGGTATTCAAATTTATCAACGGCTTTCATTAACCCAATATTCCCTTCTTGGATAAGATCTAAAAATTGCAAACCACGATTGGTGTATTTTTTAGCTATCGAGATCACCAAGCGTAAATTGGCTTCTACCATTTCTTTTTTTGCTCGCCGCGCCTTTGCTTCGCCAATAGACATTTCTTTATTAATTTCTCGAACTTCTGCAACAGTTAACGCAGTTTGTTGTTCAAAACTAATTAATTTCTCTTGAATTTTTAGTATTTCAGGCTCTATAGCTTCAAGTCTGATTAGGTCCAACTGCTTGCTAAAATTCTTCTTCAAATTTTTCAGCCAGTCTGGATTAGCCTCCTGTCCAGGAAAGGTCTCAATAAATATTTTGCGAGGCATTTTCGCTTTTTCTGTACATAAGCGCATGATCAAGCGTTCTTGATCTCTAATTTGTAAACGCATCTCACGAAAATGGTCCATTAATAAATCAACTTGGCGCGATGTCAGTTTTAATTTTAGAAAAGATTCAGACATAAGATGAAAAGCCTCAATAGTGCGCGGATCATTTTTGCCGTGCTTACTAAGGTTATCTTTAGCATTTTCATGCCATTGTCTTAATTCATCAAAGTAAATTTGTGCTTGTTCAGGATTGGGACCGTCGTCAACTTCTGTAAGCGCATTATCGTCAATATCATCAATATCATCATCAGTAGTATCAGTAAAAATATCTTCTTCTTGTGGTATGTTTAATTCTTCATCCATAAAGCCGATTATGATATCACTTAGCTTCACTTCTTCTAATGCAACTTTGTCATATTCATTGATTAGCACTTCTATAGTTTCTGGATAGCTTGCTAATGAGCGCAGAACTTGCATAGTTCCTTCTTCTATGCGTTTAGCGATTTTAATTTCGCCTTCGCGAGTAAGAAGCTCTACAGAACCCATTTCTCTCATGTACATACGGACAGGATCAGTTGTACGCCCAGTTTCTTTATCAACAGAAGCTAAAACCATTGCCGCTTCTTCAACGTCTTCTGGAATTTCTTCAGTATTACCTAATAATGCCAGTTCATCTTCACTAGGAGGTATTTCAAAAACTTTGATATTCATACCTTCTAGCATGCTTATAATTACATCAAAATGCTCAGTATCTACTATATTAGGCAGCAGGTCATTAATTTGTGCGTAGGTAAGATAATTTTGTTCGCGTCCTAAATTTATTACTTTAGTAATTTGGGAACGTTGCTGTTCTTGTTCGTTTATGCTCATATAAATTCATTACTTAATTAGTTTAATACACAACTTTCCAAAAGATACCATTTTGAAAAGTTCCAACTATCCGCCATTAAAGAGGCAAGGTTTTCTCTTGTCATTTTAAACAGTGTAATATAGCATACAAGTTCACAATACCGATAAACGATACATAGCCATTGCAAGTAATTTATTTTAGACAAAAAGATTGGCACCTAATCCTTTAAGATTGCTCCTATCTTACTTTATCTATACTACTTAAACAAGAACATTTACACAAGAATTGCAAATTATAAGAGTTTTTCCGCGCTATGAATTCCAGGTATTTGTCGCCGCGTTAAGAGTTTCTGGAGGAGTAATTTTTCATCAGCATCCAAACCATTATGCTTTAACTTAGATAGTAATTCATCAATTTGCTTGGTTAGTGACTGCTTAATAAGAAACTCAAATATTTCATTTAATGTGGTCAATTGTTTTTCTTCGTGAATTTGGTGATCTAAGAATACTAGTTTGTTTAAGACTTCGTATAAATCATTATCCCGAAAATACTCGATAAGACTTGCCGTTTGAAGTTGCGGTTTTTTTCGCAAGATATTAAATAAGAATGCAAATTTATCTGGATACAACGCTTGTATCTCTGTGATTATATTCGTAGATAGTTCTTGGAATAACTCCGGTCTTTGAATTATCAGCGCAATGGCTATGCGTAATGGAGTTACAGATTTTTTTTCTGGCAACGCTTGCGCTGAGAGAGGTTTATCCAACCATTGATTCAGACGATATGGATCGAGGCGGGTAATTTTCGCGATTTCAGTTAATAGTAGTTCTTTGCCTGGACCATTTTCCAGTTTTTGCAAATACTTTTGTACTTCAAGAACAATTTTTTGTGTGCCATTATTACCAAATTCCTGTTGAATTCTTTGCGCAAAGTAGACATGTAAACATAGCGCTTTGTTAATGAAGTTTTTAAAGTTATTTGCTCCAAATTCTCTTATATAAGTATCAGGGTCATAGTTATCCGGTAAAAATAAAAATTTAACACTTGCTAATTGATTGTACATGGGTATAGCATTCTCAAGCGCACGCCATGCGGCTTGCTTGCCTGCTTTATCTCCATCAAAACAAAAGATTATTGTATTCGTGTACTTAGTTAAGGTTTGCAGATGATAAGTACTTGTTGCAGTTCCCATTGTTGCCACGGCATTGGGGATACCAAATTGAAATAAACTAATAACATCCAAATATCCCTCAACAACCAATATGAACTCAGGCTGGCTATTATTAGCTTGTAAGACGTTATATAATCCATATAACTCTTTTTGCTTATGAAACAGTTTGGTTTCAGGAGAGTTAAGGTATTTTGGTTTATGCTCGGCATCTATTACTCTGCCAGCAAAACCGATGATAGTACCTTTTCTATTGATAATAGGAAACATTAAGCGCTGCTTGAAACGTGCAAAACATTTTTGAGCATGTTCTTGTTTAATAACCATCCCGCCATCTAAAAGTTCTTTGGTTGCAGAAGGGCATAGCTTCGATAGTTGATACGGATCAGATGGTGCATAACCCAATTGAAATGTATTTATGACTTGGCTATTAAGCTTTCTTGACTTGAGATATTGCACCAGTTGTTCGGGTTTTTGGTAAAGATTATCGCGATAAAATGCCTGAATTTTTTGTAATACTTTGTCTAACTGACTTAGAGCTGAGTAATCTTGATTTTTAGAGCTATCTGGTATCTTTATTCCTAATTTTTGCGCCAAATATTCTATGGTTTCTGGAAAGCTTAGTTGCAAATAGAGCATGACAAATTTAACGGCATTCCCGCCTGTTCCACAACCAAAACAATAAAAAAATTGCTTTTGTTGATTGACGTTAAATGAAGGGGATTTCTCTTGGTGAAAAGGGCAGCAACACACAAAGTTTGACCCTGTTTTTTTGAGAGGAACGTGTTGGTCAATTAGTTCAACTAGGTCTGTTTTAAAAATTATATCATCAATAAATGATTGGGGGATGGTTCCAGACATGAATTTTTAAGATAGTTTTTGCTTGATAATTGCACTTACTTTCGACATATCAGCTCTTCCGGTTAAAGTTTGTCGCAGGGCGTTCATTACTTTACCCATATCTCTTATGCTTGCTGCTTGCTGCTCAGCAATTTGTTGAGCAATAATTTGCTCAAGCTCATCATCGCTTAATGGCTTAGGAAGATATGATTGGATAATATTTAACTCATACTTTTCTTGCGCTATCAAATCCTGCCTATCGGCTTTTTGATATTGCTCAATCGACTCTTGTCTTTGTTTTGCCATTTTACTTAAGATGCCAAGAAGTTTTTGAGCGTCAACTTCAATACGCTCATCTACTTCTACTTGCTTGACTGCAGCCAACATCAGTCTGAGTGCTTGGACTTTAGATTTATCACCAGAGCGCATTGCTTGATGTAAATCTTGTTGTATGTTGGCTTTTTCTATCATGAGCGTCTTCTTCTGCTTTTAATAGTTCTTGCAGATGTAATATCACGTGATAGCTTTTTCTGATAACGTTTAACAGCTGCGGCTTGTTTTCTTTTACGTTCAGCTGTTGGTTTTTCGTAGAATTCTCGACGACGTAATTCTGTTAGCAAACCTGCTTTTTCACATGAACGCTTGAAACGGCGTAATGCGTATTCTGGATTTTCGCCTTCTTTTACGCGAATTGTTGGCATTGAATAACCCTCAAAGTGTAAATTGTAAATATAAAATATATAGAGTAGGCAATTTTATTGTGCATTTACAGTAACGTCAAGAGGATTATGTAAAAAAATTGATTATTTGATAGCATATGTTCAGAATTTATATATAATTGATTTTTTATTTTTTGATATTTAATCAATGCTGATATTAGGAATTGAGTCTTCCTGTGATGAAACAGGTTTAGCAGTGTACTCTGATACAGATGGTCTGTTGGCGCATTGCCTCTATAGTCAAATTTTGGCGCATCGTCAGTATGGTGGGGTTGTCCCTGAGCTGGCTTCACGCGACCATATAAGACAAATTGTGCCATTAATCGACCAGGTTTTAAAACAAGCCAATACTAAGTTGGCTAATATGGATGCCATTGCCTATACTGCAGGACCTGGTTTGGTAGGAGCTTTGTTAGTAGGGGCTTGTTTTGCTAAAAGTCTTGCAATGTCAATAAACAAACCAGCGATTGGAGTTCATCATTTAGAGGCACACATTTTAGTGGCGCAAATGGAATATCCGCAACTTAAATTTCCTTTTCTTGCTTTACTAGTGTCTGGCGGCCATACACAATTAATCTATGCTAAAGCGTTAGGAGATTATGAGCTGTTGGGAGAGACTATCGATGATGCCGCTGGAGAAGCATTTGATAAAACTGCAAAAGTTATGGGCTTACCTTATCCTGGTGGTAAATTCTTGTCAGATTTGGCGTGCTATGAGTCTTATGTGCAATCAGGAATAAAACCTTTTCCGCGGCCATTGTTAGATAGGCCCGGCTGTGATTTTAGTTTTAGTGGCCTAAAGACACATGCGTTACAAACATGGCAAAAATCGTCTCAGGACGAGCAAAGTAAGCGCGCTATAGCTTACTGTTTTCAAAGTGCGGTAGTAGATACCTTGTTAGAAAAAACGCGGCGAGCATTGCTCATAACTAATGCTAAACAGCTAGTGTTAGCTGGCGGTGTAGCTGCCAACCAAGCGCTTAGAGAAAAAATTCTGAATTTTAATTGCGAAGTTTTTTATCCTTCACTGCAATACTGCACAGATAATGGCGCAATGATTGCTTATACGGGGATGCAGTATTTAAAAACAGAAAACTTCGATAAAAATTTACAAATAAATGTGTTGCCGCGTTGGCCGCTAGCTAAAGATTAATACGCGATTCTTCTCCAGACCATAAGCGCTGAATATTCTTATGATGTTTGGCGACTATGATAAAAGATAATAAAAACATAGGAGCAAAGATATCCCCATTTTTGATGAAGAACAGGACATTTAAGGGCGCTGTGATTACTAATACTAACGAAGCTAGTGAAGAATATTTTTTTATGAAAGCTACGGCTACCCAGATTATAAGGCACGTCAACCCAAATAAAATATTTAAACCAAGATAACAGCCAATAGCAGTAGCAACACCTTTACCACCGTTAAAACGAAAAAATACTGGATACATGTGCCCAAGAACACAAGCAATGGACATGTACCCCAATGCATCATAGCCTAGTCCGGCAATATGGCCGATTATTAATGGAATAATCCCCTTGAGAATATCCCCAACCAGCACTAATGATGCGTATTTTTTTCCATGTAATCTTAGCATATTGGTTGCGCCAGGATTGTTTGAACCCTGTGCTCTGGGATCAGGAAAACCGTATATTTTGCAAATTAAAATAGAGCAATTAATTGATCCTGCTAGGTAGGCAAGAATGGTTAAAACGTAGGTCATCATAAGATAGTTCCTCTTTATATTTTTGGCACAAAAAGTTGCATAAGATCGTTATTATATTGCAGACCATGCTTGGTAACGTGCCATGAACTGTGATTAATATTAATATACCCTTTTTTTTCAGCTTGTTTAAGATAAGAAAGTAAAACATTTTCGCCGTAAGAGGTTTTGGCTTGAAAATCAGCGAAATTATGCTTTTGGATTAATCTACAGGTATTGAGCATATACTCAAATATAATATCTTCCATAGATACTATTTCGCGTTTTTCCACAATAAAGTCTGTGCTGGCCATATATTTTTCTGGCATGCGAGCCTTTGCTAGACGTAATATGGCATTATTAGCTAATGTTAATTTGCTATGTGCTCCAGCTCCAATACCATAATAGTCGCCGTATTGCCAATAATTTAGATTATGCAGACAGCGCGCCTGATTTTTACCGTAAGCAGATATTTCATAGCGAGAGAAGCCATGAGCTGCCAATAGTTCTTTTCCCTTAGTTTCTATGTCTATAAAAATATCTTCTTCTGGTTGATGAGGAGGCTTTTTATAAAATATAGTATTTGGTTCAATGGTTAATTCGTACCATGAAAGGTGATTGGGTTGACAATTGATGGCAGTTTCCAGATCCTTTAATGCCTCAGCAGTAGTTTGTTGAGGTAAACCGTACATTATGTCTATATTTATATTGGCAAATCCAGCTAAATGAGCATTCTCAATGGCGCGCAGTGCGTTATCAGCATCATGAATTCTGCCTAGTTTTTTTAGTGCTGAATTGTTAAATGACTGTACTCCTATGGACAAGCGATTAATCCCAACGTTTCGATAGTCTTTAAAACGGCGATTATCAACCGTACCAGGATTTGCTTCAAGAGTAATTTCAACATTATTATCCCAAGAAGCTAGCTTATTAAGTCTGTTAAATAAATTATCATATGCTTTGGCTGAAATTAAACTCGGAGTACCGCCACCTATAAAAATCGAAGTAATTTTTTTGGCTGAAAAATTAGTATAATCGTATTGAAAATCAGCAACCAATTTATTGATATAGTCATTCTCTAAGATCTCGCCCTTGGCAAGATGTGAATTGAAGTCACAATAAGGGCATTTTTTCATACACCATGGAATATGAATATATAATCCGGTATTAATAGACATTTTTTATTACAGCTTTTAAAATTCAATGTTATTATATGTATTATAAAGTGTTTTAAACTTTTTTCCAGGCATTCTATCGCAAGGTAGAGTTTATAATTAATAAAAGTAGCGCAACAAATAAGGAGAGCGAGAGTGGGGCAGCTATTTGGCTGTGCGTTACCCCTCCCTGGCAATACTAATGGGGTTTCTCGTGCGATTTTGATGAATAAACGTGTTAAAGTTGCTGTAACTGGCGCAGCAGGACAAATTGGTTATGCTTTTTTATTTAGAGTAGCATCAGGGCAGTTATTTGGGCCCAATGTTGATGTGGAGCTCAATTTGCTCGAGTTAGAACATTCCTTGCCAGCTTTAGAGGGTGTGGTCATGGAATTACAGGATTGTGCCTTTCATCGTTTGAAAAATATTACTGTGACATCAGATTTAAAAGAGGCTATGAATGGTGTTAACTGGGCTGTTCTTATTGGATCGGTACCAAGAAAGCAAGGTATGGAGCGTTCTGATTTATTGCAAATCAATGGTAAGATATTCATCGATCAGGGGCGAGCAATTAACAATTATGCATCTTCAGATGTTAGAACTTTTGTAGTTGGCAATCCTTGCAACACTAACTGCCTTATCGCCAAGCATCACGCTCCAGATATTCCGGATAGTCGATTTTTTGCCATGACATCCTTAGATGAGTTGCGCGCAAGAGCACAATTGGCGTTAAAAGCTAATGTGGATATTGAAGAAATAACTCAAATGACTATTTGGGGCAATCATTCATCTACCCAGTTCCCTGACTTTTATCATGCCAAAATTGATGGTTTACCTGCTAACAAAGTTATTCATGATGATAATTGGTTTAAAGAGGTATTTGTGCCAACTGTGCAACAACGCGGAGCAGCTATTATAAATGCACGTGGCGCATCTTCAGCTGCGTCAGCTGCTAATGCTATCATGCATGGTATTCATTGTTTGATAAATGACACTCCACAAGGAGATAGTTTCTCAGTTGCTTTAGCTTCGCAAGGACAGTATGGAGTTGATGAAGGCCTAATGTTTTCTTTCCCGTGTCGGCGCGAACATGGATTTATCCGCAGTTTTGGTATGGAGCCAGGTGAAGTCCAGGTTGTTGAAGGAATAGAATTTAATGAATATTCGCAACAAATGTTTGATAGAACCTTAAAAGAACTAAGAGATGAAAGAGATATGGTCAAGTCGTTAGGACTTTTATAAGTAAATCACGCAACTTTAATCGTTGCGATTAAAGTTGCGGCATAAGTCAAAACTTAAGCAACACCATTCTTTATCCTGAAATTGCTCACGAAGTTTAAATCGCTCACTATAGTGGCGCAACAGCTGTTCTTTTTGTGACAATAAAATCCCTGATAAAACCAATGTGCCCTGACTATGTAATTTATTAGCAAAATAATCCCGTAACTCTAGCAGAGGATTCATGACAATATTGGCAATAATAATATCCACTTGGCCGGGAAGCTCATCTGGCTGCACAGTAATATAGAACTTATGATTATCTACACAATTTAGTTCCGCATTTTGCATGGTTGCAGCAATGGCTTGTTCGTCTATATCTAAGCCGTATACTTTAGCTGCGCCGAGTTTAACTGCTGCTAAGCCAAGAATACCTGATCCGCAGCCATAGTCGATAACTTGCTTCGTATCGATAGGGTTAGTTGCTAACCATTGCAAACACATTTTAGTTGTTTCATGTTGTCCAGTGCCAAAAGCAAATCCCGGATCAAGTATAATGCTGGTTTCTGGACGATTATCCGGTACAAGCCAGTGCGGGTAAACCCATAACTTATCACCAAATAACATGGGCTTGAAATCTTTTAAACCGTAAACCAGCCAATTTTTTTGCACAACTTCAGTAATTTCAACAGTTAGTTGCTCATTTAAAGCAAAAAGTTCATTTTTTAATGTCTCTGCAGCAACTAAGTTGTCAACTAATACCTCTAGTTTAACATAAGTCCATATTGGTTTTTCATGCAAAACTTGCTCTATTATGATGTCTTCACCCGCATTTGACATGGTAAATGACAAGATTTCACTATCTTCAAGCAAGCTTTCAATAATGCAAGCTTGCTCTTGCGTAGTATTAATTATTACTTGCCACATTCGTGCTCTTCCTTCAACATCTTTTCTAAGTAATGGATATTAAAACCACCTTGTTTAACAACGGCGTTACGAATAATAGTTTGATGTAAAGTAATATTAGTTTTAATGCCATCAATTACTAGTTCGTCAAGAGCTTGACGCATACGTGCAACAGCGTTTTCTCTAGTATCGCCAAAACTGATAAGTTTGGCTATCATCGAGTCATAATTAGGTGGCACTTTATAGCTTGAGTAAATGTGCGAATCAAACCGAATGCCAGGTCCTCCTGGGGTATGAACCCAATCAATCTTGCCTGGGCTTGGCATAAAGGTTCGCGGATCTTCAGCGTTGATACGACACTCAATAGCGTGCCCCTTGAAAACTATATCTTCTTGTCGATACGATAAAGGTAAACCACTGGCAATTCTAATTTGTTCTTTGACTAAATCAACACCAGTTATCATTTCTGTTACCGGGTGCTCTACTTGAATACGAGTATTCATCTCAATAAAGTAGAAGCAGCCATTTTCATATAAGAATTCAAAAGTTCCTGCCCCACGATACTTGAGATTTTTGCATGCTTGCACGCATTTTTCTCCCATCTCATGACGCATTTCAGCACTTATTCCTATAGCTGGCGCTTCTTCCAAAACCTTTTGATGACGCCGTTGCAATGAACAATCGCGTTCTCCTAGGTGGATGGCATTACCTTTGCCATCACCTAAAACCTGAAACTCAATATGGCGTGGGTTTTCGAGAAATTTTTCCATATAAACCATATCATTATTAAAAGCTGCTTTTGCTTCGCTTTTGGTCAGAGCAATAGCATTTAATAAGTTCGATTCACAATGCACCACGCGCATGCCGCGTCCGCCACCACCACCAGCTGCTTTAATAATTACTGGATAAGCTATTTTTTTTGCTAAGGCTAAATTTTTAGTGTCATCATCACCTAAGGGTCCATCTGAACCAGGCACACATGGTACACCAGCTTTTTTCATGGCAGCAATTGCTGAGACTTTATCACCCATGAGACGAATAGTTTCAGAGCTTGGGCCAATAAATTGAAAACCACTTTGTTCAACGATATCGGCAAAATCAGCATTTTCAGATAAAAAGCCGTAGCCAGGATGAATGGCTACGGCATCAGTAATTTCAGCAGCAGAAATAATAGCGGGGATATTTAAATAACTTTTATTGGAAGGAGCAGGTCCAATACAGACTGTTTCATCAGCTAAGCGGACGTGGAGTAGATCTTTGTCTGCCTCGGAGTAAACAGCTACGGTTTTAATATCTAATTCCTTGCAAGCGCGTAAAATTCTTAAAGCGATTTCACCACGATTAGCAATTAAAATTTTACTTAACATGGTTCTTCCTACTATTCTATAACAAATAAAGATTGCCCAAATTCAACTGGTGTACCATTATCGACTAGGATAGTTTTTAACACCCCAGCTTTATCGGCTTCAATTTCATTAAACATTTTCATCGCTTCAATAATACACAGCGTATCTCCAACATTAACTTGTTTTCCAATATGTACAAAAGGAGCTGATTCAGGAGAAGCTGCTAAATAGATAGTACCTACCATTGGCGCTTTAATATGATAGCCTGGATTATCTTGAGCTTTTTCAACTGGTGTATTAGGTTGTTCAACTTGAATATGCGCTGTATGAACTGCCATAGGAGCAGGGTTGGAATGAGCGTGAGGTAAACAACTAAGACGTAAAGACTCTTCACCTTCTTTTATTTCTATTTCAGAAATACCAGTTTCTTTTAATAATTCAATTAACTTACGAATTTTACGAATATCCATGCATATCTCTCAAAAATTTAAATTAAAAATTCATTTTCATTAAACATCTGTGAAAATGAAGGTATTTGTTGTGAAAAAATATCTTTTATTGTAGACAAAAATTAATTACAAAGCGACTAGGAAATGAAAAAATAAATTATGTTTAAGAGGGCTAAATACTGCCCCCTTAAAATTAGTGTAGGTGATCATGTTCACATACGCTGTCTTCGAAAACTTCATAGAGTTCGCCCACGCTGGCTAAGCTGTTTTGTTGACAGGCATGGATTAGAGCATGTTGCGCTGCTTCTATATTTTCAGCTTTACCTTGCCAAGTTTTTAAGCATTCTTGTTGTAAGGCGCGGCCGTAAGAAAAGCTAACATTCCATGGAAATAATTCAATTAGATTGATGCTATTTAAATTATCAGCCGCTTGTTGCGGAGATTGTCCTCCGGACAGGAAGTTTACAGAAGGTACTGAAACCGGAACGTGGTCGCATAATACATACGCTGTAAAATCTGCAACCTCTTCAGGAGTGCTAAATGGTGCGTGTTCTTTACCAGCAGTAATCATATTGGTTTTTAAAATTATCGAACGCAAGTCAACATTATAATCGTATAAGTTATTAAATAGTTCATGAAGAACTCTAGAAGTAACATCTGCGCAACTAAGTATGTCGTGAGAGCCGTCCATTAAAATTTCTGGTTCTATAATAGGAACTATTCCAGCATCTTGGCAAATGGCTGCATACCTAGCTAAGGTTTCAGTGCCAGCTTTTATCGCCATTTTGGTTGGAGTGAATTGAGAAATTTTAAATACGTTGCGCCATTTTGCAAAGCGTGCGCCTAAATTTCTAAAGTGTACAAGTCTTTCAGCTAAATCATCTAAACCAGTACTTATTTGCTCATTATCAGTTCCACTTAAGTCGATAAGCCCTTTGTCAACTTTAATGCCAGGAACTATTCCTTGTTGTAATAATAACTCTGGAAATGTCTTGCCATGCTTATCTTGTTGATAAAAAGTCTCTTCAAAGAGGATGACGCCGCTAATATAGTCAGACAAATCTGGAGCTGTGAATAAAAGCTCACGGTATTGGCGACGATTTTCTTCGGTATTTTCAATCTTAACTGCTGCAAAGCGCTTAGCAATTGTACTAGTACTTTCATCAGCGGCTAAAATTCCTTTAGCATCCATTGTTAAAAGCGCAATAGTTTCATACATCTGTTCTAATTTAGTCACTCTTTGCTCCTGTATAGTTAACGTGAAATATATTTTTCTCTAATGATATTTTGAATAGGAAAGTTTTGTTCTTGCAACAACAATGTAGTCTCATCAATCATTTGTGGATTACCGCATAAGTATACAATGTCATTCTGGGGATTAAGTTTTTTTGTTGAGAGAATGGCTTGCAAACGACCATGAAAGTGATGTTTTTTATTAGAGAGCTCACGGCTAACCGCAACAGAAAAATTAATATTTTGGTTGCAAATAGCTAAGAAATCATCTTCAAAGAGAATATCTTCAATGTTACTGACCCCTTGGATTATTTCAATCTGGCAAGCAAGTTTTGTTAGCTCGTTGAGCATAGACCGATATGGGGTAATTCCTGTACTAGTGCCAACTAAAAATAGTCTTTGTGGCAATGGCTCTTTAAGTACTAAGCGACCAAATGGCCCAGTTATAGTAAATGAGTCGCCAGGATGAAGATTAAACAAGAATTCTGTGCCTGGGCCATTTTCAACATAGCTAGCAGCAAATTCAATAATATTTTGTGGATTTGGTTGATTGGCAATGCTATAACTTCTTTTTATTTTTTTCTGATTATGCTCAAAAATTATGGTTATAAACTGCCCCGGGGTAAATTGCCAGATAGCATCACTTTGGATTTTACCAACAAAGTGCTTTACTCTTGGTGTAATTAAACTGCATGATAAGAGGTTGAATTGAAATTCAGAGATAGTCATAATTAAATAGCTAATGAATGTAATTTCTCTAACTATAGGGATTTTTTTTAAGTTTGCAAGCACAAAAGGGAAAAAAACATGATTGATTTAACCCAAATATTACAAAATGTCGCATCTTCAATGATTTCTGTTGAAAAAATGTTGACAGCAATAATTTATGTAATGGGGGTTGGTTTAATTATTTCAGCTATTAAAGAATTAAAAGTAACTGGTGGTTCACATTCTGATGCCGAAGAAAAAACTAAGACTTTTTTAAAGTTAATGGTTGGGGCTTTTTTTGTATACTTACCAACGACATTTCAAGTTTTTTCGGAAACATTTTTTGGGCAAGGCTCGGTGGTAAGTTTTGATAATTATAGCCCCATCTCGGTTTATTCTTCTATGAAAATTATCATACAGGCTGCCGGCATTATTTGGTTTGCACGTGGCAGTATGATGCTGTACGACTTTGACAATCCAAGTCATAAAGAAAAAAGCTATATGTCTTTTACCTATATATTTGCTGGCATCCTAGCTATTAATTTAGATGCCTCGGTAGGAAGTTTAAATTATCTGGTTGGTTATATTATTCAGCGTCTGTAGATTGATCTTCGTTTATGTCGCATATTTTTAATTGATTAGATTTTGCAAAATCCATAATAGACTGATATAACTCTGGAGAAGATTCTTTAAGCTTAGGATCTAATACCACGCATTTATATCCCTCTTGATTTACGCTAGGTTGCAATAGTGGAGAATACTGAATTCTTCTATTTTTAAAGCTCGCCAAAGTACCGCTCATTCTTTCAGCCCAATCACTAGGTCTAAAAACTTTACCTTGCGAAGTAACGCCTTCAATGACAATTTTTTTCTTATCCAAGCTGCTCATGCACAGAACAATAAATAACAATGGTTCTCAAGTATAGCATTATTTTAAGATAAACTTAAACAGTAAAAAAATGTTTATCGTCATTTCGCCACAAATCCATAATCGTATCTATAATAGGCGCTTGTTTATAGACTAGTTCTTGCGCAATTTGCTGCGCCAGTTCTAGCATTGGGGTATGCTCTGGAAATTTGGCAACTTTAAATTCTGTTAAGCCAGATTGCTGAGTTCCAAATACATCACCGTATCCGCGTAATTGCATATCTTGTTCAGCTAACCAGAAACCATCATTGGACTCTTTTATGGTTTTAAGGCGCTGCTGCCCGATTGGTGTTAGTGGTGTGCTATACATTAAAATACAGTAGCTATCTTTATCCCCTCTACCAACCCTGCCGCGTAATTGATGCAATTGTGATAAACCAAGCTTTTCTGCATTTTCAATGACGATGATATTGGCATTTGGCACATCAACTCCGACTTCAATAACAGTCGTTGCCACGAGAATATCATAGTTGCCTTGTTTAAAATCTAACATAATCTGTTCTTTGTCATCAGCTTTTAATTTGCCATGTACCATAGCAATTTTTGCGGATGGCAACTTTTTTTGTAAATAATTATAAATTTCTGCCGTTGCCTGCTGCTCAGCTTTTTCATCTTGATCAATGCGAGTGCACACCCAGTAAATTTGTCCTTGATTGGTTATTAGCCGTTGTATAATATCATCACGCCTGTCTTGAGGCATAACTGCCGTTTTAATTACTTTACGTCCTTGTGGCAATTGTGCGATTATTGATAGGTCAAAATGTGAAAATTGAGTCATAGCTAAAGTTCTGGGAATTGGGGTCGCAGTTACAAAAAGTTGATGGGGAGTTAAATCTTGCAGCGACTTTGCCGCGAGTTTTGCGCGTTGTAATACCCCGAACCGATGTTGTTCATCGATTATTACTAAGCCGAGATGATTAAATACTACTTTATCTTGAAATAAGGCGTGTGTGCCAACCACCATATGAGCTAAGCCACTTGCTAAATCTTGGCGATTTTGTTTTTTTTCTTTAGTCGAAGTCGTTTTATTTAAGCGAATCACTTTAAAATTTAAAGGCGTTAGCCATTTAGACATATTATGAAAATGTTGCTCACTTAGGATGTCAGTCGGGGCCATAAAGGCAACCTGGTGGCCTTGGGCCATAATAGGTAAAGCAGCAAGAGCACAGACGACGGTTTTTCCAGAGCCAACATCTCCTTGTAATAGGCGTAACATAGGATGTGATCTATTTAGGTCGTTCTGTATTTCTGTTAAGGCGATAGTTTGTGCGGCTGTTAATGAAAAAGGCAACTGTGCAAGTAGTTGGTTCTCCAGGGTTGATACTGGTGGGTAGATGGTGCTTTTGGCCTGGAGGTTTTCTGTTTTGAACATTAAAGAACGCAAAGCATAAACAATAAGCTCTTCGAGTGCTAGACGTTGATTAATTGGATGTTTGGGATTAAGTAATTCTTCACAAGTATAGTTGTTTTTAGGAAAGTGGATGGTATCTAGGGCTTGCTTAATCGTTGGTAAATTGTGCTTATTCAAGAAATTTGCGTCGAGCCACTCCATCTGATCTAGTGATTCTTGGTAGGCTGTGAATAATTGTTGTATGATTTTGCGCCAATTGTTTTGATTAAGACCATGTGTTGACGGGTAAAAAGGGGTTAGATATTCAAGTGAAGTATTAGATTCAATTTCACAAACTAGTTCTATTTCAGGATGCATCATTATTAAGCCAGAGGAATTGTACTTAACCTCACCAAAAGCTCTAATCGTAGTCAATCTTTGCAGGCGTTTTTGTTGAAATGCAGACATATTAAAAAAAATGATGTTAATTTCGCTGCTGTCATCTTGAAGCTTGCAATGATACATAGCCTTTTTGGTTTTCAGCCAATAACTTTCACGAATAGTGCCGACGATCACAGCTGTAGTGTCTGCTTGTAAGTCGGCAATAGCCGTAATTTTGGTTTTATCTTGATAGCGGAAGGGGCGATGCAAGAGCAAGTCATGTAAAGAAACAATACCTAGGCGCAGTAATTTTTCCGCAAATTTACTTCCGATACCGGATAAAATAGTGCAAGATTGTAAAAGAGCACTCTGCTTTTTTATTGAAGGATCTATTATGCCATTACGTTCCATATCTATTGCCGCTACATTCATTTGTATTTACTTAAGTGTACAATTTCTATTTATAAGCCAATCAATTGTCATTCCATTTGTATTTGCAATTTTAATCTGGAATGTATTATCAACAATTGCTTGTTTTATTAAGAACACACCGATTATTGGCCAATATATACCCCGTTTTTGCAGTTTAATAATTGCTTGCTTAATGGTTTTTTGGCTTATCTTTGCATTTGGCTCGATTTTAACAGAAAACATGCAAAAAATAATAGTCTCCAGCGAAAATTTACAGCTAAAGTTGGCGAGTTACTTGCAGAATATCCTTTCTACTGAAAATGCTGACTTGATAAAAAAAGTAGTTAGTAAAATTGATATGCAAGCTATAGTGATTGGCTTTTATGCAACCATTTCTAACATGATGAGTTCTATTTTCTTGATTATATTCTTTGTAATATTTTTTTTCATAGAGCAAAATGTGTTTGCCATGAAATTGGCAAAAATATTTCCCAAGCAACGTGATTATCAGTTTGTAGATAAGATTTTAACAAATATCCCAAGACAAATTCAATTTTATTTGGGTTTAAAAACGTTATTTAGTTTTATTACCGGCTTAGCTATCTATGTAGTTTTAAAATTGCAAGGTTTAGCTTTTGCTGAATTTTGGGCTGTTGCCATGTTCTTTATGAACTTTATTCCAAACATTGGCGCAATCGCCATGACAGTGATTATTACCCTAGTGGGCTATTTTCAATGGTTAGATATGAGTAAAACAATAATATTGCTGGGAGCTCAATTAGGCATTCATACCCTGATCGGTAATTTTTTAGAAACTCATTATCTGGGACGCACTATGCATTTGAGTCCCCTATTTATTTTAATATCACTATGTTTTTGGGGTTTGCTGTGGGGTGGCGCAGGTTTGTTCTTAGCTGTGCCAATGACAGTAGTCTTAATGATAGTGTTAGGCAGTTTTGATGCCACCAGAAAAGTTGCCTTGATATTGTCAGAGAAGGGCGAGCTGCCGATATGAAATATTATCTGGAGCAAATTTTACAGCGCGCTTGTGAAAAAGCTTATCCAGGTTGCTGTACAAAAAGTTCTTTATATAGAAAAAAATATGCCGATTATTCAAGTGCTATATTATTGAAAATTTCGCAAGAAACAAAACAATCCCCAAAAGATGTTTGGCAAAGAATACAAACGGAACTGCCAAATTTAGAGATAACGGCAAGCATAGAGTTGACAGAAAAAGGATTTATGAATTTTTTTATTAGTAAAACCGCCCAGTTTGACATGATAACTAAAAAGATTAACCGGTTGACTGCAGTACCCAAAAGAACTGCAGCAGAGCATAACTTAGAAGTAATAAACTATGCTCATATGCGGATTAATAATGTGCTGCCAAAATTAGTAAATAGCGATGATAAGATGCTAGTTGTTAATTTAACTGTAGAAGAAGAGCAGCTTATAGAGTGTTTGGATGAAATTCTTAGTGTTTTTTATATATCCAGCGATGCTTTTTTATTGAAAAAACTTCAGCATTTAGCTGTCAATATTCATAGCTATTTCAACGTAATTACTCTATTATGTGACAATAAAGAAAAATATAATTTACAAGTTTGTTTACTGAAAAATTGTTTTATGATGCTTGAAATAGGTATTTTAACGTTTGGTTTAAGAGTCTAAGATGGTTACGCAATCCAATTACCCTAATAAAAAAAAAACACAAGGCAATGGCCAGCTGATTTTAATTATAATTGCTTTTATAAAAAGA
>Ga0214917_10002569_pt1 | contig 21911 bp, 10 predicted proteins | sample LL_1208_BB_MetaG_FD_177983 | JGI IMG/M metagenome (GOLD analysis project Ga0214917, IMG submission 177983) | Freshwater microbial communities from Lake Lanier, Atlanta, Georgia, United States - LL_1208_BB | ecosystem: Environmental > Aquatic > Freshwater > Lake | place: USA: Georgia | collected...
TCGATTTGATTGTATCGGCTGCAGTAATTAGTGCCACTGATTCACAACAAGGATTGCTCATTCTAGCGGGTGGAATATCTGTTGTTACTTTAATTTGGATTAGAACTTCAAGGTTTAAAGTCGTTTTCATACCGATTTTTATTGCAAGCTTTATAAGTGCAACGGTTGTCGCCCTTGGATCACTCAATAGTGGTCCACTAGCAACATTATTGTATAAATCGTCGGTCACTTATCGTGGTGATTATTGGCGCGCAGCTTGGAAAATAACCATTGAGCATCCAATATTTGGAGTTGGCTTAGATAGTTACGGTGATTGGTATCGTAGAGCCCGCACAGTTGAGGCCACTTCACGACGTGGGCCTGATGCCATATCCAACGCAGCACATAACGTTTTATTGGATTTATCATCAAATGGTGGCTTTCCTTTACTCATAATTTACTTATTCATGGTTGGGCTAGTGCTCATCTCTGCATGGAAGGTTTTACATCGAACAAATTACTTTGAACCAATCTTTGCTGGTTTATTTGCAGTCTGGATTGGATACCAAGCTCAATCAATTATTTCATTGAACCAACTCGGACTTGCAGTATGGGGCTGGATAATTTCCGGGTTGATAATTGGATATGAGATCAACACCCGTGAGGATGCAATCTCTGGGATCTTAGACCATGAAATTAGATCAAGGGAAAATGTTTCAAGATTTACTCAAAAACGAGTAAAGTTTGAATCATTAGTAGCCATGACCATCGGAGGCCTTATTGGGTTGGTGGTTGGCCTACCTCCACTCCTGGCATCCAATAATTTTGTTTCTGCACTCAAATCACGCAACAGCATAGTTCTACAAAAAGCTGCATATGTTTCGCCCTCAGATCCAAATTACATGTCTATAGCAGCAGAAATCTTGGTGCAAAACAAGTTTTACCTTGAAGCGACTGTTATATCCAATGACGCCATCACACGCTTTAAAGATCACTACCCAACTTGGTTACTTCGAAGCAAGATGCCAGGATTGTCACAAGCAGAAATTGACCACGCGCTTCGGGAAATGAAACGGCTCGACCCAAATAACCCAAATCTGAAATAACTCTGTAATCTAACCTCATGCGTGTAGCGATCATCGGTCAAGGTTATGTCGGGCTGACTATCGCTGTTGGGGCAGCTGGTGCTGGTCACAAGGTCACTGGTTTTGATGTCAATGAACAATTAGTTTCAGCCCTAAATACAGGCATCTCTCACATCGAAGGTAATTCAGAGGGTGAACTTGCTGGATTTATTGGAAGCGGTGCATACAAAGCTAGCTCAGATGCATTATTACTAAATGACAGCGAAGTCATTGTTATTGCTGTGCCTACGCCGCTAGATCAATCACGCAACCCTGATCTCTCTTTTGTTCATGCAGCAGCTGATTTGATCGCAAAGAACGTCAAATCACCCGCGCTCATCATTAATGAGTCAACCTCATACCCAGGCACTTTGCGCAAAGAAATTGCTGCTCGCATCAACGGTATTGATCATCTTTATGCCTCATCACCTGAGCGTGTGGATCCAGGCAATTCCGAATGGGGCACAAAGAACACTCCACGACTAATTGGTGGGTTAACACCAGAAGCGGTTGCAAAAGCAAGAGAGTTCTATGCAACCTTCTGTGACACGATCATTGAAGTTTCTTCCCCTGAGGTTGCAGAGGCTGCCAAGATCTTTGAAAATACTTTTCGCCAAGTAAACATCGCCTTGGTTAATGAGTTTGCTCAGATTGCAGATGCTCTAGGCATTTCAGTAAGAGAAGTAATTGAGGCAGCCGCAACAAAACCATATGGATTTATGGAGTTTAACCCTGGTCCTGGTGTTGGTGGACATTGCATTCCAGTTGATCCAAGCTATTTGGCATATGTTGCCAACAAAGTTGGTGTGCCAGCAACATTTATTAAAAGAGCAAATGAAGTAAACCTTGCAATGCCGGCATACGTGGTTAAGCGTGTGATTGCTGGTAGTGGTGGATCTATCAAGGGCAAGAAGGTTGTTGTCGTTGGTGTTTCTTATAAATCCAATGTGGCAGATACTAGAGAGACTCCAGCAGCAGCTGTTATTGACTTGCTACGAGCACAAGGCGCAAAAGTTACTTGGCATGATGATTTAGTGGGTAGCTGGCGCGGGGAATCTTCAGTGCCGATAAATGTTGTAGACATTGTAGTACTAGTAACAAAGCATGATGGGCTTGATCTAGAGGCAATAAAGAGCTGTGGTTATGTATTTGATTGCACCGGCACCATCGCTGGCGCTGACGGTATTTAGAGCCCAGCTACATCTCTGATCATTTGGCTTAAATCTTTTGTTGGTGTCCAACCAATAGCGCTTTTCACCTTAGAAATGTCAGGCACACGGCGCTGGATATCTTCAAATCCAGCAGGGTAAGCATCCGAGTAGGCGGTATAGGTGATTGCAGAGTTTGATCCAGTTACCTTTATTACCTGTTCTGCAAGATCTTTGATAGTTATCTCACCAGTGCCGCCAACGTTATAGACATCACCGATAGTTGAATCGTTGGCTGCCATTGCAACTATTGCTGTCACAGCATCTGCAACATGACAAAAGACTCGAGATTGTGTGCCATCGCCATAAATAGTGAGTGGCTCATTCTTTAACGCAGCTTGGACAAAGCGGGGGACGACCATTCCATAACGACCTGTTTGGCGTGGTCCGACGGTGTTAAATAGGCGAACCGTTGTGACAGGCAATTTCTTTTCCTGATGCAAAGCAAAAGCCATAGCCTCTTCTATTGCCTTTGCATCACTATACGTCCAGCGGATCTTTTGAGGCGCACCAACGACACGATCATCAGTTTCATTGAGTGGTTGCTTAGTGTTTTTGCCATAGATCTCGGAAGTACTTGCAATAACGATGCGCTTATTGTGTTTGGCAGCAGCACTTAACACAACCTCACTGCCGGTGATGTTGGTACTCATTGATTCAAGTGGTGATTCCAAGATTGTGTTCACACCAAGGGCAGCTGCCATGTGTAATACAAGGTCAGCATCTTTGGTCCGTTGATCAACTAACTCAATACTGCTAATGTCACCATCAATCGTGTTTACCTTGCCATCAAGATGGGCAATATTTGCCCTTGATCCTGTTGAGAAATTGTCCAGCAGAGTGACCGTGTGCCCAGCGTTTACATAGTGATCTGCCAAGTGGGATCCAATGAACCCGGCACCACCAGTTATAAATACGCGCATGGGTAAACCTTATTTCACAATCGATTTATAGAGGGCGATGTGGGCATTAATCATTTGGTCCACAGAAAAAAGAGCGTTCGCGCGGGATGTGGCAAGGGAGCCCATTTCTCTGCGCTTTTGTTTATCAAGAAGCAACGTTTTTAGAGCAAGGGCAATAGAGCCAGCATTCTTATCAGTAACAATGCCCGTCTCGTGGTTTAGAACAACTTCAGAAACGGAGCCAACATCTGTTGCTACAACAGGCTTGCCGGCTAGTTGAGCTTCAATGAGTGCCACAGGCATCCCTTCGTTTTCGCTGGTTGAAAGAATGATCTCTGATGCACCAAATACATCTTCGGCCTTAGCCCAACCAACAACAGTAACATTTGAAGGAGCTGCAGCTTTTACCTTTTCTAGTAGGTCGCCTCCACCTGCAATGACAAAGCGTGTGTCTGGAATTGCATCTGCCACTTCAAGTGCCAGCATAGGATTTTTAACGCCAGTGACTCGAGCGATCCAACCAACAATTGGTTTTCCGTTATCTGACAGGTTCAAATTCTTTAGTGCTTGCTCCTTTGGTGTGACATTGAGTGCAATCACGCCGGGTGGGATGTTGATGTATTGATCTTTATTTCCGATGCGCTGCTCCAATAACTCTTCGGACACTCTTTGACCAACTGTTACCAGCTTGTTAGATCTTTTCGCCAAAATTCTTTCAACTTCAACAATCACTCTAGATTTAAAACCTGAGAACTCTGGATCAGCTAGTAGGTGACCATGGAAGGTGTGGATCACAGGTACAGGTTGCTTCTTCATGCGGACTACGTAGCCGGCTTTAAAGGTGTGGGAGTGGATGATGTCCGGTTTTATCTCTTGAATAATTTTTTTTAACTGCTGATGAGCAAAGTGATCTTTTATGGGATTAAATGATCTACCAAGTGCCGGGATTCGAATTAGATCAAGTGATTGCGCTGATGGGTCTTCAACTTCTGCGCCTTGCACATAACCAGTTGCAAGAAAAGTCTCTATTCCGAGCTTTGGTAATTCATTAGCTAATTGAGTTATATAGCGCGCAGTGCCACCAACATTTAATCGCGCAATAACGTGTAAGACCCGCATAATTGCCAAGGCTATCGGTGGTTTAAGTGTTATTCCCTGCTTGCACCCACCAAGTTCCCAGGGTTCTGCGGTGTAATTAAGCCATGACACAGCCAACTCGCATCTATAAGCATTCATCGGCAGGTACTGACTGGGCAGCATTGCTATTGGGCGCTGGGTTGGGGTTGACCTTGGCGTTGCAGTTAACCACTGTGCGCTTAAGTGATTTCAATACTTTCTATTCTCTGGTTGTTTCAATCAGTCGCTTGGCTGCATTGGTTGGTACTTACTTTGCAGTTGTAGGGATGTTTCTTATTGCTCGTATTCCTTGGGTGGAGCGTGGAGTTGGTCATGACCGCCTCGTGACCTGGCATCGCAAGTTAGGACCTTGGTCTTTATATGCAATTGGTGCTCATGTGTTTTTAATTGTGTTGGGTTTTGCAGGACAAGATTCAATTCCTTTATATAAAGAGATGTGGCAGTTCTTAACAACATATGACTGGATGTGGTTTGCCTTAGCTGGTTTTGTGTTGATGGTGTTGGGGGGTGTTACTTCCTATAAAAAGGCACGAGCCAAGATGAGTTATGAGACCTGGTGGATGGTTCACATCCTTACCTACTCGGCTGTTGCAGCATCATTTATGCATCAGGTTGTTAACGGACAAATGTTTATTGGCCATCCATTAAATCGTGCCTATTGGACAGCGTTGTATGTGGCGATGGGTGCATCAATTCTTTACTGGCGCTTCTGGGTTCCTTTCTATCGCTCTATGAAAGTGAATCTAAAAGTTGAAAAAGTTATTGTTGAGGGACCGGGAGTTGTCTCTGTCATCATGAAGGGAAATCACCTTGACACGTTAAATGCTCAAGGTGGTCAGTTCTTTGGTTGGAGATTTTTAGCAAAGGGACATTTCTTAATGTCTCATCCTTATTCTTTGTCGGCTGCGCCGACTGAGAAGCATTTGCGCATTACAGTTAAAGATTTAGGTGATCACTCAAGGTCATTAGCTTTCTTAAAGCCTGGCACACGAGTCTTTGTTGAGGGTCCTTATGGTGCTTTTACTGCAGGGCGTTCGACGCAGCCACATGTGGTGTTGGTGGGTGGTGGTGTTGGAATAACACCTATTAGAGCGCTCATGGATGAGTTACAGGGCGGCGTGCAGATGGATGTGTTGTTCCGTGCATCTCGTGAAGAAGACTTAGTTTTAAAGAAGGAAATGGATTACCTAGCTGCAAACAGCGATGGATCAATACGGGTGCATTACTTGGTGGGACCACGAAAGAGCCATCCAATGGATGCCAAGTCATTAAAGGCACTTGTGCCACAGTTTGCAGATAGCGATATCTATATTTGTGGGCCAGAGCCGTTGGTCAGTGCTGTGCGCAAGGCGGCAGAGGATCTTGGCGTGCCAAAGAATCGTTTTCATGATGAGGCATTTGCTTTTCACAAAGAATAGTTATCCACAAAACACCCATAATTATGGGGTACACAAATAATCCTGTCGGTGATAGGCTTTAGTTTGCCGAAATGGATATTCGGTATGCACAATCGGCGCGTAAGCACCGGATAGGGAGGGCGCATGCAAATCATGTTATGGAAAACAATCCATATGTAGTGATTACAAGTGATGAAGGTGACAGGACTCAATATGTCTGGGTGGCTTTAGATGATCGAGGACTTGAACTAGAGATTATTGGCGTGGCTCTTGCAGATTATTTATTGATCACACATGTTATGCCGACGAGTTTGCGAAGGAGGAGAAGGGAATGGCTACCAAAATGAAACGGAAAATTAAAGTTGGTCCGGATGTCGATCTAGATTCTGAAGTTGTTTTATTGCCAGATGGCACTCGCTTAACAAACAAGTTTGCTGCCAAAATGGCTCGTGATGCGATTAAGCAGGTGCGAGGACGACCTTCACTGACCGCTGTTGCTGTTGAATCTCCTCAGCTTAAAGTTCGCGTGCCAGTAAAGCTCAAAAAAGCGATTGAGAGAGAGGCAAAGCGTCGCGGGGAGACAACTTCAACGATTGTTCGTGAGGTGCTGCAGGAGCGCTTTCTTCAAAAGAGTTGATTAACTCTGTGACTGCTCTGCAGGCATTCTCAGAAATCTTTCAGGCAAGTAGGCTTTTATACAGGTGTTGATCCTCTCGAGGGGGATTAAACGAAATGAGGGTATGAGATGAAGCGGGCGTTGTTAATCGCAGGCGGCACAGTCGGGGGTCTTGGCGCCGTGCTTGCGATTACTCCACCGCAACTAGGTTCTAGTAATTCAATCAATATCGCAGGTGGCACAACTAGTGGTGCAACAAGTACAAGTGCATCTGCGTCTGCTTCATCATCGCCTTCAACACAAACAACAAAGAGTTCAAAGCCTGTTGCCAAAAAGAAGGCAACAGCCCAAGCAACAGCCCAAGCAACAGCCCAAGCAACAGCCCAAGCAACAGCAACTACCAGTGCAACACCAACAGCTGCAGCAACAACGGCTGTTGCAGCACCTGCTGCAAAGAGCGGAACTTTTACAGGACCAGCGATTTTTGTTAATTATGGAACTGTCCAAGTAAAGATCACTGTGGCAAATGGAAAGATTACCGACGCTGTTGCGGTGCAGGCACCTAGTGGTCGTAATGATCGTTATACAAATATGGCTGTGCCAACTTTGAAGCAACAGACTTTGGCTGCGCAGAGTGCAAACATCAAGGGTGTTTCTGGTGCTTCTTATACGAGCTATGGCTGGTTCACCTCATTACAAGGAGCGCTTGCAGACGCTGGTTTGTAAGTAGGGTTAGGCAGTGAATCAAATACGTCGACAGTTTCCTGTGTGGGGAACGATTGTGGATGTGGATTGTTCTTCAGCATCTGTCAGTGATACTGCTTTAGATGCAGCTATGACATCTGTGATTACTTTTTGCGAAAATGTTGATCGGCATTTTTCAACTTACAAAGAAGATTCTTGGATCTCACGGCTGCGCCGTGGTGAGGTGCAAATTGAAGATTGTCCAGATGATGTTACTGAGGTCTGGGATTTATGCGCTCATGCTAAGTGGTTAAGTGATGGCGCTTTTGATCCGTGGGCAGTTGAAGGTGGATTTGATCCATCAGGTTTAGTAAAAGGTTGGGCTGCCGATAAGTGTGCAGACATGTTGGTTGCGGCTGGGGCCGATCACGTGCAGGTAAATGCTGCAGGGGATTTGTCATTGCGTGGCGGGTTTGTTGATAGTGATGGCGTTGTTAAGCCATGGCCTATTGGTGTTGCTAATCCCAACAACAAACTAGAGGTAGTAAAGATTTATGAGATTACTGATGGTGCTATTGCAACATCTGGTACCTACGAACGTGGCGCTCATATCCATGATCCGCTGACCGGGATGATTGCAATTGGGGCAAAGTCGGCCAGCGTTGTTGGGCCGTTGGGTTGGCTCTGTGATGCCATGGCAACTGCTGTGATGGTGGGCGGGACAGACTCAGTTTCTTGGTTTGGGCAAGATGAACTTTTGGGGTATCAGGTGTTTGGGGTAAATCGACATGAAGAAAGTGCGTGGGAGATTTAGGATGCTCTCTATGTCCAAGAAGCTCCCATCCTTCATAGCGATAGTTATCGCTTTTGTTTCTGTGGGACTTTCTCCTGCTTATGCAGTGGATCAACGCATTGTCGATGTCGTTGCTGTTACCTGGCCTGGTGCTGTTGCACCGGCCGGAGATGTTAATGCTGTGGCAAAAGTTATTGATAAAGATGTAAATGCCGATTGGTTAAAATTTACCGCCATGTTTGGCGATGCAAAAGATCGTGGTATCTCCTTTAAGACTGGGCAAGTTCTGAAAGAGCCAATAGGACTGCTTTCAAAGATGGCTTGCACAGGGTTTCTTGCCTCTGACTTCATGAGTTCAATACGTCCAGAGGCATATAAGCGTCTAGGAATAAGTGATTATTCAAATCGATACTTACTAGTTATTGCGCCAAAGGCTGGATGCGTTTGGTCTGGTCGCGCGGGATTAGGTGAGCCTAATAGCAAAAACGGCACATTGATTTTGCATGACAGTGCATCGAGCTTCATCATTTCACACGAACTAGGTCACACCTTTGGACTAGGGCATTCAAACTTTTTGCGATGTGAAAACGCAGCAAATGACGGAGCGTGGGGTGAAACATGTAAGGGGGTTGAGTACGGCGGCACCATCGATGTGATGGGAAACGTTGATACCTCATCTCCTCTTAATACTTATCATCAATGGCGCATGGGTTTAATTGATGATTCACAGATTAAACAAGTATGGCAATCAGAGAATGTCACTTTGGCACCTAGTGATTTTGCTAATGGCATAAAAGCTATTTTTATAAGAGATGGAAAAGCTGCCTACTGGATTGAATATCGTAGAAAAACTGATGGTGCCGGCTTTAAACCTGGTCTTGCAATCTATCGATTAGATCCACCGCCTATTTCTGCAGTTGTCTCTGTTAACCCAGAAGATGCAGCAGCGGCTGAATTTGGTTCTGCATTAGGTACTGATGTCTGGATGCTCAATCTTGATACCTATCAATACAAAGATTCACGCTCAGTTGGTGGATCGATGACTGCGCTGACCGCAACAACCTATTCAGGCAACGTTTCATTTAGTGCAGTTGCATCTGAATCAAGTGCGGTAGTAACAATCAAGAAAAAGGTTGACTCAACGCCTCCCCCAACACCTGTTTTGGTCCCCGTCGCCAAATGGAACTCTCCCAATATGGTCATCCTGGCATCAGGAAATGAAGATGCTGACACTGTAATCACAGCTTATGAAGGCCAAATAGATGGTGCTATTCAATCACTCAAAGCATCTGATATTGATGGATGGGTCCCAACATATTTGAGTCCCTTTGTTGCGCCAAAGACTATTTACTTGCGAGATTTACCCGAAGGCAGCTACACATTTTCTATGCGCGCAATAGACATTGTTGGTAACAAGAGTGATTGGTCGACACCTGTAAAGGTTGTTATAGATCGTGCACGTCCAGTAGTTACTAATGATTTTGTAGTTTCCTCCGTTGATTCTGGTGAAGTTTCACTGTTGTGGAGGGGTGCAACAGATGCTGGAGCTGGAATCTGTCAAGCCAATGTTGTTGATGAAGATGGATTAGTTATCCAAGCCAGCTCAATTAAGAACGCGCCCACATTTAAGTTAAAAAGCGGTAACTCTTTGGTTGGCACTGCTCAAGTTTTTGATTGTGTTGGAAATGGACTAATTGGCGATCTATCTATTCTCAATACATTTGCACCCGCTGATAAGAGTGCCAAGACAGGTAAATGGAGCGCAGCAGGTTCTGCTTACGGGGTTGGCGCAATTAAGTGCGTGGGTAAATGCACGGTCTCGCTAAATGTTGCAGGTAAAAATGATGTTTTGGTTGGCACAGGTGCGGCAACTGTTGCTGTTGGTAACAAAACGGTTGCAACGATTACAGATAGTAAAGTTGCAAAGATTCGTGTTGGTGCCACTATAGATGTTGGAGCAAGTAAAAAAGTTGTTCGGATTAGCGGAAGCAACTTTGTTGTAGTTGGATTGTCGTCTCTGACAACAACTCTTGGATCACTAAAAGAATTTGATCGTACACCTGCAGTTAGCGATTCATCACTAACGGATGACAAGCAGGCAAAACTAGCAAAGCTAGGTTTTAGAGCAGAAGATTTCAGCCAAGAGTGGACTGTGCTGCCAATAGGTGGTGGAACAAAACTTGATGACCCATCTCTAGATTTATGTAATGGCACCTACTTATCTGAAAAAGATCGTGTTGAGCGTCGCCAAGTCGCAGCACTAAAGACTGGATCTAAATTTGCCTTCTTATCAACTGAAGTTGTTAAGTACTCATCTGCCACAGCCGCAACTGCCGCACAAAAAGAGTTAGTAAAAGTTGTGGCTCAATGCCAAGCCGAAAAGGGTTATAAGGATGCAACTGGAGCATTGGTTGCCTATGACTTTAAAACACTCAAAAACATCCCGACCGGGGTTGTCTCAGATGGCAATCGCGTATTTGTTCATACTGTGATTGATTCAGGTGAGCGGGCTCGCACATTACTCGGCCTTTATCAATTCAATGGCGATACCTTCTCAGGGTTGTATGTAGTAAGTGCAGAAGGATTTAGTGATGCACAGGTTGCTAAGTGGCTAAGGGTTGCAGTGACTATGGCCCAGCGTTTGCAGGGCAAATCTTCATAAGAATGCCTTACTCTTCCCCTAGTCACGATTAAGGGATAGAACATTGGATTACACAGTAGAGAATCTAACAATGAGCAGTATTCACCTGCGCATTTCTGTTCCCTATAACGAGCTGGAAACTCACATCAAGAAGGCATATGCAAAATCCTCATCCAGATTAAATGTTGCTGGTTTTCGCAAAGGGAAGATCCCAGATCGAATAATCGATCAAAGGATCGGCCGAAATCAAATCCTTCATGACGCAATAGCGATGGCGATTCCAGATTTTTTTGAAAAGGCTTTAATTGAAAAATCTCTGTTCGTAATTGGTAATCCAAATTTTCGCGTTAATGAGTATCAGGATGGAGAAAAGCTAGAGTTTGAGACACAGATCAATGTTCGCCCAGCTATCGCATTGCCAGATTTTTCTGAGATAGAGATACAAGTTCCAAGTGTTCAGATTTCAGAAGCAGATCTTAATTCAAGGTTAGAATCTTTATTGAGTTCATTAGATGAAAACAATTCTTCTGGGATTGATCCAGAGAACTTCCAAGAGCGAATGAGTGATGATTTTGTGAAGACATTTACTGGTTTTGCAAGTCTAGAAGCTCTGAGAGGAAAACTGCAAGAGAGTTTGCACGTAGAAAAGAGAATACAACAAGGATCACTTGCTCGTGATTTGCTGATTACTAAATTACTCAATGATTTAGAAATTCCGCTACCTGAAGATTTAATTGAAAAAGAGGTAGTCGATCATCTTTCAAGAGAACCTGAACATGACACCGAAGCTCATAAAATTGAAGTAGAAAATGAAATTCGTCTGTCATTGAAAACTGATTATCTTCTTGATGTTGTTTCCCGCGCCAATAGAATTGAAATCAATGATGCTGAAATTAATGATTATTTAGTTAAGGCAGCTCAACGGTTCTCGCTTTCCCCCCAAGATCTTTTCACCCAACTAGAAAAAGCAGGTCAGATTCAATCTCTGATGGCAGAGGTCGCCCGCTCTAAGGCACTGGCCTTCGCCCTGTCCCAGGTTTCAATAGTTGACTCAGATGGACAAGTAATCCACCTGTAGGTTTAGGATTTCTTGGAAAATCTTGAGTTGATCGATCTTTTGACCCCTAAGAATGAGGTGAAAGGTCTCAATGTGTAGTGCTATTTGAGCGTGCGATCTGTAGCATTCATCCCATTGGGAGCCAGCTTACACGCTCACCCCTGTTACAGAAGCGGGGTTTGTGAGTTACCACCGCGTACTGCCTAGTTCATGAAAGGAGTGGTCCGATTCCAAAAGCAAGACGGAGAAAGAATCCGCCACTTCCTAGGTTGTTGTCAGACCCACAACCTCGTCAACCTATAAACAAAGCGCAATCACCCAAGGCACCCACAAGCAAACTTGCTTCCGAGTTAGCCCAGAGATATTCAGTCGCTAACAGCAAGGTAGCCCTTACGGGTGCACTTGTATTGGGTGGCATGTTGGCGTTAAACCAGGTGCAAGCTGCAAATGCAGTCGATTGGGAAGCTTGGGAGGCTACTGACTCAAGTTCATTTGATATAGGGCTTGGTAGACAAACCGTAAACAAGATCACTTTTGGTGCGAACACTACAAGTGTCACCACCGCCGGTGGAATCGAGATAGGTAGAGCGCTTGAAATTGGAAGCTTAAGTGGCCCGAGAGTCACAATTCAATCCACCAATTCCGGTACATGCATCATCTGTTCAAATTCATCTGTAACTTTAAATAACCTAATTTTGGATGCCACAGGGTCAGCTGTGACTGCGGTAAAGGTTGATTCAGCGCCATCCACAGTGGAAGTAAAGCTGGACAATGTTAAAGTTGAAAACACAATTGGCGCTTCCGCGATTTCTGTGAGCACACAAGCCTCAACGACAGTGACAATCAATAATTCAAGCATTACCAATAACACTGCAGCTAATAGCGACGGAATAAAACCTGGCGGATCAGTCATTGTTGTTGATTCTGCAGCGTCAGCAACAGTTGTCATCTCAGGAACTACTACTATCTCTAATAACCAAGCGGGCGCAGGTGATGTTAGTAGCCCTAATGGCACTGCCGGTGGGTCGATCGTTGCCGTAACTGCGGCAACTGGTACCGCAACAGTTACATTAAGTGGTGGATCAATAAGTAGTAATACGGCAGGTTCTGGCGGAACTTCCGGCGGGTCAATCATTTCTGCAACTTCAACTTCTGGTTCGGCAACTGTTACTGCGTCGACAGCTACCATTTCCACAAACACGATTAGCACTGCTACAAGTGGCAGTGGCGGTTCGGTGATTGCTGTAACTGCCGGTTCTAGCGCTGCAACTGTTACCGCAACTAATTCAACGATTAGTGGCAACACGGCTAATAATTTGGCAAGTGGTTCGGCTGGATCTGTCATTACTGTGGGAGCTGCAAACGGTGATGCATCAGTTACCGCATCTAACACAGTCATAACCAATAACAACACAGCCAATGCCCAAGGTGGTATTGGTGGCTCAATCATTGCAGTGACCGCATCAAGTGGCACTGCATCAGTTTCGGCAACAAATGCAACAACTATTTCTGGTAATACTGCTGGCACTAATTCAAGTGGCAGTGGTAGTTCGATTATCTCACTAGGTTCACAAGGTTCAAACGCAACTCTAACCACAACTACTGCAACAATTTCTAGTAATACTGCTGGTAACGCTACAAGCGGCTCGGGCGGATCTATCATCGCAGTGGAATCTGTAAATGGAGTTGCAACAGTTACTGCAACAAATACAACCTTGTTGACCAACACGGCCGGAGGTGGCAACGCGAGCCTATCCACCCCAGCCGATGCCAAAGTTACTGGCGGATCCATCATTTTGGTAAGTTCAAAATCAGAGGGAATCCCGAATAATCAAATTGGAGCGAATGTAACTCTAAGTGGAACGACAGTAATTGGTGGAGAAGCTCTTGGATCAAAAAATACTGCCGGTAATGGCGCAAATGTAACTGCACCAGGAGTCGCAGGCGGTGCAGGCGGATCTGTAATCGCAGTGAGTGCTGAATCCGGTGCAGCAACACTTAAAGTTTTAGATGGTGCCGCTGTAGTGCAAAACGTTGCTGGCACTGGCGGTGATGGCGGAAGCAACGCAGCATCAACCGGCACGCTTCATGGTGGTAACGGTGGCGGGGGCGGTTCTGTTATTTCTGTAGTCGGTGGGGCTCCCGGCGCAACCGCGACTGCGACTGTTGAAATTAAAAATGGCTCTGGTGTGATCAACAACAAGGCTGGTAATGGAGGTGCTGGTGGAGGCGGAAGTAGTGGAGGCCCAGGCAGCAACAGCGGTAACGGTGGTAACGGTGGTAACGGTGGTTCGGTAATCGCCGCAGTTGCGAAAGGCGAAGTAAACGTCACCATCGAATCTACAACAGATACCCAATCAGTCGTGAGCAATAACATTGCAGGTGCTGGCGGTGTAGGTGGCGCGGTATCAACGATGCCACATGGTGTTGCAGCACAGGCAGGTGCTGGTGGCAGCGGTGGTTCTGTCATAAAGGCTTCTTCTTCCGAATCAAACTCAACTATTGTTTTTGGCCGTCAAAATAATGACTTTAATAACTTTCCTCGCACTACCTCTGTCTCAATTGTTTCCAATGTAGCTGGCGATGGTGGAAATGGCGGTAATGGATCGCGAGTAGCTAATGGGGATAACATTCCTATTGCAGGTGGATCCGGTGGTGCAGGTGGATCCGGTGGTTCGATCATTGCAGTAAGTGTTGGGGACGCGAGGACAGGAAGTCCCACAACTGCAACTGTGATTATAACAAGAACTTCGATTAATAATAACTATGCAGGTGCTGGTGCATATTCTGGGGACAACAATATTGGAAATATAGCTGCAGGTGGCAGCGGTGGGTCAATAGTTGATGTTGTAGCTCTAGACGTCGGCGGGCGTGCAATTGTAGATATTTCTGAAAATTCTGAATTTCATTTTAATTACGCAGGCCATGGCGCATATGGATGGGATGGAGAATCTTATGGCGCACGCGGTGGAGATGGCGGGGCTGGCGGCTCGATTATTTCAGTTCTTGCACCAGGAGCTAATGAAAATGTAATTGGTTTCGCTGAGGTAACAATTGGTGATACCCGATTCTATTTCAACTATTTAGGACATGGTGGCAACGGTGGATACGGCGGTGATGGTGGCAATTCGTTTTCTAGCAATGGTGGAAATGGTGGAAATGGTGGAAATGGTGGAAATGCGGGATCTTTAATCTCTGCCTCAGCGCAAACAGTTTCAGTTGAAATTCATGATGTTTATATTGGACGCACCCGAATTTACTATGAGTTTGATCCTTTTGAATACAACGGTGGCCAAGGTGGTAACGGTGGTAACGGTGGTAATTCTTTTGGTGGCAGCGGTGGTAACGGTGGAAGCGGTGGTAACGGTGGAAGAGCAAGCCAAATTATTTCACTTCCTGGGCGATCCTCAAGCGTTCCGGGGACATCCATAAGTGGATCAAGTACTGAAGTAACACTTGTCGACAACCAGGCTGGTTTTGGTGGGGACGGCGGCATCGGTGGCCAAGGTGGCAGTTCGTATTTTGGTAATGGTGGTAATGGTGGTAATGGTGGTAACGGTGGCGCTGGCGGCGGATTTGTTGGCGGCTCAGCTGATGGTTATGCCGTTGCAGGATATGGTGGCGAAGGTGGCGATGGCGGTTATGCTCGACTCGCTTCTGGTGGTAACGGTGGTAACGGTGGTAACGGTGGTAACCAAACACTAATTGTTCTGCGGGAAGAGTTTATTGGCACAGCACAAAGTTCAAGAATTTTTATGTCAACTCGAGGTGCAGATGGCGGTGAAGGTGGAGTAACAATTACCGAACCCACTAACGGTAGTGGCGGCAATGGCGGTAATGGCGGTAATGGCGGTAACCAAACCATCCTATTTCTTGGAGATGTTTACTTTAAGGACAATTATGTTGACGGCAACGGTGGAGCAATCCACATGCTTAGCGCGGGTGGCGACGGTGGGTCTGGAGCTAGTGGAGACGGCAACGGAGGATCTGGCGGGTCTGGCGGCGACCAAACAATAATTTTTTCTGGGAGTGCAACATTTATTGATAACAATTCAAATGTTGCCGGTGGTGCAATTTGGATGAACACATATGGCGGCAATGGCGCAGATGGAAGTTATGGGTTTCCGCCAATTCTTCCAGATTATTCTTATCGAAAGTCTTTGTATGAAAATTCAGGCAATGGCGGTAATGGCGGTAATGGCGGCTACCAGTACATTGTTTTCAAGGGGGATGTGACCTTTAGGAATAATGATGCAAACCAGGCAAACGGCGGCGCTATTTCTATGACAAGTTCAGGTGGTGCTGGTGGAGATGGTGGCGATGGCGGAGATGGACGAGACGGACCCTTCCGTTGGGACAACGCAGACAGGAATATGTACTACGGCTATACCGGCTATACGGGTGGTAATGGTGGCAGAGGTGGTAATGGCGGCAATCAACATGTAATTGCATTCGGCTTAGATAAAACTATTACTTTTGAAGATAACGATTCCTCTTCAGGTAGTGGCGGGGCAGTTTTCATGGCCTCCATTGGTGGTAGCGGTGGTGATGGTGGTGATGGTGGTGATGGTGGTTACGGTGGCTACGACTACTTCAATAACAATCATGAATCTGTCAGGGGCGGTAATGGTGGTATTGGCGGTAATGGTGGTATTGGCGGTAATGGTGGCTTCCAAATTGTTTATTTTGCTGGTATTCAATCAATCAATTTCGCAGACAATTCAGCCGGAAACGTTGGCGGTGGTGCTCTAGCTGTTGTCAATCGTGGAGGAGCTGGAGGCGTTGGTGGAGACGGTGGCAATGGTGGCAACTCTCTAGATGGTTACCTTAACTTCATGGAGATCGCATACGGTGGCCAAGATGGTGGCGCAGGTGGCGCAGGTGGCGCAGGTGGCGCAGGTGGTGATTCGGGAGACCAACTTCTCGCTTTTGGCACGAGTAGTTATACAAAATTTGACAGTAACAATGATGAGTTCTTATTTAACTCCCTTTACGCCTACGGTGGTGGCGCAATACTTTTGCATGGGAGAGCTGGTGATGGCGGTGATGGCGGCAAGGGCGGCGATGGTGGCGATGGTGGCGATGGTGGAATTTTTGTTGGCCAGGGAGCACCCGGCGGCGATGGCGGCGATGGCGGCGATGGCGGACTGGCCGGAATTGGCGGAGATTCTGGCTCACAAGAAATGGCTTTTTACGGCGATGCTGAATTTACCGAAAATGAATCTGACCGAAGTGGTGGAGCAATTTCAATTGCAAGTTTTGCGGGTAACGGTGGCAATGCGGGTAACGGTGGCAAAGGTGGCAAAGGTGGCGATGGTGGCGATGGTGTAGACATGATTTTCGCACCATATGCCGGTGATGCCGGTGATGCCGGTGAAGGCGGTGAAGGCGGTGAAGGCGGTGAAGGCGGTGAAGGCGGAAACGCGGGATCACAGGAAATAAGTTTTGGGAATGTGACATTTAGTGAAAATACCTCTGGATCAATGATGGGAGGCGGTGGTGGCGCCATCTCACTTGTTAATACAGGTGGATATGGCGGTGGTGGTGGAAATGGTGGAAATGGTGGTGATGGTGGTACTGGTGGTACTGGTGGATCAGCTCTTGATATAACTTACGACTACTACCGAAATGTTTATGATGAACACATTGTTAATGCAGGTGGCCTGGGTGGCAATGGTGGCAATGGTGGCCTGGGTGGCAGTGGTGGCCTGGGTGGCAGTGGTGGCGATGGTGGCTCCCAATCAATTCAGATAAACGGCACTGCGGACGCATTTACAAATAAAGCAAGCGCTTTTGGTGGAGCCATATTAGTTTTAAACTATGGTGGCAGATCTGGTGATGGTGGTGATGGTGGTGCTGGTGGTGCTGGTGGTGCTGGTGGTGCTGGTGGAACTACTTACTACAGTGGTTTTACTACCTATGATTACTACAGTTATACAATCGGCCCTTATTTTGGTGGCTACGATATCAACGGTAATCCTGATCCTCAAGGCATGTACGATGCTTACGGTTATCCCAACTATTTCTATTTTAGTGGCGGATATCCTGTCTATCTAAGAACCCCTGGCTTCAACAAACTAGAATCTTCAGGGACTTCTGGAGCTAGCGCCAATGGCGATAAAGGTGGTCTGGCCGGTTTATCCGTTGGAAACTCTTCTAGACAGGAAGTTGTGATTTCTGGCATAGCAACATTTATTGATAATGAAGCTTTTTCAGGTGGCGCGATTGCCTTAACAAATCGCGGCGGTTCTGTAGGTAGTAACGGTGAAGGTGTTCCTCCTTTAGACAACTCCATTATTTTTGGTGATGGTGATGGCCGCAATGGTGGCAATGGTGGCAATGGTGGGGATCAATATCTAATTTTTGAAAGTTATGTCACCTTTACGAGTAACACAGCAGATGATAAAGGTGGTGCAATCAGTATTTATAGCCTTGGCGGAGATGGCGGAGATGGCTCCAATGGGTATCTTAAAGAAGTAGTTTCCAATCTGCCTAGTGGTGGTAAAGGCGGAGATGGCGGAGGTGGTGGGCGTGGGGGGGATCAATATCTAACTTTTGAAGCAAGCGCCACCTTTGAATTTAACTCAGTAGACGTTAACGGCGGCGCTATCTCTATGGGCTCCTTTGGCGGAGATGGCGGAGATGGCGGAGATGCTGGCCCTGGGAAAGATGCTCCTTTCTATAGTTACACATATGGAAACTATGGGAATACCTACTACGAATTAAATGGAGTTAGTGGTTACGCAGGTGGCCGCGGTGGTAACGGTGGCCGCGGTGGTAACCAAAAAATCTATAGTAGTTATTCTGGAACACTTACCTTTAATGACAACACTTCAGGTAACTCTGGTGGCGCACTCTTTCTATATTCCACAGGAGGCGATGGCGGTAATGGTGGCGATGGCGGTAATGGTGGCTCTTCCGTCTATGACCTAACAGTTTTCGAGGACCTGCCGAACTTACCTCCTGGACTTTACGGTGCAGGCGGCGATGGTGGCAGCGGTGGTAACGGTGGCCGCGGAGGTAATGGTGGCTCACAGTACGTCGAGATTGAAAACTCAGAATTTAAAAGAAACACAACAGGTTCTTGGGGTGGAGGTGCAATCACACTTGCGAGTTACGGCGGTAACGGTGGTTACGGCGGTAATGGTGGTAACGGTGGTAACGCGCTCGATGGCCAAGAGAGTGCAGATTATCTTCTCTACGGAGGTGGTAACGGTGGTAACGGTGGTAACGGTGGTAACGGTGGTAACGGTGGAACTTCTAGTTCACAAGATTTAGTCACGCGCGGAAACACCGAATTCACAGAGAATGAAACCTCTAGCATCGTTAACTATAGCGACAACTACAGCAGCGGTGGCGCTATTTTGCTATTCGGTAAGGGAGGTGACGGCGGGGACGCAGGTGACGCAGGTGATGGTGGTCAAGGCGGCGATTCATACGATCATCTTGATGGCTTGATGGGAGCAGATGGTGGCAAAGGTGGAAATGGTGGAAATGGTGGAAACGCAGGATCCGGAGGCGGAACGGGGATTCAGTATGTTTATTTAGCAGGCGATGAAATTGTTTTAGACAACACAGTTTATGCAGGAATCATTTTTGACTCGAACATAGCTGGAGCTAATGGTGGCGCAATTGCCCTTGCAAGCTTTGCTGGAAAAGGTGGCGAAGGCGGTAACGGTGGCGAAGGCGGTAACGGTGGAAGAGGCAGTGACTCTGATGTTGTATGCATAGGAGGCGGCTGTGGCATTACCTTCAAAGCCGGTGATGGAGGCGCTGGCGGTGACGGCGGTGACGGCGGTGACGGCGGATCTGGTGGCACCACCGGAAGACAAGAAGTATTTTTTGAAGATTCTGGAGAGTTTACCCTCAACTATTCATACGGGGATTCAGTCATGGCGTTTGCTATTGGTTCCAGTATGGGTGGTGGCGCCATTTCCATTGTTAATAGTGGTGGCGCAGGTGGCCAAAGTGGATTTGCTGGCTATGGCGGGCTAGGCGGTGCATTCGGCGAACACTCTGTTTATCAAAACGGTAGCGTCGGTGCTGAGGGTGAAATCGGAATTGACGGCGAAATCGGAATCGGCGGTAACGGCGGAAATCAAGAATTAGATGTTAGCTCATCCACTTTTACGGATAACAAGGCAACTGGAAACGGTGGAGCAATCTCCATGTTTAGCGCAGGAGTAGACACTGGTAGTCAAACCCTAATCGGACGCACCAATGGGTTCTATGAAAATATCGCTACTGACGGTAATGGTGGTGCAATTTTCGTAGGCAACGTCAGTCTGGATGGAAGAAACGGCGTCCAGCGTGTGGAATTTAGGGGTAGCGGCGGGAAAGCAGAATTTTACGGGAACAAAGCAGAAGCGGGTGGAGCGATTTCACTTGAAACTTCAGGTGGTTTCATTACCTCAAGACCTGTCGATCTTCTGTTCGAAGGCGAGGCATATTTTGGCTATAACGAAGCAACTGATGGTGCTGGTGGCGCTATCTACTTAAGTAAGCAAGTTGTTGATGGAGATGATTATCAAGGTATTCATTTTGCTGGAGTTACTCAGTTTATTTCAAATACCGCCACAGGTAATGGTGGTGCAATTGCAATGGTTAACTCAGGACCTTCTGGGGCTAGACAGGGAATTTCAATTAATGGGTATGCTGATTTTTGGGATAACAAAAGCTCCGAAGGTAGCGGCGGTGCAATTTCAATTACGGGCGTTGGATCAGATGCATACGGTCAATATCTATATCTATTCTCGGGTGGCCATTTTGATGGTAACAAGGCGGAGATTTCTGGTGGTGCAATCTTTATGCAATCACTTGGCAACGGTGGAAACGGTGGTTCAGGTGGCGACGGTGGTTCAGGTGGCGACGGTGGTTCAGGTGGCGACGGTGGCGACCAAACCATTCGGTTAAACAATGGTCAGTTTATTTTTGAATATAACCAAGCATTGCGCGGAGATGGCGGCGCAATCTTCATGCAGAGCCAAGGCGGCGATGGTGGCCAAGGTGGCGACGGTGGTTCAGGTGGCCAAGGCGGCGATGGTGGCCAAGGCGGCGATGGTGGCGATGGTGGAGTTCAGCTCATTTCAGGAGGAATTGGCGAATGCACATGGACCTTTGAACACAACTCTGCCGATGGTGACGGCGGTGCTTTTTACATGCGCAGCATCGCAGGTAATGGTGGTAATGGTGGTAATGCTTTTGATGGCGGCGGTGGCGGTGGCGATGGAATCTCTGGAGAAACCGGTAACCAAGCGATCGTATTCACAGGTGAAGTAAAGTTTAGTTTCAATTCAGCAGGTAGTGATGGCGGAGCAATATCAATCGTTAACAAAAGTGTCGATGGAGATACCGGCGACCAAATGATCGATATCACAGGTGTTGCAGAGTTTAGTTTCAATTCAGCAGGTGTTGACGGCGGCGCTATTTTTATCGATAATCGAAGCGGCGGAGATTATGGCTATAAACAATATTCTGGAGATTCCGGATCACAAACCATCAGCATTCAAGGCAATGCCACCTTTGCCTACAACTATGCTGGCAGTGATGGTGGCGGCATTTATCTGGACAATGACAGCTACGGGGGGTATTCTGGAAATCAACTTGTTGAAATCATAGGAAATGCTTATTTTGAAGACAACTATGCTCATACTGACGGGGCTGCGATTTCCATCGAGAGCTTTGGATCAAAGAGTTCCGGATCACAAACCATCAGCATTGATGGCAATGCATTTTTTAATCGAAACGTCAGCGAAGATACGGGCGGTGCGATTTACCTCGAGAGTTGGAGCAATGAATTAGCTGGATCTCAAACTTTTTCTGTTGAAGGGGATGCAATATTTGGATTTAATACCACCGAAAATGCAGGCGGTGCAATTTATTTCAAAAGCTACGCTGTATCTACCGGGGATCAAGAAATCTCAATCACTGGTGATGCCACATTTTATCACAATATTGCAGGTGATGATGAATATTTGAGTAATTACTTTGAAAATCCATATCGCAGTGGTGGTGCAATCTACATAAGAACCAGTACCACAAACGGTGCTGCTGGATCTCAAACTATCTACATCGGCGGTAATGCCAGATTCGAAAGCAACATGTCCCATAGTCCTTACCGCAGCTATGGTGGCGCAATCTACTTAAGAAGTAGTAGCGAGACGGGTAGTCTCAGAAGTCAGACCATCTCAATCACTGGTAATGCAACATTTATAAACAATTTTGCCGATGATGATGGTGGTGCTATTTCGATCTATAGCGAAGGTGTGTCTGGTATGGACGGCGCTGAGCAAAAAGTTGAAGTAGGTGGAAATGCGTATTTTGAGGACAACGTAAGCATGTATGGCTTCGGTGGAGCAATTTCGCTGAAAAGC
>Ga0214917_10002570_pt1 | contig 21911 bp, 19 predicted proteins | sample LL_1208_BB_MetaG_FD_177983 | JGI IMG/M metagenome (GOLD analysis project Ga0214917, IMG submission 177983) | Freshwater microbial communities from Lake Lanier, Atlanta, Georgia, United States - LL_1208_BB | ecosystem: Environmental > Aquatic > Freshwater > Lake | place: USA: Georgia | collected...
AACAGCTGGAGACATAAAGTTTGTGTGAAATGCCCCAGCAACTTGAAGTGCGCGCACTCGCGCTCCTTCTGGTGCAAGGTTTGCTAGAGCCCCTATGTCACCCGCTGCAACAATTTGCCCGCCGCCGTTGTCATTTGCTGCAACAAGACCAGCATGAGCGATAGTGGCGAGAACAACTTCGCGATCTCCGCCAAGAACAGCTGACATTCCTGAAGGAGATGCAGCCGCAGCCTTTGCCATTTCGAGACCTCGCACACGCACGAGTCGCAGCGCATCAACTTCGGTAATCACTCCAGCAAGTGCTGCGGCAGTAATCTCACCAACAGAGTGCCCTGCAACAAATGAAAATTTTCCTTTTAGATCTAACGCCCCCGCACTGAGTAGCCCTGCTGCAACAATCAAGGGTTGTGCGTTGGCGGTATCACGAATTTCATCCGCGTTCGCAGTTGTACCTAAGTGCAATAAATCTAGATCAATTGCATTCGACCACTGGCGCAAGAGTTCTGCCTTGGAAGGATCAGCAATCCACGGAAGAAGCATTCCTGGAGTTTGCGAACCTTGTCCAGGTGCAATCAGTGCGAGCATGCACACATCTTATTTGATGTAGAGAATTACTACCTAGTACTGCGTGTTACTAGCCAGACCTGCGCAGAGTGCGCTGCAACATCGACCCTCGAGGATGGAAGAGCAAGTGTTGGTTCATGTTCTGACGTCACATGAGAAGCGTCAAATACGCACCGGAATGAATCTCCCCAGTTGTCATCGGGGAAAGTAAAAGTGGTGCTTTGCGTAGAAGAGTTAAGTAGCAAAAGTAATCCACGATCTGATCCTGCATCAATAAAGACTGACAGATAACGCCTATCGCCGTCGGCCCAGCGATCAGCCGTCATCTCAAAACCGCTTGCACTAAACCAGGCGATATCTTTTCTTTGCGTGCCTTGATCGAGTGCTCCTGTAAAGAAGTTGGTTGCAACATTGATGAGATAGGTATTTCTGATGCTTGCTAAAACTTCTACGGCATCGCGAATATCTTTCTGGGCTGCATTGAGCTCCCAATCCATCGCCCAGCCTCCACCGAATGTTTCAGGTGAGTCAGCAATCCCAGGATGCATGTCTCGGGGCATCGAATATGCATTATTGGATCCCTGCTGTGTTCGACTTACTTCATCACCCATAGTGATCATGGGAACACCAGAAGATAAGAGCAGAGTTGCCAACATAGATTTCTTCAAACTCTGTCGTATCTCCAGAATTCGCTGATCGTCGGTCTCGCCTTCCACTCCAGAATTCCAGGATCGATTTTCGGTTGAACCATCACGATTCTCTTCTTGATTAGCGAAGTTGTTCTTAGACGTGTAGCTCACTAAATCATTGAGGGTAAAGCCATCATGGGCGGTGATGAAATTAATTGATGACGTTGGACCGCGATAGTTGAAGATATCGCTAGACCCGCTGATTCGTGAGGCGAGATCGGCAACGCCCTCGCCATAACCTCGCGCAATATCAGCCAACCAGAACTGCCTCACTGCGTCGCGGTAAGCATCATTCCACTCGCGAAATGGATATGGAAAATCCCCAAGTGAATACCGAGATATGTCCCAAGGCTCCGCAATCATTTTAAAGTTTCGCAGCACTGAATCTGATTCAATCGCAGACATCAGCGAAGAGTTAAGGGCTGACGAACTAGTAAAGAGGGCCGAGGCTAAATCGAATCGAAATCCGTCAACTCCAACAATTTCAACCCACCAACGTAATGAATCAATAATCAATCGCACGTCATGCGGGTTACTCGCCGCAAATGTATTTCCACACCCAGTTACATCAGTGTAATTTCCTGCACCATCGTTTCGATAGTAAGCGCGATTATCTATACCTTTAAATGAGAACATCGGGCCGCCAACTCCACCTTCTGCGGTGTGGTTGTAGACAACATCTAAAATCACTTCAATTCCTGCATGATGTAGCTGATCTATTGCCCATTGCAACTCTGAAGTGGGATCCTCAGTGGATGCGTACTCACTATGTGGTGCGCTAAATGCGATCGGGTTGTAACCCCAATGATTTTTTCGTCCTCGCTTCCAAATACCCGGCTCAGTGACATAAGAATGCAACGGTAAGAGTTCAAGAGTTGTTACACCGAGAGCTTTGAGGTGCGCAATCGTGCTGGGATGTCCGAGAGCTTTATATGTGCCACGTTCATTTTCAGCAATCGCAGGATTTTTCGCAGTCAACCCTTGGACATGTGCTTCATAGATAAGTGTCTTATTCCAAGGAACGTGCACTCGATCAACGTGGCGGTGCCGATAATCGGTGACTACAGATAACGGAACAAATGGCGCGCTATCGCGGCTATCGCGCAGATTGAAATCACCGTTACCAATTTCATCGTGAGCCTCATGGCCATAAATTTCCGGTACATAGTGCAATCGCCCATCGAGCTTATGTGTGTAAGGGTCTATGAGTAACTTTGCGGGATTAAATCGAGAGCCATCTTTTGGATGCCACGGTCCATAGATCCGATAGCCATAGCGTTGACCTGGTCTGATCCCGGCTAAATATCCGTGCCATATAGGTCCATCGCGATGAGCGAGCGCAAAGCGAGTTTCGACCAACTTCCCATTGATCTCGTTAAAGAGGCAGAGTTCGACGGCATCGGCTGCATTGCTCCAGATGGCAAAGTTAGTTCCACCCTCTGTGACGGTCGCGCCCAATGTGCGGGGATCAGCGGCAAGCATGAGCGGTATCTTGCCGTGTTTTGGATTGTGAATAGTGCTACTGATGAGTAACCTAGCCCACATGAAGATTGCAGTCTGCATTAAGCAGGTCCCAGATTCATGGGCCGAGAAGAAGATGGTCAACTCGCGTCTTGATCGCGAAGGCGTTGACGCTGTACTCAATGATCTCGATGAATATGCTGTCGAAGAAGCGCTGCGCATTGCAGAAGCTCACGGCGGCAATGAAGAAGGTGGCCCACATACAGTCACCGTGATCTCGATGGGACCTGAGCGCGCAACTGAAGCTGTCCGCAAAGCACTTTCAATGGGTGCAAATGATGCAATTCTTATTACAGATAGTGCGCTTGCAGGATCAGATGCGCTCGCAACATCGGCAGTACTGGCAAAGACGATTGCTGATGGCGGATTTGATCTTGTTATCTGCGGAACCGAATCAACTGATGCACGTATGAGCGTTATCCCAGCGATGATCTCTGCACGATTGGGATGGGCACAACTGACATTTGCTAGTAAGGTCGAGGTCAATCCAGGTGCAGCCACTATTGCGATTACTCGTGTGACAGAGGCTGGCGTTGATGAGATTAGCGCCGCACTTCCTGCAGTGATCAGTGTTGTTGAAAAAATTAACGAGCCACGTTATCCATCATTTAAGGGAATCATGGCTGCGAAGAAGAAGACGATTGAATCTCGTGACCTTGCAACAGTGGGCGTAAGTGTTGCTAGCGCATGGTCTGAGGTTAAAGATTCTGCACCTCGTCCGCCACGCAGTGCCGGAGTGATTGTTACCGATAGTGGCGATGGCGGAAACGCGCTCGCAACATTCCTAGCAGAGAAGAAGTTGATATGAGCACAGTAATTATTCTCGCCGACTTCCAAGGCGATGTCGCAACTAAGACCACAGCAGAGCTTGCAACAGTCGGCGCACGTATGGGCTCTGTCTGCGCTGTTGTTTTAGCCCCTGCTGGAAAAGGTGCAGCACTTGCTGCAACTTTGACGCAAGGTCCAATTGCATCGATTGCAATTGTTGAATCAGATGAGATTACAAAGCATGGCGTTGCAGCAGCAGCCGATGCGTTGGCACAGGTTGCTAAGGCAAAGGGTGCAGAGGTTGTACTTGTTGCCTCACACGCATTCGGCAAAGAAGTTGCAGCACGCGTTTCGATTGCACTTGAATCAGGAATTATTACCGACGCCGTAGATGTCGCCGCCGATAAAGTTGCTACCCAGCTTGTCTTCGGTGGTTCAACAACAGTGCACTCAACTGTTGTCCACGGAACCGCCGTGATCACTCTTCGCCCAAATTCAGTTGAGGCAGACCTCGGCGCATCGAGTGCTCCAAGTGAAAGCGTTTCAGTAACAATTTCAGATGCGGCAAAGAAATCTGCAATCTCATCTTCACAACCTCCCGTTAAGGGCGGACGACCAGAACTTACTGAGGCTTCAGTAGTTGTCTCCGGCGGTCGCGGAACAAATGGAGATTTTGCTGCAGTTGAATCTTTTGCTGACACACTCGGTGCTGCTGTTGGCGCATCACGCGCGGCAACTGATGCTGGTTGGTATCCACATTCACACCAGGTCGGACAAACAGGAAAGACTGTTAGCCCTCAACTTTATGTCGCATGTGGAATCTCCGGTGCGATCCAACACCGTGCAGGTATGCAGACTTCAAAGACAATCGTTGTAGTCAATAAAGATCCAGAAGCACCACTTTTTGAGATCTGTGACTTTGGCGTTGTTGGCGATCTCTTCGCCGTATTGCCTCAGGCAACAACGGCAGTTTCAGCACAAAAGTAATCCTGCTCGCTCTGGCCTAGACTTAGGCCATGAGTATCTATCTCGATCATGCGGCGACAACGCCAATGATTGAGCCTGCCATCGATGCGATGCAACGTTCACTGCGCAAGATCGGCAATCCCTCAAGCCTTCACACCGATGGTCGTTCAACACGTAAAGATGTGGAAGAGGCGCGTGAAGTAATTGCTGCTGCCCTAGGTTGCCAACCGAGTGAAGTGATTTTTACCGGATCTGGAACTGAGGCAAATAATGCTGCGATCAAAGGTTTGTTCTGGGCAGCTCCTGATAAAAATCTCATCGTTGTTAGCGCCATTGAACATCACGCAGTTCTCGATCCTGCTCACTGGTTGGTCGAACACGAAGGCGCGGAGCTGATTGAAGTTCCAGTGACATCAGATGGTGTTATCGATTGCGATTTTCTGGCACACCTTGTCACAACACGAGGTGCTGAGATTGCACTGATCTCTGTAATGGCTGCCAATAATGAGACAGGTGTGATCCAACCGATTGATCGCGTAGTTGAAATAGCGGGAGACATTCCAGTTCATTCTGATGCTGTACAGAGCTTTATGAAAGTCCCTTTGAATTATTCGAAACTAGGACTTTTCGCAATGACAATTAGCGCTCATAAAATCGGTGGCCCACTTGGAATCGGCGCACTCATTTTGCGTCGCGCCTTTGAAATGCCAGCACTTCTTCACGGCGGGGGACAAGAGCGAGAAATTCGTAGCGGCACACTGAACGCACCTTCAATCGTTGCATTCGCAACTGCCGTTAGAGAAAGTATTTTCAACGCAGTGACAGTATCTAGCCTGAGGGAAAAATTTGAATCTGGCATTACCGCTGTTACACCTGAAGCGAAGATCAATGGCAGCGGCGCAGATCGACTTCCTGGAATTTCTAACATCACCTTTCCTGGTACGCAGGCAGATTTCTTACTTTTACTTATGGATGGCAAGGAAGTTTCTTGTTCGACAGGGGCAGCTTGTACAGCAGGAGTTCATCGGCCAAGCCATGTTTTGATGGCGATGGGCCACGATGAGATTGGCGCAACTTCTTCACTGCGTTTCTCACTCGGTGCCACAACTACTGTCGGTGATATTGAATACGCTCTGAGTGTGATTCCAGAAGTTGTTGCGATGGCTAAGGCGGCTAACTCGCTATGAAACTCATCGCAGCAATGTCAGGTGGCGTCGATTCTGCAGTAGCTGCAGCGCGCGCTGTCGAAGATGGTCACGATGTTATTGGCGTGCACCTAGCTCTCTCTTCTAACCCACAAAAATATCGCTCCGGTGCGCGTGGGTGCTGCACAATCGAAGATTCACACGATGCTCGGCGTGCAGCCGATGTCATCGGTATCCCGTTCTATATCTGGGATATGGCAGATGAATTTCATGCAGGTGTGGTTGAAAACTTTATGAGCGAATACAAGGCAGGCCGCACACCTAACCCATGCCTTCGTTGTAACGAGAAGATCAAATTTGCAGCAGTTCTTGATCGCGCAAAGGCGATGGGTTTTGATGGTGTAATCACCGGCCACTATGCGCGCACACGCGAAGGTGATCATGGTAAGACACTGCATCGCGCAGTAGATCCCTTGAAAGATCAGTCCTATGTTTTAGCGGTACTTAATCGTGATCAAATTGGTGGCGCACTCTTTCCACTAGGCGATACTGAAAAAGTTGATATCCGTCTTGAAGCAGAACGTCGCGGGTTAGCTGTTGCACAGAAGCCAGATAGCCATGACATCTGTTTTGTTCCATCGGGAGATAACGCTGGTTGGTTGCGCGAGCGTTTAGGTAGTGAAAGCGGTCCGATCGTTGATCAAGATGGCACACAGATCGGTGAACATAAAGGTGCGTATACCTACACAATCGGGCAACGAAAAGGTTTAGGAATTACTGTTCCTACAGCAGATGGATCACCGCGATTTGTTCTCAAGATTGAACCAGCGACAAACACAGTAGTGGTTGGTGCACGCGAAGAACTCGCAGTCTCGTCCATGACGGGTGAACGCGCAATCTGGTGCGGTCCAGATATTGCTCCGGGTGATCATCGCGGATTTGTTCAAGTACGCGCACATGGTCAGGCGTTACCGTGTACTTATCGTTTTGATGGAACCAACCTTGTCGCAGATTTAGATACACCGCTTCTGGGACTTGCCACCGGACAAGCGATGGTTATCTACGATGGCGATCGCGTGGTGGGATCAGCAACAATTTGCGAGACAGCCTGATGAGCAACACAGCCCGCCATCGCATCGAAGAGCTCACCACTGAGATTCGTGACCACCAATTTAAATATTACGTCTTAGATGCACCAACGATTACGGATGCGCAATTTGATCAACTTCTGAAAGAGCTATCGGCGCTAGAGGCAGAAAACCCAGAACTTCTTGCTCCAGATTCACCGAGTCTAGGAATTGGTGGGGGATTTGCGACAACCTTTACCCAGCATGATCACATTGAAAAGATGATGAGCCTTGATAACGTCTTTGATTTAGATGAGTTAAGCAGTTGGTTTGATCGCGTAGAGAAAGAAGTTTCAAACCCACCGCTTCTCTGCGAGCTCAAGGTCGATGGCCTAGCGATCAACCTGCTCTATGAAAAAGGAGAACTAGTCAGGGCTCTTACGCGTGGCAACGGTGTTACCGGTGAAGATGTCACGCTTAACGTTAAGACTATTAAGAATCTGCCACATATGCTCAGTGGTAAGAACATTCCAGATCAGATAGAAGTACGTGGTGAAGTTTTCTTTCCAATCGCAGCTTTTAACGAACTTAATGAATCACTCGAAGAAGCCGGCAAGCAACTCTTCGCCAATCCACGCAATGCAGCTGCTGGATCTCTGCGCCAAAAAGATCCACGAGTTACCGCATCTCGCCCATTGAGCGTTGTCGTACATGGAATCGGTGCCCATAACGGAGCAGACTTTGCAAGCCAATCGCAAGCATATGAATTTCTCAAGGGTCTTGGACTTCCGACCAGTAATCGTTTCCGAGTTGTAACAACGCGTGACGATGTTGAAAAGTTCATCAACCACTACAACGAACACCGCCATGATGTCGAACATGAGATTGATGGCATTGTGATCAAGGTTGATGAGATTGCCTCACAAAAAGCTCTCGGATTTACTTCTCGCGCACCAAAGTGGGCTATTGCATTTAAGTACCCACCGGAAGAAGTGACGACGAAGCTTCTCGATATCAAAGTCAGTGTTGGTCGTACAGGTCGAGTTACCCCCTTTGCATTTATGGAGCCGGTCAAGGTTGCAGGTTCAACGGTAACAAATGCAACGTTGCATAATCAAGAAGAGATTGAGCGCAAAGGCGTTCTCATCGGCGACACAGTCGTTATTCGCAAGGCAGGAGATGTAATCCCAGAAGTTTTAGGACCTGTTATTGGAAAGCGAAATGGTTCAGAGCGTGCCTTTGTTATGCCGACAAAATGTCCTGAATGTGCCAGCGCACTTCGCGCACTCAGCGATGGTGATGTAGATATTCGCTGTCCTAATTCACATACATGCCCTGCTCAACTTCGTGAGCGTATTTACTACATTGGTTCTCGTGCAGCACTTGATATCGATGTCCTTGGATATGAAGCAGCTGTCGCACTACTTGCAGATGGCGTTATTGAAGACGAATCCGATCTTTTCTCTCTCACCAGTGACAAATTAATGAAATCTGCATTCTTCACCAAAAAAGATGGTGAAGCAGGTAAGAATCTAGAGAAGTTATTGGCCGCACTCGATGAAGCAAAATCACGACCCCTCTGGCGTGTAATCGTTGCACTCTCGATTCGCCATGTTGGACCAACAGCTGCACAAGCACTCGCTACAACATTTGGTTCGATGGACAAGATTGCTTCAGCATCTGCTCAAGAGCTAGCCGATATTGATGGCGTAGGCGAAACTATTGCCGAATCGATTGTGGAATGGTTCACCATTGATTGGCATGGAGAGATTGTTCGTAAATGGGCGATGGCCGGTGTTGCCATGGAGAACGTTGCAGGCGATACCAAACCTCAAACTTTGGCCGGACTCACCTTTGTAGTTACTGGTGGATTAAACAATTACACAAGAGATTCAATTGCCGAAACAATTACAGCCCATGGTGGAAAGCCAACCAGCTCAGTTTCTAAGAAAACCGATTATGTATTGGTGGGATCTGATCCTGGCTCGAAGTTGGCGAAGGCGCAGGAACTCGGGGTTGCGATCATTGATGAAGTAGCCTTTGAAGCGCTACTACGGGGCGACAAGTAGTAGGATCTACTCATGATTACAGTTGCTAGTGAAACCCTTCGCGAACTCCCAGTTTCTCCAGTAGTTTTTGGTGCTTTCGCATTCGGCATATTTGTTGTTCTTCTCTATCTTGTACTTCGCCTAGATAAGTAAATCTCTTGGCACGACTTGGTCTCTATGGTGGGACATTTGATCCCATTCACATAGGCCATATGCATGTAATCACTCAATTACTCCGGCGCGACGTTGTAGATCAGATTTTGCTCGTCCCTGCAGGACAACCCCGACTTCGTGAGCATGATCCTGTTGCAACAGGTGCCCAACGCCGACAGATGTGTGAACTTGCCGTTGCCGATCTTCCAAAAGATATCTCTTCTCGCGTTGAGGTTAATCCAATCGAGATCTTGCGTGAAGGACCTAGCTACACAATCGACACCGTCGAAGCAGTTGCGCAGAGCTATCCTGATGATTCACTCCACCTCATTATTGGAAGCGATGCCTATGCCAAATTAGATCAATGGCACCGCATCGATGATTTAAAGAAGTTAGTAACCTTCATCATCATTGAACGACCAGGGTCAGAAAGTGATCCTGGAATTGATCTTGGGATTGATATCGGGGCGCTCAACGTTGCCTCAACTGGCATTCGTGAAGGATCTTCGAGAGAGTACTCACCTTCAGTAGCCCACTTTATTAAGGAGCACCACTTATATGGCAGCTAGCCCGAGCGCAGTCACCATCACACAGATCGCAGCTCGCGCAGCCGCAGATAAGTTAGCCACCGAGATGGTCGCACTCGATCTCTCTGATCAAATGGTCTTGAGCGAGATTTTTCTTATCGTTACTGGATCAAATGTTCGCCAAGTAGATTCGATTGCTGACGAAATTGAAGAGAAGCTTCGCCTCGTTGGAGAAAAGCCAGCTCGCCGTGAAGGTATTGAAGAATGGGTTCTTCTTGATTACTCAGATCTAGTAGTTCACATTCAAAGTAGCGAACTACGTAAGTACTACATGCTCGATCGTCTATGGAACGACTGCCCGAAGATTGAACTCGATATTGTTAAAGAGATGGTTGCAGATGGCAGGTAACAGAATACTTTTGTGGCGCCATGGACAGACTGATTGGAACGTTCTCAATCGCTTCCAAGGCCACTCTGATATTCCGTTAAATAGCCTGGGCCAATACCAGGCTCGTCACGCTGCTGAAATCTTGGCGGGGATGGAACCCACTGCAATTATTTCAAGTGATCTTATACGCGCGCAGAAGACGGCGCAGTCTCTTGCCGAAATCGTTAACCTCGAAATTTCGATTGATATCCGCCTTCGTGAAACCAATGGTGGAAACTGGGAAGGCAAGACTGGCACACAGAATCGCGAAGAAGACTTTGAAAACTTTGTGAAGTGGATTGATGGCGAAGATAATCCAGCGGGAGCAATCGGTGAGCGACGTAGCGAAGTGGCATCGCGTGCACGTGCTGCAATTACAGATGCACTCGCTGGAAAAAGTGATCAACTATTAGTTGTGACAACACATGGTGGAACAGCGCGATGCGTTATCGGTGATTATTTAGAACTTCCGTTATCTCACTGGGCCAAAGTCGGCGGATTATCAAATGCTTCATGGTCGATATTGGCGCAGAGTCCGGCTAAGGGTTGGTACCTCGAAGAACATAACGCGGGCAGCATTCCTGAAGAACTACTAGGCGTTGAATCTGGATCAAGCGAGAATTAATTTCTCGACTGCGCATTTACTGCGATAGAGTGTGCAACTTCAAGGGGCTATGGCGCAGCTGGTAGCGCACCTGCATGGCATGCAGGGGGTCAGGGGTTCAAATCCCCTTAGCTCCACACGGTACGATTGAACAATGACCACCGAACCTCGCGAACATGCTGCATATGACTTCGCGTACGTTCAAGAGAAGTGGCTTCCCATCTGGGACAAGCTAGAACCATTTAAATCAGGTCGCGCCGATGATGCGCGTCCAAAGAAGTATGTCTTAGATATGTTCCCGTATCCATCAGGTGACTTACACATGGGTCACGCTGAGGCGTATGCACTCGGAGATGTCATCGCTCGTTATTGGATTCAACGCGGCTTTAACGTCATGCACCCCATTGGTTGGGATGCATTCGGGCTACCTGCAGAGAACGCAGCAATTAAGCGCAACGAAGATCCACGTATTTGGACCTATGAAAATATTGCAACACAGAAGGCGTCGATGCGTCGTTTTGCATGTTCCTTCGACTGGGATCGCGTCTTTAACACATGCGATCCTGAGTACTACAAGTGGAACCAATGGCTCTTTATCGAACTGCACAAGCGCGGGTTGGCCTACCGTAAAGATTCTGCAGTCAACTGGTGTCCAGGATGCCAAACTGTTTTAGCTAATGAGCAAGTAGTTGCAGGTCTTTGCGAGCGTTGCGACACAACTGTTACCAAGAAGAAACTTAACCAGTGGTATTTCAAGATCACAGATTATGCCGATCGCTTACTTGATGACATGGCTCAACTTGAAGGTCAGTGGCCAGATAAAGTCTTAACGATGCAGCGCAACTGGATCGGTCGCTCACAAGGCGCCAACGTTGTCTTTGAGATCGAAGGCCGTACTGAGCCTGTCACTATCTACACAACGCGTCCAGATACTTTATACGGTGCAACATTTATGGTTGTTGCAGCCGATTCACCACTTGCTGCAGAGCTTGCTGCTGGCGGGACAGTTGAAAAAGAATTTACTGCTTACCTAGAAAAGATTAAGGCGGCATCAGAAATTGATCGCCTTGCAACTGATCGTCCAAAATCTGGAGTTGATCTCAAGCGTTTTGCTATCAACCCAGTTAACGGCGAGAAACTTCCAATTTGGGCTTCTGACTATGTATTAGCCGATTATGGAACAGGTGCCATCATGGCCGTTCCTGCTCACGATCAACGAGATTTAGATTTTGCGCGCGCAATGAAGTTACCTGTGCGCACAGTTGTTGAGACTGGCGAAGAAGATCCCATGGCATCTGGTGTTGCAACACATGGCGATGGCATCATGATCAACTCCGGTTCACTCAATGGATTAAAGAAGGTCGAAGCGATTGCTGCGATCACTAAAGAACTTGAGGCTAAAGGTCTTGGTAAGTCGTCACGTAACTATCGCTTGCGTGACTGGCTTGTTTCGCGACAGCGTTACTGGGGTACACCTATTCCTATCGTGCATTGCGATAAGTGCGGTGAAGTCGCAGTCCCTGCAGATCAATTGCCACTGACACTTCCTGACGCAAAAGGTTTAGATCTCAAGCCAAAGGGTCAATCTCCACTTGCCGCAGCTACCGATTGGGTAAATACAAAGTGCCCAACATGTAGCGGCCCAGCACTTCGCGATACAGACACGATGGATACCTTCGTCGATTCATCGTGGTATTTCTTGCGCTACCCATCGTCGACAAACCATGACGAACCATTTAGCCGTAAAGATGTCGATACTTGGCTACCTGTGGATCAGTATGTCGGAGGCGTAACTCACGCGATTTTGCACCTTCTCTACTCACGCTTTTTCACAAAGGTCTTACACGACATCGGAATGCTCGGGTTCAACGAACCATTCACCCGTCTTCTCAACCAAGGAATGGTTGTGATGGATGGATCTGCAATGTCGAAATCTCGTGGCAACCTTGTTCGCCTCTCAGATGAATTAGAGAATCACGGCGTTGATGCGATCCGCCTTTCAATGGTCTTTGCTGGTCCTCCAGAAGATGATGTCGATTGGTCAGATGTTTCACCATCTGGTTCAGTCAAGTTCCTTACTCGCGCATGGAGACTTTCAGGTGATGTGACTAGCGCACCCGGCGTTGATTTCACTAAGGGCGATCTCTCACTTCGCAAGGCAACACATAAAGCACTTCACGATGCATCCTTTGCAGTTGAGTCATTTAGATTTAACGTCGCCGTTGCGCGTGTGATGGAACTTGTGAATGCGACGCGTAAGGCGATTGATTCAGGATGTGGTGCTGCAGATCCTGCAGTTCGTGAAGCAACTGAAGCGATTGCAATCATGCTTTCACTTGTTGCGCCATTTACTTCGGAAGAAATGTGGGAGCGCCTCGGCCATAAGCCAGCCGTGGCTCTCGCTGGATGGCCAGCTGTTGATCCAGCACTTTTGGTTGCAGATGAAGTCGAGGCCGTCGTTCAAATCAACGGCAAGATCAAAGAGCGCATCTTGGTCTCACCAACAATTACAGATGCCGAACTTGAAGCACAGGCACTTGCTTACCCAACGATCGCTCAGGAGCTCGCTGGTGCTACCCCTAAAAAGGTAATCGCTCGCGCTCCAAAGCTTGTCAATATCGTTCTTTAAGTTTTCTTTATCCCCAGCGCGCATAAGAAGGTAATCCCAAGCAGTATCGAGCGCAGAAAATGTGCGGATGAATCAGATTCGAAATACCTTAGATAACGCCCGTAACTGGTGGGAAGACCTCAACTTCTCTTCCACTCAACGAAAATCTCTGCTTGTACTTGCATTAGTCATCATTGCATCCTCTGGCTTTCTCGTCCTGCGCGGGACATCAGAAGAAATAGTGCAGGTTGCACCTCCTCAGATTGAGATGCCAACTGTGACAACTCATGTAATGGTCGATGTTGCCGGGGCAGTGTTAAAACCTGGCGTCTATGCCTTGCCCATGAATGCACGCGTTATCGATGCAATTACTGCCGCTGGCAATGTATTGAAAGGTGCAGATGTTTCGGATATCAATCTGGCACGAGTCCTTAAAGATGGTGAGCAGGTATATGTCTATCCGCCATCTCGCAACGGGGGATCTGCTCGCTCATCAGTAAGGAGTGCTCCAACGCGTAGTTCAGGGCCAGTTATTCTCAATCGTGCCAGTGCAAAAGAACTTGAAGCACTCGATGGAATCGGACCAGTGCTTGCCGCACGCATCATTGCCTATCGCAATGCGAATGGTCCCTTTGTCACACTAGAAGGACTTCTTGAAGTGTCTGGAATCGGGCCCGCAAAGTTCGCGCAGTTTAAAGAGAAGATTCGTCTCTGAGAGTTCGTCTCTCTGATTATCGAGCGCTCTCTATCGGTGTTGCGATTTGGATCGGAGCGCTCTTTCAAAGTTGGAGCAGGCCGTGGGTAATCGCCTTCGGTCTGCTCTTGCTTCTTCTGATATCTCTTGCCTCGCGATCACTTCGTGCACTCTTGCTTATCGCTGTCTTATTGCTTGGAGCAACTGTGATGTCGCTTCGAATTGCATCCCTTGAGCAATCAATACTGACTGATCTTTATAGCAAAAAAGTTGAGATCACTGCCGTAGTGAGCACTGATTCACATGCCCTGACTCCACGAGTCATCGGAACACAATTTGCCGAGCAGAGCTATAGCGCTTTGGTGCGGGTGATCGAGGTAAATGATGGCGAGCATCGATATCGGTTGCGTTCTCCTGCACGTTTGATTTCCAGCGACACACAATTTATTGAGATCTTGCCTGGGCAAAAGATTCGCATACAAGCGATAGTCCAACCAAGTAAAGAGGGGCGCGTTGCAGCGTTACTGATTAACAAGGGAAGTTTTGTAGTTGTTAGCGAGCCCTCGCGATGGGCTAAATCTCTTGATCGGATTCGGGATGGTCTACGTGCTGCAAGTGGGACAGGTGACAGTGGTGCGCTGATTCCTGGAATGGTGTTGGGGGATACATCGCTACAGAGCGCTACCTTCAAAAACGAGATGCGCAGATCGGGGCTGACGCATTTGGTTGCTGTCAGTGGCGCTAACTTCGGAATCGTCTCCACCTTCATTCTCTATTTGATGCAATTCATATTTCGCAAAATTCCCTTAAGGCTTGGCGCAACAGCAGTATTTCTTGTTGCCTTCATTGCACTGGTGAGACCATCACCATCGGTCTTGCGTGCAGCTGCAATGGCAGCAGTCTTGCTCGTTGCACAAGGATCACATCGCGGGCGAGATTCGCTGCCGGCGTTAGGTTTTGCAATCGCAGCGGTTGTGGTTGCAGACCCCTGGCAGGTGCGCGATCCAGGCTTTGCACTCTCAGTACTTGCAACTGCTGGCTTGCTGATTGCAGCACCTCATCTTGTCGAAAAGTTTTCATCTGTCATGCCAAAGCCGCTGGCACTCGTTATCGCTACACCCCTTGCTGCAACGCTCTTCTGTGCGCCGGTAATTGTGGCAATCTCCGGCCAGTTGTCGTTGATGAGTATCGTGGCAAATGTTCTAGCAGCACCTGCCGTTGCTCCAATCACGATTGTGGGCTTTGTTGCAGGGCTGATATCACCCGTGTTGCCTTCACTCTCACAGCTCTTACTTTGGTGCATCAAGCCACTTGCTGCCTGGATAGCGTGGATTGCTTCGGTCATTTCTAAATATTCAGTGATTACCTTTGCCACAGGTGCCAGAGGCTTCTTCATTATTGCCGGTGTACTAGCGCTTGGCTATTTCTTAAATAGAAAGATTGTCATTACTGCACTGCTGATCCTTATTGCGGTTTCGTGGCTGCTGAGGTTTCCTGGCAGTGATTGGCAGATCGCAAATTGTGATGTAGGGCAAGGGGATTCGATGGTGGTCAACCTTGGTGACCATCGCGCGATCGTGATTGATACCGGGCCAGATCCGATCGCAGAAGATCGCTGCTTGCATCAATTAGGTATTAAGAAGATCGAACTTCTTATCCTTACCCACATACATGCAGACCATGTTGGAGGTGTAGAGGGTGCAATCCGTGATCGCACTGTTGTGACGCGGTGGTTTGGAAATGTGCACGCAGGCACACATGCCACCTTTGCAAGTGATCGCGGTCCGATCACCATTGAAGTTCTATGGCCGCAAGGACAGTGGGCCGACGAACAGACGAGTGATCCAAATAATTCGAGCATCGCCGTTTTTTTGCGTACTGCTGACTTCTCACTCTTTGCAGGCGGTGACATGGAACCCCTCACTCAAGCCCAGATCGCACCACTGGTTGGCAGAGTTGATATCTACAAAGTCTGTCACCACGGATCTCGATTTCAGGATGAGAGTTTTACGCGCACACTCTCACCCACAATCTCGGTGATCAGTGTGGGAGCGGGTAATTCTTATGGCCATCCAGCCCCGCAAACCATTCAATCGCTGACTAGACTCGGCTCACGGGTACTGCGCACCGATCTCGACGGAGCCATTGCGATCAGGGCAACCCGACAACGATTTAGAATTCGAACAAGCAAAGGCGGCTTCGCACTCTTGCGCTGGAGTTAGCAAAGAAAGGGGTCGATATGAAATCTCTCTACCTCTTGCTTGGATCAGAAGGAGCACTTGCAGATCATGCGTTGGCAAAGTTTAACGCCGAGCTTAAAGAAGAGAAGTGCGAGATCACCACTATCGCAGCGTCCGATGCGATTCTTGGAGATATTTCAGATGCCCTTGCGCCATCACTATTTTCTGAACGTCGCGCGCTGATCATCAAAGATCTGCAGGATCTCCCTGAAGAATCGCGCGATGAAATCACTCGCTACCTCGATGCACCCGATGACTTAACAACTCTGATTTTTGTTCATAAAGGCGGCGTCAAAGGTAAAGCCCTGCTTGATGTGATTAAGAAAGCAAAACCGGAAATCATTTCGTGTGAGCCGCTCAAAAAAGAAGCCGAAAAAGAAGATTTTGTTAAATCGCTCTTTCTAGATTCAGGACGAAAGGCAACCGCAGGTGCAATTGCCGCACTTGTCGGGGCACTCGGCAGCGATATGCGCGAGCTGCAAGCTGCGGTTTCGCAAATCTGTCTTGATGCACAAGCTGGTAAAACAATTGATGAAGCGATCGTCGACAAATTCCATCAGGGGCGTATTGAGACAACAGGCTTTGACGTTGCAGATGCCACACTCGATGGCAATTTACCGGGTGCACTTGTAGCACTTCGTAGCGCACTAGAAACTGGTACCGATCCCGTCATGATCACAAGTGCGATCGCTTCCAATCTTCGCTCTCTTGCAAAGGTCAGCGGAGTAAATCGCAGCGTGAAGTCATTTGAAGTTGCAGGCGAACTCGGAATGGCACCGTGGCAGATTGATAAAGCCCGTAGACAGTTAACGGGATGGAGCCCTCGCTCGATTGCCAAAGCGGTGCAGGCGATCGCATTGGCCGATGCTCAGGTCAAAGGCGCATCCTCAGACCCGATATTTGCCCTCGAAAAGGCCCTCGCCACGATCACACAGGTACGAGCTGCTGGGTAGACCAGGAAACCCCTCGATTTGAGGCTAGCGCTCCTTCGCTGATAACCTACGCGTCTGCACTTAGCCCACCGGCTAGGTCAAACCTAAGAAAACTCGGAGTTCAACACGTGGCAAATATCAAGTCTCAGATCAAGCGAGTAAAGACAAACGAGAAGGCACGCCTTCGTAACAAGTCTGTCTCATCATCAATTAAGACAGCTGTCCGTCGCTTCCGCGATGCGGTCAAGTCTGGTGACGCTGCTGTAATCACAACTGAGCTACGTACCGCTTCACAGGCTCTCGATGTTGCAGTTGCAAAGGGTGTTGTCCACAAGAACAACGCTGCAAATAAGAAGTCTTCAATGGCTAAAGCTGCGGCAAAAGCCGGCGCTCGTTAATTTATCAAGTAACGCCTAACAAGGGGCCACAATCGTGCCTGCAATCCAAATCAGTAAGGCGCCTCAACCTGCCGCAACGAACCCTGCGCAGATTCGTAACTTTTGCATCATCGCCCATATTGATCACGGTAAATCCACACTTGCCGATCGCATGCTCGGAATTACCGAGGTAGTTGAAGCCCGCAATATGCGTGCGCAATATCTAGATCGCATGGATATTGAACGCGAACGCGGAATCACCATTAAATCGCAAGCTGTTCGCCTTCCATGGCGTAGCGGGATCGATGGTCAGGAATACATCCTGAATATGATCGACACACCTGGACACGTTGACTTTACCTACGAGGTATCGCGCTCGCTTGCTGCATGTGAAGGTGCCGTGCTGCTCGTTGATTGCGCGCAAGGTATCGAAGCGCAGACACTTGCCAACCTTTACTTGGCGATGGAGAACAACCTTACGATTATTCCGGTCCTGAATAAGATCGATCTACCGAATGCGCAACCAGATAAGTTTGCAGCAGAACTTGCCAACCTCATTGGATGTAAGCCAGAAGATTGTCTTCGCGTTTCAGGTAAGACTGGCGATGGAGTTGCAGAACTTCTTGATCAGATCATCGCGCAGATTCCTGCACCGGTTGGAGATCCAGAAGCGCCAGCTCGCGCACTTATCTTTGACTCTGTCTATGACGCTTACCGTGGCGTAGTTACATACGTTCGCGTGATTGATGGACACTTGAGTCCACGCGAACAGATTCAAATGTTTTCAACTGGTGTTCGCCACGAAGCGCTCGAAGTCGGAGTCATCTCACCAGAACCATTACCGAGTAAGGGTCTTGGCGTTGGTGAAGTGGGTTATCTGATTACTGGCGTAAAAGATGTTCGCCAGTCACGAGTTGGTGACACGATCACCACATATTTGAATCCAACAACAACAGCGCTAGCTGGATATAAAGATCCAAAGCCCATGGTCTTTGCTGGTCTTTTCCCACTCGATGGCGCTGACTTCCCATTGCTCCGTGACGCACTCGATAAGTTACAGCTCAACGATGCCGCGCTCGTTTACGAACCAGAGAGTTCTGCCGCCCTTGGTTTCGGCTTCCGCTGCGGCTTCCTCGGTCTATTACATATGGAGATTGTGCGCGAACGTCTTGAGCGCGAATCAAAGATCTCACTGATTTCAACTGCGCCAAACGTGGTCTACCAAGTAACTCTTGAAGATGGAAAGAAATTTGTCGTTACCAACCCGTCAGAATTTCCTGATGGAAAGATCAACGTCGTTGAAGAGCCAATCGTTAAGGCAACAATTCTCGCCCCATCTGATTTCATCGGAACCATCATGGAACTCTGTCAGGATCGTCGCGGAACAATGCTTGGCATGGATTACATCTCCGAAGATCGCGTTGAAATTCGTTACACACTGCCACTTGCAGAGATCGTCTTTGACTTCTTCGATCAACTTAAGAGCCGTACCAAGGGTTACGCATCTCTTGATTACGAAGAGATCGGCGATGAACCAGGACAACTAGTAAAGGTAGATATCTTGTTGCAGGGCGAAGCAGTGGATGCCTTTAGCGCAATCGTTCACCGCGATAAGGCCTATGCCTATGGCGTGATGATGACCGGCAAGTTACGCGAGCTCATTCCACGTCAACAGTTCGAAGTCCCTATTCAGGCTGCAATCGGCTCACGCATCATTGCTCGTGAATCTATCCGTGCGATGCGTAAAGATGTTCTTGCAAAGTGCTACGGTGGAGATATCTCACGTAAGCGCAAACTTCTTGAGAAGCAGAAAGAAGGAAAGAAGCGCATGAAGATGGTGGGACGCGTTGAAGTTCCACAAGAAGCATTCGTGGCTGCCCTTGCAACCGATGCTGATATTGAGAAGATTAAAGCGGCTAGAAAAGCAGACGGTTGATCTCCTTTTACGTACACATTCCGTACTGCATCAAGCGCTGCGGATATTGTGACTTTAATACTTACACCCCTTCAGAACTACAGGATGGCGCAACTCTTGAAATCGTCTCGGGTGATTACATCGACGCCGTCCTCAAAGAACTTGAGTTCGCACCAACAGATACCGTCCCAACGATCTTCTTTGGCGGCGGTACTCCTTCTCTAATTCCACCTAAAGATTTAGGTCGGGTTATCTCAGCGATTAAGGCACGCAATGGGCTCACCGATGATTGCGAGATTACCCTTGAGGCAAACCCAGATTCAGTAAGTGCAGAAAAGCTCGAAGGCTATATCGCAGCCGGCATTAATCGCATCTCATTCGGAATGCAATCCACTTCTACCCATGTTCTCAAAGTTCTAGACCGCACCCACGATCCAGAGAATGTGAAGCGCGCAGTAGATATGGCACGCGCTGCGGGGTTTACATCAGTCAGTGTTGATCTCATTTACGGAACTCCGGGGGAAAGCCTTAAAGATTGGCAATCGACTGTGACGCAGGCACTTAACTTAGGTGTTGATCACATCAGTGCTTATGCGTTAATTATTGAGGAAGGTACAAAGCTTGCCGCACAGATTAAGCGCGGTGATGTAGCTTCCCCTGATGATGATTTGATGGCAGATATGTATCTCTACATCGATCAAGCATGTGGATTTAAAGGTTTGAAATGGTATGAACTTTCAAATTGGGCAAAGCCTGGACACGAATGTCGCCACAATATTGCGTACTGGAAATCTGCAAATTGGTGGGGACTTGGACCTGGTGCACATTCACATATAGATCGCAAACGATTCTGGAATATTAAACATCCCACAGCATATAAGCAGAGAATCTTTGAAGGTCTCTCACCAATTGCAGATTCAGAAGAACTCACTGATGAGCAACGTAAGAGTGAATACATCATGCTTGCAAGTCGACTTCGCACGGGCATTGCAAAACACGCACTGACGGTGGCGCAATACGAAAGGATGGCTGAGTACATCAAAGCCGATCAGATCATCGACGCTCCAGATGCATTGATCCTCACCGCGACTGGTCGCCTAATCGCCGATCGCATCGTGGCCGAACTGCTTGCCTAGAGGCGCTGTAGTACCTTTAGCCGTATGAGCACAGCACTTACAGCTATCGTCGCATTTCTTGCAGTCATCTTTGTTATCTCAGGTCTTTCAAAGGCCAGTGGTAATGACAAAGGACTTTCAGGTACTCGCGAAGTCAACGTTCCAGACATGCTCGCTCGCCTCGTTGGATTCTTCGAGACCCTGCTAGCTCTTGGCTTGATCATCAGCATGAAGTGGAATTGGATGCTCTTCTTCCCTCTAGTTGGTCTTTGGGTAATTATGGCTGGCGCGGTTTATGTGCACTTCAAGACAAATAAGTTGCGCACAGCGATACCAGCCTTCTTTTTGCTCACCCTGATCTCGATCGCACTTGTACTTAACAAGTAAACACACAGAAAATAATTGGTTATGACCACATCAACTCGCCGCCTTGAGATTCTGCGCGCCATCGTTGATGAATATGTAGCAACGCAAGAACCGGTTGGCTCTAAGGCAATTGCAGATCGTCATGAACTCGGAGTCTCACCTGCAACTATTCGTAATGAGATGGCGTTGCTAGAAGAAGAAGGTCTAATCACCGCGCCTCACACCAGCGCTGGTCGCATACCAACTGATCGTGGCTATCGAGTCTTTGTAGATAAGTTGGCTGAAGTTAAGCCATTATCAGCACCTGAGCGTCGCGCAATTGAATCTTTCCTTGAAGGTGCACAAGATCTAGACGATATAGTCATGCGCACCGTTCGCTTGTTAGCAGATGTCACTAAGCAAGTTGCTGTGGTGCAATATCCATCAATCGTTACATCTAAGGTCAGGCACGTTGAGCTTGTACCTTTGACGACTTCTCGTATCATGCTGATCTTGATCACCGACTCTGGTCGTGTAGAACAGCGGGTCATCGAACTTACTCGTGATGTCCAAGATGCTTTCATCGCAAGTATCCGCACCCAACTCAATAATGCGATGGCAGGGAAATCCCTGCCAGAAGTTGCTGAACGAATCACCGGAATTATCGAGGGCTATAGCCAGGTAGATCGCAAAGATATTGCACTAATTATTGCCGTCGTGATTGAAATGGCAATCGAAAAGCCAGAAGAGAAGGTTGTTCTGGCAGGAACGGCAAACCTTGCGCGCTTTAGTGATGATTTCCCTACTTCAATGCACCCAGTACTAGAGGCGCTAGAAGAACAAGTTGTTCTCCTGCGTTTACTCGGAGATGCGGCAGACACTGTGAAAGTGCGTATCGGATCCGAGCAAAGCGAGAAGAATTTAAAGACCACATCTCTTGTCACCGTCGGTTATGGAGATAGCTTGACACCATTTGGAGCACTAGGAATTCTTGGACCGACTCGCATGGATTATGCTGGCTCCATGGCAGCAGTTGGTGCAGTTGCCCGTTATGTAGGTCGATTTATTACAGAGGGAAGCTATAAGTAATGGCAGATTTGTACGAGATGTTGGGCGTTGCCCGCGAAGCATCTGCTGATGAGATCAAAAAGGCATATCGAAAGATTGCCCGCGAACTCCACCCCGATGTAAATCCAGATCCAGCTG
>Ga0214917_10002571_pt1 | contig 21897 bp, 22 predicted proteins | sample LL_1208_BB_MetaG_FD_177983 | JGI IMG/M metagenome (GOLD analysis project Ga0214917, IMG submission 177983) | Freshwater microbial communities from Lake Lanier, Atlanta, Georgia, United States - LL_1208_BB | ecosystem: Environmental > Aquatic > Freshwater > Lake | place: USA: Georgia | collected...
CTGTTCGACCGCCAGCCGCAACGGTTCGCACTGCTGCCACTGGGTACGACGCTGGCGATCGGGCACGGTCACGTTGACCAGCAGCTGGGGGTAGGGCTCAAAGCTTGTGTCGAGCCATTCGGCCAGAGTGCCGCCGCGGCCATGGATCAAGGTCGCCACCTGCAGGGCCGTGAGCAGACCATCGCCGCTCATGCCGTGGCGGGCCGAGAGGATGTGGCCCGACTGCTCGCCGCCCAGACCGGCACCCAGCTCCTCCATCGCCTGGTGCACATGCTGATCGCCCACGGCCGTGCGCTCCAGCACCCCACCCTTGGCCTGCCAGGCCCGCTCGAAGCCCAGGTTGCTCATGACCGTGGCCACCAGGCGCTGGTCGGGAAGCTCGCCGGCTTCGAGCAGGGCCGAGCCCCACAGATAGAGAATCTGATCGCCATCGAAGACACGCCCGCGGGCGTCGACGGCCAGCATGCGATCGGCATCTCCATCGAAGCCGAATCCCATGCAGGCGCCGCTGTCCACCACCGCCTGTCGCAGGGGTTCAAGGTGAGTGCTGCCGCAGCCCACATTGATGCGGCTGCCGTCGGGCGTGCCGTGCAACACCTGCACCTCGGCCCCCAGCTCGCGGAACACAGCCTCGCCACAGGCCGTGGCCGACCCCCAGCAGAGATCGAGCACCACGCGGCACCCCTCGAGACGCCGGCCGGCCACGCTCTGCCAGAGGTGGTTCTGGTAGTCGAGCAGCAACCCGGGCCGCTCGTGCACAGTGCCGATCGGCAGCAGACCTCGGTCATCAGCCCCGGGCTGACCCCGCAGGCCTGCTTCGATCGCCTGCTGCTGCTCCTTGGCCAGCTTGGCCCCAGACGCGCCGAACACCTTGATGCCGTTGTCGCCCGGGGGGTTGTGGCTGGCTGAAACCATCAGACCGCCGGCCGCCGCGGTGCGGCGGATCGACAGCGGCACCGCCGGGGTGGGGCAAAGGCCCAGGTTCCAGACCTGCCGGCCTGCAGCGGTGAGACCGGCGGTCAGGGCGGCGGTGAGCATCGGACCGCTGCTGCGCGAATCCATGCCGATGACCACCGGCCCTTCGTTGCGCAGCACCTGACCACACCAGTAGCCCAGCTGCAGCGCCAGGGCAGGGGTCACCTGCTCCCCCACCAGGCCCCTGACCCCGTCGGTGCCAAAACCGCCGAAGGCCTCGCCCAGCGGCGCTCCGATCGGATGGGGTGCCCCAGCGGTCATCGGCGGTGGATGAAAGCCGTTGCAGGCTAAGCCCGACGTCTCAGCGGTACCGCCGCGGCCACCACAGCCAGCGCAGGGTCTCCAGCAAGGCCCAGACCAGCAGCAGACCCACGACCCAGCCCGGCAGCAGCCGCAAGGGCCACAGCGAGCGCATCACCATCAGCAATCCGGCCGCAGCCCAGACCCGCAGCAGGCGCAACCGCTGCTCGGCTCCCGGCTGGGTGGTCAGGGCAGCCGGCAGGGCAGGACGGGGCAGGCGCTCGAAGGTCCGGCGCAGAAACGGCATCGACGCTGGCACGGGTGACGTTCCCAGAATGCCTGCACCCACCCCGTTGTTCACGCCCCCTTGCGGTTCCCGGCTCTGCTCACGGCCTCCAGCCTCGGCGTGTTTGCCGCCCTGGCGGCAGCAAGCGGGCTGTTGCGGCAACTGCCCGGCCCCTCACCCCAACAGCACAAGGCGCTGCTGGCCCTGGAGCAGCATCTGGCCCCTGACCCCCGGCGCCGGCGCGAAGCCGCCCTGTTGCGCGCCAGTGGCAGCGGCCACGATCCTCGGCGGCGCCAACGCCTGCTGCGGGGCCAGGGCTGGGGCAGCGATGGACTGGCAGCCGTGGTGCTCAAGCAGCAGGCCCTCGATGCCGCGGCCCTGGGCAACACCGAGCGGGCCGAGCGGCTTTGGCGGCGACTGCTGCGACTCACACGGCTGGCCGACGAACCCGCCAGCGCCGACGCCCTCTATGCCCTGGGCCGGGAGCAACCGGCGCTGCGGCAACGGCTGCTGCAGCGCTGGCCCGCCCATCCGGCCGCCCTGGCGGCAGCCAGCGAACGGGGCGATCGGAGCGGAGCCCTGCATCTGGCCCGCTGGGGCGCCCGCTGGCCCGGAGCACAACGGCGCCTGCAGGCGGCCTGCCAAGGGCCTGGCCCAACGGCAAACCAGCGGCAGCATCTGGCCGACGGCCTGGCCCAGCTGGGTGAGCGCGACGCAGCAAGGCGCTGCCTGGCGGGCACCCCACCCCTGGCTTCGACGCTGCTGCGCCTGGCCGAAACCGACCTGCTGGCTGAGGGCAGGGATCACGACCGGGCCGTGGAAGAGCTGCTCGGGCTCATCCACAAGAACCCGACAGACCCGGCCGCCGAGCAGGCTGTGCGACTGCTGGGCGCAGACCCCGGGGCCGCATCCCATGCAGCGCTTGGGCAACTGCCACGCGCGCTGCTCAACACGGCTCCGGCACAGGCCGGTCTGGCCAGCCGCCACAGCGGGATCGCGGCCACCCTGACGGTGCTCAACCGCTGGCCCGATGACCCCGCCAGCTGGGAGCTGCAATGGCAGCAGGCCCGGCGGGCCGCACTGGCAGGACGCTGGCAAGAGGCCCGCCGGGTGCTGGATGCCGGCGGGCCCAGGCTCGAAGCGACCATGCCGGTGGCCCTGCAGGCGCGGCGGCGCTTCTGGTTGGGGATGAGCCAATGGCACCTGGGCGACCACGCTGGGGCCCGTCGGCGATGGCAACAGCTGCTGGCTGAGCGCCCCGGGGGCTATTACGGCTGGCGCGCAGCCCTGCGGCTCGGCAAGGCTGTTGCCACACCAGGATTCAGCAAGACACCCCAGGGCCGTGGTTGGCAGCCGTTGCAGAGCGGCGCAGCCCTGGTCGATGATCTCTGGCGCATCGGCCAGACGCTCGAGGCCTGGGAAGCCTGGCGCACCCTGCAGGGCGGCCGTCCGCCCACGGGCAGCAGAGCCCTGCTGGCCGAGGGCCGCCTGCGTGAAGCCATCGGCGACGGTTGGACCGGGCTGGGCCAGCAGGAGCTGGCGTTGCTGCGGCTCAAGCCAGGCGAGTGCAGGCTGCAACAGCTGATCGAGCTGAACCTGCACCAACCCAGACAGCAGGCTGCCCTGCGGGCTGCCGCCCGGGCCGAGGCCGTGCCACTGCACCTGCTGCTGGGGGTGGCCCAACAGGAATCACGGTTTCAAGCGGGGGTGCGCTCGGTCGCCGGCGCCCAGGGCCTGCTGCAGCTGATGCCCGCCACCGCTGCCGAACTGGCCGGCACAGAACTCGCCGGCAACGCGCTCGAGGACCCGAGGCGCAATGCCCTGCTGGGTGCCCGCTACCTGAGGCAACTGCTGGAACGCTGGGGAGGCGACCCACTGCGGGCAGTGGCCAGCTACAACGCCGGTCCCAATGCCGTGGCTCGCTGGACCACGCCCCGACCACAACGCGAGCCCGAGGTCTGGGTCGAGGCGATTCCCTATCCGGAAACACGCCACTACGTCAAAACGGTGCTGGGCAACAGCTGGAGCCATGCCGCACCGCGCCTGCCGGTGTGCCGCTGACGGGGTAGCGCTGACGGTGTGCCACCCAACCACCCTGGCTGGGCCTTCAGGCGACTGTGCCGTGGGCCAGATGGCGACCAACTGCAGAGCCCAGCAGCACCAGAACACTGAGGGCGATCGCCAGCACAAATGGCGGAGGCATCAGCTTGAGCCGCAGCAGATCGAGGCGGGCCAGGAGCACCGCCGACGCCAGGATCAGCACATTGGTGAGAACGTTGAGGTGAAGCAGATAAAGACCGCCCACGGTGACGATCAGAAGGCTGATCACCAGGCTCACCACCCGCGAGGCGGCCATCAGCGACGACACCCGCTGCAGGAACCCCTCGGGCATGGTGCAGATGAAGATCACCAACACCGCATGCAGACAATCGACCGACCAGAACAGCTCCAGCAAGGGCCCCTCAGCGAGCGTGGCGTGGCCGTCGGTGAGCCGCCAGTGCATGCCCAGATAGACCGCGATCCCAAACAGAAGGAACAGCAGAGGCGCCCTGAAGGGCAACAGCAACAGCCCAAGGACCTGGCGGGTGGTGGTGTTCAGCGAAGGCCTGCTCATGGCTGATCTGCAGCTGGGTGCGGGTCGGACCCGTCAATGGGTTGATCCAGACCGAGGGAAATCGCCTCGAACGGACAACTGGGGATGCATTGCTCGCACACGAGACAGCGTTGCGCGTCAAAGCGCAGCTGCCAAGTGGGTGCTTCACAGCTGAGGGCGCCGCTGGGGCACAGACTGGTGCAGATGCCACAGTCGACGCAGCGATCCGGATCGACGCGGATCTGACCGGGGGCGCGATCCAGCCGCAGGCCCTGGCGCTCCAGCCAGGCCTCGGCGGCATCGAGCTCATCGATGTCGCCCGACAGCTCCACCACCATGGTGCCGCTCTGGTTGGGGGCCACCTGGGCGCGCAGAATCTTGGCGGCCACATCAAAGTCGACGGCCAGGCGATAGGTGAGCGGTTGATGCACCGCTTCCCGAGGCACATGCAGCGTGAGGCGGCGCTTCATGACATCAGGGTCTTCGGAACAAGGTCGTCGGGAGCAGGGTCGTCAGGAGAGAAACGTCGACAGCCGACGACCACCTGCCAGAGTGCCGCACAGCGAAAGCATGTGGGCATCGCCACGATGGACGACACCCTTGGGCGCCGCGAGCGGGCTCTGCTGGGAGTCATTGCCGCCGCACTGCTGGTGGCCCTGATCTGGTTGCGCGGCGGCCTGCACAGCACGGCCCCCCTCGAACAGCTGGCCCGCCAGTCTCTCGAACTGCCGGTCGCCCTGGCCGATGGCCGCCCGACCATCGTCGAGTTCTATGCCGATTGGTGCGAAGCCTGCAAGGCCATGGCCCCGGCGATGGCCGAACTCGAACAACAGCAGAAGGGACGGCTCGATGTGGTGCTGCTGAATGTCGACAACCCGCGCTGGCAACCGGAGATCGATCGCTACGAGGTCAACGGCATTCCGCAGCTGGAGTTGTTCAACGGTGAAGGCCAACCGGTGGGGCGCTCCATCGGTGCCCGCAGCGCCGCGCAGCTGAGCGCGATCGGGGCGGCACTGGTGGCCGAGCAGCCGCTGCCCCAGCTGCCGGGGATCGGGCAGACCAGCCTGCGCACGGGCGCCAGCCCTGCCACCATGGCGACGCCACGCGCCCACGGCTGATGGATCCTCGCTTCAGGGTGGAGCTGATCGCTGCCACCCCCAACCCCCAGCAGTGCGTGTATGCGGGCATGCACCAGGACTACAGCGAAGGATTCGTCGCGGCCGCCCGCACTGAATGGCCCGATGAAACCCGCGCCGGCGAGATCTGCGTCAAACGGCTGCTGGCCGGTGAGCGGGGCCACTACGGGCCGCTCGAGCACGCCCAGATCGTGCTCAACGTGGGGTGGTTTCCCCATTCGGTGATGCAACAGGCCCGAACCCACCGCGTGGGGGTCAGCTTCGATGTGCAGTCGATGCGCTACACGGGCGAGCGCATCTGTCGGGCCGCCAACGGTGAGATCGAACTCGAGGAGGTCTTCTACCTGCGGCCGCTCGGCGACTACAGCGACCGCCAGGGCAAGAAGTACCACTACGACGCCGCACAACGCAGTCAGGATCTCGATCTCTGCCGCGCCGCCGCCGAGCGCTACCGCGATCTGCTGGCCGTCGGCTATGCCGAGGAACATGCGCGCGGGATTCTGCCGTTCGACTACCGCCAGCACTTCGTGGTGAGCTTCTCGCTGCGGGCCTTCCTGCATTTCATGGACCTGCGCGCCAAGCTTGATGCCCAGGAGGAGATCCGCGCCCTCTGCGATCTGATGTGGCCCCACATGGTCAAGTGGGCACCCGAGATCGCTGCCTGGTACGAAAAAAGCCGACTGCACAAAGCCAGGCTCGCGCCTTGATGTACTACTCCCCAGTGCGAGGCTTCTGACAGCAACGTCCTGGCCGCCACCTTTTGGAAGCAACCTTGAATGCATCGCATGGACGCTCCTTGCGGTGCGATGGCTGTGACGCGGTGCATCGCAACTCACCTCAGATGCCAGGGCAAGCCCTGGGTGAGCCCCTCACAAAACACGCCAGAAATCCCGCCGGTTTTTGAAGGGTCTGCGGCACCAACCATGGCCTGCTGCTGCAACAGCTGGTGAGAGGTTGAGCACCATGAGGCGTCGCATACCGCGTCATCAAACGCTCTCCCCCTGCTCAGTGGACGGGCCAGAGCGCCGCTCTGAGCGGCGGTTCAGACCCTGGCGAGGGTGACCCGCTCAGGCTGGTGCTGGTATTTGCCGGCGCGGTCGCGGTAGGTGGTCTCACAGGGATCACCCTCGAAGAAGAGCAGCTGGCAGATGCCTTCGTTGGCGTAGATGCGGCAGTCGGCACCCGAGGAATTGCTGAACTCCAGGGTGAGGTGCCCCTCCCAGCTCGCTTCGGCAGGCGTGGTGTTGACGATGATGCCCAGACGGGCATAGGTGCTTTTGCCCAGGCAGATCACCGTGATGTTGGGTGGCACCCGCATGAGCTCAAGGGCCACGCCGAGGCCGTAGGAATGGGCCGGCAAAATGAAGTACTGGCCGTCCTCATCGTGATGCAGGGGGGCCGGCTCCAGGTTGGCCGGGTTGAACCGCTTCGGGTTCATCACCGTGCCGGGCACATGGCGAAAGATCAGGAACTCCTGGGCCGAGAGGCGCAGGTCATAGCCATAGGAGGAGCAGCCGAAGCTGAGCACCGGGTTGGCCTGGTTGTCGGGATCCAGATGGCGCACCAGGGTCGGCTGGAACGGCTCGAGCATGCCGTCCCTGGCCATTGCGTTGATCCAACGGTCGTTCTTGAGCATCAGAAACCTCGGCGCAGCTGCGTCACCTGATCGGCCATCGCCATCAACGGCTCTGGTATCGAGGGCCCCGTGAGGATGACATCCATCTGGGCCGGGCGCTGCTCGAGGGTGGCCAGGACCGCATCAAGGTCGAGGTAGCCGTAAGCCAGTGCCAGGCCCAGCTCGTCGAGAACCAGCAGATCAACGGCCCCGGCCAGCAACTGGTCGCGGCAGTGCGCCCACAACTCGACAATGGCCTCCGGGCTGTGCCCCGGGCCGTCGACACAGTCGACCATGGCCGGACGGAGCCACTGCAACCGACCGCACAGGGTGATGGGGCGATGGATCCCCTGATCGACACCGCCCTTGAGGAACTGGCTGATCAACACGCGGCTGCCCAGCCCGGCAGCCCGCAGCGCCTGACTCAGCACCGTAGGCACGCTGCCACGAAACGGAGCCGTATGAACCTGCAGCAGACCTTCGGGCTGGGGAACCAGACGCAGTACCGGCGCAGCCACGGCAGGAGCCGGCGACGGTGCCACGGCATGGAGGCCGCGCTGGGCTCCGCGGCTGTGGCTGGGGCCGGAGCTGAGGCTGGCGGTCATGGGCTTCCCCGGGTATCGGCCGCAGCGGCCCGCGGATCTGAATGTAGCGGGCCTGACGCGCTTCACAAGCGCCGCACACCACCTGTAGTGGCGTACGTCTGAACCATCACCCGGGGCCGGGGCGTCCACGATCCAAGAGGCAGAGCACCAAACCGTGTGATTCGCTACAAGCAGCGGCCAGGCTGCTCCTTAGCTTCCGCTCATCCGTATCGCCCCGATGGTCGGCGCCAATCGCGGGTTCAGCCGCTACCCCAGCAACCCATCCACCGGCGCACCAGGTTCGGTGGCGCCCATCGGAGCCGCTGCCCAGGCCAACCTGACGCTGCTCGAAGTGATGCGCAGCCTCAACGGCAGCAGCGTTGAGACGATCGAGCGGGGCAAGACGATCTTCTTCCCCGGCGATCCGGCTGAACGGGTTTACCTGATCCGTCGTGGCGCGGTGCGCCTGTCTCGGGTCTACGAATCGGGCGAGGAGATCACCGTGGCCCTGCTGCGGGAGAACAGCCTGTTCGGGGTGCTGTCGCTGCTCACCGGCCAGCGATCAGACCGCTTTTACCACGCCATCGCCTTCACCCGTGTGGAGATGGTGAGCGCCCCGGCAGGTTCGGCGCGCAGGGCGATCGAAGACGACGCCAGCGTTGGCCTGCTGCTGCTTCAGGGCCTTTCATCACGGATCCTGCAGACCGAAACGATGATCGAAACCCTCACCCACCGGGACATGTCATCGCGGCTGGCGAGCTTTCTGCTGGTGCTGTGCCGTGACTTCGGCGTTCCAGGCAATACGGGGATCACCATCGACCTGCGCCTGTCGCACCAGGCGATCGCGGAGGCCATCGGTTCAACCCGTGTGACCATCACTCGGCTGCTGGGAGACCTGCGCCAGGACGGCCTGCTGCAGATCGATCGCAAGAAGATCACGGTGTTTGATCCGATCGCCCTGGCCAAGCGCTTCAGTTAAGAGAGCGGCCCAGGTGCACTGCACGCCGCCAGCCCAGCCGGGATACTGAGGTCTCACCCACAACGGTGCTGTGTCGGGTTGGTTACTGATCCTGGCGCTGCTCGTCCTCGGCGGAGTTCTCTCCACCCTGGGCGATCGACTCGGCAGCCGCGTCGGCAAGGCCAGGTTGAGCCTGCTGGGGATGCGCCCCCGGCGCACGGCCGTGCTGATCACGGTGCTCACCGGCAGCCTGATCAGCGCCATCTCCCTGGGACTGATGCTGCTGGTGAGCGAGCGGCTGCGGGTGGGTCTCTTTCAGCTGGATCAGCTGGAGGAACGCCTGCAGCTGAGCCGCAGCGCCCTGCAACGCAGCACGGCTGAACTGTCGACGGCTGAACGCGAACGCAATCAGGCCCGCCAGCGAGCCCAGCAACTGCGCCGTGAACTGGCTCCGCTGCAGGCCCAGCGCAACCGGCTGGAGCGGGAACGCGATCGGCTCAGCCGCGACGTCAATCAGCGGGATGCCGAGATCCGACGCAACCAGGCGGAGCTCACGCGGGTGCGCCAGCAGATCGCCAGCCGCTCAAGAGAACTCAAGGGTCTGGAAGGTCATCTCATCGCGCTACGCCGTGGCGATGTGGTGATCAGCAGCGGCCAGGCCCTCGCCACCGCCAAGGTGAAGCTGGAGCGCCCCGACCAGGCCGGCGAGGTGATCAATGCCCTGCTGCAACAGGCCAACCGCACCGCCTTCGCCCGGGTGCTTCCGGGTGAACCACCGAACCGCCAGATCCTGCTGGTGCCGCGCAGCGACATCAGCAAACTTGACGCGATGCTGCGGCAGCCCGGCAGCTGGGTGGTGAGCCTTCTTTCGGCCGCCAACGTGCTGCGGGGTGAGCGCCAGGTTCTGGGCTTCCCCGATCTGCGCCCCAATCGTCTTGTGGTCGAACCGGGTGATGTGCTGGCCAGCACCACCATCGAGGGGGATCTGCGCGACTCCAATCAGATCGGCCGACGGCTGAACCTGCTGCTGGCCGCCGCCTATGCGCGGGCCCAGCGGCAGGGCACCCTCGCCAATGGCCTGCAATTTGATGCTGCCCGCTTCAATGGCCTGGTGCAGGAGCTGAGTGATCGCCCCAGCGCTCAGGTGGTGCAGTTGGAGGCGGTGGTTCTCAACAGGGCCGAAACGCCTGATCCGATCGTGGTCGAACTGCGCTGGGTCAATGCCAACGTCACGCCGCCCCTGCCGGCCCGGCGCCCCTGAAGCCCCGTGAAGCAGTCAGGCCCGCTCGCCGCCCTTGACCCCGGTCGCAGCAAATGCGGCCTGGTGCGCACCGATCGCCGCTGCCTGCAGGTGGAGGAGGCGCTGATCCTGCCCCCGGACCGATGTCGGGCCACCCTGGCCGCCTGGCATGGCCAGGGGCTGCTGGTGGCGGTGGTGCTCGGCGACGGCACGACGAGCCGCAGCTGGCGTGACACGCTGACCGCGCTGCAGATTCCAAGCCAGCTGGTGGATGAATGGGGCACCACCCTGGCCGCGCGGGAGCGCTACTGGCAGCTCTGGCCCGCCCGCGGCTGGCGCCGACTGCTGCCCCGTGGGCTGCGGATCCCACCGCGTCAGCTCGATGATCTGGCCGCCCAGGTTCTCTTGGAGCGCTGGCTGCAGCGACCGCTCACACGAGCCGACACGCCCTAGAAGCGTGCCCGCACGGTGAAGACGTAGTCACCGCCCGCCTCGAGTTGGTAATCGGCCTTGATCAGAAAGCGCAGCAGGGCGTCCTGAATCAGTGCCCGCCCCAGAGACGGTTCCACCTCGAGGGTGCCCCGATCAAAGGCCCAGCGAAAGGTCCACTGGAAGCCACCGGCACTCACCTCGCCTTCCATGCGCCGCTGGCTGAAGCTCTGGTGCAGCACCCGCAGCTGCGCCGTGGTGGTCGGCAGACGACTCATGCGGGCACAAATCCGTTGAGGCGGTTGGCGGCGCGCTCCAGCCCTTGGCGCTGGATCAGGCCGATCCCGGCCTGCACCTCGCTCAGCACGGCCTGCAGCAGCGGCTGCTCGGTCGCGCTGAAACGACCGAGCACATGGCCGACCGTGCGCGCCTTGCGCTCGGCGGGATCGTCGGCAGGTGCACCGATGCCGATGCGCAACCGGGCAAAGTCCTGGGTGCCCAGATGGCTGATGGTCGAGCGCAGACCGTTGTGGCCTCCGGCGCTGCCCGACGCGCGCAGGCGCAGGCGGCCCAGCGGCAGGTCCATGTCGTCGACCACCACCAGCAGCTGGTTCGGCTCAAAGCCGAACCAGTCGAGGGCTGCACGGATCGATCGGCCGCTCTCATTCATGAAGGTCTGGGGCAACAGCAGACGCAGCCGCCCATCGCCGCTACCCACATCAGCCAGCAGACCGTGCAGCCGGGGCTGGCTGCGGAACGCCGAGCCGGCCGCTGCTGCCACGGCCTCGAGCGCCATGAAGCCGACGTTGTGGCGCGTGCCCTCGTAGCGAGCCCCCGGATTGCCCAACCCGACCACCAACCGCAGCGCTGATTCAGGCACAGGCTGCTGCGACGCCGGGTCAGGCGGCCGTCGATTCGCCCTCTGCCGGGGCGTCGGCCAGGGCTTCGAGAGAGCTCTGTTGGCCAGCTTCAGCAGCTTGCTCGAGCACGGGCGTGGGTCGCACGGCCGCTTCGGCAGGGGACTCCTCGGTGGTGATGGCCGAGCGGAACTCCTTTTCGAAATCCTGGGATGCGGTCTGGAAACCCTTGAGAGTGCGGCCCAGGGTCTTGCCCAGCTCGGGCAACCGCTTGGGCCCAAACACCAGGAGGCCGATGGCGGCGATCACCGCCATCTCAGGCAACCCGATCCCGAACACGTTCATGGCGCTGGCCTCAGGGCGGAGCGGAGCGGATCAGCCGATGCCGTTCCAGTTGACGTTGATGCCCTCGAGCAGCAGCGACTTGTTGTACAGCTGCAGGATCACCAGCAGGAAGACCAGGAACAGGGCCATGAAGATGCCCATGACGGGAGTCGTTCCCCAGCCGGGCACCACCTTGCCGTACTCGGAATTGAGGGGACGCAGCAGGTCTCCAAGACGGGTGCGCTGAGCCATGGCGACAGGTGCCTCTCGGGCGATGGAGCGGTCTGGTTACTGTAAGGGCCTTGCCTGCCCTGGCGTGCCGGGCTGTCGAGAGTTGTGACGGAAGGCTTCGCCCCCATGGACCCCAGCACCACCGGTTCACCCGCCCTGTCGGTCGCGATTGCGGTGCTGGTGGCGCTGCTGGGACTCACCGGGTTCGGCATCTACACAGCCTTCGGACCCCCGTCACGGCAACTCAGCGATCCCTTTGACGATCACGACGACTGAACCGGCCTGATGCGCCAGAACCCGCAGGCCCAGGGGCCCAGCAGGGTCAACGCCTCGGGGTCAGCAGCGTTGGCATCCATCGTGCCGTCGCGTTGGCGCTGCAGCGGTTGACCGAGGCCATCGACACGCTCGAGCACGGTCCAGCCCGGCCCGAGCCGCAGCCAGCGCCGCTGGGGTGAAAGGTTCTGCACGCTGATCACGGCCGAGCCCCGACCCCCCTCGGTGGTCTCGGCGCGCAGGGCAAGCAACTGCAGATCAGCCCCCAGAGGCGGCAGCGCCTCGATGGAGGCTGGGGCCACACCCACCGGGCGGCACCAGAGCGGTTCGCGAAAACGCACGGCCTGGGTCGGGAGCTGCGCCGCGCGCCAGCCGGCCGGGCAGGGCATGAGGGCCAGCCGCAGCCGCTGCCAGCCGTTGTCGGCGCCGGGATCGGGCCAGGTCGGCCCGCGCAGCAGCGACACCCCCAGCCCGGCGGGGGAGGCCGACACCCCCTGGGGGCCATCCAGCAGCACCCCCAGCCCGCCACCGGGCGGAGAGGCTTCAGCAGCGAGCCAGCTGATCGCCGGAACCTCCCAGCGGGCCTGCTCCCGTGGGGTACAGGGGGTGCCGGGACGCTCCAGCACCCCGCCGCTGGTATCCGCGGCCCAGCGCACCACCGGCTGGGCCAGGGGCAGCTCCAACCGCAGCAGCTCGTGGCGCTGACGCCAGTCGATCGCCAGCACCAGCTCAAACCAGGGGCTATCGGCCAGCAGCCGGCCCTCGAGCCGCAGCGCACTGCCGCCGCAGCGGCCGCGCCAGCTCACATGGGCACAGAGGGGGCCGCGTTCGATCCAGTGCAAGCCAGGCTCCCAATCGATCGGAAGCGGCTGCTGGGGGTAATCGGCAGCCAGATCCCAGGCATCCCAGAACTCGCCGGCATCGCGGTAGCGCCGCAGCTGTACCGGCGACGCCAGGTAGGAGCGACCATGGCCATCGCCGAGCTGCTCCAGGCCAGCAGGACCCAACTCAAGCGCGATCAGGCCGTTGTCGAGCCGCCAGCGTCCCTGGGTGAGCGGTTCGGCATGCACCGCCGCCGTGGGTGTGGGTCCTTCAGAGCTCTGGTGGGGGGCATGCCGCACCAACGCCACCGCGCTCACACCCGCCAGTGGTGGCAGCTGCACCCAGCTGCCACCACTGGGGCAAGCCTGCTGGGGCAGGGGCGCACCTGCTGCCGTATGCCAGGTACCGGCCGGCAGCCGCACACAGCGGCGCCCGGCCGCCAGCGGCTGGAGCTGCACCGCTGCCCAGGCTTGCCTGGCACCACCGACCGGTTCGGCTGCAGGCTGCGGGGACCCGCCCAGCCAGCCCAGCAAGGCCTGATCCCTCTGGGCACACGCCCGGCGACGGGCCGCGCGCCACTGGGGCTCGGCCTGCTCAAACACCTCGGGCACGGAGGTGCCGGGAAGAATGTCGTGAAACTGCTGGAACAACAGGGTCTGCCAGTCGCAGCTGACCGCCTGCGCGTGCGGTACCAGGGCCGACACCTGGCCCAGCAGCTGGATCAGCAGCTGGGCCAGCTCGGCCTCCCGCAGCAGGCGTTCGAGGCTGCGGTTGTGCCGTTTCTGATCGGGCCGACTGGTGGCAATGCCGCGATGCAGCTCCAGATAGAGCTCATCGCGCCACACGGGCAGCTGCGACGCCCACGGTTCAAGGCCCGCCAGGTACTGGCGCAGGCTGCCGTGCTGCTGGGGTGCCAGGGGCGCACCCGTCTGGGCCTGCTGCTGCCACAGCTCCAGCTGCTCGAGCATCTCGGCGGTGGGCCCGCCGCCGTGATCGCCCACCCCCGGAAGCCACAGAGCCTGGCCCAGGCCGGTGGCCTGCTGCCACTGCAGGCGATAGCGCTCCATGGCCAGCGGATCGGCGTCGGTGCCGATCGGGGCGGTCATCAGCGCCAGCACCTCGCTGCCGCAGCGGCTGCGCCAGCGGAACAACCGATGGGGAAAGACATTGGTGGCGTTCCAGGCGAGCTTGTGGGTGCAGAACCAGCGCACCCCCGTGGCGCGGGCGATGGCAGGCAGACCGGCGCCGAACCCGAAGCTGTCGGGCAACCAGGCCAGGGCATGCTCCAGCTGGGGAAAGGCCCGTCGGCTCCACTGCTGTCCCAGCTGAAACTGTCGCAGCAGCGAGGCACTGCTGATCAGCACGCAGTCGCACTCCACCCAGGGACCGTTGATGGGCTCGAATCGACCCGCCGCGACCGCCGCCACGATCCGCGCATGGAGAGCCGGGCGGTGGCGCTCCAGCCACGCGTAGAGAGCCGGGGTCGAATGGCCGAAATGGAACTCGGGATGGCGCTCCATCAGCGCCAGAGCCGACGTGAAGGTACGTTCGGCGGCCTCCCAGGTGTCGGCGACGGGCCACAACCAGGCCAGATCGAGGTGGGCATGACCCAGCACGTGGAACCCGGGTGCCCCCTGCGGATGCGGCGCAGGCAGCGCAGCCCGCAGCACCGCGAGCTCCTGGCGGATCGGCTGCAGCATCCCGTCAGGATCGGCCGGGTCGAGCGGCTCGAGCTCGATGCGGCTGTGCACCAGAGCTCCGTCGTCGTGGCGGGGGCTGCGCAACCGCAGGTCGAGCTGCAGGGCTTCGCCCTGCCACCAACGGGCCGGCAAGCCCCAGCGGCAGGCCGCATCAAACAGGTCACCGCGGTGCACCTCCACCCCGTCGACCAACAGCTGCGCGTCATCGGCCCACCAGCGCAGCACCAGCCGGGCCTGGGCCCGGGGGGCGAGCTGGCGCCAGGGCTCGGGGCAGCTGAGGGCCAGCCGCAGCGCGCACACGCCGCCACCGCGGGGCCAGATGATCAGCCGGCGCCGAGCCCAGTCGGGCCGGTGCCGCGCCCCCCAGGGGTCGGCGAGGGCCGACGCCGCGGGACCAACAGGCCGCTGCAGCCGCCACAGGGGCTGCAGATCGAGCCAGAAAGATGACTGAAACGTTTCAATCCGCTCAGACAAGGGCACCTCTGGGGGCTCAGGCATCCTTTGATGGCCTGCCAGGACCCATAGGATGGGCCATCTGGCCCTCTGATCCAAGGCTCAGACTCCAGCCCGATTCGCAAGCTCGACCATGCTCGCCCTCAAGATCTCGGTTTACTCGGTCGTCTTCTTCTTCATCGGGATCTTCGTGTTCGGCTTCCTGGCCAGCGATCCCAGCCGCACCCCGAGCCGCAAGGACCTCGAAGAGTGATCCGCTGGACAGTTGGCGGACCGCGGCGTTGCCGCTGACCCGCCCCTTGGTGCATGGCAGGATCGCTGCCGTCTGGCACCCCTTCACGCCCTGTGCATCACAACCGATCCTTCCGATCGGCATGGGTTGCCGCAGGCGTGAGCTCAATGCTGGCGGCTCTGCCCGCGGTGGTCCTCAGCAACCCCTCCGGCCTGAGGGCGGCCGAGCAATCCCAGCCGTCTCTGCCCCAGCCATCGGCACCCCAGGCCGAAGCATCGGCCACAGCGGCAGGGCCCCAGAGCGCCGGCAGCGTGGGCACCGGCAGATTGAACACCGGCAGCTTGAGCGCCGGCAGTCTGCCTGAGGGAACCGAGATTCCCCTTGAACTGGAACTCAGCGCCAACACGCTGCAATACGACGACGCCACCGGCCGGGTGATCGCCGAAGGCAATGTGCAGGCCATGCTGGCCGGCGGTCGCCTGCTGGCCGATCGACTCGAATACGAGTCCCGCACCCGCACCGTGTTCGTCAGCGGCAGCGTGCGGCTGCAGCGGGGGCTGCAATACATGCAGGCCAGCCAGTTGCGCTACAGCCTGCTCGAAGGCAGCGGTGAGGCCGACGACGTCTATGGCGTCCTCGACCTCGACGGCAGCGAAACCGACTTTTCCCTCGAAAAGGCACCGCTGGTGCCGCTGACGCCGGCACGGCCGCTGACCTGCACGCCGATCCTGCCGCCGATTCCCAACTGGCATCCCTACGACTGGGCGGTAACCGCCTGGGGCGGTCAGATGATCGACGCCAATTTCGGCGACACCTTCTTCTTCAATGGCCGTTGGCGTCCCGAATACCTCGCCGGGGTCGGCATCAACAAGCGGCTTGTCGACGGCGGACCCTTTGCGTTCGATCTCGACCTCAACCTGATGGGCCACGCTGCAGCCACGCAACAGGGCGGCCCGTACAACCAGACCGTGCCCAATGCCAACGTTCCCAGCCAGGCCTTCGGTGAGGGCACCCTCGGGGTCGGGCTGCGCATCTGGATGCAGCCCTGGCTGAGTCTGTTTCTGGTGGAGGGGGTCAGCTTCAACACCGAGGTGAGCAACTACGAGCGCACCTACCGCGAACGTTTCAACCAGTTCCTCAACTATCTGGCATTTGAGGTGGAAGCCCTGGTCAACCCCCGCTGGTCGGTGGTGGGCCGCATCCACCACCGCTCGGGCGCCTATGGCGTCTACAGCGGTGTGCGCGAAGGCAGCAACGGCTACCTGATCGGCCTGCGCTACCGCTTCGGCGACAGCCGCAACGCCGGCCGGCCACGTCCCACGATGCCACCGGCCCAGGGGTGCCCGGATGCCCCACCGCTCGAACCCGGCACCGCCAACAGCATGACCACGGCCCTGGACCGCGCAGCCAGCGGCCAGGCCCCGCAGAAGCCGACGCCAACCCAGACCCATGGCATCGCCCAACAGGCGACCCAACCAACCGGTGGGGTCTGGCAGGTGGCACGGGCTCAGGAGCGTGCCCGCAGCGAAGCGATCAGCCAGATCCAGCAGCGGATCAGCGGTGTGCAACTGCAGCAGCGGCTGCGTCTCGAACGGCGGGTGGGATTCAACGACCGCAAAACCGTGCCCGACACCGCCAACACCTACGGCGGCATCAGGCCGGAGCAGCTGCGCGATCTGAACACCACCTCCAACATGAAGCTGGTGGATGGTGGCATCAGCCGCTGGCGCTTCCAGGCCAGACACATCAAGCTCAGCCCCACGGGCTGGACGGCCTCGCGCATGGCCATGACCAATGACCCCTACACCCCGGCCCAGTCATGGCTGGAAGCGGTCGGCGTTCAGGTGACGGTCGTCGGCAAGGACGAGACGTTGATCACAGCCCGCACCACCCGCATCCTGCTGGAAGACCGGCTGCCGATTCCCGGACGCCAGCGGCAGCGCCTGCGCAAGAACAACGTCGATACCCCGGTCGTGATCGGCTTCGACGAACGCGATCGCAACGGCGTCTTCGTCGGCTACAACGCCAAGCCCATCACCGTTGCCAAGACGGGCACCTTGCTGCTGCAGCCCCAGATCATGCTGCAACGCACGATCGATGGGAGCACCAACAGCTATCCGCTGCCCGGATCGCCTCCCGGCAGCGGGGGCGTGCCCCAACCTGTGCAGAGCGGAGACCAGTTCGGCCTTCTGGCCCGCTGGATCGACAACCGCTGGGGCTTCTCCAGCACGGCCAACCTCGATCTCTCCACGTTGAGCAGCCAGAACCTGACCAACGGCACCCGCAGCTGGGGTGAGATCGCGCGCGCTGTGAAGCTGCCCCTGCTCGGCGACAGCACAGCCCGGTTGTTCGGTGCCTATCGCTTTCGCCTCTGGAACGGCTCCCTGGGCGAGCAGGACGTCTACGCGGCCTATGGCTTCTCGCTCGAGGATCAGGGCCAGCTGCCCCGATGGGGAGACAGCAGCCACAACTTCTACTGGCGGGTCGGCTTCGGCAACTACAAGGCCTGCACCGCCAACTGCCCGAGCAACAATTCCTCGGGCACCGAGGTGATCCCCAACCTGGGTGAGTTCTGGCGCGGCGGTGGTATTGCCGCGCTGTCGAGTTCGTTCCCGCTGTGGCGCGGCCAGCCGGCTCCCCTGACCGCCGATCAGGCCCTGCTCAACTCACCGGTGCCGATCGTGCCGGGGCTGCGACTCGACACCAATGTCACCGGCACCCTCGCCTACTACAACAGCGGGCAATACCAGAACACCCTGTCGTTTTCGGCTGGGCCGATCCTCACCCTGGGTCATTTCACCCGACCGTTTCTCGACTACACCCAGTTCGCAGTCACCGGAGGCGTGACCCTGCGGCAGGGCCTGAGTCCACTCAGCTTTGACCGCGCGGTCGACCTCGGCACACTCAATTTCGGCCTGACCCAGCAGATCGCCGGCCCGATGCTGGTCAGCCTCGGTTATGGCTTCAACGTCGATCCGGCATCGGGGTACTACGGCGCCACCACAGGGTCGTACGTGGAGCTGCGCTGGCAGCGGCGCTCCTACGACATCGGCGTTTATTACAGCCCCTACGAACAGCTGGGGGGGATCCGGATCCGGCTCAACGACTTCAACTTCAAGGGAACCGGTGTGCCCTTCGTGCCCTACCACCCATCACAGGCGGGGTTGAGGCAGCCTTTCTGAGCCCGTTCAGCCCGAAACGCTGAACGCCTGCAGATAGGGGAGCCGTGCCGCCGTGGCGGCGAGCTCGGCCCCATGGGCGAGCAGCTGGCCGGTGGCATCCCACTGGCCGCTGCGCAGCATCTGGCGTGGTCCGGCCGCCAGGCTGAGCGGCCAGAGCTGCCCTTGCCCGCCCCGCAACTCGAGTGTGTCGAGGTCGGCGCTCAGCGTCAGGGCCGGCTCGGCCTCAATGGCCGCCTGCACCGCCAGGGCCACGTCGTGGTCGACGCTGAGACAGGGGATCCCCAGGGCCAGGCAGTTACCGAAGAAGATCTCGGCAAAGCTCTCGCCGATCACGGCGCGAATGCCCCAGCGCATCAGCGCCTGGGGAGCGTGCTCGCGGCTGGACCCGCACCCGAAGTTGCGGTTCACCACCAGGATGCTGGCGCCGCGGTGGGCGCTCTGGTCAAAGGGATGCTGCCCGTTCAGCTCGGCACGGTCATCGGCAAAGGCCGCAGGCCCCAGCTCACTGAAGGTGACGCACTTGAGAAACCGCGCCGGAATGATGCGGTCGGTGTCGATGTCATCGCCCCGCACGGCTACGGCGGTACCGCTGACGCCGTTGATCGGACCCGTGGGAAAAGGTGCGCTGGTCATGGCAGCAGGGTACGCACATCGGTGACCCGGCCCGCGATCGCCGCAGCCGCCACCATCGCCGGACTCATCAGCAGGGTGCGGCCCGTGGCCGAGCCCTGGCGGCCCTTGAAATTGCGGTTGCTCGAGCTGGCGCTGATCTGGCGGCCTTCGAGCCGGTCGGGGTTCATCGCCAGGCACATCGAACAGCCGGGTTCGCGCCACTCGAAACCGGCCTCGGTGAACACCCGATCGAGGCCTTCGGCCTCGGCCGCCGCGGCCACCTGCTCACTGCCCGGCACCACAAACGCCTTGATGCCCGGCGCCACCTGACGGCCGCGGGCCACCGCCGCCGCCGCCTGCAGGTCGGACAGACGCCCGTTGGTGCAGCTGCCGATGAAGCACACATCGACGGGGGTGCCGGCGATCGGCGCACCGGGCTGCAGATCCATGTAGCGGTAGGCCTCCTGGGCCAGGGGGCGCTCGTCGGGTTCGGTCTGATCGAGGGTGGGCACGGTCTCGTCGACACCGATGCCCTGGCCCGGTGTGATGCCCCAGGTCACGGTGGGGGCGATGGCGGCGGCATCAAAGCGCACCTCATCGTCAAAGACGGCCTCGGGCCCGCTGGCCAGCGACGCCCACCAGGCCACGGCCCGCTCCCAGGCCTCACCGGCCGGCGCATAGGGGCGACCCTGCAGGTAGTCAAAGGTGGTCTGATCGGGGTTGACGTAACCGCAACGGGCGCCGCCCTCGATCGCCATGTTGCAGAGGGTCATGCGCTCCTCCATCGAGAGGGCGTCGATCGCCGGCCCGGCGAACTCGTAGGCATAGCCCACACCGCCCTTGACGCCGAGGGTGCGGATCACATGCAGCACCAGATCCTTGGCGTAGACACCAGGGCCCAGCTGGCCGTCGACCCAGAGGCGGCGCACCTTGAGCTTGCCCATGGCCAGGCTCTGGCTGGCCAGCACATCGCGCACCTGGCTGGTGCCGATGCCAAAGGCGATGGCGCCAAAGGCGCCGTGGGTGGAGGTGTGCGAGTCGCCGCAGGCCACGGTCATGCCGGGCTGGGTCAGGCCCAGCTCGGGCGCGATCACATGCACGATGCCCTGGCGGCCGCTGCCGAGGCCGTGCAGGGTGATGCCGTGCTCGGCGCAGTTGGCTTCGAGGGTGGCCAGCATCTGCTCGGCCAGCGGGTCGGCGAATGGCCGCGCCTGGCTGGTCGTGGGCACGATGTGGTCAACCGTGGCCACGGTGCGCTCCGGATGCGCCACCGGGAGACCCAGGTCGTTCAGCGCCGCAAACGCCTGGGGGCTGGTCACCTCGTGGATCAGATGCAGCCCGATGAACAGCTGGGTGCTGCCTCCCGGCAGCTCGGCCACCTGGTGCAGATCCCAGACCTTGTCGTAGAGGGTGGCGCTGCTCAAGGAGCCGACTGACAACACTCGATCGCCCACCCTAGGCACTGGCCTGCTGCGGGTTCAGGCCAGCTCAAGCCGCAGGCGATTGAGGGCCTCGCCGCAGGTGAGGGTCTGAATCCATTGGCGGCCGCGCGTTGATCCAAAGCGCACCGCTTCGCTGCTGCGGCCATGGGGCCCGGCGATGGCGATGTGCACCAGACCCACCGGTTTGGCCGCACTGCCGCCACCCGGACCAGCGATGCCGGTGACGGCGACACCCCAGGTGGCCCCGGTGAGACGGCGAGCCCCCTCGGCCATGGCCAGCGCCACCGGATCGCTCACAGCGCCGTGCTGCTCAAGCAGCGCGGCGGGCACCCCCAGCAGCTGCTGCTTGACGCTGTTGGCGTAGGCGATCACCCCACCCAACAACACATCGGACGCTCCGGGCACCGCCGCCAGGGCCGCACCGATGCCGCCACCGGTGCAGCTCTCGGCCACGGCCACGCTCTCGCCGCGCCGGCGCAGCGCCGCCAGCACCACCGAGGCCAGGCTGTCGTCATCGACCCCGTAACAAAGGGTGCCGGTGCGGCGGCGGATCTCGGCCTCGAGCGGCGCCAGCAGAGCGTTGGCAGCGGTGGGGCTGTCGGCGCGGGCCGTGAGCCGGAGCTTGACCTCGCCGGCACCGGCATAGGGCGCCACGGTGGGGTTGGTGCCGTCGAGCAGATCGGCCATCTGCTCAGCCAGGTTGGACTCCCCCACCCCCCAGAAACGCAGCAGACGACTGGCGAAGACCCCCTGGGCCAGCCCCGCCTGGGCCAGCCAGGGCACAGCGGTGGCCTGCCACATGGCCTGCAGCTCGCTGGGCACCCCCGGGAAGGTGAGCACGGTGAAGCCCGGCACGGGGCTCCAGATCATGCCGGGGGCCGTGCCGGTGGGGTTGGGCAGCACCTGGGCACCCTCGGGCAGCAGGGCCTGCTTGCGGTTGCTGGCCACGATCGGGCGGCCGCGGGCGCTGAGCTTGGCCTGGATGTCGGCCCAGACCGCAGGGTGCTCGACCAACGGGGTGCCAAAGGCGGCGGCAATGGCGTCTGTGGTCAGGTCATCGGGGGTGGGGCCCAGGCCGCCGGTGGTGATCAGCACCCGGCAGCGGCCGGCGGCGGCGCGCACCGCTGCGATCACCCGCTCGCGGTTGTCGCCCACCACCTCCTGACGCAGGTGGGTGATGCCCAGGGCCGCGAGCTGCTCGGCGAGCCAGCGGGCGTTGCCGTTGGTGATGTTGCCCAGCAGCAGCTCGGTGCCGATGCAGAGAACCTCGGCGCTCATCAGGGCGCCCCATCGTTGAAGCGACGGCGGCTGGTCACCACCAGGCCGATCAGGATCGCGGTGGCCAGCCCCAGCCACAGAAAGCGCAGTTCGGCGTTGACCAGCACCAGCGCCAGGGCAGCGAGCCACTGGGTGAAGGCATAGATGAGCACCACGGTGCGGCGGTGGCTCAGTCCGCTGCGCAGCAACCGGTGGTGCAGGTGTCGGCGATCCGGATAGAAGGGCGAGCGGCCCTGGCTGAGGCGCCCCAGGATCACCGCCGACATGTCGGCCAGCGGCAGCGACAGAATCACCAACGGCAGCAGCAGGCTGACGCTGGTGAGCCCCTTGGCCGGGCCCACGATGCTGATCGCGGCCAGGGCAAAGCCCAGGAAATAGGAGCCGCCATCGCCCATGAAGATGCGGGCGGGGTTGAAGTTGTGGCGCAGAAAGCCC
>Ga0214917_10002572_pt1 | contig 21887 bp, 16 predicted proteins | sample LL_1208_BB_MetaG_FD_177983 | JGI IMG/M metagenome (GOLD analysis project Ga0214917, IMG submission 177983) | Freshwater microbial communities from Lake Lanier, Atlanta, Georgia, United States - LL_1208_BB | ecosystem: Environmental > Aquatic > Freshwater > Lake | place: USA: Georgia | collected...
CTGCTACTTCAGCGCGTTTATTGAGTATAACGCTAACAATTTCCGGTATTACATCTCCTGCGCGGCGGACAACAACATAATCACCTATTTTAATGTCCTTTCTTGCTATCTCAGACATATTATGCAAAGTTGCATTACTTACAGTAACGCCACCAACATTAATAGGCTTAAGCCTGGCAACAGGCGTAATGGTTCCGGTGCGCCCAACCTGAAAATCAACGCTCATTAATTGCGAAATTTCTTCCATGGCTGGAAACTTGTGCGCACATGCAAATCGCGGTGCTTTGGCAACATAACCCAAGTCATCTTGCTGAGAGATGGAATTTATTTTATAGACAACCCCATCAATTTCATAGGCTAAATCTTTTCTTTTGGCGAGAATATTATCATAGTACTCTAAGCAGCCGGCCAGGCCATGAGTTAAAACTATTTCATTGCTTACTCTAAATCCCCACTCTTTAAGCAGCATCATTTGTTGCCAATGTGTATCTGGCATTTCAAAGTTATCATAAAAGCCAATCCCATAAACATATATGGATAATTCTCGCGATGCGGTTATCTGGGGATTTAGCTGCCTTAAACTCCCAGCGGCAGCATTTCTTGGATTGGCAAATTGTTTTTGACCATGGCGCGCACATTCTTGATTAACTTTTTGAAAACTGTATTTAGACATGTAAATTTCACCGCGCACCTCAAGAATTGATGGTACATTTTTTGCTAATAATTTCAGTGGAATTGCATTTATAGTTTTAATATTGCTAGTTACGTTTTCGCCAAGCATACCATCGCCGCGTGTTGCTGCCGCAACTAACAAACCTTGTTCATAAGTTAAATTAATAGCTAATCCATCAAGTTTGGGTTCAGCAACAAATTCAATGTTTTGCTGTCCTAACTTATCTGTAATTCTTTTCACAAATTGTCCTAAATCTTCTTCACTAAAGACATTATTCAATGAAAGCATAGGCTTTTGATGCGATATAGGCTTAAAAGCAGATGATATTGCTTGCCCAACCCTTTGGGTTGGCGATGACGGACTGCTAAGTTCAGGATGACTTGTTTCTAAATCCATAAGTTGACGCATTAATCTATCATATTCTGCGTCTGGTACAAGTGGCTCATCCAAACCATAATAATGATGGTCATATAATCTGATTAAATCACGTAATTTTTCTATTTTCTCATGCATAACAAGCTCAGTTTATCAATTATGTTGGTATATTACACCTTTATATTCGAAAACAGCAATATTTGAAGTATCTACTATAATTAATTTAAGTCATTTGAAGCTTACATATATGAAAGAAGATAACGAAGTCAAAACGGCAGAAGCTAATGAAGTCAAAACGGCACAACCTATTAAACAGCCAACTTTATCAGATATTTTAAGCTCATATCATAAATTATTGAACGATAATTTCCCAAAAATTGTTGCATATTTAGGCAATAAAGCTATTTTTGACTCTGCTTTTACAAATTGTTTTGATAATAATAAGTGGGTATTTGAGGATAGTGATGACCCATTTATAAAAGAAATCATAGAAATTCTGCGTTATTTAAAAACATTGACGAGAATAATAGGTGATATTTCCAATGATTCATCTGATATTAGTATAGCTAGGGAACTATTACACCCACATAACGTTAATCTAGTTATTAGATTATGGTATAAAATAAACACTATCAGCTTTTTATTTCCGGAACTAAACCCATTAATTGCGCAGAAGTTTACAGAATTATTTACAGCAGCTACTCAAGGACCATTACAAATTCAAGACTTAGTATTGGATGATATAACAGTAAACCCTAGTAAAATAGCAGAGCTTATTCCAGATAAACAACTAAGCAAACTATGGTTGCTCATTATTGATAAAAAAGAACTCGTAAATAACCACATAGTAGATAAATTAAAAAAAGAGTTACAAGCATATCAGTCAAACCCCAACAACATGTCAGTGCGTTTGCAGATATATTACGATGCTCTAAGAATGGGTTCGTCAAACAAAGAACTGTTTAAAGATATTGCTGAATCTAATACAGTTATCGAGCAAATTAAAGAAAGCTTTGCCGTAGATAAATTGCCAAAACTTATTGCTGAGCTTGAGCATTTAGAACAGATCCTGTATTTAAAAAAAGGGTTATTAACCACGCCGGTGTTACAAAATATTGACGGTTCCTTGTACGGTAATAACCTGATAAAAAAATCAGCATTTTTTCAAAGTTTAAGCAATTATAGAATTTTAATGGGCTATAAAGGCAGCTCGCAGAGTGAATTATTCGCATTAGTTCATCCCGATAAAGATTTTGAAATAATTCTCTCAGCTGATGTTCCGAAAATTGCAGATCCTGCCGGCATAAGCAAAGAATCTGCTGAAAATAAACTAACTATTTATTCTCGTCATAAATTACTTTTGGAAAATGCACTTGATGGTCTAAATAAGTTTGATGAAGAGCAAAAAAAACTCTCGCCTGATTTTTTAAAACTTACAGAATATTTTCAGTGCTTTCAAGCATTTTTGCCACAGAACATGGCAAATGACCAAGCTACTATTGTTGATGACCTGCAGAAAGGTGATAAACCTTGCTTTACTAGCTTCAAATTTAAAAGTGATTTAGATAGCAGAATACACACGCTGGATAATCAAATGGCGCAATTAAAAAAAGGCTCACAACCAGAGGCCGCTCCAAAAAAACAAACCCTGCACGATATTTTAAGAGCAACTAAGTTATCACAGCAAGTAAATAGCTATATCGAGCAACTTGAAACATTTCTAGAAACCAATCTTAACGATGGGGTTGCTAAGAAAATTATAGAAGGCACCTTTAAAAAGCACTCTTTCGTAGGCACATGGTCTGGAAAAAGAACGCGATTGATTGATCCTGCTAATTTATACCAAAACACAACAGGTAATGTAGATTATGTAAATAGATACAGAGCTCTAATAAACACATTGATAAAGTCTAAGAATATTTTAGAAGCCATAGAGAAGTTAGATGGCCCTGATCCGAGCAAAGGATATTTTATCAATGTTGCTACATTAGGCAATGCAGTATCGATAGTCTCTTTATCACCTGAAGATATTTATAACTTAGAAGTTGTAAAAGATTTATTTTTAGGTGACACTGTGCCTGTATTTAATTTTTTAAAGTCACTATCCCAACCAGCAAGTAGTAAACCAGATGGTGGTATTAAAATTAAAGCAGATATTTCTCAGCAAATTAGTGAATTTAAAAAAAAATATGGGTACGTAGCAGAAAAACTTAAAGACTTTGCAAATAAATCTATAACCCATAAATTGCGCAACCTTAAATTATTGGTGGAAGTATGCTCAATACTTATAGGGATAGCGAATGATGATGCTCCAACATCATACCAAAGTGCGCGAGAAATTGCTAATGTTGCTTTTAGTGCTATTTCTTATGAGGAGGTCTTTTGGCAATTAAAGCCTGGGGCTTTGTCGTTAACATTCCCAGAACATGTTATATCTCGTCTTGGAGCAAACAACGTTACCTATGACTTTAAACACCAGATGCTGGAATTTTTTTATTATAGGTATAATGGCGTGAATATTCATAATCATACAATTAATGAAAAGGCAGTAAATAATTTTAAAGATAAATTTAAATTTAATTTCGGCAAGGATTTAAATGTTAGCTTAGATGCGAGTTTAATTTTTTCTCATTACTCAAAATTTAATTCCAAATGTCATGCCTTTACTGAGCTGCGCTGCTTGGGCAATGATCCAATTTCTACAGCAAAAAATGCCAAATTAGACGAATTATTAAGTGCTGCAATTGATTCTTACAATGATTCCGTCACAGATATAACAACCTTAATCCCTGATATAGAAATGTGCAAACAAGCACTAGATAAAATAAGCCAAACGTCTACTGATACGCTTGGCACTCAGGAAAGATTAAGTTTTTTGGCATGGCTGCTAGCTTGTATTCTGAGTTTTTTTAAGTCTAGAAGTGAGCAAACACAAGCAAACTTAAAAGAAGACTTAATGGTACTTACAGGCAATAATCCAGAAGAAGAAAATACTCAAATAAGCCAACCCAATTAAATGATAAATTGTAAATTTGAACTACAATAAAATAGTAGGAATGTTAAATTAAAAGGAGAGTTATTATGAGTAAAATTTTAAGTTACTTTGTAGCCGGGTTATTTTTGATGGGCTTAGGGACAATGAGTTTTGCAACACATCATTGCTACAAACATCATCATTGTAAACATTATAAACATCACCCTGCTAAAAAGACCGATGGCCTAGTTGGAACCACGGTAAAAGGTGTTGAAACTTTAACCACTGATACAGTAAAAGAAACTGGTAAAGTTGTTGATTCAATATTATAAAGATTAGCTCGGCTATATGCCGAGCTGTCATTTCTATGTTAATATCAAATTTTTAAAAATTATACACTTTTAACGATGCACTTTTTTGATTACCTTAATATTTTTAACTGTTTAATCCCAAGCGTTGCCATAGGAATTGGTGTTGTCGTTATGTTGGTTAAATTAAATCATTATCAGAATAAACATGCACAATCATGGCAGTCTGAGTTTAACCTCTTCAAACAACAATGGTTTGAACAGATTATCCAGCAAAATTTTATGCAACAACAGGCTATTCAAGATAATTTACTCAAACAAATGCAAGACATTCGCGAGCAAATCAGCCAATATATGGGACAGCAGAATCAAAATCTATCTTTGCATTTACAAGCAATGACAGATAACATGCAATCGAAATTAAATGAGGGTTTTGAGAAGACGTCAACAACTTTTAAAGATGTATTGACTCGTTTAGTTATGATAGATGAAGCACAAAAGAAAATAGCTGAGCTTTCAACTCACGTGGTAAGTTTACAAGATATTTTAATTGACAAGCGAGCGCGTGGAGCATTTGGAGAAATTCAATTACAAAATCTTTTAGCTAATATGTTGCCCGCACAACATTACAGTTTACAACACACTCTTGGCAACAATAAAAGAGCTGATTGCGTATTATTCTTACCAAAACCTACCGGCAATATTGTAATAGATGCTAAGTTCCCGCTGGAAAATTTTCAACGACTTATGTCATTAGCTGCCACCTCTGCTGAGAAAAAATCCTATCAAGCACAATTTAAGCAAGATATACAAAAACACATTAAAGATATTGCTGAAAAATACATTATCCCCAATGAAACCGCCGAAGGTGCTTTGATGTTTATTCCTGCTGAAGCCATTTTTGCAGAAATTCATAGTAATTATCCTGAGATTATCGAGTTATCACAACGCTCAAATGTCTGGTTAGTATCGCCTAGTACCTTAATGGCGGTTCTGACAACGGCCAAGGCTGTGCTAAAAGATGATGCTACCAGACAACAAGTGCACATTATCCAAAGACATTTGGTGGCTTTAGCGCAAGATTTTCAACGTTTTGACAAAAGAATGGATTCTCTTGCCAAGCATATAGCGCAAGCTAATGATGATGTTGCTGACGTAAAAACATCAGCTAAAAAAATTAGTAATCAGTTTAAAAAAATTGAAGCAGCAGATATTCCCAGTTTAATAGCAGAATCAGAAATCAGTGCTATGATTAATGTAGATTAACATGCATACGGTGTTATTATGAAATTAATTATCACAATTGCTGTGCTATGTTCTGCTGCTGCATATGCGGATTGTTGCTGCCAAGGATACGGCGGAATTCTATACGCAGATACCTCTTCAGGGCGTTTTGTTTGTAAAGATGGTTCGGTGTCGCAATGCTTTAGCAGTCGTAGAGCTGTTATGAATATGCAAAAAATTAAGGGTTGCTGTCTATGGAATGGCGGTGTACGCGAAATAACTCCGACCGGAAAAGTTATTTGCCGTAACGGACTAGTCTCTGAAATTTGTAGTATGCGACCTCACGAAAAAACTCTTAATAGCCTGTAAAATAATCTCTATTATACAGGACATATTTTCATCCAGCTCTCAACATAGCTAGTAAATGCTTTAGAGGCTTGGAGAAATAAAGCTGAAAATAAGATACACATAGCTAAAAACATCCATGGAGATGGATTTGCTAATAACGGCATTACCACTAAGCCCATTAAAATAAAAAATAACGGCAGTGATATAAATTCAATTGATTTCATTACCATTTTGAATAGCAAAATATTTTGATCACGATCTTTATGAGTCTGTTTATATTCAAAAAACAAATCTTTTAAATTATAAACTAACTGCAGCAACACGATTAATGATAAAGCTGTAATGCTAAGCGGCAAAATATTTGGTATAATGCATGCAAATAACACTACTAATAGTGCATGATATCCGATCCTTGACTCTAATTTATTTAACTCCTTTTTATGTTCCTGTTCCAGTAAGCGTATAAGTTCATCATCCTTTTTCTGTTCCAGTAAGCTTAAAAGTTCATCATCCTTATTCTTTACCAGTAAGCTTAAAAGTTCATCATCCTTATTCTTTACCAGTAAGCTTATAAGTTCATCATCCTTATTCTTTACCAGTAAGCTTATAAGTTCATCATCCTTATTCTTTACCAGTAAGCTTATAAGTTCATCATCCTTTTTCTGTTCCAGTAAGCTTAAAAGTTCATCATCCTTATTCTTTACCAGTAAGCTTATAAGTTCATCATCCTTTTTCTGTTCCAGTAACCTTAAAAGTTCATCATCCTTATTCTTTACCAGTAAGCTTATAAGTTCATCATCCTTTTCCTGTTCCAGTAACCTTAAAAGTTTATCATCCTTTTTCTGTTTCAGTAAGCTTTTAAGTTCCTCATCTTTTTTCTTTACCAGAAATTCTATAAGTTTATAATCATGATCAGCTAGTACCTTAGCTCTTTCGAACAAGTTTTTTTTGTGATAGTAAACGGCTACACAAACCGCCAAATCTGCCACTAATAGTGCAAGTGTGAGTAAATCACCACCCATTCCAAATAAGAAATAAGCTGTGGTTAAATTGATGGGCGCCCAGAGAATTAAGTCGTTAACAATCGTTTGGTACCGCTGTTCTATTTGCAGGGTGGCTTGCGTACCGAATGCATGTTTAATACCACACATTAATTCTAGACCGCCACGGATAAAATAGAAAGTAAAGCTACAAAGCGCATTCAATAGAGCTAGTACTTGAATAAGTTGAGCTAGCTGCGGAGCAGCATAGCCTATCAGCAATACCGTGGCAATTAAATTTCTTGACCAAACCCCATGATCAAGGCGAATACTGTTGCAGGCGGTTATATGATCTTTCACCCAGGCGGTACTAGAAAAAACCGGCTCATATTCTCGTATATTACCTAACTGTTTCAAGTACTCTTTGTTTTTATTTAACTCATTTTTGCGATTTAGTGCTTTATCAACCTCGTTTTTTTCTTTGATAAAGTCAATCAATATATTCTTGTATTTGTTAGATTCTGTTGAATGATAAACCAATTCTATCAAATAGGCTTTTGCGTGGTAGTTCTTAAAATTATCACTTGTACCAGTCATCATTCACTCGCAAAATATGGTCAAATTACTTAAATTTTACTCTATTGTATAAGTTTTGTAAAGACAAGGTTCTTCTATGTTGTCACGGAAGAACCTTTTTTTATTAATACCAGCTTGTATAAGCATAGCTACCATCATAGCCACAAACTGTGCATGATGAGCTGCATTTGTTAACAGTTGTTTTACATGGTGTTGTGCAAGTATAGCAAGGACTAACAGGCACATATGTATTTGATCCGCCACAAGACATATCATCCATGCAACATCCGGATAACGCCAAAAGCATAGAAATTAGCATTAATTTAGTTTTCATAATTAAAATCCTTATTAATTACCTTTCAAATTAATTATATAAAACAATTTCACATTTGGCAAAAAAAATACATGTTATTTAAAAAATATCAGCTACGTATGCTTATATTACTTAAGCGCAATTCTTGGCTCTAAGTATTTATCATTGAGAGCAAGTGCTACTGCAGGACAAGTAAGCTGACCTTGATAGACATTTAAGCCATTTAAAAAATGCTCATCAGTTAGTAAAGCATGTTTTATCCCTTTGCTTATTAGGCTGATTATATAAGGCAAAGTGGCGTTATTTAGGGCAAATGTTGAGGTGCGTGGTACAGCGCCAGGCATATTAGTAACACAGTAATGGATTATTTTTTCACAAATATAAGTAGGCTTGTGATGGCTAGTAGGTCGACTGCTTTCCATGCAGCCACCTTGATCAATAGCAACATCCACTACGACTGAGCCCGGACGCATAGCTTTTAAGAGATTTCTAGACACTAATTTAGGTGCGGCACCACCAGGAATTAACACTGCTCCGATAACAACATCCGCATCGCGTACATATCTTTCAATATTTTCTGAAGAGGCATAAATGGTGTTTAAACTCGTGCCAAACTGGGCTTGTAATTGTTGCAGGCGTAATAATGATTTATCTATGATGGTTACTTGCGCTCCAAAGCCCAGCGCTATTTGAGCTGCATTGGAGCCTACTACTCCGCCGCCGAGAATAACGATATGTCCTGGCTCAACACCAGGGACACCACCTAATAGAACGCCACTGCCACCTTGGGCTTTTTCCAAACAATGCGCAGCTGCTTGCACAGACATACGGCCTGCTACCTGTGACATAGGGGTAAGTAATGGCAAGCCTCCATCAATTTGTGTAACTGTCTCATAAGCAATAGCCGTCGCTCCGGATGCTTTTAAGAGATTCGCTTGCGTCGGATCTGGGGCTAAATGTAAATAGGTAAAGATAGTCTGCTGTTCGCGAAGTTTTAAGCATTCTTCTGGCTGCGGTTCTTTAACTTTTATAATTAAATCAGCGGTAGCAAAAATCTCGTCAGCATGGTCTGCGATTCTTGCGCCAGCTGCTATATAAACCTCATCGTTAATGCCAATACCAACTCCTGCATTTTTCTCAACAATCACTTCTGCGCCATATTTGATAATTTCTTTGACACTGCTTGGCGTTAGACCAACGCGATATTCATGATTCTTTATTTCCTTTGGCACTCCAACTAACATATTAACTCCATATTATTTGTGAGTAATTGCTGCAGTAATTTGTGGCAAGATAGTGAAGATATCTCCAACTAATCCATACGTCGCAATTTCAAAAATTGGGGCATCTATATCTTTGTTAATAGCAACGATTACTTTTGAGTCTTTCATGCCAGCTACATGCTGAATAGCTCCAGATATACCCAGAGCAAAATACACTTCTGGTGCAACAATTTTGCCTGTTTGTCCAACCTGATAATCATTGGCAATAAAACCGGCATCGACTGCAGCTCGAGAAGCACCAACTGCGGCGCCAATTAACTCGGCAAATTTATTGATGATCTGAAAATTTTCTTTACTGCCAAGCGCTCTGCCCCCAGAAACTACTATTCTTGCTGATTGCAAATCAGTTTTATTAGCTCTTTTAGCGACTGTTAACACTTCAGTGCGCTTATCATCTGGCAGCGGTTCGATTTTTTCAATTGAGCAATGCGGTTGTTTGCTATTTTGCTTTTCAAATGCTGTTGGTCTAATGGTAATGATTGCTTTGCAATTATTAAAGCTTTGCTCAGATATAGCATTACCTGCGTATATGGGGCGCACAAAGGTCGTTGGCGATAAAATTTTTATGACATCAGATAACATTGGTTGTTTGCAAAGCCCTGCTACTCGAGGAACTATATTTTTGCCGGTAGTAGTAGAAAGCGCAACCAAGCTCTGATAGTGCGTCAATGTTGCTGCAATCAACTGAGCCAGTGGTTCAGGCCGAAACGGAAAGTAATAACTGGCCTCACAAGTTATTACTTTTGTTACCCCGCCAATTTGCGCGACCTCATCGGCAACTTTAGCCACGTTAGCACCTATAACCAGAGCATGCACTGGTTGCGCTAATTGTGTCGCTGCAACAATTAAGTTGCTGGTAGCCGGATGAATATTAAACTCATCATGCTCAATCCATATCAAGGTGCTCATGCAGTATTATCCTTAATTAAATAACAAAGGTTTTATTTTTTCAACTAACTCTGCGACTGAACCTAGCATTGTGCCTTTGGGTCTAGTCGGCGGGGGTGTCACACTCTTTGTCTGTAATTGTGAAGGGTTGTACTCCAGTGCGAGAGACATAATTTGTAATGGTTTGCTTTTAGCACGCATAATATTTGGCAAAGTAGCGTACCGAGGCTCATTGAGGCGTAAATCGACACTAAATACTGCCGGCAAATTTACTGATAACATTTCCAGGCCAGCATCAGTTTCACGCGTTACTTGAGCTACACCTTCATTAATATCAAGTTTAGAAATGAAGGTCGCTTGCGGCCAATCTAATAATGCTGCTAGCATCTGCGCGGTTTGATTGGCATCACTATCAATGGCTTGTTTACCCATGAGCACCAAGTCAGCCTGCTCTTTTTTTACTACTTCCGTGAGTAAATTGGCAAAGTCAAACGAATTATTCGCTTGCTCGTTTTCAACTAAAATCGCTGCATCAGCACCTAAGGCTAAACCATGCCTTAATGTTTCTTGACAAGTAACCGTACCAATCGACACGACAACAATAGAGGTTATCAAGCCTTTTTCTTTTAAACGCAACGCTTCCTCTAAGGCAATCTCATCAAATGGATTCATAACCATTTTTAATTGATCAGTATCAACCCCGCTACCATCACTTTTGACGCGAATACGGAGATACGGATCAACTACCCTTTTAACTGGAACTATTGCTTTCATGCTATCTTCCAGGAGCCATCAGCCTGTCGACAAGCCTGGCCTACTACCTTTTCTTGTTTGCCACCTATTATGGCGTTGGTAATGTATTCTCGGCATGGTTGTTGATTTTGATAATAGGTCTTAGTTGGAGAAATACGATATTGATTGCCATTATCTGGATTTTTCCAAGTCTTAGTTTCACCGGTTGGAGTATTCTCAAGCGCCATTTGCATCTGCATTCTATCTACCTTGTCCATGTATTTACCTATTTGGGCTCCCAGCACCGTGCCTAAAAAGGCACCACCGGCTGCAGCAATAACTTTACCAGAACCCCCGCCAATGGTACTACCCAACAAGCCTCCAGCTACCCCACCAGCCACAGATCCAACCTGCTCATTAGTAATAGAAGCACAACCACTCAGTGCCACTGCCAAAGCAAATATAATTGATTTTTTCACAACATCACCTATTAAAATAAAGTTCTAATAAACGTTCACGCGGACATACTTGGCACATAATTTCATATGCTATAGTGCCTGCTTGTAATGCCACTTTTTCAAGCGCAAGATTTTCGCCCCACAGCTCAACAGCATCACCTAACTTTACATGTTTAATATCCGTTAAATCAACAGCAAGCATATCCATGGAGATTTTACCTACAATGGGCGCGAGAAAACCATTCACCCACACACAACTTCCATGAGCAACATGTCGAGGATAGCCATCTCCATATCCTACTGCAACCAGACCTATTTTTGAAGGCCTAGTTGTCGTAAATGTTGCTCCATAACCTATTGAGGCACCAATTGGATAATCCCAGATAGTCATAATTGCCGAACAATATCTCATGACTGGACGAAGATTTAAATCAATAAACGTATTTTGCGCAAAGGGAGAGACACCATACAGTGTTATGCCAGGCCTAACGTGAGTTCCGTGACACTGGGGCAATGACCAGATTGCTGCTGAATTGCAAGCGCTCACAGGACCTTGCCAATCTTTTGCAACACTTAACCAGTTATCGACTTGTTGCACATTTAACGGGTGATTTACCTCATCTGCGCAAGCAAAATGGGTCATTAAGCCAATTTCACTGTGTACCCAATTACATTCTCTTAACTCTTTTGCAACTTTGGATAATGAGGCTAGGGGAAACCCTAACCGGTGCATGCCAGTATTTACTTTAATCCAAATTGATACTGGGCGCGACAATGGTTTTTCTATTAGCCATTTAAGTTGCTCTGGATGATGCAATACTACTTCAAAGCCATGTTGCGCCGCTAATTGCCACTCATGCGCTTGATGCACGCCTTGAAAAATAACGCACTTATCATGTAAGCCAAAGGAACGAATGGCCATGGCCTCAGCTACACAAGCTACTCCAAAGGCATAAATTTGATTAGTCAAAGCGGTGGTAACATACTCTAAGCCGCACCCATAAGCATTTGATTTAACCATAGCAATAATTTGAGAATTAGGAGCCTGCTGCGATATAGTGCAATAATTATGTAGCAAAGCATTCTTATCAATGTGCAGCGCAGTTGGTCGCATATTAGTCACCTATGAAGCTTTGATGAGCAAGATCTTCAAATCTAGTATATTGCCCCAAAAAGGCGACTTTTACTTTGCCAATTGGACCATTTCTTTGCTTTGCGATGATTATTTCAGCGCAACCTTTATCCATGCTCTCGGGGTTATACACTTCGTCACGATAAATAAAACAGATTAGGTCGGCATCTTGCTCAATCGCTCCAGATTCACGCAAATCTGACATAACTGGACGCTTATCCTGCCGTTGCTCTAAACTACGATTAAGCTGGGATAAGGCAATAACTGGCACGCTTAGTTCTTTAGCCAGTGATTTTAAACTTCTAGAGATCTCAGATATTTCAGCAGTACGATTATCGCCTTTAAAGCCTGGTACTTGCATTAACTGCAGATAGTCAACAATTATTAAGCCTAACTGACCTTGTTCACGCATTAAGCGGCGTGCTCTAGCGCGCATTTCAGCAGGTGATAAACCCGGGCTATCATCAATAAACAAAGGACTATCAGACAGCATGTGCACTGCAGATGTAATTCTTGGCCAATCATCTTCGCTTAATTGCCCTGTACGAATACGATGCTGATCTATGCGTCCTAAAGATGACATCATTCGCATAGCTAAAGAGTCCGCCGGCATCTCCATAGAAAATACCAATACCGGCTTTTTACCAACCATTGCGGCATGCTCAGCAATGTTCATCGTTAAAGTTGTTTTACCCATCGATGGTCGACCTGCAACGATGACTAAATCTGATGTTTGTAGTCCTGAGGTCATTTCATCTAAATCGCGTAAGCCAGTTGGCATACCAGTTATCGCAGCTCCTGCGTGATATAACTCATCAATCTTTTCAACCGCTTTCATCAGAACGGCTTTAATATTCGTAGGCCCACCTTTGGTTGGGGTCTGCTCAGCTATAGCAAACACTTTCTGCTCAGCATAATCTAATAACTCAACAACATCGCGCTCTTTGGGATAGTAGGCAACATCAGCTATTTCATTAGCAACATTTATTAATTGTCTTTGTACCGATTTTTCTCTAACAATATCTGTATAAGCAACGATATTTGCAACACTTGGAGTATTATTAGCTAACTCAAATAAGTATGGCTCCCCGCCTACTAAGTCAAGTTCATCACCATGATTTAAGCCATTTAAAATAGTAATAACATCAAACGGCTGTTGCTTGGCGGCTAAGTTCTCAATAGCTCGATACAAAATCCGATGTTCAGAACGATAAAAATCATTTGCACATAACTTATCCTGGACCTTGTCCCAAGAACTATTATCCAGCATCAAACCACCGATAATTGCTTGTTCAGCATCCAATGAATAAGGTGGCTTCTTTAAATGTTCTTCTGTTTTGCTTGCTTTAGCATTTTTTACTGTCATGCAATAAACCCTACTCAATTTTTGCTATTATAACGATAATATAAGTTATCTTCTAGAGAAATTATATTGATTTATTAAGTCAATATGTTAACCTAAAAAAAATGACTATAATGCATGGAATTATGCAAAATCAAGAAATTATTTATCAGCAATCACCGCAATTCTTAGCCAAGGTTTCAATTAGAATTGAAAATTTGCTTGCATACGTACATGAAGGGACACATCAGTCGCATCCAATCATTCATCATTGTGCACTTAAAAACATTATAGAGTTGTTAAAAATAATTGAAAAACCTGAATTAAAAAGCCGGTTCACTAAAGAATTTTTACGCTTAGAGTATACTTTATCAAAAATTTTGCCTGAGCAATCTCCCGAGTTATGGCACAAATTTAAAGAAACTGCTTTACATTTACAAAATAGAGTCAGCAGGCTTTCTAATAAAATTTTCAACAATCATTTTTTACATTCAATGCGGGCCAAAATACCGGAAAGTTGGCAGGAGTGTGAGCTACAAACCCCGCACTTATACCGCTGGCTGCATCAGTCCAGTAAATATCGTAAAGATTACTTGCAAAGTTGGTTAGAAGACTTAGCCGATATTGAAAACATCGTCCAAATATATTTAAGTGTGTTACGCTTTTTTTTAAATTATAACTCCGTACTTGTGCATAAAGGCTATTACCATCAACTTATTTATAGCAATCCTAGCTGCCAGCTAATCGTGATCAAAGTTAACAACGATATTCCGGCTATTCCAAAGATTCAAATTGGCAATAACAGCTTAAGTGTTTATTTTAATGATCTATTGAAATTAGAAGAAATAAATAGCTTAGATGATTTCTATATCACTGTCGGCATTGCACGCGTTTAATTTCTCAAACAAATAATGATTAATAGGCGGGAAAGCATAAGAAGTAAGGTCCTTACGCTTAACCCAGGCCATTTCCAGCTGCTTGGCTCTAAGAACCGGCACTCCCACATAATCAGTAACGAGGTAAATAACAAATTCCCTCGCCTCTGTTGAGACACAGCCAACTAGCTTTGCCTCGTCAACAATTAAATTAAGCTCTTCGTGCAACTCTCTTTGCAATGCAGAAAAACTTGCTTCATGTTCTTCAACTTTGCCGCCAGGTAGCTCCCAAAAGCCACCATAGTGACTTTCAAAAGCTCTGCGCGTTATTAAGATATGGTTGTTTTTTTCTATAACAGCAACAACTATCCTCAAACTAAGCTACCGTGACAATGTTTAAATTTAACCCCTGAGCCACAATGGCATAAATCATTTCGCCCCAAACTAATGACATTATCATCAAAACTTTCATTTACTGCCAAAGTATTATCAGCTTGCCAATTCATAGCCATAATATTTGCAATCACCTCTTGCTCTAATTGATTAAGCATAAAGGTAAATAATAAGAACGCTTCACGCTTATATTCTTGCTTCGGATCTTTTTGCGCATACCCACGCAAGTGAATGCCTTGGCGCAAATAATCCAGTGCTTGCAAATGCTCACGCCAACATAAGTCTAAAGTCTCTAATATTATTGATTTGCTGACAATATTCCATCTATTATCATCAATAGCTAACTTTTGTTGCTTTAGCTGAGCAAGCACTGCATCTGCGATTAATATCTGCAGCTCAAGCGGTGACAAGTTATGATCTTGCTCAATCATTTCTGCAATATTAACGCTGACAAAAAACTGTGTACTTAAAACTTTCTCTAACTCTACTACCTGCCATTGATCTTCAAAACTATCCAGAGGAATATATGAGCTTACCAACCGCTTAATTACGCGTTCGCACATTTCTATAACTGCAGGAGAAATGTCATCTAACTCTAGCAATACTGCTCGTTGCGCATAGATAACTTTTCGTTGTTCATTGGCGACGTTATCAAAACTTAATAATTGCTTTCTGATATCAAAGTAATGTCCTTCAAGTTTTTTTTGCGCATTTTCAATCGCTCTGGTAATTAGCGGATGGACAATCTGCTCTCCATCTTTCATACCAAGCCGGCGCATAATCCCTGCAATTTTATCAGAAGCAAAAATGCGCATGAGATTATCCTCTAGGGATAAATAAAAACAAGTTGAACCTGGATCCCCCTGCCGTCCCGATCTGCCGCGTAATTGGTTATCAATGCGCCGTGACTCATGTCTTTCAGAACCAATAATGCGCAGACCACCCGAAGCTACAGCTTCATCATGGCGCTGTTGCCAAGCCGCAGTTATTTCTACTTTATTATCTGGTGCTTTAGCAATTTCTGCCTGCAAACTACCACCTAAAACAATATCTGTTCCTCGACCTGCCATGTTTGTAGCAATTGTGACCATGCCCGGCCTGCCAGCCTCTGCAACTATATGCGCTTCCTTTTCATGCAACTTAGCATTTAGCACATTATGCTTTATTTTATGCTTAGAAAGTAAATTACTTAAATGCTCTGATGATTCTATAGAAGCCGTACCCACTAAAACTGGTTGCTGCCGTTTAACGCAAGCAATTATATCTTCAAGAATAGCTTGATTTTTCTCTTGCTGAGTTAAGTAAACAATATCGGATTCATCTTTTCTTTTTGTCGTGCGGTTCGTAGGAATTACAACCACTTCTAAATTATAAATTTGCTGAAACTCATAAGCTTCAGTGTCAGCTGTTCCGGTCATTCCCGATAATTTATTGTAAAGTCGGAATAAATTCTGAAATGTTATTGAAGCTAAGGTTTGGTTTTCGGGCTGAATTTGCACATTTTCCTTAGCCTCAATAGCTTGATGCAATCCATCTGACCATCTTCTACCCTGCATAGTACGGCCTGTATGCTCATCAACAATAACAACTTGCTTATCAAGAATTATGTAATCAACATCTTTTTGAAAAATTTTATGCGCTCTCAATGCAGCATTAATATGGTGCATTAGAATTATATTTCTGGCATCATATAGACTCTCACCTGCTTCTAAAAGTTGTGCTTCAATGAGTAATTGCTCAACCTGCTCATGGCCTGCATCGGTCAAATAGGCCTGTTTTTGTTTTTCATCAAGGGTAAAGTGAGCATCATCACCTTGACTTAACTGCGGAATAATTTTGTTGATTTGCTTGTAAAGAGTAGAACTATCTTCTGCAGCACCAGAAATAATTAATGGCGTTCTTGCTTCATCAATTAAAATGGAGTCAACCTCGTCGACGATAGCATAATTAAGCGGCCCTTGCACTTTATCAGCTTGAGAAAATGCCATATTGTCACGTAAATAATCAAAGCCAAATTCATTATTAGTGCCATAAGCGATATCACAAGCATAGGCTGTTCTTTTCTGGTCAACTGGCGTTTCAGGTAAAATTACGCCAACAGTTAAGCCCAGAAAATTAAATATGGGCTTCATCCACTCGCTATCACGCTTGGCTAAATAATCATTAACCGTTACTATATGGACACCTAAACCAGTTAATGCATTTAAATACGCCGGCAATGTCGCCACAAGCGTTTTGCCTTCACCTGTTCTCATTTCGGCAATATTACCTTCATGTAAAACCATGCCGCCAATTAACTGAACATCAAAATGTCGCATCCCCAAGGTGCGCACCGAAGCCTCTCTAACCACAGCAAATGCTTCAGGTAATAATTCATCTAAACTGGCACCTTTTTGCAATCTTAATTTAAACTCTGTAGTTTTTGCAGCCAAATCATCGTCAGATAATTGTTGCATAGCAGTTTCTAATGCATTTATTTGGGCAACATTTTGCGAAAGACGTTTTATAATCCGTTCATTACGGCTGCCAAAAATTTTTTGCGCTAAAGATATAAACATAATCCATTCATCTCACTTTTAAATATAGTTACTGATACTCAATATAATGGTTCAAATTGCTTAATTCAATGTTTTTAGTAAATGTTTTTAAGTTAATAGACTCTTGGTTAATTTGCAGTTCCTCAGCATTAATAATTTGTGAACCGAAATGATATATTATCTGCTCATTTCCCGAGCATGCCTGCTCGTCATTTTCCTGTACTTTTTGCTTAACCTTGTCATTGACATGAACATATTTTGAAATTTTATCCCTACCATGTTTTTTAGCCAGCATATCCAAAGTAAATTGTGGCGAAGCAATTAATGCCGAGGCATTATTGCCACCAAATCCTTTCGAATTAATTAAACACCCCTGCATATCAAAATGCTGGCTTGCTAAAAGAATATTAAGATTTTTTGTATAAACATCTGCGGCTATATGATCAATGGTCTGAATACCTGGTAAAATTCCATATTGCCAAGCCCCTAAAGTAGCGGCCAATTGATCGCCTGCGGCAGCTCCAATAGAATGCCCCACATAAGCTTTGATAGCGCAAACCGGCCAATCTTCAATATTAAAGTTTTGTGCAACTTCGCTCAGTATATGACTTTCGGTTACACGATTTTGTGGAGTGCCAGTGCCATGAGCATGCACATAAGTGCGCTGCATTCCCAGGTCTTGAGCTAACTTACAAGCTTTAGTCATAGTAATGTAGTTACCAATGCCAGGGCTGGCTATGGATTTTTTATTACCATCAGCATTTACAAAAACATTAGCCACAGAGCCTAAAATTGGGGCGCCTAATTCTAAAGCCAAATCATCTGACATTAAAATTGCAAATTGCGCCGATTCCGCAATTACAAAACCAGTATTAGTAGAAAATGGTCGACATGAGCGCCTATAATCTGGCGTTAAAACCCCATCTAATTTTCGTAAATCATCATCGGTACTCAAAGCACTCATTGCAGCAAAACCATCGATAATAACAGGATTAACAGGGGCCTCAGCACTTCCAACTATTACTACATCAGCTTCACCATGCTGTATATCACGAATCCCCTGGCGCAAATTGTACAAAAAGGTAGCGCAGGCGCCCATATTATGTCCAGTGGTGCCGATACTATTTAATATATAACTATTAATAAAATCGGCCGGCATCTCTGCTAACGACAAGGGCATCATTTTCGAGTTAACACGTTTGCCTTTAAGTGGCAACTCAACTAAACCAGCTAATGAATTTTCATCCACTTGTGATAAAGCACTACCCGCATAGACCGAAATTCTATCAGGATGTACCTTTTCTAAAATACTCTGCCACTCAATCCCAAGTGATGATAGTGCATCTGACATCCCATAAACCGTCATCATAAGTCCACGCGGATGATTATGCGAACTATATAATTTACCTAAATCAAATCCTCGCGGGATCATACCTGCACTTTGCACCGCCATTGCGCTGTAAGCAGGTGTAAATAATTTCTGCCCAGAAACCTCTACAGCTTTATGACCATAAACATTATTGGGATCAAAAATATCAATTTGCCTGACTAAGGTCCCAGCAAGTATCTCATCTATTTGATTAGGACTTAGCTGCATTCGCGTTGCTAAGTCTTGCCAGGTATTATGCATAATATTATCTGATAAAGAGTTATAAACCATGCGTTTATAACTATGAAATCCAGACGTCCTTCCTGCGGCATTTATGCCGCCCATACCAACTATTACAGGTAATTTCATTAAAATTATTAGGGAACCTACTCTTATGCAGGTGGTGGCGAACCTTATCCCTTCCTCTGTTAAGCCATATAAAAAATACCAATCAGCAGTGATTGATGCCTTTATAACCAATTTTCAATTATTATTTTAATATCCTGGTATTTTAACGCATTTTGCAAGATTTGCCTCCATTGTTTTGCAAAAGGAGTTGCATGATATAAATTGAAAATAGGTTTTAGATAAATACTTAACGAATGCGTTTTATTTTCTTCCATAATAATTGCAAAATATTGTTTCAAAGCTTCTTCTCGACTAGGTAAAGTAACCTGCGGATATACTTTGCGATGAAATTCTTGGATTAACATTGGATTATCACAAGCTAAACGCCCAATCATTACGCCGTCGACTTTATCTAGCTGCTGCTGCATTTGCGACACAGTTTTTAAATCACCATTAATTATAACCGGGAGTTGGGGATATTGCTGCTTAATCCGATAGACAAATTCATAATTTATTGGTGGTATGGTGCGATTTTGCTTAGGATTTAAGCCTTTTAACCAGGCTTTTCGCGCATGCACAATCAAAGCATCTATACCTGAATCAACTAACAAATCAATAAAATCAGCGAAAAAACTATATGAATCAAAATTATCAACGCCAATTCTAGTTTTAGCGGTCACGGGAATAGTTAAATTTTTTTTAAGATAACTTATACAAGCGCCCACAATATTTTTTTGCGTCATCAAACATGCGCCAAACTGACCAGCCTGTACTCGTTCACTTGGACAACCAAGATTTAAATTAACTTCATGATAGCCAAATTTTTCAGCACTTAAGGCCGCCTGCAGGAGTAACTCGGGATTACTGCCACCCAGTTGCAACACTAGCGGATTTTCTTGCGCATAGTAACCTAAATAACGCTGCGGATTTCTGATAACTGCTTGCGGCACAAGCATCTCAGTATATAATTTAGCTTTAGGAAATAATAAGCGCATCATTAAGCGAAATGGACTATTAGTCCAATCAACCATAGGTGCAATTTGCAACAAGCGAGCCCCCTTTTCTTAATTACAATAATGTCCACATTTTAAACTATTATTGCTCTTATTCCAATGGGGGCAATCATTAACAGATAGTACACCTCGACCCATTTTTTTTATCAACCAACCCTTGTATGTGTTCTTTAATCACAGCATTAGTTCCCTCATCTGCGAGAGTTTGTTGGTACAAGTTAGCAACAAAACCATTTATATCATCTTGCTTATCTTTAAAAGTTGTCAACACTTGCTTCTTCATTTCACTAAAACCGTTAAATTTAGCTTCCAGTTCTCTTTTAGTCCAGGAAGTCCCTAAGCCAAGATCAACCATCAAAGTCTCATAAGCAACACTAAGCTCGTTTAACTTCGCCTCTAAAGTAATTACCGGCTCTTTTAATTGCGATGAAAAGAATGATTCTTTGGCGCTAGTTTTAGGGAGTTGGGAGCATAACAATTCTTTAACCTTAACCGGAATATCTTCTCCAATACTCTTTTCATAACATGAAATTACAAACCTTTGTATTTCTGCTCTCTGCTTTGGATTTGCATCTAAAATATTTCCTAGGGACCTATTAAATTCCGCAAATGATAAATCTACTTGCCTAGTGGTTAATATATCCTCAGTCATTGTAGTTTGCATCATAAATAACTGATACAACTCATTAACATCTTTAAGAATTGGTGAAGATTCATTAAGAGCATCCCAAGCATATTTTTCTGTTTTAAGGGGTTGCCCATTTAAACAGCCCGCACTTAACGGTTGATTTTTGCTCATCATATCAACTAAAACATATGCGTCGGCAGTACAAGTATCTTGGATATCAATCGAGCCCTCTCTGGTTAAAGGACAAATATTTGCCCACTCAACGTCATTGATATTAGTTTTTGCTTTAAGCAAGTTTAAAATACGGTCGAAATTATCGCATCTTCCAGCGGGATTTGCGACAAATAATTTCTGTTGACTAAAGTCCACCACTACAGCGAAAGCATGTTCTCCGGTAGTTGTTGCAATATACCAAGGATTGCCATTATCAGTAAATTGCCGTTGCTGCAATCCTTCATAATCTGTAACTATAAAATTGGGTAGATTGCTTATGTTAAGATGTTGGTCAATCATCCTAACCAGCATTTGCTCCTCTCGACATTTTTTATTAACATAGTCAATAAAAGCTCTGCGAGGAATCCTTAAATTTATTAGCTGCTTATCGCCATCTTTTAATGATAATAACTCAATATCAGCGGTACGTCCAAGCAAATGCATCTTCAATTGGTTCTGCCAATATGGTCTCAAAAAAATCCCGAGCTTGCCAATATCACTTACATAATTAGTATCACCATATTCGGATGGAGAATTCTGAAAAAGCTCTCCAATAATATTGGCTAGAAAATTTTCAGCCATTGTACTACCATTCAGGGAAATTACCACATTGCCATTAACTACTTCGTACGGTGCATCAATTCTTAAATTGAAAGCATGTACAAAAATACTATCAGTTTGGAATCCTTGTGGGCGTAAGAAGCTACCTGGAATGGTTATGGTCTGAATTCGACCATATTCACCTTTCACAACTCTAATGCCTTGGTAATCACCAATTAATAAGCCATTAGGATCTCTGTACACGACAATTTTTCATGAAGGGCATCCCTGTAAATTCAAACCTAATTTAGAAGGCCTTATTCTATCCAAACAGCTTTCAAATAAGTTATTCTTGAAGATGAAAT
>Ga0214917_10002574_pt1 | contig 21870 bp, 21 predicted proteins | sample LL_1208_BB_MetaG_FD_177983 | JGI IMG/M metagenome (GOLD analysis project Ga0214917, IMG submission 177983) | Freshwater microbial communities from Lake Lanier, Atlanta, Georgia, United States - LL_1208_BB | ecosystem: Environmental > Aquatic > Freshwater > Lake | place: USA: Georgia | collected...
ACTTAAAGGCAAGATGGGCGCGGACTTGGGGCCGTCTTCGGTACCTGTTGGCGACAGCACCCAAAACGACATCTTGCAAGCGCTGGTGGCCTTGGGTTACAGCGACAAAGAAGCGGCCTTGAGCCTCAAAGCCTTGCCAGCAGACGTAGGTGTTAGCGAGGGCATCAAGTTCGCACTCAAAGCCTTGGCCAGATAAGCAAAGCCATGAGCATCCAAACCGACAACTTTGGCGAAGACTTCAACCCTGCACCACGCGTGGTGTCAGCCGCGCCGGTGAGCCCGCGTGAAGAGGCGATTGAGCGTGCTTTGCGCCCCAAGCTGCTGCAAGAGTATGTGGGCCAAGCCAAGGTGCGCGAGCAGTTGGAGATTTTCATTGGTGCAGCACGCAACCGCGATGAAGCACTCGACCATGTGCTGCTGTTTGGCCCGCCGGGCTTGGGCAAAACCACGCTCAGCCACATCATTGCGCAAGAGCTCGGTGTGAACCTGCGCCAAACCAGTGGGCCGGTGTTGGAAAAGCCCAAAGACTTGGCGGCACTGCTGACCAATTTGGAAAAAAACGATGTGCTGTTCATCGATGAAATCCACCGCTTGTCACCCGTGGTGGAAGAAATTTTGTACCCTGCGCTCGAGGACTACCAAATCGACATCATGATCGGCGAGGGGCCCGCAGCGCGCAGCATCAAGCTGGACTTGCAGCCTTTCACCTTGGTGGGGGCCACCACCCGTGCCGGCATGTTGACCAACCCACTGCGCGACCGCTTTGGCATCGTGGCGCGTTTGGAGTTTTACAGCGCCGAGGAGTTGCAGCGCATCGTCATGCGCAGCGGCGGCTTGCTCAAAGCGCAGCTCGACGAACAAGGCGGCTTTGAGATTGCCCGTCGCTCTCGCGGCACGCCACGCATCGCCAACCGCTTGTTGCGGCGGGTGCGCGACTATGCCGAGGTCAAGGCCGATGGCCGCATCACCCAAGCCGTGGCGCAGGCGGCCTTGGCCATGCTCGATGTCGACCCGCAAGGGTTTGATTTGATGGACCGCAAGTTGTTGGAAGCGGTGATCCACCGTTTTGATGGCGGCCCCGTGGGCTTGGACAACATCGCGGCCAGCATTGGAGAAGAGCGCGACACCATTGAAGATGTGATCGAGCCCTTTTTAATTCAGCAGGGTTTTTTGCAGCGCACGCCGCGTGGGCGCATTGCCACGTTGGCCGCATATAGGCACTTAGGGGTGGCGGCGCCTCAGCGCGAAAGCGGCTTGTTTGGCGAGTGATGCTCAGGCGCTAGATTCATCCTTGGGCGCATCCAGGTGCGCCTCGTCGGCCCAGCCCACAATTTGTAGGCCCTCAGGCGTCCATAGCAAGCGATTGATGGCGGTATTGCGCAAACCCCAAGTACGTGCTGCTTGTAAATCTTGACCGCTTGCCATACGGTAAAGAATATCTAACACCCCTCCATGCGTTACCCACAGTATTTGCTGGCCAGTATGGGGTGAAGCCATGTCATGAACCAAGGTGGCAATCCGGGCGTGCAGCATGACCAGGCTTTCGCCGCCACCTTGTGGCGTCCAATCAGGGTGACGTACCCGCCACTGCTCTGCCTCTTGGGGCCATTGGGTTTGAATGTCTGCCCATGTATGGCCTTGAAAATCACCAAAGTGACGCTCACGAAGTTGGGGACGGGCTTGAATCGCTATCTGTTTTGTTGAGGCCACTGCCTGGGCAGTGTCAAAAGCGCGGCTTAAATCACTGGCGTAGATAGCATGGATGTCTTCATCGGCCAAGGCTTTTGCAAGTTGTTGCGCCTGCCACCGACCATGGTCGTTCAGGGGTATGTCAATTTGACCCTGTATGCGTGTATCCACATTCCAAGCGGTTTCCCCGTGGCGAATGGCCAAGATGCGCGTGATTTTCATGCGGGGGAGTTTAAGGGGCGATGTGAAACCCCCTTTTGTGGCTGATGGATAAGCAGAACCTGCCAAATAGTGCAAAATAGCACGGTCGTTCTATTTCAAGCAAATGCCTGTGACTTCACAACCCGCCATGACTGACATAACCGATTCCGAGGCCGGCCACGGCAGGGCCCGGTTAATGCAAAAAGGGCAGCAAACCAAAAGCGCGATTGTTGATGCGGCTTTGGGTCTGGCCACCCAAATCGGTATTGAAGGTCTCAGTATTGGCGCGGTTGCAGAAGTGATGCAGATGAGCAAATCAGGTGTTTTTGCGCACTTTGGTTCGCGTGAAGAGTTGCAAATCTCTGTGGTTCGCGAATACCACCATCGATTTGAATTGGAAGTGTTTTATCCTGCCATGCAAGAAGCGCGAGGACTGCCTCGTCTTCAAGCGCTATTTACCAACTGGATGAAGCGCACCTCAGCAGAGATTGATTCGGGTTGCTTGTACATCAGCGGCGCCGCAGAGTTTGACGACCGACCCGGACCCGTCAGCGATGCCTTGGCCAGCTCTGTCAAGACCTGGCTCAGCGCTTTGCATCGCTGTGTATTGAAAGCGCGAGAAGCTGGTCATTTGGCTGCGACCACGGACGCAGCCCAAATGTCATTTGAGCTTCACGGCTTGATATTGGCCTTGCATTACGAAGCCAGATTTCTCAAAACAGACAAAAGCCTAGACCGCGCTCAACGCGGCTTTGAACATATTTTGTTGCGCTACGGCGCATCCCTAACCTAAGGAAAATTTGACCATGCCCAGCTACACCCCGCCTTTGCGCGATATGCAATTTGTGATGAATGAAGTGTTAGATGTACCCGGTGTACTCAAGAGTTTGCCAACCCATGCGGAGCTGGACGCAGACACGATTACCGCCGTCTTGGAAGAAGGGGGCAAATTTGCCTCTGAAGTTTTGATGCCCTTGAACCAAGTAGGTGACAAGCAAGGTTGCCAGTTAGACAACAAAACCCATGAAGTCACCACACCCAAAGGTTTCAAAGAAGCTTTTGGACAATTTGCACAAGGCGGTTGGCCCGCGCTCAGTTGCGATCCAGCCTATGGTGGGCAAGGTTTGCCGATAGTGGTGAACCAGTGCTTTTATGAAATGCTCAACAGTGCCAATCAAGCGTGGACCATGTACCCAGGACTGACCCACGGCGCTTATGAGTGCTTGCATGCGCATGGCACAGAAGAACAAAAGCAGATGTACCTGCCACGGCTTACCAATGGCGAGTGGACCGGCACCATGTGTTTGACAGAATCTCACTGTGGTACTGATTTAGGTTTGCTGCGCACCAAGGCCGAACCACAAGCCGATGGCAGTTACAAACTCACCGGCAACAAAATTTTCATCAGTGCGGGTGAGCACGACATGGTGAGCAATATTGTTCATTTGGTACTGGCACGTTTGCCTGATGCGCCCGTGGGCAGCAAAGGCATCAGTTTGTTTGTGGTTCCCAAGTTCTTGGTCAACAGTGACGGCAGTTTGGGCGAGCGCAATGGCATTTACTGCGGTGGTTTAGAACACAAAATGGGCATACATGGCAATGCCACTTGCCAGATGGTGCTCGATGGTGCGGTAGGTACCTTGGTAGGTCAACCGAACAAAGGTTTGGCAGCGATGTTTGTGATGATGAATGCCGCTCGCATTGGAGTGGGTATGCAATCGCTGGGTTTGACTGAAGTGGCGTACCAAAATGCTTTGGCTTATGCCAAAGACCGCTTGCAGTCCAGAAGCCTGTCGGGTGTGAAAAGCCCCGATAAGCCTGCTGACAGTATCTTGGTGCATCCCGATGTGCGCAAAATGTTGTTGACTGCCAAAGCTTATGCAGAAGGTGGCCGCGCTTTAAACCTTTACTGTGCGTTGCTGATTGACCAAGAGCTTCACCATCCTGATGCGGCTGTGCGAGCAGAAGCGCTGGAGATGGTGGCCATGCTCACGCCCATCGTCAAAGCCTTCATCACCGACAACGGCTGGATAGCCACCTCTTCTTGCATGCAAGTGTTTGGTGGCCATGGTTTCATCCACGAATGGGGCATGGAGCAATTTGTGCGCGACTCACGCATCAATATGATTTATGAGGGTACCAACACCATCCAAAGCTTGGATCTGCTGGGGCGCAAGGTGCTGGGTAACCAAGGTGCGACATTGAAGAAGTTTGGCAAACTCATTGCCACTTTGGTGGCGGATGAAACCGAGAACGAAGACATGGCCGAGTTCATCCAGCCTTTGACCAAGTTAGGCCAGCAAATGACCCAATTCACAGGTGAAATTGGCATGAAAGCCATGTCAAATGCAGATGAAGTAGGTGCTGCAGCGGTTGATTACTTGCGCGTCACAGGCCATTTGGTGTTCGCTTATTTCTGGGCGCGTATGGCCAAAGTGGCATTGCAAAAAATCGCTGATGGCAACCGCGACCCGTTTTACAAAGCCAAATTACAAACGGCCAGGTTTTACTTTGCAAAGTTGTTGCCAGAGACTGCGAGTTTGATGCAAACTGCTCGCGCTGGAAGCGCCGTGTTGATGGACACCCAAGATGTTTTTGCTTAAATACCTACCCACCAAGGAGACACCGATGAAAAAAATCTTTTCTTTTTTGTTGAGCATGGCCGCCATGACAGCTTTTGCCCAAATGACACCTGTAGGTGTGTGGCACACCATTGACGATGAAACCAACCAACCCAAAGGCGAGATAAAGATTTTTGAAAAAGACGGTGCGCTGGTAGGTGTCGTAGGACGCGCACTCAAGGAAGACCCCAATGCCAAACCCAATTGCGACAAATGTGTGGATGACCGCAAAGGGCAGCCCATCATTGGCATGGAGATTTTGCGCGGCTTAAAGCGTGAAGGCAAAGAATCCGAGAATTTGTGGGCGGGTGGTGGAAAAATTTTGGATCCTACCAATGGCAAGCTGTACACCGTGAAAATGGTACCGATTGAAGGCGGAAAACGCTTGCAAGTGCGCGGCTACCTTGGCCCTTTTTACCGGACCCAGTTCTGGAATCGTGTTGAGTAATTTAAACAGTAGCAAAACTAATATGGACTTAGTCTTACAGCATTTCGAAAGCGGCGTTTTGACGTTGACCCTCAACCGCGTTGACAAAAAAAATTCGCTGACCTCCGCCATGTATGCAGAGTTGGCCCAAGCCTTGGCGTCTGCTGAAGCGGATGCACAAACCAAGGTCGTACTGATCCAAGGTCATGAAACTATTTTCAGTGCGGGCAACGATATTGCCGACTTTTTACAGCAACCTGCAGCCGGTGAAGACTCGCCGGTTTTTCGTTTTCTGCGCGGCATGGCAGTTTTTACAAAGCCGTTGATCGCTTCTGTTTGTGGACCGGCTGTGGGTGTGGGTACTACCCTGCTGCTCCATTGCGATTTGGTTTATGCAGGCGATAACGCTGCGTTTTCCATGCCGTTTGTGAACTTGGGTTTGTGTCCAGAGGCAGGGTCAAGTCTGCTGGCGGTTCAGCTCATGGGCTACCAGCGTGCGGCTGAAGCCTTGTTGATGGGCGAGCCATTTTTGGCAGAGACCGCTTTGGAAATAGGCTTGGTCAGCAGAGTGTTGCCACCTGCAGAAACCAACGCCTATGCCCAACAGCAAGCCCGCAAAATGGCGGCCAAGCCTTTATCTTCCTTGATGGAAACCAAACGCTTGATGAAAGCGGGAATCACGCCGCAGGTGTTGGAACGCATCAAGCAAGAAGGCGAGGTGTTTGGCCTCATGCTCAAAGAGCCTGCAGCCATCGAAGCATTTAGCGCATTCATGGAAAAGCGCAAACCGGTGTTTCACTGATTAAGCTGCTGGTCCTTTGCGCCAAAAATGCTTGGCCACAACCGTCCATCGCCCTTGAACTTTCATCAGGTTCAGGTAGTCCACCATGATGTTGTCAAACAATCGCAACTGTACTTTTGCCAAGGCCATTTCATCAGACAACACATCGAGCATCAAAATGGTGTCTTGGCGTGGCGCTTTAACCGATTCGGGTGAAGCGCGACCCTTCACCATGTCGCGATAAACCTTAAAGGGGCGAACCACGGTTTGGCCGTCTTGAGTTGAATACAGAACACAATCGTGGTGAAAAACTCTGTCGAATAAGGACATGTCTTGGTTTTGAAGCACATCAAAATAGTCATTTAAAAATACTCGAATCTCATCTGTCACCATGGTGGTTCCCCTTGTGTTCAAGCAAAATAGCTCAATACCTGTATTGAACAAGCTGCCACAGCGAGGGCATCATCAATTTATTTGCTGCATAGGTGAATTTTTTTAACATGACTTCCCGTATCCCGCCATTGAGCGCTTTGAAAGCTTTCGAGGCCATGGCCCGACTTGAAAGGGTCAACGCCGTGGCCAAAGAGCTGCACCTCACCCACAGTGCAGTCAGTCACCAACTTAAGGGCTTGGAAGAGTTGGTGGGTGTTGCTTTGTTTGACCGATCAGCCAGACATATGACCTTGACTGAAGCGGGGCGCACATACGCTTACCAAGTCAGGCAGTCGTTGGATGAATTAAGTCAGGCAACCCAAAAACTCAGAAATCCTGCACACGAAGATATCTTGTCAATTGCGGTACTCCCCTCATTTGCAACATATTGGTTGATACCTAGGCTAGCTGATTTTCAGCAAACCTATCCGAATGTGGTGCTGAGTTTGCATGCAGGTTTGTCGTTCATTGAATTTGAAAAAAACAGAATTGACGGTGCGTTGCGATTTGGCCATGGGCAATGGCCAAATTTACAAACAGAGCACCTCATGGGTGACAGCTTGGTCTTGGTCGGCGCGCCTTCTTTGGTAGGTCAGCAAACCTTCAAGACGCTCAAGTCGTTGATGAAATACCCCTTGCTGCACTCATGCGAGAGTTGGACATCGTGGTTACAAAGTGCCCATATAGAAGATGAGCCGCCAGCAGCTGCCATGGCGTTTACCGATTCAACGCACTTGCTGGAGGCTGCCAAATTGGGCATGGGCATAGCGCTTACACGCCGCTCCATCGCCCATAACTTGATTCAGCAAGGGACACTTTGCTGTTTAAGCCCCATAGAGCCGTTACACAGCAGCAGTTATTACTTGGTTTGGCCTTATCACAGCCAGCCCCACCCCATGTTGAAAAAATTCCGTGACTGGTTAAGTATCCATGTCAAACAGTATCAAGCGTCTTTGCGTTGAATGTGTCTGGGTTTACCTTGGGCATCAATTGCAACATAAGTCACCATCGCCTCGGTCACTTTCAAGTAGGTGCCTTGCAAAGTGAAGCGCTCGGCAAACACCTCTACCTTGACAGTGATTGAGGTATTGCCGATGCGCTTGATGGTGCTGAAAAAACTCAAAATGTCCCCCACTTTGACGGGTTGCTTAAACACAAACTCATTGACTGCCACGGTAGCTAGGCGGCCGTTGACATAACGGGCTGGCAAAACGGCACCGGCCAAGTCAACCTGCGCCATCACCCAGCCTCCAAAAATATCGCCATTGGCATTGCAATCGGCTGGCATGGGGATGACTTTGAGTACCAACTCTTGGTCTGTGGGCAGGGCTTTGACGGTAAAGCGCAGGTCGAGGGTATCGGTCACAGGCACAATCCTAGTTGTTCATTCTTTCGCTATTGTGCTGTATGCGCCCCTCTGTCACCTCTTCACCCGCACTGCCTGAAGCCACTGTGCCCGCCCCAGCTGTCTCTGATTGGCACACCTTGGCGCGCTTGTTTCCCTATCTTTGGGAATACAAATGGCGCGTGATGGCTGCCTTGTCCTTCATGGTGGGCGCCAAGCTTGCCAACGTCGGTGTGCCCATACTGCTTAAAAACTTGATCGATAGCATGACACCGCAGCCCACAGGTGTGCAAGTGCTTTTGGTGGTGCCAGTCGCCCTGCTCATCGGCTATGGCTTGCTGCGTTTATCGGTCTCTGCGTTCACCGAACTGCGTGAGTTGATTTTTGCCAAAGCCACACAAGGTGCGGCTCGCACCATTGCTTTGCAAACCTTCCAGCATTTGCACGAACTCAGTTTGCGTTTTCATCTCGAGCGGCAAACCGGCGGTATGACCCGTGACATTGAAAGAGGTGTGCGCGGCATTGAGTCGCTGATTGCCTATTCGCTCTACAGCATCGTGCCGACCTTGATCGAGGTGCTGTTGGTGCTGAGCATCTTGGGTATTCAGTTTGACAAGTGGTATGCCATCATCACCTTGTGTGCATTGGGTTTGTATATTTATTTCACCGTGACAGTGACGGAGTGGCGTACCCAGTTTCGCAAACAGGTCAATGAATTTGACTCCAGCGCACATACCCGCGCTATCGACTCTTTGCTCAACTACGAGACCGTCAAGTATTTTGGCAATGAGGGCTTTGAAGCCAAAAGGTATGACGAAAGTCTGGATAAGTTACGCCTTGCCCGCATCAAAGCGCAAAATTCATTGAGTGCCCTCAATATGGGCCAACAACTCATCATTGCTGTGGCTTTGGTGACCATGCTGTGGCGAGCCACGCAGGGCGTGGTCGATGGGAACTTGACCTTGGGCGACTTGGTGATGATCAACGCTTTCATGATTCAACTCTATATACCGTTGAATTTTTTGGGTGTGATTTACCGTGAGATCAAACAAAGCCTGACGGATTTGGACCGAATGTTCAAGTTGCTAGAGAAGGAGCGCGAAGTTGCTGATGCGCCCAACGCGCAACAGCTTGCCTTGGCGAGTCCACCCAGCGTTGCGTTTGAACACATCCACTTTGCCTATGAGCAAGACCGGCCAATTTTGCATGACGTGAGCTTCACCATTCCATCCGGTAAAACGGTGGCCATTGTGGGCCCCTCGGGATCGGGCAAGTCAACCTTGGCACGTTTGCTTTTTCGGTTTTACGACGTTCATCAAGGGGTGGTTCGCATTGATGGTCATCCTTTGAATCAATTGACGCAAGCGAGTGTGCGTCAGGCCATTGGCATCGTGCCGCAAGACACTGTTTTATTCAATGACACGGTCTACTACAACATCGCTTATGGTCGGCCCTCGGCTACTCGCGAAGAGGTCGAGCAAGCCGCACGTGCAGCACGCATCCATGACTTTATTGTGTCCACACCCTTGGGTTACCAAACCATGGTGGGCGAGCGGGGCTTGAAGTTGTCGGGCGGTGAAAAACAACGTGTGGCGATTGCACGAACCCTGCTTAAAAACCCGTTCATCTTGATTTTTGATGAAGCCACATCTGCACTCGACAGCAGCAATGAACGCGCTATTCAGTCAGAGTTGCGGGAGGCAGCAAACAACAAAACCACATTGGTCATTGCCCACCGACTATCGACAGTTGTCGATGCACATGAAATCATCGTGCTAGACCAAGGTGTCATAGTGGAGCAGGGCACACATACCCAGTTGCTTGAAGCGCAAGGAGCGTATGCGCGTATGTGGTCAATGCAGCAAAGCCAGGAAGAGCAAGCGCCTTAGGGTATTTCGGTATTTTCTTCAGGGGCATTGTTTTCGCGTGGCCCCACCGTGCCGAGTTTGGATTTAAGCGATTGCGGCTCATTGTGAATCAGCCCTGCGTAAAGGGTGGTGTTGGCCAAGACTTTTTTGACATAGTCGCGGGTTTCGCTAAAGGGAATGCACTCAGCCCAAGCTGCGCCCTCCATCTCGGGGCCATTGCGCCAACGCCTAGGACGACTGGGACCGGCGTTGTAGGCCGCAGCGGCCATGGGCATAGATCCCTGAAAATTATCTAAAACCAATTTAAGGTATTGCGTCCCAATGGCAATATTGATTTTGCGTTGTTGCAGTTGTTCAGGCCGAAAATTTTTCATGCCCATTCGCTTGGCTGTCCATTTGGCGGTGGCAGGCATGATCTGCATCAACCCTGACGCACCCACGCTGGACCTCGCGTCCAAAATGAATCTGCTTTCTTGCCGCATCAAACCATACACATACGCCGAGTTAAGACCAATGCTGTTGGCAGCTTCCACCACATCTTCTTTGAAGGGCATGGGGTAGCGTTGCATCACATCCATTTGGACGGTGCGCTCACTGGTATTGATGCACCTGTCCCATAGGGCTTGGTCACACGCCAATTGGGCTGCCGCCAGTCGCTCGCGTTCATTCAGGCGACCGCGCTGCCCCGCACTGTCGACCAGTCCTGTGGCGTAATTCCACTCACGAACACCGTCTTGTCGCAAGCCAATTTTGATGGCGTACAAAGCGCGTTGCAGCAAAGGGTTGGCCATTGCCGCCGCTGTTTCTTGTGGTTGAGGTGGGAGGGGGCGAGGAGGCGTTACTATTTTTTTTCCAAGCTCTTCACTCGCCAACTGTTCATAAAAACCTTGCGGTCCTGCGATGCTTTGTAAAGCGGTCAAGGCTTGCCCTGTAGGTGGTGAAGCGACAGATTGCTGAGCCATCAAGGCACGCGCTCGCCAATACACCCAAGCAGGGTCTTTTTGGGCAGCAGGACTCATGGCGTCCACCGCAGATTGAATAGCAGACCATGCAGGTGTTTTGCCCGCTCGCAATGCAGCCCGCACTTTCCATGCCAACATGTCATCGCTCAAGTTGGCAGGACTTGCATTGGCAAAGTAGGCCAAGGCTTTGTCATCCAATTGCTGCGCAGCCTGTTTGGCAATCACGCCCCAGACCCATTGCTTTTGCTCGCTGCTTAAAGATGTTGCGGATTTACTTTGCAGCAACTTGATGGCGTTCTCGTGGTCTGCGGTGGCTGCTTTGATCAGCGCCAAGGTCATCCACTCGGAAGACTCTCCCCCCATATTAGAAGCACGCTGTGAAAAAAACCTGCCACCGTTGGCAAAGAGTTCATCCACCACAGCCATATTGTGGTCAGAGACCAACTTCAAGGCATCTCTGGCGGGTACTTTGCGGTTGCTCTCAACCGATAGCCGAGCTTTGAGCCAAACATCTTCAGCGTTGAATTTGTGCTGCTTGAGCAGTTGAGATACCGCATAAGTGCAACCTTCATCGGACTGCTTGAGACTCAACCAAGTGCGGCGAATATCTCCAATGTGTGAGGCGCCTGCATTGAGATCCTTTTGTTGAACTTCCAGAAGTTTCGCGTAGCACTCGATTTCCTTGTCGTCATGCATTCGGTAGAGGGCATATTCACGTTCAAATTGCGTCCATTCGCGTCGTTCGCCAAGCAGCTGCAACCAGTCGTTGCGCATTCTGTCTTCTTGGTAGGTACCGGCATAGCGCTGAAGAAAACTTTTAATTTCATTGTCAGACGCATCGCCCAAACGAACGCGTAATTCCCAAAAGGCTGCCCATGGTTCGAGTACATGCCCTTTGGCTTGGGGCAACAATGCGGCCAGTTTTTTGCGATCGCCTTTTTGAAAGGCTTGGGACATATCAATGATCACCGCATCAGCGGCATCGGCTGATCGGGCGGGTTGTGCAGGCTTGACAGGGGCTTTGTGTTTATTGCCTGCGCTGGCCGTTGTCATGCAAGCCATAAAGAGGATGCAACAGGCATTTCGAACAAATAATGGAGGCATGACACAATCAATCAACTAACAGGATGATTGGATTCTCCCATGGACAAAAAAGCCCTGCGTCAAGAACTGATTCAAACAAGACTGCAAATGCCAGACAGAGCACGCCGTGCGGACCTGTTGCAAAGAGTTATGCGCATTTGGTTGTTTGATCAACCGTACACGGTCATTGGTGCTTATTGGCCTATCAAAGGTGAGTTTGACCCCTTGCCTGCATTGCACAGATGGAAAGAAGATGGGGAATTGCTAGACCATCCGGTTCGAAGACGCATTGGTTTGCCCGTCATGGACAAGCTAACCAAAACCCTAACCTTCCATTCGTGGTACCCAGGTTGTGCCATGGAAGAAGATGCATACAACATCCCCAAACCCAAGGACACAGAAATCATCCAACCCACCTTGCTTTTTGTGCCATGTGTGGGCTATGGGCCTGGTGGCTACCGTTTGGGTTATGGCGGTGGTTTTTACGATCGGACCTTGAATCAAATCAACCCTAAACCCTACACTGTCGGTTTGGGTTTTACCCATGGTTTTTTACCCGACTTCGTTCCTGAGTCGCATGATGTGCCCTTGGATGCTTTGCTGAATGAAAACGGCGTGGTGTGGCCAATGTCGTAAGGGTGTTGGATGGCGCGACCTAAATCTGCAACCCACGACCTCAAGCGAGAAGAAATTTTGGAGGTGGCTGCAAGCTGTTTTGCAGCCTCGTCCTACCCTTCAGCCAGCATGAACGATTTGGCCAATGCTTTGGGCACTTCCAAAGCGCGGCTATACCATTACTACGACAGCAAGCAGGCCATACTCTTCGATTTACTTGATCGCTACACACTGCTTTTGGTGGAGTTGGTGGCAGAGGTTCAAGCCCAAGGTATGCAATCCAAGCGCAGCCCCCAAGAGACGGTTCACAGCGTGGTCAAACGTTTTTTGCAAACCTACGAAAGCTCTGCAACCCGTCATATTGCTTTGTTGCACAGCACCCAATTTCTCAGTGAAGCACAGCGTGGCTTGGTGGTGGAGCGTCAGCGCCAAGTGGTCAGCGCCTTGGGCGATATGTTGAGCAAAGCCTACCCAAGTCGAGTTCACGCGCAAAACAAAATACCCCTGACCATGATGCTATTTGGCATGATCAACTGGACCTTCACCTGGCTCAGACCCCAAGGGCCACTCAGTTACGATGCGTTTGCGCAAGAGGTCATTGACACCTTAGAAAACGGTTTTCATTCAAGCACAAGCTAAGTTCCAGGAAAAAACATGTCTAAAGCATTTGCCAGTCAAAGCGATTTGACCGATAAACACATCAGCTTCACCCAACTCAGCCCGCACTGCTGGGCCTATACCGCAGAGGGCGACCCCAATTCAGGCGTCATCATTGGCGACAAATACATTTTGGTGAGCGACGCCACAGCCACGCCTTTGATGGCCAAAGATCTGATCGCCAAGATCCGCACTGTGAGCGACAAGCCCATCAAATATGTGTTGCTGACCCACTACCACGCGGTGCGTGTGCTGGGCGCCAGTGCGTATGCAGCTGAAGGCGCGACAGAGGTGATCGCCAGCAAAGGCACTTACGACCTGATCGTCGAGCGCGGTGCCCAAGACATGCAAAGCGAGATGGACCGCTTTCCCCGTTTGTTTCGTGGTGCCGACAGTGTGCCAGGCCTTACCTGGCCGACCATGGTCATTGGCGATGGAAAGCCTGGACGACAGGGCAGTTTGCGTATCGATTTGGGTGGTGTTCACGTCGATATTTGGCATCCAGGCGCAGGCCATACACGAGGAGACACCATTGCATGGGTTGACGCTGAAAAGGTGCTGTTCAGTGGTGACTTGGTGGAGTATCTGGCCGGTGTTTATACGGGGGACGCACACTTGGCCGAGTGGCCTGCCACCTTGGAAGCTTTGCGGGCATTGCAGGCTGAGGCCATCGTGCCGGGCCGTGGCGAAGCCATGCGTGGCACCGCAGATGTGAACAAAGCCTTGGACTACACCAAGCTATGGGTAGAAACCTTGTTCAAATGCGGTCAAGAGGCGGTGGCGCAAAACATGGATTTAAAGGCAGCCATGGCCCATACGCGCCAACACATGGACCCCGTGTTTGGCCAAGTGTTTATTTACGAACACTGTTTGCCATTTGATGTGAGCCGTGCTTTTGATGAGGCCAGTGGCATACAGCACCCACGCATATGGACGGCTGAGCGGGATAAGCAAATGTGGGCCGCGCTGCAAGCTTGATTGAAGCAGCCCCTAGGCTGGGGGGCTCTCCCCAATCGCAATTTGCGTTTCATTGGCTTGGGTTGTTACCCAATCGCAAAAAGCTTTGACTTGCTCACTGGGGGCTTGGTTGTGGTTGACCAGCAACCAATACGCCATCGGTGAGTCGTTGCGTGCATCAGGCAGCACTTCAATCAACTCGCCGCTGGCCAAGCTTTCGGCGATCAAGGGTTGGCGAGCCAGCACAATGCCTTGGCCATTCAAAGCAGCTTGGACCATTTGGTGGGCATAGTTGAAATGCAGCCAACGAATCGGCTGCAGGCCTTGCAGACCTTGTGCGTTGAGCCAATGTCGCCACGTCAACCAGTCGAGATGCGGTGAATGGGGCTCACTGGGTTCAATCAGTGTGAAGCGTTCCAAGTCAGCAGCCGATTGAATACCGCCCTCTTGTTTCAAAAGCAATGGACTGGCAACGGCGACCAACTGGTCACCAAACAAACGAAACGCACCGCTTGGCATACGAGATGCTGTGCCGTAACGTATGGCGATATCGATGTCAGAAATGCTGAGGTCTACCGGTTTGTCACTCGCGTCAATGCGAATATCAATTTCAGGATGAAGGTTTTGAAAACTGGCCAAGCGAGGAATCAGCCACATCGACGCAAATGAAGCAAAGGTGGTGACAGCAATCGATTTGCGCAAAACCGAATGACGTATTTGCTGTACCGTTAGGTCCAATTGATTGAGCAAGCTTGAGACGGTTCGAAACAAAACCACACCGGCCTCTGTCCACTCCACCGATATTTTCCTAACGCAGGGGCAAGCCATTCAGGTCGCTGCTGACCAGCATGTGGTGGTGGAGCCTTGGCCACGCTTCCACGGCGATGAACTCAGCGTGCAATGGGTGGAGCTTCAAAAATGATTCAATAGGGTTTGACTTTGGCCAAGGCCCGCACATCAGCTTCATAAGCCTTGAGTGTTTTTACTGCAAATTCTCTTTGGGCGGTGCTGGTGGTGTTGTGCAACTGTGCGGCCGCTTCGCAGTTGATGTTTTTTCGCATCTCGGCGTATTCACGGTAAACCTCATCGGGGGACTGCAACAAGCTGCGGTTCAAGAGGGCAATGCTTTCTTGTTGTGCTGCGGCCAGGCCTTGTTGTGATTTGGCGATACGGTCCAAGGTACTGACCGTGTCTTGCTGACGCCTCAGGCGCTCGCCCCAACTCTTGGGTAAGTCAAAATGGGACTCTTGGGCCATTTGCTTGACCAAAGCTTTTTGCTTTTTATCCAAGCGGTCATACAAACGCTCTGCGTTTTCTATGCCCTTGTCGGTCTGCACCTGCAACTGCGCGTCGGCAATGTCGTCAAGTTTCCATTCTTTGCGGTAATCCTTGTTGTCTTTATCGTACTGTTGTGCCAGCCGTTGAATTTGTGCAGGCGTTAACTTCAAGGCCAAGCGGGCAATACCTGGCGACATTTGTTGTGACAGCGGTGCCAGCGTGTCTTTGAACGCATCGACCAGCGCACAAATTTGTGGCCCCGTTATTTCATGGGGTGCGAGCATCGCCATTTTTTGTAAAACATCTGCATACACGGGCAGCTGCTGTTGGCGGTGCCACTGATGCAGCGCCTGTAAATCGGCACGCAACTGCTTGTCTTGCTCTGAGTTGAGGTCTAAATGGGGATTGACCCATGTGAATATCAACAAACTGGGCGCTTGGTTGTAACCAGTCACCACCAAGCTACAAGCACTCAGGCTTGCCAACAAGCCCAAAGCCAAGAGTTTGAGGGACAGACCGAAGCGGTTTGGAAGCTGATTGATAATCTGAGCAACACGAGGAAGCAAGTTCATGGCATTTGTTGATGTGGTGGTCATGGCAGCGGGCAAGGGCACCCGCATGAAGAGCAGTATGCCCAAAGTTTTACACCGATTGGGGGGTAGGGCTTTATTGCAGCACGTGATTGACACCGCTGGGCAACTCCAAGCCAGAAAAGTGGTGGTCATCACCGGCCATGGTGCAGAGCAAGTTGAAGCGACCTTGGTCCATAACGACCATGTGCAATGTGTGCGCCAAATGCCGCAATTGGGAACAGGACACGCCATGCAGCAAGCGGTGCCTGTGTTGGCAGATGATGGTGTGACCTTGGTCTTGTCGGGCGATGTGCCTTTGATTCAAGCCGACACCTTGAGCGCCTTGCTGGCGCTGTGTGGTGGGCAGCACTTGGCCTTGCTCACCCTCCAAACTCCCACCCCTACTGGCTACGGCCGCTTGGTGCGTAACGGACAGTCGCAGGTGCAAGCTATCGTCGAAGAAAAAGACGCCACACCCGAGCAACGGCAGATCCAAGAAATTTACAGCGGCATCATGGCCGTGCCCACCCACTTGTTGCTTGGGTGGTTGGCGCGTTTGGACAACTGCAATGCCCAACAAGAGTACTACCTCACCGACGTGGTGAAGTTCGCAGTGGCCGATGGTTACCAAGTGCAGGCGCATTGCATCAGCGACGCGTGGCAGGTGGAAGGGGTGAACAACCCTGTGCAATTGGCCTCACTTGAATGCGCCTACCAGCATATGCAAGCTCAGCGATTGATGCTCGATGGTGTACGCTTGGCAGACCCTGCACGATTTGATTTGCGCGGCAGCCTCATCTGTGGGCAAGATGTCGAGATTGATGTGAACTGCGTGTTCGAAGGCCATGTCAGCTTGGGCGATGGGGTTCGCATAGGCCCTAATTGCGTCATTGCCAATGCCAACATTGGTGCAGGCACATTTGTTCAGGCGTTTAGCCATATCGATGGTGAACAACAAGGCGTGACCATTGGCCAGGATGCCCGCATCGGTCCGTTTGCCCGTTTGCGACCTGGCGCTGATTTGGGCGACGAGGTGCATATTGGCAACTTCGTTGAGGTGAAAAATTCCACCTTGGCCAAAGGCGCCAAAGCCAACCACTTGGCGTATTTGGGCGACGCCACAGTCGGCGAGCGTGTCAACTATGGTGCTGGCAGCATCACGGCCAACTACGACGGTGCCAACAAACACCGCACCGTCATCGAGGCGGATGTGCATGTGGGCAGCAACTGCGTGTTGGTGGCGCCTGTCACTTTGGGTGCAGGCGGCACGATTGGCGGTGGATCGACCATCACCAAGGACACACCTGCTGGCGCACTCACGGTGGCGCGTGGCAAACAAACCAGCATTGCCAATTGGCAGCGCCCCACCAAAACCAAAAAATAAAAGGACTGCAAATATGTGCGGCATCGTCGGTGCGATTTCCAAGCGCAACATCGTTCCTGTGTTGGTGCAAGGCTTGCAGCGCTTGGAATACCGCGGGTACGATTCCTGTGGCGTGGCAGTCAACAGCGAGCAATCCCAAATGGGGCAAGCGCCTGGCTTGCAACGTGCCCGTAGCACCGCACGGGTGGCCGAGTTGGTGGCACAGGTCAACGACGACTACAACGGTTTGCAAGGTTTGACCGGCATTGCCCACACCCGGTGGGCCACCCACGGCGCACCGGCGGTGCACAACGCCCACCCGCATTTCAGCCGTGACCGCATTGCTTTGGTGCACAACGGCATCATTGAAAACCACGAAGAACTGCGTGCTGCTTTGCAAGCCAAGGGCTACAGTTTTGTCAGCCAAACCGACACCGAGGTGATGGCCCACCTCATCGACTCGCTGTACCAAGGCGACATCTTGCAAGCGGTGTTGCAAGCCACCCAACAATTGCGCGGCGCTTTTGCGATTGCGGTGATGGCCAAGGATGAGCCGCACCGCGTGATTGGCGCAAGAGCCGGGTCACCATTGATTTTTGGCCAAGGCCAGGGCGAGAACTTCTTGGCCAGTGACGCCATGGCTTTGGCGGGTGTGACCAACCAAATCGTGTATTTGGCCGAAGGTGATGTGGTCGATGTGCAGTTGGACAGCTTCCAAGTGTTCGATGCCCAACACCAATTGGTGCAGCGCGAGGTGCTGACGGTGAATGCCCACAGCGGCGCAGCCGAGTTGGGCCCTTACAGCCACTACATGCAAAAAGAAATTTTCGAGCAGCCGCGTGCCATTGCCGACACGCTCGAAGGCATCGAGGGCATCGTGCCCGACTTGTTCGACAACCCTGCTTCGGCCCAAGTGGGTCAAGCCGCCAAGTTGTTTGACCAGATAGATTCAGTGCTGATCTTGGCCTGTGGCACCAGCTACTACAGCGGCTGCGTGGCCAAGTACTGGCTGGAGAGCATCGCCCACATTCCTTGCCAAGTCGAAGTCGCCAGCGAATACCGTTACCGCACCTCGGTGCCCAACCCGCACAGTTTGGTGGTGACCATCAGCCAATCGGGCGAAACCGCCGACACCTTGGCTGCATTGCGCCACGCACAAAGCCTGGGCATGCAACACACCCTGACTGTTTGCAATGTGGCCACCTCGGCCATGGTGCGTGAATGTGCCTTGGCTTACATCACCCGAGCGGGTGTGGAAATTGGCGTGGCCTCCACCAAAGCGTTCACCACGCAGCTGGCCGGTTTGTTCTTGCTCACCCTGGCACTGGCCAAGGCCAATGGCCGATTGAGTGCGACAGATGAAGCACAGCACCTCAAAGCCATGCGCCATTTGCCAGTGGCTTTGCAAAGTGTGTTGGCCTTGGAGCCGCAACTCATTGCCTGGGCACAAGACTTTGCCAGCAAAGAAAACGCCTTGTTCTTGGGCCGTGGCTTGCACTACCCCATCGCTTTGGAAGGGGCGTTGAAGCTCAAAGAAATCAGCTACATCCATGCCGAGGCCTACCCAGCGGGCGAGCTCAAACACGGCCCTCTCGCCTTGGTCACCAGCGCCATGCCAGTTGTGACCGTCGCGCCCAACGACACCTTGCTGGAAAAACTCAAAAGCAATTTGCAAGAAGTGCGGGCCAGAGGCGGTGTGCTGTATGTGCTGGCCGATGCCGACACCCGCATCGAGTCAGGCGAGGGCTTGCACGTGATACGCATGCCCGAGCATTACGGCGAGTTGTCACCCTTGCTGCACGTGGTGCCTTTGCAGTTGCTGGCTTATCACACGGCCTGCGCCAGAGGCACGGATGTGGACAAGCCACGGAATTTGGCGAAGTCGGTCACGGTGGAATAAGTCAACCAAGCAGCCAAGCACCACAAACTCAGGATCAGGGTCAAACCCACCCAACTGCGTGGTTTTTGCTTGTCTTGACTAAACCATTCGTCGGCTTGGTTTCTGCATTCATCCAGCACCTGAGCGGGGATGATTTTCAGCAGCAGCCAAATGCCCACCGGCACAATGATCAAGTCGTCCAGGTAACCCAAGACAGGTATGAAGTCAGGAATGAGGTCAATCGGGCTGAGCGCATAAGCGGTCAGCAGGGCAGCCAAGGCACGGGCATACCAAGGGGCTTGGGGGTGCTTGAGCACAAACCACAGCGTCATCACATCGCGTTTGAGGCTTTTCGCCCAAGCTTTGATTCGGTTTGTGAGCAAAGAGAGCATGGGGAATTATCGCCATGCTGGTTGTTTTGGAAACTTTGGCGTAAGTACGACTGGTTCTAATGGTGCTATGAACAACTTGAACACAAGCTCCACCCGCATGCCCACTTGGTTTGTTCCGCACGGCGGTGGCCCGTGTTTTTTCATGGACTGGAACCCCATCGACGCTTGGGACCGCATGGCGCACTTCCTGAAAACTGCAGCCAGCACGCTGCCGCGTCAACCCAAGGCGATTGTGTTGGTGTCTGCCCATTGGCTGGAGCCGCACATCGCTGTCACCAGCGGCGCACATCCTGAGTTGATTTACGACTACCACGGCTTCCCACCACACACCTATGAGCTGACCTATCCCGCACCCGGCTCGCCTGCTTTGGCGGCGCGAATGGTGAGTTTGCTGCAAGCCCAAAGCATTTCTGCTGAACAAGACGCCCAGCGTGGTTTTGACCACGGGGTGTTCATTCCCATGAAACTCTTGTTTCCCGAGGCCCGTATTCCGGTGGTGCAACTGTCATTGCACAACTCGCTTGACCCAGCCCATCATCTCCACACAGGCCGCGCCTTGCAAGCCTTGCGTGACGAGGACGTTCTCATCATTGGCAGCGGCATGAGCTTTCACAATATGCGGGCCTATGGCAACCCGCAGTACGCGCCTATTTCGGATGTGTTTGACGATTGGATCACCCAAGCGGTGCAGGCTGAGCCCCAAGAGCGTGACCAATTGCTGGCAGCCTGGACCCAAGCCCCCCATGCCCGTGACTGCCATCCGCCCCATGCCGAAGAGCATTTGTTGCCACTGATGACAGTGGCCGGTGCCGCAGGAAACTCTGTGGGCCGCAAAGTGTTTTCTGACCGTGTGATGGAAACCACGCTGTCGGCCTTTGCCTTTAGCGACTAAGCCACGGCCTCCACCCGGGCTTCGCCCTTTAACAGCGGCTTGACCAAAATCGCATAGGTGTCGGCATCGAAGCTTGCGGTGTCAGCGCTTTGTGGCGACTCTGTCGCCGTACCCTTGGAGCACCAAGTCCCCAAATAAGACCAGTTCAGGATGCGGTGTTTTTGCACCCAGTCCCCCGACTGCTCCACCACATCGATGGCCGTGGCGTAAGGCCATACATGAACTTGCAGTTGTTGCAAGGCGGTGCGCAAGCGTTCGTCATGGTCCGCCCGTGGCTCTTTGTCTACGCATACCCCATCGCACTGGCGAAGCTGCAAACCAAAGCAACCGCGCTGGGTGGTTTTTTCCAAACCCAGTGTGGCCAAACACAATTTGTGCTCCGCAGCCAATGTCCGCAGTTTTTCTTGGGCTGCATGGCGCGAAGCAAACAGGCCAAACAGGCCTTGGATTTGGCCATGTACCACTTCAGCGCTGCTGACAAGGTCGTTCGCTAGACCGGCAGCTTCTTCGCTGAGCCGCCAAGAGTGCAGGTGCTTGGTACGGCGCAGCCGCTGATTGAACAAGGGTTGGCGGGTTTTGATCAGGCGCGACTCTAAAAGCAAAGCGCCCATTTCACCGGCTGTGGGCAAACACTCGATGCGACGGGTTTGCGCCAACATACGCGCCTCATCAGGCTGGCGAAAATGGGACATCACACGGCTACGGATGTCCACACTTTTGCCAATGTACAAAGGCAGGCTGCTGTCACCCCAAAAGACATAGACCCCTGGCGCATGGGGCAAATGCGCCGTCAAGTCTTGCTTGGTTCCATTCACAAAGCCTTGATACGGACATTCCTAAACCTGACCACACCCTTTTCGTATTGCAAGGCGATGGGGCCAGCTGCGCTCAAGCGGCTGTCACGGGCTTCCACGGTTTTCTCACCATTGAGGTAAACCACCATACGGTCACCTTTGAAAGTGATGTCGTAGCTGTTCCACTGACCGCCAGCTTTGGGCATGGGCGAGACCTTGGCCACGTCCACAATGGCGCCGGTGCCAAAGCTGGGGTCGGGTCGCTGGTCGTAAATATTCACCTCATAGGCGTTCGTGGCGGTGATGTTTTGCAAATCGGTACAGCGAATGTAGATACCGCTGTTGGCGGTGGGGTCTACCCAGAAATCCACCTTGAGTTGAAAGTCTTGGTAGTTTTGTCGGGTCACCAAAAAGCCGCTGCCCAAATCGGCCAGCAGCAAACCGTCTTGCAGCCGCCAGTTGGCATTACCCACCGGTTTCCATTGGTTCAAGTCGCTGCCATCAAACAAGGTGGTGTAACTCGCATCGGCGGACGACCACTCCAGCGCCCCCATACTGCTGCAAGCATTCAGCAAAGGGATCGCCAAAACCCCTGCCCAAAGGGCTGCGCGGGACGATATAGATGGTTTCTTCATACATACTCCTTGGAAAGGTAAAAGCTTACAGCGACTGGGTGACTATAATTTGTTAGACCTCATGAGCCCATTGAATTTCATCCGTTCTGACATCCAGGCCATGAGCGCATACGTGGTCCAGCCCGCCGCAGGCATGGTCAAGCTCGATGCGATGGAGAACCCCTACACCCTCTCACCCGACTTGCAAGCCAAGCTCGGTGCACGTTTGGGCGCGGTGGCCCTGAACCGCTACCCCAGCCAACGCACCGAAGACCTCAAGACCGCGCTTGAACACTATATAGATATGCCTGCTGGCTACGCCCTGATGCTGGGTAATGGCTCTGACGAACTGATTTCTTTGCTCTCTCTGGCATGCCAAGCACCTGGTGCGGTGGCTTTGGCCCCCGAGCCTGGCTTTGTCATGTATGCCCTTAGCACCCATTTGCAG
>Ga0214917_10002575_pt1 | contig 21869 bp, 18 predicted proteins | sample LL_1208_BB_MetaG_FD_177983 | JGI IMG/M metagenome (GOLD analysis project Ga0214917, IMG submission 177983) | Freshwater microbial communities from Lake Lanier, Atlanta, Georgia, United States - LL_1208_BB | ecosystem: Environmental > Aquatic > Freshwater > Lake | place: USA: Georgia | collected...
CCAACCCAATCTTCTAACCATCAAAACCAGAATTTCGTCCCCTCAGGTCCCCTATCCAAAATCAAAAATTCATAATCAAAAATTCATTTCCCCCTTGATCCAAGCGTACGTTTTGGCCAGACCCTCCTTCAACCGGGTGCTCGGCTCCCAGCCCATCAGTTTTTTGATGAGGGCGTTGTCGCTGCTTCGTCCCCGCACCCCCTTGGGGGCGCCGAGGTTGTATTTCCGCTTCAGCTTGACCCCGGCAATCCCCTCCACGAGGTCCACCAGCTGGTTGATCGAGACCATCTCCGCGCTGCCCAGGTTGATCGGATCGCGGATCTGGCTCTCCATGATCTCGGTCGATCCTTGGATGCAGTCATCGATGTACATGAAGCTCCGCGTCTGTTCCCCATCCCCCCAAATCTCAATCTCCCCGCTCTTGTTCTTCTGCGCCTCGATCACCTTGCGACAGATCGCCGCAGGGGCCTTTTCCCGGCCGCCATCATACGTCCCGTGGGGACCGTAGACGTTGTGATACCGCACGATCCGGGTCTCCAGCTTGTAATCCTCCCGGAAATGCCGGCACATCCGCTCACTGAACAGCTTCTCCCAACCATATCCGTCCTCCGGCATGGCCGGGTAGGCGTCCGACTCCTTCAAACCCGGATTTTCCGTTGTGGTCTGCTTGTCGGCCGCGTACACGCAGGCAGAAGAGGCATAAAAGAACCGTTTCACCCCGGCCTCTTTGGCCGCCATCAGCAGATGGGTGTTGATGAGGACTGAAAGCATGCACTCGGCTTTGTGCAGCTCGATAAAACCCATTCCCCCCATGTCGGCAGCCAGATTGTAGATCCACTCCATTCCCTTCGCGGCCTTGCGACACGCCTCCAGTTCCCTGAGGTCGAGTTGGTGGTTATCGACATCGTCAAACTTCTGGTACCACTCCTTGAACGGCTTCAGATCGACCGCCCGGATATTTTTGATTCCCTGCTTGCGCAGATGCGCCACCAAATGCCCGCCAATAAAGCCGCCGGCCCCCGCAACCAAAATGGACGACTGGGGGTGAAGTTGTACGCTCATGGCGTCGTCCAAAGGGAGAGTTTCATAAAGAAAAATCTTTTTAGCGAGGGGCGGCGCAATGGGGCAAGCAGTTTACCGAGGGCTGCTATCTTTTTTCGCGGCTTTTTGTTTGATAGAAAAACATGGCGCCAAGAGCGCCCGGCTAAATTAAGGGGGCGCAGCGCCACCAGATATAGAAACGCGCTGATATCATCTGCCAGAAAAACGAGCATTCTTCGCACCATACTCCGCAAACGACATCACCAAATCTTTCTAAAACTGGCCCAAAAAAAATGGCATGCCGAGCCAATATCAGAGGCGGTCACCGGGTATCATGCGCACCAAACTTTCTAGGCTCAGGGGAACTTATTTCAGAACCAAGATGGCCGCGAAACATTGCTCTCTTTCTATGCCGAGGCCAACGCACCAATCATTGCGGCGAACAACAAAAGCAGCCAGCTCGCCCGATCCTTCAAAGCAAACAAAACCGGATCCTCCGGCATCTGCCCCCGCAGGGTCTTCAGCCAGACCCGGATCACCCAATAAAAAAGAATCGGGCAAAGGAACCATAGGATTTGCGGCTGAGCATACAAAATCCGGACGTCCGCGCTGTTCACATACAGCGCCGCCACCAGAACGGATACCACCCCGCTGGCAGTGCCAATCGCAGTCATCGCCTCCAAGTCCCCGACCGCATAGCCACGTCCGCCGGCCTGGCTCTTTTTTTCGCCCTTCAACCGCTGGAGTTCGCTCACGCGCTTGACGCAGGCCAGGCTCAGGAAAAGAAAAATCGCGTAACCCAGCAGCCAGGGACTACAGGCAATGCCCGCAACGGCACCCCCGGCCAAAATCCGCAGGGTGTAAAAAGAGGCCAGCCCGATGAGATCCAGCCCCGCCTTGCGCTTGGCCCAGAGACTGTAGCCCAGGGCCATGCCCAGATAAATGGCGGCACAACCGAAAAACCCTGGGCCCAGGAACCACGCCAAGCCCAAGGCGACCACCAGTAAAAAAATAATTAGGCCGAGTGCCTCGGCAATCTTCATTTCTCCACTGGCCAGCGGCCGGGCTTTTTTCAAGGGATGCGCCCGGTCAACCTCCAAATCGTGCAGGTCATTCAGCAGGTAAACCGCCGATGACAAAAAGCTGAAAGCCGTCATCCCGCCGATCACCGACAGCCACTTGTCCGCCTGATCCCACGCATGGGCCGAAAAAAGCGGGACCAGCAAAAGCAGATTCTTGATCCACTGGTGGGAGCGCAAACCTTTCCAAGCCGAGTCCCGGAAGGGAGGCAAGGGATCCACGACCTTCAATCGCGGGTTGGCCTGGAGCGCGCGTTTCACCATCGCAGGCCGGGCCCCCACCACGGCGCCCCCCCTAGCATCGGCAAAGATCGGCAGGTCCACCGCTCGGTCCCCAAAGTAATCAAACCCTCCTCGGCCAAACTTTTTGACCAAGAATGACCTCTTTGCGTGGGTGAGGTTGGTTTCCGGCCGGCTGCCCCAGTGCCCGGCCCGCAAATCCAATTGCAGCCTTTGGGCCGTCTCTTCCACCAGCCTTTGCGGGGCCCCGGAGACAAGATGGATTGCTCTTCCCCCGGTTTTGGCCCTTTGCACCTGCTGGACGACTCCCGCCCGCATCGCCGGAGCTCCTCCCCCCTTCCCGCCCTCCTCATCCAGCCAGCATTTTAACGCCGCCCGTCCCTGCAAGCTTCGGGCAACAAGCCGCGGTATCTTCCAAGGTTGGCGGAGCAGAACAGTCCGTAAATTATCCCAGGCGCTGTCCCCCAAAAACAACGTCCCATCCAAATCCACCACCAAAGGGCGTTGCGACATGTCACGATATTGCCAGACGGGTGGGTTAGGTCGAGGATGCCTTCCCATATGGTCATTCGTTGCGTCCGCCCAGAACTTTTGATCGCATGAACACCTCGGTTCTTGCCAAGTGGCGCGCCGAACTCAGGAAGGTGGTGTGTCCACTGCATGAGATCCGCCTACATGTCCCCATGGAATCCTCCGTCTTCGACTTGGGCTGCGGAACCGGGGCCATTTTGGTCGATCTCATTCAGACAAGGCGGCTGCGACGGGTGGGCGGCTCAGAGACCTCCTCTTCTCTCTTGGCCGTGGCCCGTGCCGCCGCCCTCCAGGCCTTGGGAAATTCAGCCAGCTCGGAAGACTTTGTGCATTCCAAGGCCCCCCCCCTTTGCCTGGGCTCCTACGATTGTGTTCTTTTTATTGACGTCTTGCATCACATTCCCCGCGCGGAACAGCCTCGCTACCTCCGCCAACTCGGCCAAACCATGCGGCCGGGAGCACGTCTGATTCTGAAAGATATCAACGCCGCCAGGGTTTCCGTTCTTGGCAACCGTCTGCACGACGCGCTGTTCGCCGGGAATGGCTTCCAGGAGATCAGCCTGACGCGTGCCTTGGATCTGGTGATCTCCGCCGGATTGAAAATAATCGGATCTTATGAAATCCAGCGTCTCTGGTACCCCCACTACTTTGTCATCGCCCAAAAAAATTAAGACCCACTCCTGGCAAGAGTCCGGTTTCGTTCCCCTCCTTGCAGCCTTGGGGGTGGGGCTGGTGGCGGTGTCCTCAGACAGTTTTTGGATCGACGAGGGTCTCAGCGCGGTCAAAGCCGTCGCCCCCACCCCAGCCGCCGCCTGGCAGGAGCTTCAGGCGGAAGCCAACACCAACCTGCACATGCTGCTCTACATGTTTTCACTCTGGGCCTGGGAAAAGCTGGTTGGCCCGTCGGAGTGGGCTTTGCGTGCGCTGAACATTCCTTTCTACATGCTTGGGGTCACCGCCCTCTGGAAAGCCGTACCCAGAACCGTGCGGCCTTGCCTCCTCGCATTTTGCCTAGTGAGCCCCTTCCTCTGGTTTTACCTGAACGAGGCCCGCACCTACTCGATGCTCTTTGGCTTCTCTGCCGTGGCCACCGCCGCCTTGTTGGTTTGGCAGGAACGACCTGACAATCCTTCCTTTGCTTGGGGTAAGTGGAGCTGGGTTTTGGCTCTTTCTCTGGCCGCCCTGATCTGGACCCATGTGGTGGGGCTGGTTTTCGAATTGGCCGTGGCCGGGTTCCTACTCAGCCGGTTGGAAATCCGGAATCTGGCCGCTTGGGTACGCCAGACTTGGCCCGCACTTCTTTTTCTTGGGGTCTGCAATTTGGCCCTGCTTGCCTACGTGGCTTGGACCAAGGCACAAGGGATCGAGGCCAACCCCATCGGAAAAACTTCCTGGCTCGGAGCGCTTTATTGGCTTTACGAATTTGGCGGTTTTGCCGGTCTGGGCCCCAATCGCAACAGCCTCCGGTCGGGATCTTGGCAGGGCTTGGCTTCCCATTTTCCTCTTCTCGCTATTTTAGGCCTTGCCTGGCTGGGCGTTTTCCTCGCTGGCTGGAAAAATTTGCCCGCCCAGGATCGGCGCCTCGTTTCGGGGATGGGTGCGTTTCTTGTTTTTTTGCCTTTGCTGGTGTTTTTGATGATCGGCCTCTGGCAAGGGATTCGCTTTCTTCCTCGATACGCCGCTTCTTCGTACCCGGCTTTTGCGGTCCTGACTTCTTTTTTGCTTTGCGGCCTCTGGGCAGGCGGTGGTTGGCGTCGCTGGGCGGGGCTCTTCTTGTTGGCTGGGCTCGCCTGCTCCAGCCTCAACCTTCGTCTGAATCCGGTTCATGCCAAAGATGACTACCGAGGCGTGGTCCGGTGGCTCTCGGCCCAAAAAATCCAGCCAGAAACCATCTGGTGGGCGGCGGACACCAGTACCGTTCGTTTCTATGGGATGCCCGGCGTGAACCCGGTCATGAATTTGACCCCGTCTGAGTTGGCGGGGAAAAGCCGGCCCGCCTGGGTCGTTTTGTCCAAGCCGGATGTCTATGACGGGAGTATGGCCCTTCGAAATTTCCTATCCCAAGCAGGGGCCGAGCCGGAAAAAACATTCACATCATTTCAAGTTTACCGGATTCCCCCATCCCCAAGCCCATGAACCGATGGGTCGAAATTTGGCTGCTTTATGGCGCCACCTGTTCCGCCGGCGGCTGGATCCTGAGCTGGCTTCAGCTGCTCAATCCGGCGGGCTACCTGTCGCTGCACGCTCTTTTTTTGATGGCGGTAGGTTGGCGGTATCGCGGCGATGTTTCGTCCCTGCCCAACTCGGCCGGAAAATTGAGGCGCCGCTTTTTTCCAGAAAAACTTTCCCGCGAAAAACACCTTTCCTACCGCAGGCTCCTGCCTTTTTCCTTTTGCATCCTCACCTCCCTCAGTCTTCTCGCCGGCCTGCTTTACGCCCCCAATAACTACGACGCCCTCACCTACCGCATTCCGCGGGTCATGCACTGGCTCCAGAACGACGGGTGGCTTTGGATCCACACCGACAACGCCCGCATGAACACCCGGGCTACAGGCTTTGAGTGGCTGATGGCTCCGCAACTATCGATCTTCAAAACTGACCGGTTTATTTTTGTGGTGAATTGGCTTTCCTATCTGTTGCTCCCGGGCCTGCTTTTTTCCTTCCTCCGCGCTCTGGGAAGAACCAGTCGTGCTGCCTGGATCTGGATGTGGGTTTTTCCCTTGGGGCTGGGGTACGTCCTTCAGGCTGCTGGCATCGCCAACGACGCCTTTGCTACCCCGTACGGTTTGACGGCTTTGGTATGCGGGATGAATTTTTTTCGATGTGGCAGGGCATGGGATTTTTGGTTTGCCCTTTTGGCCGCAGCTCTCCTTTCAGGAACCAAGGCTAGCAACTTGCCATGGCTTCTGCCGGTTGGGGCTTTGCTCATCTGGGGACTGATTCGGTGGAAGCACAAAATCATGGTTTTTATCCCCTGGTCGCTTCCCATGCTTATCTTTGCCGGACTAACTTCCTTTTTGCCAACGGCCTGGATGAACGACCGCCACTGCGGGGACTGGACCGGCACCTCCCTGGAGGATGCCCGCTTTGTGAAATCACCGTGGGTAGGCTTGGCCGGGAATGGTTTACAGGTTTTGGCTCAAAACTTTTCCCCGCCTGTTCTTCCGGGGGCCGGGGCATGGGATCAGTCCTTGGTGGAGCATCTCCCCAAGGCTCTTCTCATTCCCCTTCGCCAAAACTTTGAGTCATCCTTTCGGCTGGGACTGGCCGAACTCCCCACCGAGGGCAGTGGCCTGGGCCTAGGCCTTTCTCTATGTCTTCTCTTTGCTGCCTTGGTGGGCCACTCCCGAGGTCGCCTCCGCCCGCATCCTCTTCCCGGGCCTTCCCAATTAATCTTATGGCTTGGGCCCCTGGCGCTCCTCTGGTTTTTGGGCAAATCGGCCCTGGCGGGAGTTTCCCGGGTCATCTTGCCCTACTTTCCCTTGGCGATGGCGCCCATCATGGCCACAGGAGATGGATGCCAATTGCTGCAAAGCAGGATTTTTAAGGCTTTGGTCCTTTTTTCTTTTCTCTGCGCCTTCGGAGCCGTGATCCTCGATCCATCCAGGCCTCTTTGGCCGACACAACGAATCCTCGCTGCCCCGACTTCCCTGCCTTGGCTAGAGAAGATCCGGCAACGAGCTTACGCGGTTTATAGAAATTACGGCCAGCGGGCTGAGGCCTACCAGCCTGCGAGAGCCCTGCTTCCCCCGGGCACTACGCGCCTGGGCTTTTTAAACGGAACAGACGACCCGGTCGCCAGCCTGTGGAAACCCTACGGAACCTTGCGGGTCGAGGAGGTCACCTCCTCAGAGGGCTTGGCCGATCTTCAAAGACGGAAGCTAACTTTGATCTTGGCGGGAGAGAGGGGAATTCGGGAGCGCCGCGGCCAAACCCTGGAGGAGTGGCAAGGCTCATTGGGTGCCATCCAAATCGGAAAGGTGACATTGCAACCTGCGGTGCAGCGGGGAAACGAGATTTGGGTTCTCCTTGCCATTCCCCCAGGTCCTCCCGATGTTGAGCCGCAATGAATTCGGGGGAGATTAAACTAACGATCCTGATGCCTTGCCTGAATGAGGCCGAAACTTTGGCCGCTTGCATTCGCAAGGCGCAAACCTCTCTGCTTTCCTTAGGCATTTCCGGTGAAGTCCTGATCGCAGATAACGGCAGTACGGATGGCTCGCAGGAGATCGCCGAAAAGCTGGGGGCCCGGGTGGTGCCCGTGGCCGAAAAAGGCTACGGCCAGGCCCTGCGTGGCGGCGTGGCCGCGGCCCGGGGCCGCTGGATCATCATGGGGGATGCGGACGACTCCTATGATTTTTCCGCTCTCGGCCCCTTCGTGGAAAAACTTCAGGCCGGCCACGATCTCGTCATGGGATGCCGGATGCCTTGGGGCGGAGGAACGGTTCTCCCGGGAGCCATGCCCTGGAAGCATCGCTGGATCGGGAATCCGGTTTTGAGTTTTATCGGCCGGCTTTTCTTTCGCTGTCCCGTAACGGACTTTCACTGCGGCCTCCGCGGATTCCGCAAGGAGGCCTACGACAAAATGGACCTAAAAACCACCGGCATGGAGTTCGCCTCGGAAATGGTGATCAAGGCAACTCTGAAGGGGATGAAAATCAGCGAGGTGCCCATCACTCTTCATCCGGACGGCCGTTCCCGCCCCCCGCATCTTCGCAGCTGGCGGGACGGTTGGCGGCACCTTCGTTTCATGATGCTGTTTTGCCCGCGCTGGCTTTTTTTGATTCCCGGCGCAGTTTTGGTGGTGATCGGTGGGATTTTTTGCCTCCTGCTTGCCTTCGGGCCGGTGTTTCTCGGCCCTGTCCGCTTGGACATCAACTCCATGCTCGTGGCCGCCATGATGGTTTTGGTCGGTTTTCAGTTGGTGTATTCAGCCGTGTTCTTGCGCATCTATGGCTTCACCCAAGGATTCCTGCCCGATCAGCCCGGCCTGCGCCGGCTCCTGCGGGCCATTACCTTGGAAAAGGGAGTCATCGCAGGCCTGTTCGTTGGATTCACCGGATCCTTGCTCCTAGGCTCCACGTTTTGGGATTGGGTGAGGACCGGTTTTGGGGCTCTGGATCCTGCCGCCAGTGCCCGGCGGGTTGTTCCCGCGGTCACCCTGCTGGCCCTGGGAGTTCAGGTCGTGTTCGGAAGCTTCTTCCTTAGCTCTCTGGGAATTAATCGCCCTGTGGATTAGGTCGCCGGCCACTCCCGCAAAGGAATCCGGCTGGAGAAGACTGGGTTCGGGTCTTGGTGGAGCAGGCTGATCAGGCTGTCGCTTTTAAAGGGAGTCGGCAGGTGAAGAAGCTCCGCCAGGCGTAGCCCCGCCAAGACAGGCCCCACGGGGACGGGGAAAAAATGCGGGTTTTTACCCTGAAGCCGGGTCAAAGTTTTCAGAATTTCTCGGAATGAAAAAAGTTGGGGAAACGCGGTTACGATTGCCTCGGCGGGAGGGGGTTCGTCGCCGCGGCAAAATGTTTCTAGGCCCGAGGCCAGATCCTCGGCATGGCTAAAGGCAAGCTTCTGCCGGCCACCTCCAAAGAGCGGCAACACCGGCAGCCGCCCGGCCGCGGCCTGCAGGCGCTGGTACATACCGCCCGGCCGCGACGACCAAAGCAGGCCGGGACGCACACAGAGAATCCCCCGAGGCAGGCCAAAAGCTTCCACCTCCAGCTTGATGCGCCCATACATCGAAACACACCCGGGAAACGCGCTCATCGTGGAAATAAAGACAACCCGGGGGATTTTGGCCGCAACAGCCGCCGCCATGAGTTTTTGGGATCCCAGGCCATTGACTCGATGCGCTTCATGCCAGGCCGAGGGCCGAAAATCGTAGGCACAATGAAGCAACGCCCGGGTTCCTTCCATCCGGCCCGCCAACGGTTCCTCACCCAGGACAAAAGGGACGCCCCCCCCCTGCCGTGACCAGCGGACCACCTCCCAACCCTGCAGGCGAAAATGCTCGGAGAGAATGGAGCCCAGATACCCCCCGGCTCCCGTGACGATGACTCGCGGATTCATGCATCCAGCTGGGTGGCCTCGGTCGCGATGCGGTGGGCGTTGGCCATGGCGGTCAGGGTAATGGTGGTCGCCGCAATGGATGGAAAAACGCTGGAGTCAACCACGTGCACTCTTTTCAGGCCGAACGGCCTCCCTAAAAGATCGGTGCTAGCTTCGTTTTCCTGGGCCACCGATCTCATGGGCAAACTGCCGCCGCTGTGAAAACCCCTGCCCGGCGCACCCATCTGTAGCATGGGCCAAATGGGCATGAAGCCCGTCTGCCAAGCGTGCCGGCTCAGCTTGGCGAGTGCCGCACGAACGACCCCGCGGGAACGCGGATTGGCTCGAGCGAGCAAGGAAACGCGCCGGGTCCCGTGCGTGTCGGAATTCAACGACATTTCCATTGTGCCGGAGTCATCGGAATGAAGGTAGCCCTGAAGAAAGGCCAGCCGCCCTTCCGCTCTTTCCGTTAGAAATCCCAGCGAATCCCGCAAGGGGCCGAGCTTCTGCTTCATTAGGCGATGAATCATGTCGTTGTAAGAGTAGATCTGCAGATGGATGAGTCGGGAGCTAATCGCCCCCGGTAATATCTCTAAAAATAGCTGGGCCAAAGTGTGCAACGGTTCATTCCTCACCTTGGGGGCGGAGTCAAAGAGAAAAAGTGGCACCGTAAAATATTGGCTGTCGAGAAAACGGGCGGATTGGGTAGGACTGGCTGGCGATCCCAAAACTAAGGCTGTCGAAACAAGGGTGCCCGCCGCCAGTAAAAGCCTTTCGGTTTCTTTCCGCCAGCCTCGCCCATCCTCCAGATTCTTGCCCCAAACCTCAACCCGGTCCGGCCATTCACGAAAACCTTCCACTTCGATCCCACGCTGGTAACGAATCCTTCCCTCTTGGGCCCAGTTGAGAATCGACTTACGCGAGGAGTAGATCAGGTCATAGGGACAGCCATACATGCACATTCCGCATTGGACGCAGCTTTGCGCACGGGAGAGCGGGGCGGCCGGATGATAGGAAAGCCGATTCACCCCGTGGCTTTTTTCCCCGCCCCTGACCATCAGGCGGCTGCGCCCCCACCGAAATCCCGCGTGCGAAAGATTTTCTCGGTGGCGCTCCATTCTTTGCCGCACGTTTTTTGCCTGATTCGATTCCCCCAACGTCTCGGGCTCCGGGTGGTGCAGCGGAAGAATTTCCTCCAAAGAATCCCGGACCCCCGCCAAACCCGTCTCCCGAAGAACGGCCTGGTAGTGAGCAGCCCAGATTTCAACAGGCAAAGGCCATTCCCCGATTTCGTTCTGCCAATAGGGCAGAACACTGGCGCCCCAAACGGTACTCAAACCACCGAAAGCGTAGGAAGGCTGATACCCGGCACGGAGATTCCAGCGGGCTCCACCTGAACTGGAGCGATATGCCAAATCGGAACCAAAATATAGTTTCGCAGCAACTCCAGCCGTACTTGGTACCATCGTGGATTGCAGCCAGTTCACCTCCTTCCTCGACCAGGCTCGGGGGTCGACTTGACCCATCGCCGCGGCCCGCTCGGCGAGGGCTGCTTCAAGCCCGTAGCCTGCATCCACCACCAAAGCGCCGGGCGTGGCCAAGGCCGCCGCCATCGCCGCCGGCCCCGAGCCGATGATCATGGTTTCTTGGGTTTTGATTTTTTCTTCGTCCTCGAAAATCTTGAGTTACTCTGAACGTATGTTGATGAGGCCACAATACCTCTTACCCGGGCGATGGAGAGCCGGCCATGAAATGGGGGGGTTTTATTTTTTAAAAGCCCGCCGTCTCTTGCGCCATCCCGGATGGCCCCTGGTTTTTAATCCGCTCCCCAGCTGCCCTCAGGATTCTTTTGCCCCAACCCCGTGACTTCTTGAGATAATATGGTCACGGATACTTGGCTATCGGTCAGCCATCTCCGCGGCCGTTTTTTTAGGACGTGGAGCAGTTCCAACCTCAGCCTCATCGCCACTTCGATCTACTCCATGGGAATGGTGGCCCTGGTGATCCGGGCCATCGGCGTGGCCGAGCTGGGCCTCTGGGCCCTGATCGTTCAATTTACGGGATATCTGGGACTGCTGGATTCCGGCGTCACGGCGGCGTGCATCCGGAGATTTGTTGGGCCCATCGCCCGGAAAGAATCCGGCGACTTTCCCCTGATGTTTCAGGCGGCTTGCATGGTCTCCTGCCTCCAGGGCCTTGCATGCTGGCTGGCCATCGCCGGCGTACCGCTCCTCGCCGCCTTGCTCGATGTGCCCGCGGACCTGCGGGACATTTTCGTAAAGGTCATGATCTGCCAATTCTTTTTGACCGGCCTTTTCTTCATGATCCGTCCCTTCACCTCGCTGCTGCTCGCTGCCCAGCGTTTCGAGGCAAACAATCTGGTCAGCGCCGCCAGCTCCTTGGCATCCCTTTTGATCATTTGGCTCTCCTTGCGAGCCGGTCTTGGACTTTGGTCTTTGGTGGGAGTGACCTTGTTCCAACAGCTCCTCGGGGCCGCGACCACCTTTTGGATGGTGCACCAGCTCAAGTTGCTTCCGGCCGCTTGGCGCATCAATCACTTTCCCTGGAACAGGGTTCGAACCCTGTTTCGTGAATCCCTGGACTTTTTTAGCTGGTCTGGCTTTACGACCCTCAACGCCGTGCTTCAGTCTGTCTTTTTAAGCCGTTTCCTGGGCTTGGAGGTGGTCGCTCTTTGGAATGTCGGCTCGAAATTCGCGACACTCTTTTACACTTTCATCTCCAGCTCGTTGAACAATGCCTTTCCAACGCTCACCGAGCTTTTCGAATTGGGTCAAGTGCGCGAGTGCCGCAGACTTTGTCAAAGGTTCCTAAAGTGGTCTCTGGTAGGGGCGGGCGGCTTGGGCCTCGGGTACATCGTGGCCAATGGCTGGATTGTAAAGGTTTGGACAGCAGGATTGATTACCTTTCCGCTCTCCCTGAGTGCGATCTTGGCGGCTTGGCTGGTTCTGGCGACGGCCGTGCGCGCCCTCGCGTGCTTTAGCAACGTCTGGCATCAGCGAGCCACCATGCGCCTGGGGCCCATGGTGGAATCCGTTTTTTTTGCGGCGGGCTTGGCGCTGGCCTTGCTCAGTCCCAGTCCCTGGACCCTGGCTCTTGCCTTGCTCGTCGGCCAGGTTGCGCCGCTCTTTTTAATCTACTCCCCGGCCTGGCGAAGATTGGTTTCGACGACGGCCTGAGGGTGGGCGAGTGGATTAGGCCCAACGGCCTGCCTTCGGTTTCTCTTGAATCTAGATCTCGCGGTAAATCGCACATGTCGTGCCGCGCACCCAAAAAATCGGCTTCGCTGGGGCCAGCTCCCGGAGGGCTTCCGGAACTTCCAAAGTGTCAGTTTGGTAATCCCGGATCCGGTAGTCATGCCAGACAATCGCACCGCCTTTTTCCACAATCTGAAAGGCCAGCCGAGAGTCGCTTACCACGTCCTCTTTCTTGTGCGAGCCGTCGATGAAGATGAGATCAAACTTGGGTTCCTGGAGAAGCTCGGCCGCAGCCTCTGAAAACGGCTTCACGCGAAATTGGATAGCTGGCTTGCTGCTGGCAATCTCCCGGTAGGGCGAGGGTCGGGTGACAATGTCGTAGCTGACCACCACCGCATCCGGACAATTTAGATGGAAGGCCAAGGTGGTCCGCGCCCGGTAGGTGCCAATCTCGAGGATCCTTTGAGCCTTACAGGCCTTGGCAAAATGGAGAAGAAAGAGGAGGTCTGCCAGAGGCGCGTCTTCGCCGGCGTAAAGCGGGTGGCAGGCAGGAAAAACCACGGAGCCGGCCGAGCCCGAAAGCTCCTCGGCCGCGATCTGGGAGAGAGTAAGCTTGCCCTGCTCGAACATCTTTTGGTAAAGGGCGATCCCCAGCGGATCGCTTTGCCATTTCTCCTTGAGTGTCCGCGCCCGGGGGCGTACCCCGGGAACGAAAAAAGCCGCCTTTTTACAAAGACGGAACAGTCCTGTCAAAATAGCGTCCATGGGTTGGCGATCTTCCAAAAGTCCTCTCTTTTCCGGATCGAACGCCCAGAGTAAAAACTTTGATGCGAGTGGCAAGCCGCTTCCCATGACTCCCCCCCGCCGCTTCGTGATCCTTTCGAATGTTTACGATGAAAACTATCAAAAAGCTCGCGGCGAGGAGGTTCCCCCATGCCTCAGTTCCCCGAAGCGCCGGGATCTGTTCACGGCCATCCAGCTCGCGCTCGGATGGGAACTGGTGGTGCTTAGCTCTCCACCGCGGGCCTCCATCCGCCGACATGGCCGGTGGTTGCCGCCTGTCGATACCCGCTTTGACCGATTCCCCCAACACGTTTGCGCCAACTGGGATCTGCCCAAGTTGCGGATTCCTTTTTCCTGGCTCATGTATGCCTTTCATGTGGCTCGACGCGTTCGCACGGGAGATGTCCTCATGGTGGATAATTTTGAACTGATCTACGTGCTCGCGGCTTGGCTTTGTCGTCTTCTTTATGGCAGTCCGGTTCTTTTGGACTATGAGGATGGCAAACACCTGACGGACAGGGGCTGGGCTCGTTTGATCAGTGGGCCAGCCGAGGCTTGGGGAAAGCCCCTCATCCAAGGGGCGATCTTGGCGCACCCAGCCTTGGGGGCAAGGCTGGCCGAAAAAATCCCCAAAATCACGGTGCCCGGGTTTTATAAGCCGACTGTTGCCAGGATCCCTCCGGATCGCCAGGGGCCCGTGCGATTTGTCTACGCAGGTTCTCTGGACAAGCCACGGGGGATCGATTTGTTAATCGGTGCCTTGCCGCATCTTCCTAACCAAGGCTGGCAACTGGACATCACGGGGGCTGGGCCCCTAGAGAAATCCGTGCGGCAGTTGGCAAACACTCCCCGCTTTCAGGGAAAAGTTTTTTTCCACGGCGTCCTCCCCGCCCAAGAGCACGCCAAACTTCTGGCGGCCTGCCACGTGGGTCTAAATCTCCAGCTCAGCTCAGATCCGATTTCCTCGGTGACTTTTCCCTCCAAGATTTTTTCATACTTCTCCGCCGGCCTTGAAGTAATCTCGACCATGGCCAGCCAAGTGAAAGCTCTGCTGGGCGATGCCTGCTCTTACCCGGCAGCAGAAACGCCTGACTCCCTGGCCTCTTGTATGGCGCGCCGCATTGAGCCGGAAATCTCCGCCAGAGCACCATCTTCACTGCTAGACAGATTTACGATTCAAAATACTTCTCAGATGCTCTGCGATTTCTTTCAAAGGGTTCAGGGCTCAAATTAATGAAAAAGAGCCCGCAGGTACTTTTGGCAACTTGTGGTGCTTGGTATCTCCCGCACACCGCAGCCGCTTTTGAAAAACGCGGTGCCCTAGCTGGTTTATGGCTTTCCGACAAAAACAGAACCGGCGTTTCAAAACATTTATTTCGTCGGTGCTGGCCAATTCATTTGGCCATGAAGCCCTTCTATCACTTGGCCCCTCAAATTTGGCAGGAAAAGGCGGTCTATGCTTTTCTTCCACTCTGGCACTACTGGATCAGGGCTTCCCCCCTTCCCAAGTGCAACGTGGTCCAGGCCATCATGGGTTTTGCCACTGAGCTTTTCAGCAAATGTCCGGAGGGAGTCCTCAAGGTAGTGGACTGCCCGAATAGTCATCCGGTCAGTTACTACGGCTTTTGGCAGCGCGAATGTGACTTGTGGTGTCCCGGGGAAAAGGTTCCCATTCCCCATAAAATGTTTGCCCGGATGAATCGGGAATTACAAAGGGCCGACCTTGTGCTTTGTCCATCAAGCTTCGTTCGCGACACCATGGTGATGAATGGAATCCCAGAACACAAATGTCTGGTGAAACCTTTTGGAGTGGATAACTCCCTTTTTCGCCCACGCGAGATTCTTCCCGCCAAGCCGCGCTTCATCTGCGTGGGGACTATTTGCGTTCGCAAGGGCCATCAATATCTATTTAGGGCCTTTGAGCTGGTTAAAAAACAGCTGCCCGAGGCGGAGTTGATTTGTGTGGGCGCCTATAAAACGGACTTTCGAAAAGAACGCCCACGCTGGGAAGGCTCTTTCACTCAAATTGAGCATCTCTCTCATCAAGATCTTGCGAAACTTCTGCCAACCTGCACCGCTTTTGTTTTGCCCTCTCAGGAAGAGGGGTTCGCCCGGGTTCTTTCTGAGGCCATGGCCGCCGGCTTGCCCATTATCGCCTCCCACGAAAGTGGGGCCACTACCCTGGTAAACCACGGGGTGGAGGGGCTGATTGTTCGGCCCCAAGACCCCAAAAATATTGCTGAGGCCATGTTCCAAATAGCCATGAGCCCAGCGCGGGGCATTGCCATGGGGAAAGCGGCGTTTGCCAAAGGTGGGGCTCAAAATAGTTGGCAAGACTATGGGGATCAGCTTTTGGCCGCCTACAGTCAAATCCGGACATCGCACGGACTCAACTAAGAGCTTCAATTTCTGCCTTCATGAATCCAACGCCGAAGTCCCCTTTAAGTATCCTTCCGCCAAAAAAACTTTATGATCTGTCGCGGGCGTTTCTTCTCTCCAAGCTGTCAGAGTATTTTCAATCCCCTTGCCCGCCCGAGGCCGTGGCTCACGACTATTCGATGTGGCGCTGTGTGGAAACAAATCTTGAATTCGCCTGGCCTCTTGTGCCGGGCAACGAGGTTTTTTACGACTGGATAAGCCGTTTCCCGTCCTACTATCCCAAAACCCGGTGGGAGTATGCCAAAACTCTTTCCCTCATCCGCTCCCGGGGTCCGGCCAAGTTTTCAATATTAGATGTGGGCTGTGGCAGCGGCAAATTCCTTGCTGCCCTGAAATCTTTGCGCCCGAAAAAGGCGCTGGGACTTGATCTGAATCGATCCGCGATCATGGAATGCCGTCAGAAGGGTCTGGATGCCTTCTGTGGCCCCATGCAGTTAGCGCTGCAAGAAAAAATGGCCGTACCCAACGAGTTTCATTTTATCTCCTCCTTTCATTGCCTTGAACACCTCGATGATCCGGCGCAGTTTTGTCGTGAGCTGCTTCATTTGCTGTCGGGCTCAGGTCGCGTTTTTCTTAGCACTCCTTACTCCCCCATGTCTTTTGAGGGTGACTGGTTTGATGTCATGAATCATCCCCCTCACCATATGACGCGCTGGAATCTTTCTGCCTACCGGCATTTGGCCAGGGCCTTGGGGTTGAGTCTGAGGTTTCATGCGCCCGCTGTATCCAGTCTGCGCCAAGCTCGACTTGCTGAGAGATTGAACTGGGGCGGGCCAGGAGGACACCAAAGCCTGCTGGGCAATCCAGGGGCCATGGGCAGAAGATTTAGATATTTCTGGTCTGCCTGGAACAGATTGCGGGTGAGAAATCGGTTTCACCCGCTAGGTGGGGCAGATGTGATTCTCGCAGAGCTTTTTTTAAACCCATGAAGAGGTTGCGGGTCGCTTTTTTAACCACAGACAAGCGTGAGCACGACCGCGATTATCTAAACCCCGTACCCGCATTTGGCAGTGCTCCTGAAGCTGTTTTGGCGGGTTTCGCGAATTCCCCGGACATTGAGGTTCATGTTGTCAGTTGCACTCAGCAGAAGCTAAGCGCTCCGGTTAGATTGGTGGATAATATTTATTATCATTCTCTTCTTGTTCCCAAAATTGGCTGGCTTCGAACTTTTTACAGCGGGTGTGTCTGGAAAGCTCGCAGACACCTAGCGTCTCTCGCTCCGGATCTTGTTCACGGCCAGGGCACCGAGCGGGACTGCGCTCTTTCAGCCGTACTTTCTGGATTTCCCAACGTACTCACGATTCACGGCAACATGGCCGAGTTGGCGCGGCTATTCCACGCCAGACTTATGAGCTTCTACTGGCTGGCCGCGAGGCTGGAAGACTTTGCCCTTTCCCGGACCGCCGGAGTTTTTTGCAACTCCGCTTATACTCAAGCACTGGTGAAGCCTCGTAACCCTAAAACTTGGTTGGTGCCGAATCCGCTGGGACTTGCGTTCTTTGAGAACCCCCGACCTCATCCCACCAGGGGGTCGATTCCCATTTTTCTTGTGATCGGCGTCGTAAATCCACGCAAACGCCAACAGGAGTTGCTGGAGTGCTTCCGTAAGCTCCGTTTAGACGGTTGCCAATTTCAGGTCCGCTGGATCGGCCAATGTCCTGACGATCCTTATGGAAAAAAATTCCTGGAGGCCCTGGTCGACTCATCGCTTTCGGATTGGAACTTTTTTGTCGGCCCGCTGGATCAGGCGGGGCTGATTCGGGAGATGGATGCCGCCTCGGCTTTGGTGCATTTCCCGTTCGAGGAATCTTTCGGCCTGGTGGCCGCCGAAGCTTTGGCCAGGGGGCTGAAGGTCTTTTCCTCGGAGGTTGGAGGGCTGAAGGAAATCTGTGCGGGTTCAACCGACGCTGTTTTGATTCCGCCCGAGGGTTGGACCAGTCTACGGAAGGCGATCGCCAGCTGGATCCAGCTGGGTTGCCCGCCACCCCAAGAATCTCCCCAAATCATGCAGGCAAGATACCACCCCAAGGTGATTGCCCGGCGACATGTGGAAATTTATCGGGAAGTTATGGCCTCTCGATAAACTTGGGCCAGCCGGATCGCGACCTCATCCCAGGAAAGCACCTTCTCAGCCCTGGGCGCAGCTTCAATGCCCTCCATAAATCTCCGGAGAAACTCAGCCGTAACTTCACTCGAAGCGATCGGAGCGTAGCTGGCTTGATCCCCGAAAGAGCATCGAGCCCAGGGCAAATCGCTTAACAGCAAAGGGCAGCCACAAGCCGCCGCCTCCAACGCAGAAAGGCTCTGGCTCTCCATAGCACTTAACAAAATAAATCCTTTGGACGCGCGATACTCCTCAGCTAATCGCGTCCGATCGGTAATTCCGCCCCCATATTCGACCCATCCGGCTGATTCCTTCACCGTAGCCATGAATTGCTTAAAGTAAGCATCCTCGGCCGAGTATGGTTCTCCGAGAAAACGAATTTTTACCCTAGCCAAAGTAGCCGCTTGGGCCATCTCCAAGACTCTTTTTCTTGGGGTGATCGTGGCCGTGCAGAGGAGGTGATCGCTTCGCTTTTTCTGAGGCTTGTCTTGCAAAAAAAAATCTTCCACCCCGTTGGGCACCACATGGATCCTGTGGGGGGGCGCAGAAAACATCTCCGTCATCAGCTTTTTTTCCCACTCGGTCAGAGCCACCACCGCGTCGGCTTTTTGATAAGACTCCCACCCCAGGCGCGAAATAAAGTCATAGGGAAGGATTTTTTTTGCCACGACCACAAGGGCCTTCTGGATGGTGCGCGCTCCCGCCGAGCGCGACCCCAACCCTGTCAATAATTCGGACATCACCACCTTGAGTCCCTTTTCATGGCACTGCTGGATGTAGGCGGGGTGGGGGCGGCCGAAATAATGAATCAGATCCGCTTTTTGCTCCGCATCCCACCAACGGAGCCAATCCGCGTCCCAGCCGATTCGAATTAAAGCCTGGCGGGTCTGTTCGATCTGGATCTGAAATCCCCCATGGGCCAGCAAAAACGGGTTGGGATGATCCAGTAACAACTTCATGCCCAAAGGATAAGTGTTTTGCCCGTCGCCTGTCACCATCGGGATTGCTTTTGCGTTGGGAGGAAAAAGCTTTAAACTATGGTGTGCAGAACCTCACGGTTCAAAAAGTTTTTCTTGCCTTAATTACCCTGGCTTTTTTTGTGGCCGCACCCTGGATCACCAGCGAAACCATCTCTGGCAATCAAACCCCGTTACTCGCGCTGGCCGGGATCGCCATCGGGCTTCTATTTATCTATGGCCTGGGAGATCGCTGCTGGTGGCTGATTCCTTTTTGTCTGCCCATCGAGGGCAAGCTGAATTTCCTGCCCCTAAATTTTTCCGTTCAAGAACTCACCATTATGCTCGTGCTGGCCTATCTGGTCCTGAAAATGATTTTCGGTCTGGATGTGGCCTGGCGCCTTGGGCCGGCGATATTGTGGGTTCCCCTGGTTGGGCTGCTCCTCGTGCTTCTTTTTCATTGGATTGGGTCCCGTGACATCGGGATTAAGTTGTTGGGTGGATCAGGCTGGGGGGGGAGAAAATATTTCCAGGTCATGGTGGCTGCTCTTTCCATCCCCTTGCTGGCTTCTTACCCGGGGATTCGTTGGGCCGATCTGCAAAAAGTGCCCTTTTTGTTCTTTTTGGGCTCTTTCGTGGACATTATTCCGGATGCTTTGACCACCTTTGTTCCCGCCACCGCGCCTTATGTTTGGCGGTTTTACAGCGGGGTCAACCTTTCGGAGTATGGGGCTGGCTTGCAGGGAAATTTCGCACAGGAAGCCGGCGTCACCCGCATCGGCGCCCTGGCTAAACTAGGACTGGCCGTTGGTCTCGTGACTATCTCTTATTTCCCTCCCAAAACCTGGTTGAAGCCGGATCGGCTTTGGACCCTGCCGGTTTTGTTCTTTGGTGGATTGCTCTGCGCCGCCAGCGGCTTCCGCAACACTGTCGCAAAATATTTTTTGGCGCTTCTGTTTGGGCTCTACACCTACCTGCGCTGGCGTGCTTTTCTCATCATTCCCCTGGCCTTAGCCGCCGCTTTGGCGGTGGCTTTTACCCAAGGAAGAGTGTTTGATTATCCCTTGGCCTTACAGCGGGGTCTTTCCTTTCTTCCTGGGAATTGGGACTTCAAGGCGAAAAAGGAGGCCGATGCCTCCAGCGAGTGGCGCGGGCGCATGAAGGAGCTTTTTTACAAGGAGTATTTCCACCAAAAGCCGCTCCTTGGGGCAGGCTACCATTACGACCCGGAACTGGCCAAAAGGGACACGGACGCCTATCTGGCCATCGCGGCCTACCAAGCCGAGATTGGCGATCCCTATCGGGATGTGCGCCGGTTCATTGAACAGCGCATGCCGCACGAGGGCCTGGTCCATACCCTTCTGGTCTCTGGGGTGCTCGGCACTGCCTTTTTCCTCCTTTTTTGCTTCGCTCTTTTGTTTCAATGCTACCGGAGCATTGCGAAAACTCCTTCTAACCAAGTCACTCCGATCCAGACATGGACAACCGCATCACTTGGCCCAAGCGTAGTGGCGTTCTTTGCCTTGGGAGGAGACTACACAAGCTTTTTAACTTTTGTGTGCCCGATTGTGATGTTGCTGTATAGGGCCGAGCGTCTCAAGGTGCTGGCTCACGAAAACGAGCGCGCCGAAATGCAGTTGCCTCAAAATGCCGACCCCGCCCAAGGTGTCTGGTCACCCTCTTTACCGGAATACTCCCCGCATAACCCTCCGCCCGCCTAAAAACCCCACATTCGCCCGGGCCAGGTAGTCCGAAGTTTTTTTACATCAAACTGTTTTCTCGTATTTTGATTGGGCAAATAAATTCCATAACAAAGATCGGACGGGAAATGAGCTCCCGCCAAAAGCCGGCGGATCCGGTGCCAGATAACCCACCAAGGCCGCAGCCCTTGCATCCAATGGGGCGCTGTCTGACTCAGTCTCGCCCTTTCCGCCGAAGCGACAGGTGTTAGGCCCAGGTTGTTTCCCGCTTCCATGAAGGAGGCCGCGGGAAATCCGAGGGTTTCGACTCGGGCGCCGCTCCGCAGAATTCGCACGAACCAGTCGGCGTCCGCTGCCGCCCGGTAGCTGGTATCAAAGAGCTTGCCCTGATCGATCACTTTGCGCCGAAAAAAAATTCCCGCCGTCAGTGCCCCGAAATGGCAAGTCCAAGTGTGCGCCAAGCCGGGTCGGATCATCTTGCGATGACAAATCGGCTTTCCCTCGCCATCTACCACCACCACGTCCCCGAGAAAAAGATCTGTTCCCGGAGAGACTTTATACCTTCTCAGCACCAGCTTTAAAACCCCGGGCAAATACTGCTCATCACAATTGAGGTAAGCACAGATTCCGCCCGTCGCCCTTTTCAATCCCCTGTTGATAGCGTCGTACATGCCGCCGTCGGGCTCCGATATCATGACGCGCCGATAGCCCGGCCGGTCCGGCCACCGCTCAGCCATCTTCTTGGCAAAATCCTCAAATCCCTCCGTTCCACCATCCTGCACAATGTGCTCTAGTGACACGCCTTCCTGGTCGGCGATGGATGCGATGCAACAACCCAACTGCTCCAACTGCCGAAAGCTCGGCGTCACAATCGTGAAATCCGGCTGTTTCACAGAATTTTTGGTGTTGGATGCTGTATTTTTGATTCCGCTGGAGCCGTCCGGGAAGTTTTCACAATCGATGTCAAAATCCGAACCATGCTTTCGCACTGGGTTTTAGCTTCATCCAAATCCTTTGCTGCAAAAATCTCCCCTTTCTCAACAAGTCGCAGCCAGTACAGAGCCTCCCGCGCCTCCTTGGAGGCGATGGTCATCTTGGAATGAAAATCCGCCCGGCTCTGGGCCGCTTGGGCCTCTTCTACATTTGCACCAATGCTGGTGCCCGCCCTCCAAAGCTGTGAGCTCAGCTCAAACTCTTTCTCCATCCTAAGCCTTTTCGCAAGCTTCATGATTCGCAGGGCAAAGTCGAATGCCTCATCGCGGATCAGATTCCCTTTGGCCATCTCATCATCCTGTTCTTTCCAATCCTAATTTCCATCTTTTTCCCTCAAATCTAAAATTTAACATGCAAAATCAAAAATTGCGGCGCTCTTCTTGTGCTTTCTCCTCTGCATCAATCACCATAAGATTGACGCATGCGCCGCCTGAAAATCCTTCAAATCTTCAGCCGCTATCTCAACCCCGGCGGGGAAGAAAACTCCGTGTACCGGATCGGGGACGCTCTCCAAGCAGAACACGATGTCGAATATTTCTTGGGATCCACAGACGAGCTTCTTGGTTCTACTCCTTGGACTCGGATCAGCGCTCCTTTCCGTGCTTTTTACAACCTGCCGGTAGCCCGGCGGCTTAGAAGATACCAAGAGGTGGGAAGATTCGACCTTTGGTTGATCCATAACGTCCTTCCCGGTCTTTCCCCCTCCGTCTACCAGGAGGCTTTTTCGCTCAAAGTTCCCGTGGTCC
>Ga0214917_10002576_pt1 | contig 21863 bp, 12 predicted proteins | sample LL_1208_BB_MetaG_FD_177983 | JGI IMG/M metagenome (GOLD analysis project Ga0214917, IMG submission 177983) | Freshwater microbial communities from Lake Lanier, Atlanta, Georgia, United States - LL_1208_BB | ecosystem: Environmental > Aquatic > Freshwater > Lake | place: USA: Georgia | collected...
CCGGCCCGGCTCCGCGACGTTCGGCCGCTGGGTCGGAGTGGAGCTCTCGGCGGCCAACCGGCTGCAGCTCTGGGTGCCGGAGGGCCTCGCCCACGGGTTTCTGGTGCTGAGCGAGTCGGCCGACGTGCTCTACAAGACGACCGACTTCTACGCCCCCTCCTGCGAGCGGTGCCTCCGGTGGGACGACCCCACCCTGGCCATTCGCTGGCCGCTGACGGCCCCGCCCCTGCTTTCCCCGCGGGACGCGGCCGCTGCGACGCTCGGCAACCGCGGCTGAAGCCCCCGGCGACGGCCGATTTCGCGAGCTACGCTTGATTTCAAGACGGGACCGCGGCCGCCAGGGCGCCGCGCCGTGGGGCCAGCCTGCACACCATGAGTCGACCAGCCGCACCGAAGTTTGCACCGGCGCTCGTGATCGCGGGCATGCACCGTTCCGGCACCTCGCTCGTGGCGGGCCTCTGCCAGGCGGCCGGGGTGCGGGTCGGCGACCGCCTGCTCGGGGCGTACCGGGGCAACGAGGCGGGGCACTTCGAGGACCTCGACTTCGTCGAATGGCACCAGCTCGTGCTCCGTGCCAACGGCCTCGCCCCGGAGGGCTTCGTCGTCGAGGCCACGCCGCAGGTGCCCGCCGCGCTCGAACAGCAGGCCGAGGCCCTCGTGGCCGCGCGGCGGGGGACGGGCGGAATCTGGGGCTGGAAGGATCCGCGGACCACGCTGCACCTCGAGTTCTGGCGCCGCCTCGTGCCGGAGGCCCGCTTCCTGTTCGTCGTGCGGCGACCGTGGGAGGTGATCGACTCGCTGTTCCGCCGCGGGGACGAGGCGTTTCGTTCGAACCCGCCGTTCGCGATCCAGGTCTGGATGCACTACAACCGCCTGGTCCGCGACTTCGCCGTCAAGCATCCCGACCGCTCGCTCGTCCGCGACCTGACCCAGGTCGTCGATGATCCGGCGGCGATCTTCGAGGCCGTGCGGAGCGTGCTCGGGGTGCCGCTCGGCGACCCGCCCGACCGGTTCCGCTCGGAACTGCTCTCGCAGCGCACGGAGGCGTCGCGGATCGCGTTCGTGGCCGCCACCTGCCCGGAGGCGATCGCACTCTCCGAGGAACTGGCGGCGCTCGCCGGCAGCGAACCGCCCAGCCTCGACATCGCCCCGGGCGACCGTGCCGCCGTGACGGCGCATGGCTTTCAGGAGTGGAGCCAGTGCCGCACGCTCGGCGGGCGGATGCAGCTGCTCGACCAGTCGCTCGCCGAGGCGGACGACGCCACCACGCGGCTCGGGGCCGAACTCGCCGAGGCGCGGGAAGCCCGCGACGCCGTGATCCGGCAGGGCCAGGAACAAACAGGATCGCTGCAGAGCCAGCTCGACCTCGCCCGCCGCCAGGTGGACGACAGCCAGGACCGCCTGGAGGAAGTCAGCGGGAGTCTGGCGGCCCAGGCGGAGGCCCGTGCGGCCCTGGAGGCCCAGCTCGCCGCAGCGGAGCAGAGCCTCGCGACCGCCGCGGCCGAACGCGACGCGACCCTCGCCAGCCGCGCGGCCCAGCTCGCCGACCTCGAGGCGGCGGGCATGGCGGCCGAGGCGCGGACAGCCCAGCTCGAAGCCCGGCTCCGCGATGCCACGCGGCGGATCGAGGAGCTCGCCCGGGCCGGCGACCACGATCGGCAAACGGTTGCCGCCGCCGCCGCGGAGCGGGCCTCGCTCGACACGGCACGGGCCGCCGCCGAGTCGAGGGCAGCCGGCCTCGAGGCCCAGGTGGAGGAACTCGAGGCGTGGGCCGGGGAACTCGAGGCCCGGCTGGGCCACGCGGCATCCCAGACCGCGGAGACCGAGCACGCCCGCGACGATCTCGAGCGGCAGTTGCTCTCGCTCGAGGGCAGCAACTCCTGGAAGCTGACGCGGCCGCTGCGCTCGTTCCGCCGGGGGGCGGTGTCGCGGCCCACCGACTGGCTGCGGCGGCGGATGTCGAAAACCGGGCGGAAGTGGTGGCGGTCGCTGCCGATCTCGATCGCCACCAAGCAGCGGCTGCGACACCGGCTCTTCACCTCCTTCGCGCCGCTCTTCCGCTGGACCGACTCCTACCGCGACTGGCAGGCGTGTCGAACGCCGACGGCCGCCGACACGGCCGCGCTCCCTGGCCCGGCCCCCACGCCGCTCGCCGATGTCCCGGTGGCTCGCCGGCGGCCCGATGCGCCGCCTGCCGCACCGCCACCGCCAGCCGCGATCCGCGTGCAGGACGCGAACGTGCGGCTGATCGCCATGCACCTGCCGCAGTTCCACCGGATCCCGGAGAACGACGCCTGGTGGGGCGAGGGCTTCACCGAGTGGACCAACGTCCGCCGCGGCCGGCCGATGTACGCGGGCCACGAGCAGCCGCACGTGCCGCACCCCGACGTGGGCTACTACGACCTCGCCGACCCCGCGGCCCTCGAACGGCAGGCGGCCATGGCCGCCGCCCATGGGATCCACGGATTCTGCTTCTACTACTACTGGTTCGGGGGCCGGCGGCTGTTGGAGCAGCCACTCGATGAGATGCTCCGCTCGGGCCGGCCGAACTTCCCCTTCTGCATTTGCTGGGCCAACGAAAACTGGACGCGGACGTGGGACGGCCACGACACCGAGATCCTGATGGCCCAGTCGCACGAGCCCTCCGCCGACCGCGACTTCATCCGCGACGTGATCCCGCTGCTTCGCGACCCCCGGTACATCCGCGTGGCGGGCCGGCCACTCCTGGCGATCTACCGTCCCGAGTCGCTCGCCGATCCCAAGCGGGCGGCGGCCACCTGGCGGGAGGAGTGCCGCCGCGCGGGACTCGGCGAGATCCACCTCGTGGCGGTCCGCAGTTTCTCCAAGGACGACCCGGCCCGGTTCGGCTTCGACGCCGCGATCCAGTTCCCGCCGCTGCAGATTCCGGCCCGCAACCTGGCCAAGGATGCCGCGGTGGCCGCGGTGCCGGGATTCTCCGGCAGCATCCACGACTACGCCGAGGCGGCTGCCTTCTCGCTGGCCGAGACGGCACCCGGAGTCCGGATGTACCGCGGCGTGATGCCGGCCTGGGACAACACGGCCCGGCGGATGGAACGGGCGACCTCGTGGACGGGATCGTCGCCGGCCCGCTACGGGGCGTGGCTGCGGGCGGCGATCGACCGCACCATCCGCGAACAGCCGTCGGAGCATCGACTGGTGTTCGTCAACGCCTGGAACGAGTGGGCCGAGGGCGCCCACCTCGAGCCCGATACGCGGCACGGCTACGCCTGCCTGGACGAGACGGCCGCGGCGCTCGGCCTCCCCGCGCCCGTGCGACCGGTTGCGCCGCCCGCGGCCCCGCCCGCCACCGCCCAAGCCACGGTCACCGCGTTCGCGGCGACCGACTCGCTGCCCGCCGATCCGCCCGAACTGCGACAGCACGCCTGGTCGCTCGTCACGGCCTTCGTGGGCGGCGAGCCCTCCCGCGAGCGGCACGGCTTCCTGGCCGATCACACGGCGCTCCTGGGGCAGCTGGCCGCGGCCGGCTGCCGGCTCCGGCTCGCGGACGGCCGCGTGGTCGCCGAAGCCGGCGGCGTCGAGACACCCCTCGACCACCGTCGCGACCTGGCCGACGCGCTGGCGGTCGCGCAGGGCGACGACCCCGAGGCCCCTTTCTGCTTCGTGGTGCTTCAGTTCGGCCGGTTCGACGTCACGGCCCGGTGCCTCGAATCGCTGCGGCGGCTCGAGAGCCGCAGGCCGGTGCGGATCATCGTGGTGGACAACGGCTCACCCGCCGAGGTCGTCGAGGCGACGCGGGCGGCGGTCGCCGCGCTGCCCGGGGTCGACCTCGTGGAGACCGGCGCGAACCTCGGCTTCGCCGGCGGCAACAACGCGGGCTACGCGCACGCCCGCGACAGGCTCGGCGCCGCGTTCATCGCCGTGATCAACAACGACACGCGGATCGAGCAGGCCGACTTCATCCTCCGCTGCGAGCGGCTGTTTCGCGAGACGGCCTGCTCGGTGCTCGGCCCCGACATCGTCACGCCCGACGGCCGGCGGGAAAATCCCTGGAACGACACCGTCTACGGGCCCGGCGAGTGGCGCCGGCTCGAGGCGATGTATCACGAGGATCGGGCCGACTTCGAGCGGACGGGCCAGCCGCGGTTCCGGCGGCTCGGCCGGCGGTCGCCCGAGGCGGCGTTCGTCCCCAATCCGGTGCTTCAGGGTGCCGCGATCGTCCTCTCGCCGGTCTTCGTTCGGGGCATGCCGACCCTGTTCGACGAGCGGACGAAGCTCTACGGCGAGGAGTTTCTGTTCGCCGTCGATACGCTGCTCGCCGGCCACTTCATGGCCTATTCGCCCGAGGTCGAGATCCTGCACGAAGAGGGTGTCTCGACCGGGGCCCTGCCGAGCGCCACGAAGATGCGGCTCGGCTACGAGAACGCGGCGCTGGCCGCGGGGCTCGCCGCCGGAGAGCTCGATAACTTCGCGGCCGCCTGCCGCGGCGAGCCGCTCGACTGCCGGAGCGAATCACTCGTGACGCTCGTGGCCGGGCCGCGGCGGCACGTGCTCGTGGACCTGTTCTTCTGTCAGCCCGGCTATCACGGCGGCGGCGAATACGGCAAGGCGGTGTTCCGCGGGCTGGCGGCGGCCGCGGCCGCCCGCAGCGACGTCACCGTCTGGGCCGCCCTCGACCCAGGGCTCCACATCGACCCCTGGGTGCTCGCCGAGTGCCGCCGGCTGGCGATCCGGGTGATCGCGGTCCGCTCCTACGCCGAGATCGTCGCGCTCGTGAACGCGGGCCGCTTCGACGCCTTCTTCTGTCCCGCGATCGTCGTCTACACGGGCTACGAGTACATGCGGCGGGCCGGCACGCGGCTGCCGTTCACCGGCGGCCGGACGCGGGTCGTCGGCACGCTGCACGACATCCGCGACCTCCAGCTGATCCGCGACCGCGAGGCGATCACCGCGGCGCTCGTGCAGGCCGGCTGGCGGCCTCGGGCGGCGGGCCCGGGCTCGTTCCTGGCCGCTTCCGTCCCCGCTCCCGCCGCGCTCGCGGCGATGTACGCCGCCATCTGCCACGATCCCCACGTCGACGCGCTCGTGACCGTGTCGCGGTACTGCCGGGATGTGATCGAGGCGGAGTTCGCCCCGCCGCCCGGACGGTTCGCGGTGCTCTGCTCGGCCGAGAAGGATCGGCCCGAACCGATCGCCTACCGCGGCCACGGGATCGGCGCCGACGGCCGCCCCTTCGCCCTGGTGCTCCACGCGGCCCGGCCGGAGAAGAACGCCCCGTCGGTGGCCGTCGCCTTCGACCGGTTGTTCGCGGCCGCCGGCGATCCCTTCGGCCTGGCGGATCTGCGGGTGGTGTTCGTGGGGATCTCGTCACTTGACGACCTCGGCCTGGAAGGGCTCGCGCATCCCGAACGGTTCACGGCGATCCCCGAGGTGCCGCCGGGCCAGCTCGAATATCTGTTCGAGCGGGCGCGGATGCTCGTCTACGCATCGTTCAACGAGGGTTTCGGCTATCCACCCGTCGAGGCGATGCGCTACGGCACGCCCGCCGTCGTGGCCGCCGTGGCCGCGATCCCCGAGGTCTGCGGCGACGCGGTGGTGACCTGCGACCCGCGCGACGTCGACTCGATCGCGGGGGCGATCCTCCAGGCCTGGCACGATCCGCCCGCCCGCGAACGGATCGTGAGCCGGCACGCGGCGATCGTGGCCCGGCAGCGGCACGATCTCTTGGATCTCGTGCGGCTGGTGATCGACGGCGTGCGTCCGGCGGAGCCGCCCCCCGAGGCGGCGGCGCCGGCGGCCGTCGCGGCCGCTCCCCCCGGCTACGTCCTGCGGCACGCCGGCTGGTGCCCGATCTGCGAACAGGCCACGACCTTCTCGGCCACCGAGAAGTGGCTCCGCGACCACTACCTCTGCGAACGGTGCCACTCGCTGCCGCGGGAGCGGGCGCTGATGGTCGTGCTCCAGACCCGATTTCCCGACTGGCGGCGGCTGCGGATCCACGAGTCGTCGCCGGAGATGCGGGGCCTGAGCGCAAAGCTCGCCCGCGAGTGCCCTGGCTACGTGGCCTCGCAGTTCGACCCCGCCACCCCCGCGGGCACGCTCGAGCCGGGGGGCCGCTGGCGGTCGGAGGACCTCGAGCGGCAGACGTTCGAATCGGGCTCGTTCGACGTGGTGATCACGCAGGACGTGTTCGAGCACATTTTCGACACCGACGCCGCCTTCCGCGAGGTGCAGCGCACGCTCAGGCCCGGAGGGGCCCACCTCTTGACCACGCCGCTGGTGCGGGCCGAGGCGGCCTCCCGCCGGCGGGCCGAGCAGGGGGCGGACGGCGTCCGGCACCTCGAACCCCCCGAGTTTCACGGCAATCCGATGTCGGCCGACGGGTCGCTCGTCACCTGGGACTGGGGCTACGACATCATCGACCAAATCCTCGCTTGCACCGGCGACGAGGCCCGGCGGATCATGGTCGAGATTCCGGCGCTCGGCATGGTGGCGGTGTATCTCGACGTGATCGTGGTCGAGCGGCGGACCACCGCGGCCGACCGCGTCCTGCGGTTCGCCCCGCACCGCGTCACCGCCCACTGACCGCCCGCCCGAGGAGCCCGGCCCCGCCATGACCCGTTCCGTGACCAAGCAGGACTACCTGGCCCGCCTGCCCTGGATCGACCGCGCCGACGCCGACATCGACGCCTACTGCCGCACGCACCACGAGGATCTGTTCGACCTGCGACAGGCACTCACCGACTGGAAGCGGGACGGGGTGGTGATCTTTCCGGGGGCCATCCCGCCGGCCGCGCTCGACGCCTTCGATCGCGAGCTCGAGACGCTGCTCAACGACCCCGGCCGCTGCCGCCAGGAGGTCAAGGTCGGGAAGCATTCCAAGCACACCGAGGAGTGCACCTCGGAGGAGCTCCGCACCTGCCACAACCTCCGGTTCAACAACATTCATTTCGTCTCCCCGGCCGCCCGCCGGCTGGGGCTGGCGCCGGTGCTCGTCCGGTTCCTCGGGCACGTCTTCCAGGAGACGCCCTGCACGATGCAGACGCTGACCTTCAACAAGGGCAGCCAGCAGCCGGCCCATGCCGACTTCGCCTTCGTCTACAACCAGAAGAACATCGCCTACCTGGCCGCCAGCTGGATTCCGCTGGAGGACGTGCACCCCGACGCCGGCCCGCTCGCCTACTACCCCGGCACCCACAATGTGGTGTCGTTCGGGTTCTACGACTTCGGCGACGGCGAGGTGATCATGACCGACGGCACCAACCTGATGTCGGCCACCGAGTTCGGCCGATGGCTGGTGGGCGAGATCGAGCGCGGCCGCCATCCCCGCAAGGTGTTCCTGCCCAAGCGCGGGGACGTGCTGATCTGGCACGCGGCGCTCGTGCACGAGGGCAGCCCGATCGTCGATCAGTCGCGGACGCGAAAGAGCCTCGTGACGCACTACTCCGGCGCCTCGCAGATGCCCGACGCCTACGTGCTGCGCGACACCTCCGGCGCGCCGCAGACGTTCGAGGTCAACGGCGGCGTCGTGTTCAAACATCCATGGGTGGACTATGCCCGGCAGCTCGGCTGACGGCCGCGAGGCCGCCGGCCTGCCGCGGCCCGGCGCGACCTGGTCGGAGCGGCTCGTCTGGACCACCTGGGCGGGCATGACCCTCCTCGCACTCGTGGCGACCGTGGTCTACGGCCGCTGGCTGCCCTGGAGCGACGACTTCGACATCGTGCCCTACCTGACCGGCGACCGCCCCGTCACGGCGGGCTGGCTCTGGAAGCAGCACAACGAGCACCGGATCCCGCTCGTGAAACTCCTGTTCGTGTGCCTGGGCTGGCTGTCGGGAGCCGACTACCGCTGGACGGTGGCGGTCAACGCCCTGTCGCTCTCGGCCACCGCGGCGGCGATGATCCTGGCGGCCCGCCGCCTCCGGGGGCGCTCGTCCTGGACCGACGCCGCGTTTCCGGCCGTGCTGCTGCACCTCGGGCAGGGGGCGCTCGTGTGGGCGTTCCAGGCGCCGTTCGTGCTGACGACGGTGCTCGGGGGGTTGTTCGTCGCCACCGCGGTGACGGCACCGCGCGCAGCCGCCTGGCGGGCCACGGCACTGGCGGCCCTCGCCTGCCTTCTGCCGCTGACCGGCTCGGCGGGGCTCGTACTGGCGGCCGCGGCCGCGGCGCTCCTCGCGGCCGAAGCGGTCTGGCCCGCGCGGGCGGCCGGCGGCTCGCAGTCGCTGACCCGCGGCATCGCCGCGGCCGGGGCGGGCCTGACGCTGGCCGTGGCGATCGCCTACGTGGCCACGCTGCGGCTGGGCCCCTCCGAAGGCTACGCGGGCCCATGGCGCACCCTCGTCGCGAGCCTCGACACCCTCGCCTCCTATCCAGGCAGCCCGGTCGCGCGGATGCGCCTCCCCTGGCTGTTCGTCACCTGCCTGGCGATCGGCGGCACGCTCGCCGCCGCCGCGCGGCCGCTCTTGGGGAAGGCCTCTCCCGGCAACGACCGCCGCGCGGGGATCATCCTGCTCGGCTACCTGGCTGCGCTCGCCCTCGTCGCGGTGGCGATCGGCTACGGCCGCGGCACCCGCGACTTCACCCCGCTCTACGGCCATTACGCGACGCTCGCGCTCGGGGTTCCCCTGGCCCTCGGCCTCGTCTGGGCGGCGCTGCCGCAGACGGCCGTCGCCCGCGGCGTTCAGGCCGTCCTCTGCCTGACGACCCTCGCCGTGTTCGCCGTCCATGCGCGGCAGGCCGCGCGCAACTGGAGCAGTGCCGACGAAGCGTGGGCCGTGATCGCCAGCGACCTGCGGGGCGACCTGCCGCCCGAGGATGTGGCCGCCAAGCATGCCGCGGCGCTGTACTTCGTCGACGTCCCCGAAGTCCGGCAGAAAATCGCCGCCTGCGTCACCCTGTTGCGACGCACCAGCTTCCCCTTGTATTGCTCGCGGCCTTCCACCCCGGAGCCGGCCGCGCCATGAACGACCGCGAGTTCGTCACCTTCTGCTACCAGCGGATCCTGGGCCGGGAGCCCGATGTCCGCGGCCTCCACCACTACGTCGTCGCCTTGAGCGACCGAGCGCTGACGCGGCAGCAGCTGATGCTCGACTTCCTCGAGAGCCCTGAGTTTCGGCAGCGACAGGGGAATCCGCCGCCCGCCGCGGCGCCGTCGGCGGAGTTCGTGCCGGCGGGCCACTACTACTCGGCGATCCCGTCGGCCGACGATCGGCAGCGAGCCATCGCGAACTTCAGGGCCGGGCCGACGGATCTGCCGGGCATCGACCTGGGCATCGAGCGGCAGTGGGCGCTCCTGGAGGAACTCCGGCCGCTGCTCGAGTCGGGTGGCATGGCCGACGCGCCGGCCGGCGGGCGGCGGTACGGCTTCACCAATCCCTCCTTCGGGCCCGGCGACGCGGTCGTGCTCCAGGCCCTGATGCGGCACCTGCGGCCGCGGCGGATCGTGGAGGTGGGCTCCGGGCACAGCTCCGCCTTGATGCTCGACGTCGACGAGTTCCACCTCGGCCGGAGCGTCGAGTTCACGTTTCTCGAGCCCTACCCCGACCTGCTCAAGAGCCTGATGCGGCCCGGCGACCCCACCTGGGCGATCCGCCAGCAGATCGTGCAGGAGGCGGATCTCGACCTGTTCCGCGGCCTGGCGGCCAACGACATCCTGTTCATCGACTCGACCCACGTGGTCAAGGCCGGCAGCGACGTCGTCCGCCTCCTGTCCGAGGTGCTGCCGGCCCTCGCGCCCGGCGTCGTGATCCACGTCCACGACATCTTCTGGCCGTTCGAGTATCCCTCGACCTGGCTCGACGAGGGACGGGCCTGGAACGAAACCTACGCGCTGCGGGCGTTCCTGCAATACAACCGCTGTTTCTCGATCCTGTTGTTCGCCAACTGCCTGGTCCATCGAGACCGGGGCTGGTTCGAGCGGCACGCGCCGACGATCCTGCGAAACGTGGGCGGCAGCATCTGGCTCCGCCGGGACGCCTGAAAACCCCAGCCTGGTCAGGCGGCCCGCCGGCGACGCACGAGCCGCCGCCACCACGGCGGCCGATTTGCCCGGAGCTGCCGCTCGAGATCGAGGCCCCGAGACCTGAGGTCCGGCCGCAGGGCCAGGAACGTGCTGAACAGCCGCTCCATGATGAAGGGCACGTAAGACGCGTCGATCTCGCGGTCGGCCCGCGACCAGACGAGCGCCCGATCCGCCGCGTCGAGCCCGGAGAGGATCTGGCGGTGCACCGGCTCGCAGAAGGTCATGTATTCATCCCAGAACCGCCGCGTGCCGGCCCAGTAGTTGCAAAACAGCACCTGCTCCCGCGGCTGCTCGAGCGTCGCCAGATCGACGGCCACGCCGACCTGGTCGAAGATCCGCTGGGCCAGGCCGATGATTCCCGGGTGGTGGACCTCGGCCTGCTGCCAGATGCCGGTGAACGGCCGCGGCTCGACCCGGGACGGATTGACGAAGTAGACGTCGTGTCCCGGGTGCCCCTCGACGAACTCCACGAACGCCCGGCCGGCGATGCCGGTCTTGGCGCCGAACTTCCACGAGAGAAAACCCGTCACGTCGCCGGCCCGGCAGCGGCCGGCGAGCCACTCCGTGCGGAACACGTGATATTCCCGCCACTCGGGCCGCGGGTTCTCCCGGTTGTCGTAGGGCAGGAAGGCGGGGTCGAGAGCCGCCCGCTGGGCATCGTCGTAGTAGATCTGGTGGATGCAGACGGCCATTGTGCCACCCGAGCAGGTTCAGGCGGCCCGGAAGATGGGCAGGCGATCGCCGTGACGCGCCTGGCCGGGCTGACAGCACACCAGCTCGACCAGTCGTGCCAGGTCGGCCGCCTGCCGGGCGGCGACCGTCGCGAGCTGGCCGCGCAGCTCCTCCGCGGCCGGCGGGGCGGCGAGGATCGTGCGGATCGCCGCGGCGATGCTCTCGAGGTCGAACGGGTCGCAGGGAATCGCGGCGGCGCCGCAGACCTCGGGCACCGCCGTGTTGGCGGCGACGACACTCGGGGTGCCGTGGGCCATGGCCTCGAGTGGCGGATATCCGAACCCCTCGTTGAACGACGGGTAGAGCAGGAACCGCGCCTCGCGATAAAGGTGCTCGAGCCGCTCCGGCGGCAGGTGCGGGAGCGTGACGAACCGGTCGGGGTGCGCGAGCGACGTGAGGCCGAGGTCGTCGACCCGGCCGATCCCGGTCAGCAGGAGCTTGAGCCCGGGATGCTCCGCCGCGAAGCCGGGGTCGGAGCAGAGCCGGTCGAAGGCGGTCGCCGCCGCGGCGGCGTTCTTCTCGATCCGACCGGCGTTGACGAACAGGGCGAACTCGTCGCGGCCGGCCTCGACACCCGGCACGACGAACGGCTCGGGAGCCGGCCGGTCCTTGGGGGGCGCGAACAGGATGTCGACGGACCGTTCCGCGTTCACCCGCTCCCGGATCGACGCGGCCGAATAGGCCGAGATCGTCACGAGCCGGTCGAGGGCCGGGTGGCCGCAGATCCCGCGATACATTTCGGTGAGTTCGCGGGCATGGGCTTCCTGCCGCTCCCGTTCGAGTCGCCAGGCCGCAGACGCAAGCGATCGCTCGGTCAGGCAGCCGGCGGCCAGTCGGGCCGTCGCGATCCGCTCCCAGTCACCGGCCATCTCGAGATCACGGATGTCCAGCAGCGTGCCGACGACGCGGGTCGGTCCGCCCGTGAAGGCGAGCGGGCCGCCCACCCGCTTCTGGTATTCGTAGCCGGTGTAGACCACGATCGCGGGTGCGAAGAAGGAGCTGAATCGGCCCGCGTTGACGAGCCCCGTGATCTCGGTGAAAGACTTCGCCGCCACGATGTTCACGGCGTGCTCGCGGCAGGCCTGCCACACCCAGCCGTCGATGAAGAGCGCCGGGTCGAGCGCGGCCCAGACCTGCACGTCGCCGCGACCGGCCGCGGCGGCGACCAGCGCCTTGAACACCGCCTTGCCGTATTCGCCACCGCCGTGGAAGCCCGGCTGGCAGAACAGCAGGTCGACGAGCACGTGCGTGCGGCCGTCGCCGGTGAGGGTCGGGATCTCGGCGGCGTCGACGGCCAGCCACTTGCCCCCCGTGGCGGCCGCGTGCCGCTCGAGCCGGGTGCGGCAGACCGCCGCCGTCTCGACCACCGCGTCGTAGCCGAGCGCGAGCTTCCGCCGCTCGGGCACCCGCGCCGTGGACACACCCTCCTCGTGGGCGATCGTGATCCGGGGATCGTAGACGGCAAGGTGACCCGTGAGCAGCAAGTCGACCGCCAGCAGGAACTCCTCCCCGTAGAGAAATGTCCGCTCGTCGAAGGCCCGGCCGCGCTCGGCCGTGAACACCGGCGAAAAGACGTAGGCGGCGCCCTGGAGGATCGGTTCGCGGAGCGTGGTCGACTCGGGGCTGCGGCGGCCCACCCGCGGGAACTCGGCCGGCCCGCCGGCCTCCCAGGTGGCCCGCTGCCGCGCGTAGCATTCGCCGAGCGCCGCCCAGTCGCCAGCCTCGTAGACCTCGTCGTTCCAGGGGTTCTCGTGCCGGCCGTCGGCCGTGACGATGTCGGGCCCGAGCACCGACCAGGCCCGCTCCGCGAACGACGCCAGGCACTTGCCGATGAACTCGGGGTCGCCCACGACCGTGTCGTTGTTGATCACGGCGATGAAGCCGGCCCCGAGCACGTCGCGGGCATGGGCGTAGCCGACGTTGTTACCCCTGGCGAAGCCGAGGTTGTCGCCCGTGAACAGGAGCGTGACGTCGGGCGAGGCGGCGAACAGTTCGCGGGTCCGGGCGACCGCCGCCGGCTCGGAGCCGTTGTCGACCACGACGACATGCACCCGGCGATCGCCGGCCGAGAGCCGCCGCAGCGAGGCCACGCAGCGGGCCGTGACCTCGGGCTGATTGAACTGGAGCACCACGAACACGAACGGCTCGGCGGCCCGCGGCCGCGCGGCCAGCACCGCCGCCGCGACCGCCGCCGGATCGGCGAGCGGGATGACACCGTGCCCGAGCTCGCAGACCGGGCGGCCCTGTTCGAGCCCGAGCCGGTGGCCGGCGGCCGCCAGCCCCGCCACCGCCGCGACATGGTCGCGCAGAAAGCCGTGCGTGGCCTCGGGCACGTCACCACCGAAGAGCGTGCGGAGCCGCGCGCGGCGGTGTTCGAGCACCGCCGCGTGGCGGGTCGGCCCGCGTGCGGCCGAAGGGGTGGTGGCGGCAGACTCCGGCACGGCCCGCCGCCCGGCGGCCTGGGGCACGAGCGCCGCCGCCGTCTGCTCGAGGACCGCATAGCCGTGCCGCACGTCGGGCTCGAGGTGCGCGCCCTCGGCCCATTCGTTCCAGGCGTTGATGAACACGAGCTGCCGCTCGGGAGGCTGCTCCCGTTGCATCTGCTCGACCGCGCCCCGCAGCCAGCGGCCGTACAGCGCCGGTGAGGAGTTGACCCAGGCCGTGGCCCGCTCCATCCGGCGGGGCGTGTTGTCCCAGCCGGGCATCACGCCGCGGTAGAGCGGATAGTCGGCCGCCGGCCGGGCGAGCGAGTGGCAGATCGCCTCGCGGTAGTCGAGCACGCCGCCGCGGAAGCGGCGGTCCATCCCGGGGAGCCCGGTGTCGCGGAGATTGGCGGCGGGGATCTGCAGCGGCGGAAACTGGATCGCCGCGTCGAAGCCGTAGCTGCGCGGATCGGCCTGGTCGAAGGAGTGGACCGCGGCCAGATGCAGCCCCGACAGGCCTTCGCGCTCGGCCAACCGCCGCCACCGGTCCGCGGTGGCCGCCGGGTCGGCGAGCAGGCCCGGCCGGTAGACGGCCAGGAGCGGCCGCCCCTCGACGGTGATGTAGCGGGGATCGCGCAGGGCCGGCAGCAGGTCCCGCAGGAACCGCTCGTCGCCGTCGGCCGAATGCTGCTGCTCGAGGAGCACCTCGCGGTCGAGGCCGTCCCAGGTTCGCGTCCAGTTCTCGTTCGCCCAACAGAGGCAGAAAGGGAAGTCCGGCCGGCCGCTCGCCAGGAGCCGCTCGACCGGCTTCTCCAGGATCCGCCGGCCGTCGAACCAGTAGTGGTAGAAGCAGAAGCCGTGGATCCCGTGCCGGCGGGCCAACTCGGCCTGCCCCTCGAGCACGGTCTCGTCGGCCAGGTCGTAGTAGCCGAGGTCGGGATGCGGCACGCGCGGCTGCTGGTGGCCGGCGAACATCGGTCGGGCCCGCCGGACGTTGGTCCATTCGGTGAACCCCTCGCCCCACCAGGCGTCGTTCTCGGGGACGCGGTGGAACTGGGGCAGGTACATCGCGATCGCCCGCACGTGGCCGCGGTTGGCCGGACCGGCCAAGACCGGAGGCCCGCTCGAGGCCGCCGCCGCGACGCCGGGGGCGTAGGCGGCCGCGAGCGCCGCCCGGGCATCCGCGCCGGCCGGCTCGTATTCGGTGACCAGGAAGTGCACGAACGGATTGACGTCGGCCGCGAGCGGCGCGGGCCGGGCCGCCACGTAGGCCGCGAGCGAGAAGCCCGGCGCCGGCTCCCGTCGCTCCCGCCAGCCGCTGCCGAGAAAGTGCGACAGGGGCTCGAGGCCGGCGAGGGCCACGTCCGGGTGACGGTCCAGGTACCAGGCGGGATCGAACAACGGATGCGGTGCGCGGCCTTCCCGCCAGCCGATCGTGAGGTAGTGCGCCAAGGGCTCGAGCCCGGCCGCCACCACGTCGGCATGCGCCGCCACGTAGCCGGCGGCGTCGAACGCCGGATGCGGCGCGCGGCCCTCCCGCCAGCCGATCGTGAGGTAGTGCGCGAGGGGCTCGCAACCCGCCGCCGCCACGTCGGGGTGTCGGGCGGCGTACCACGACGGGTCGAACAACGGATGCGGCTGGCGACCCTCGCGCCAGCCGTGCGTGACGTAGTGGGTGAGCGGGTCGAGCCCGGCCGCCCGCACGTCGGGGTGACACGCGAGATACCAGGACGCATCGAACAGCGGGCTCGGGGAGTGTCCCTTCCGCCAGCCGCGGCGGCGGTAGTAGGTCCACGGCCGCCAGCGGATGCGGCGGCGGCGTGCACCGTAGCGGGCGGCATACCAGCGGGCGTCGAAGTAGGGACGGAGATCGGGGAGCTTCGGGTCCGTCATGCAAGCAGGTCTCGGGTCGAGGGACGCGCGCGACTGAGGCGGCCTGGCAGGAGCCCGTGGCGGCGGCCCGCTCCTGCGCCACGAGGTCGGTACCGCGCCGGCCGACTCAGGGTCAAGGTCGCCGGCGGGCCCGGCAGACGACGCAAGCCGGGCAAACTCGGCAGGTCGAGCACCGCGGGAAGACGCGCGGAACGGCGTTGACCATCCTCCCGGCCCTTGGAAGAATCCCGCCGCCCGATCCACGACGGAGTCTCTTCCATGGCAGCGTCGTCGAACGCCGTCCACCCACCGGCCCTCGCCATCGGCGGGATGCACCGCTCCGGCACGTCGCTGACGGCGTCGCTCGTCGCGGCGGCCGGCGTCCACCTCGGCGACGAGTTGATGGCCGCCGGAGCCGGCAACCCGCGCGGGCACTTCGAGGATCTCGAGTTCTACAACCTGCACCAGCGGATCCTGGCCGCCAACGGGCTCTCGATGGAGGGATTCACCTGCCAGGCGTCCATCGCCGTGCCGCCGGCGGCTCTCACCCAGGCGACCGAACTCGTGGGTCGGCGCCGGGCGGCGGCCCGGGCGTGGGGCTGGAAGGATCCGCGGACGGTCTTGTTTCTCGACTTCTGGGCCGAGCTGCTCCCCGAGGTCCGGTGGTTGTTCGTGGTCCGGTCTCCGGATGACGTCGTCGACTCGCTGCTCCGCCGCGGTGACACGGCCTTCGTGATGAACCCCCGGCACGCGATCGACGTCTGGGTGGCCTACAATCAACGGATCCTGGAGTTTGCCCTCCGGCACCGCCATCGGGCGGTCGTCGTTGATCTCCAACAGGTGATCGCCGACCCGGCCGGTGTCGTGTCGGCCGTGGCCAACGTGCTCGGCACGATGCTGCCCGCCCCGACCGCGACCTACGAGGAGGGGCTGCTCGTGTCCGGCCAGCCGGCCCATCGCTCGGGCTTGGTGCAGACCGTGAGTCCCGGAGCCCACGACATCTACGCCCAGCTGCGACGGCTGGCGGGCCTGGAGACCGCCGCGGGCGGCGTGCCCTTCAAGCCGGCGGAGACCGTGGATGCGGCGCTCGCCGAGTGGGCGCTGGGCTGCCGCGTTGCGGCCGCCGGCGGTCACCTCGCGGCCCGCGAAGCCGACGCCCGCCGTGAGGCCGAACGCCTCGCTGCCGAACTCGAGACCGAGCGGGCCGCCCGGGCCGAGGTTGCCGGCCATGCCGACGCCCTGGTGGAGGAGCGGGCAACGCTCGTGGCCGCCCTCGAGACCGAGCGGGCCGCCCATGCCCGAACCCTCGAGCGGTCGACCGACCTCGAACGCGACGTGGCCCGCTGCGAGCAGTCGATCGCGACGCTCGCGGCCCGCCGCGACGCGGCCAGCACGGAGTTGACCGCCACGCTCGACGCCGCCGCGACATTCCGCGCGACCGCCGCTGAAGCGCGGGCGGAACTCGAGCGGCGGCTGGCCGCCGTCCAGGCCGACGTCGGCCTGGCGCACGAGACCGCCGCCCGGCTCGAGGCGACGCTGGCGGAACGAGACGCCCTCGTCGCACGGCTCGAGGCGATGGTCGAAGAAACCCGCGCCCGGGCGGAGCAGTTCGCGGCGGAGACAGCGCACGTCGCCGGCGAGCGGCACGACCTCGTCGCCCAACTCGAGGCGGAGCGGGCGATCCACGAGGCCCTGCGGCAGGACATGCTCGGGCGGATCGAGGCCGCGATCTCGGGTCGGGGCCGGGCCCGCTCAGCCGTCTGAGGCGGCGGGAACGGCGGCGACGGGCTCGTCGCGCACCACCACCCCGTGCACCAGCTCGATCACGCGATTGCACTCGCGGGCGATCAGTGCCGCCGAGTGGGACGCGATCACGAGGATCCCGCTGTGCGACACGAGTTCCCGGATCCGTTCCTCGGCCTGCTGCCGAAACTCCGCGTCGCCGACCGAGAGCCATTCGTCCATCAGGAGGATGTCGGCCCGCACGCTCGTCGTGATCGCGAAGGCCAGCCGCATCATCATGCCGGTGGAGTAGGTGTGGACCGGCATGTGGAGATAGTCGCCCAGCCCGCTGAACTCGGCGATCTCCGGGGTCAGCCGGCGGATCGTGCGCCGGTTCAGCCCGAGCACGAGGCCGCGGATCATGATGTTCTCGTAGCCGGTCGCCTCCCGTTCGATGCCCAGCATCGGATTGACGAGACTGGCGATCGAGCCTTCGTGGAGATACCGGCCGCGGGTCGGCGGGTAGACGCCGGCGAGCGTCTGCAGGAGCGTCGATTTCCCCGACCCGTTGTGGCCGACCACCCCCAGCCGGTCGCCGTCGTGCAGTTCGAGCGTCACCTGGCGCAGGGCCTCGACGACGGTGATGCCCGTGCCCCGACCGATCCGGCCGCCCGTGGCCGCGGCGGTGAGGGTCTTCTTCAGCGATTCACCGTCGGCCCCGAACACGGGGTAGTCCACCGACACGGCGTCGAGCGTGATCAGGGCCATCGGCTCACACCCAGTACACGACCTGGCGACGCAGCCGGCCATAGAGCAGGGCGGCCACGGCGACGTTCAAGACCGTGAAGTACAACAGGAAGCGGACCGTCCCCGGCGCCGGAAACCCGCCCAGCAGCGGCAGCCGGAGGATGTCGAGCAACTGGGCCAGCGGGTTGTAGAGGATGAATCGGGATCGCTCCGGCAGCTTTTCCGGGAACCAGAACACCGGGGTGAGGAACATCAGCAGCTGGAGCGAACTGGCGACGATGTTGGGCACGTCGCGAAACCGGGCCGACAACAGCCCCAGCGTGATCGAGAGCGCATGAAGATTCACGACCACCACGACGAGGCCGGGGAGCACGAGGAGCATCTGCGGGCTCCAGGAGAGCCCCGCCCAGATGGCGACGGGCAGGTAGAGCACCAGGTGATGGGCGAGAAAGAAGAGCTGCCGCGCCAGGCTCCGCCACACGAACACGCTGCGCGGCACGGCGCCCTGCTTGAGGTATGGGGCGGCGGTGATGAACACCTGGCAGCCGTCGTTGATCGAGGCGCTGAGGAAGTTCCAGAAGATGATGCCCAGGGCCAGGTGCGGATAGAAGCGGGCCAGCGGCACGCCGAACAGGGCCGCATAGAGCGGACCCATGCCCAACAGCATCGCCCCCATGCTGAGCGTGATCCAGAGCGGGCCCAGGAGCGAGCGGCGATAACGGAGCACGATGTCGTACCAGGCCAGCGTGCCCCAGAGGTCCACGTGCTGCGTGCCGCTCCACCAGTCGGCCCAGGCCGTCTCGGCGGGCTGCGGCCGCGGCGCATGCTCCGCCTGCCGTGGCGGGCGGGCGGGCGCGAGAGTGTCCAGCGAGGCGGTCACGACCGGGCGGCTCGGGTGAAGGGGACTGGCCGCCGGGAATCCGGCCGCGAGTTCGACACTAGGCCGACCCGGAATGACCGTCAAGCGACCCGGGAACCAGGGGCATGAGTGACCCGCTTTCGGCGGCCGGAACCGCCGGCGTGACCGTCGTGATCGTCAACTTCAACGGGGGGGCCAACGTGGTCCGCTGTCTGGAGAGCCTGGCTTCCCAGACCCTGTTGCCCGAGCGGATCGTGCTCGTCGACAACGCCAGCAGCGACGGGTCGCTCGCCGCCTGCCGCGAACTCGTCGCGGGGAATGGACCGCTGGCCGGGCGGACCACGATCGATGCCCTGCCGGACAACGTCGGCTTCGCCGCCGGAACCAACCGCGGCCTGGCGGCGGCCGACACCGAGTTCGTGGCGCTGCTCAACCCCGACGCCTTCCCGGAGCCGGGCTGGCTCGCGGCGCTGGTCACGGCGGCCGCGGCCCATCCCGAGGCCGCCGCCTTCGGATCGCGGCAGATGCTGGCCGGCCGGCCGGGCGTACTCGATGGGCTCGGCGACCGCTGGCACGTGAGCGGCCTGGCCTGGCGGGAGGGGCACGGGCGGCCGATGCATCCGACCGACCTCGAGGCCCGCGAGATCTTCTCGCCGTGTGCCGCGGCGGCCCTCTACCGTCGCGCGGCCATAGTGTTTGTTGGGGGGTTCGACGAGGACTACTTCTGCTTCGGCGAGGACGTGGACCTCGGCTTCCGCCTCAGGCTCGCCGGCCACTCCGCCCGCTACGTCCCCGACGCGGTCGTCGAACACGTCGGCGGCGCGAGTTCCGAGGGCCGGCTGGCGACCTACCTGGGCCACCGAAATCTGCTCTGGACGCTGGTCAAAAACACGCCTGGACCAATTTTGCCGGCCGCTTTGCTCGCCCATCTTTCCCAATCTATCTTTGTGGGAGTGATGCTCGGCTACCGGGGCCGGGGAAGTGCTTTCGCCCGCGCCAAGTGGGATGCTGTGGCGGGGCTGGGCAGGTGCTGGCGGAAGCGACGGGGCGTGCAGGCCGGTCGCCGCGTGTCGACATGGCGAATCTTGAGCAGCATCGATCTCGCCCCCTGCCGTCGGGGCCGCTGACGCGCGCCGCCGACGCCGACGGTTCGCTCGCGCCGGTGAGCGTCGTGATCGTCAACCACGACGCTGGCCGGCTCCTGGCCGACTGCCTCGCAGCGGCGCTCGCGCAGGCCCGGCAGGTGATCCTGGTCGACAACGCCTCCGCCCCGGTTCCCTTCGAGAGCGTCGCGGCCCGGTTTGCGACCTGCCCGCGGCTCACGATCATCCGCTCCCGCGTCAACACCGGCTTCGCCACGGGTTGCAACCGCGGGGCCGCCCGCGCCACCGAGCCGACGATCCTGTTTCTCAACCCCGATTGCATCCTCGGCGCGGGATCCCTCACCCGGCTGCACCGCGAACTCGTCGGCGGCGACAAGGTCGGCATGGTGGGCGGGCTCCTGACCGACGCCGGCGGCCGCGAGCAAGGCGGGGCACGCCGGAGCATCCCGACGCCGTGGCGATCCTTCGTTCGCGGCTTCGGTCTCGGCCGGCTGAGCTGGCTCGCCCCGCGCTGGTTCTCCGACTTCTATCTCCATCGCGAGCCGCTGCCCGCCCGCCCGGTCGACGTCGAGGCCGTCTCCGGCGCGCTCACGATGGTCAGCCGCGATGCCTTCGACGAGGTGGGGCCGTGGGACGAGGGCTTCTTCCTGCACTGCGAGGATCTCGACCTCTGCCTGAGGTTTCGCCGGGCCGGCTGGCGGATCCTGTTCGTGCCCGACGCCGCGGCCATCCATCACCGCGGCATGTGCGGCCGCGCTCGGCCGCTGGCGGTCGAGTGGCACAAGCACCAGGGCATGATCCGCTTCTACCGCAAGCACTTCCGCACCGCCTACCCGGCCGGCCTGTTCGGACTGGTGGTGGCGGGCGTCTGGCTTCGATTCGCCGCCGTGGCCGCCCGGCAGGCCGTTCACCGCTCGGTCGCGGCCCTCGCCCGGATCCCCGCGTGGCACGTCCGCGAAGCGTTGCTGGAATCCGAGGGGCTGCGGCAAGCGGAGGCGGTGCTCAAGCCGCGGGCCACTGCCTCGCCGACGCTCCCCTCGTGACCGCGGGCGGGCGTCAGCCATGAGGGATGCGGATCTCGTCGGGGTCATCGGTGCCGACAGCCTCGTGGGCCGGCCGCTCGTGCCGCTCCTGGCGCAGGCCACGCGGGGCGTGCTGGCCTGCTCCCGCCAGGCGGCCGCGGTCGATGAGCCGGTGCGGGGCGGAGTCCACCGGCATCGGACGGGCGCGCCGCTGCCGGCCGGGTCCGCGGTCGTTCCCGGCTGGATCACGCTCTGCCCGCTGTGGGCGGTGCCCGACCAGTTCGCCTGGCTCGAGCGGCTGGGGGCCGAACACGTCGTGGCCGTCTCGTCACTGAGTGCGGTCACCAAGGCGGCGTCGCCCGACGCCGCCGAGCGGGCCCTCGCCACCAGGCTCACGGCCGCCGAGGCGCGGCTCACTTCGTGGGCCGCCGACCGCGGCATCCGGCTGACGCTGCTCGTGCCGACGATGATCTACGACGGGTGGACCGACGGCAACGTCGCCGCCGTCGCCGGCTGGGTCCGCCGCTTCGGCTGGTTTCCCCTCTGCGGCCCGGCCCTCGGCCTGCGGCAGCCGGTGCACGCCGGCGACGTGGCCGCGGCCTGCCTGGCCGCCATCGACCGCCGGCCGGCGCAGGTTCGCTACACGCTCTCCGGCGGCGAGGCCCTGCCGTTTCGGGAACTGGTGACGCGGGTCTGCGCGGCGAACGGTCTCGTGCCGCGAACCGTTTCCCTGCCGCCGTGGGCCTGGACCCTTGCGGCCAGGCTGCTCCGGTGGGCGGGCTGCGCCGGCGGCGGCACCGTCGGGATGGGTCGCCGGATGAACGACGATCTCTCCTGCGAGCACGCCGCCGCTGCGGCCGACCTCGACTTCCGGCCCCGGCCGTTCGATCCCGCCGTCGATACACTTGGCGGGGCGGCGAGACTGGTCGAGACGCGGCCGGACCGACGACGGGACGACCCATGAGCGACAGCCCCAGCTTCCTGCCTCCGCCGCGATCGGCGGGGGATTCACTCGGGGCCCAGCCCTGGCCGTGGGGATGGCTCGCGTCCACGCTGCTGCTGGCGGCCATGCTCGTGGGCCTGCACGTCGTGGTCGATCCGGCCGCCTACGACGTCTCGCAACTGCCGCGGCTGCTCGTGCTCATGGGGCTGCTGCTCGGGGCCGTTCCCGCCGCCCTGCTCGCTCCGGTGGTCGCCCGGCGGCTCGACTGGAGACCCCTCGGCGACCCGCTGGTCATCGCCTCGGCCGCTTACCTGGCCGTCTGCTGCGCGTCGCTCGCGGTGGCCACGAACGTCTCGGCCGGCTTCACCGACATCTTCCGGACGCTGGGTGGTTTCCTGGTGCTCGGTCTCTGCCTGCTCCTGCTGCCGCTCGATCCCGGC
>Ga0214917_10002577_pt1 | contig 21862 bp, 26 predicted proteins | sample LL_1208_BB_MetaG_FD_177983 | JGI IMG/M metagenome (GOLD analysis project Ga0214917, IMG submission 177983) | Freshwater microbial communities from Lake Lanier, Atlanta, Georgia, United States - LL_1208_BB | ecosystem: Environmental > Aquatic > Freshwater > Lake | place: USA: Georgia | collected...
ACTTGATGTGGCCCTCTTGGCGCGCAGTTCCTTCACGGGCATCTGCAATTGCTCGCATTGCAGCAGCAATTGTGTCTTCGTCACTTTTCAGAGCAGCCTCTGCTGCTAGTAACTGTGATGAAGCTTGCGCCAATGCTTGCTGAGCTGAAATCACATTTGAACGAAGTGCGCTTTCTTCAAGGCGCAATGTCGCTGCTTCTTTATCCAAACTCTCTGGATCGCGCCCTGAGGTGCGAGCCTCTTCTGCTTCTTCATTTAGAAAACGAGAACGCTCTTGGGCAAGACTTTGGGTTCCGCGGAACTTTTCGCGCAAAGAGTTGAGGTTGTAATAAGTCTCTTGAGCTGCAACTAATAATGGACCTTCATGCGCGGCCTGTGCATCAAGTACTTCTTCTCGACGTCGAACAGAATCAACTTCAGCTTCAACTGCAGAGCGTTTTTCGCGTAATGCAGTTTCATCAGCAACTTCAAGTTCCAGTGTCTTTGACATCGAAATGAAATCATCTGCGAGCAATCGAAGCTTTGCATCTCGCAAATCTGCTTGAATCGTTGCTGCTTTTTTAGCAACCTCTGCTTGCTTACCAAGTGGACGAAGTTGACGTCGAAGCTCAACTGTTAAATCTTGAATACGTGCAAGGTTTGCCTGCATTGAATCTAATTTACGAAGTGCTTTCTCTTTACGCTTACGGTGCTTAAGCACACCAGCTGCCTCTTCAATAAATCCACGGCGCTCTTCAGGTGTTGCCATCAGGATTGCATCTAGTTGACCTTGACCAACGATCACGTGCATTTCTCGACCAATACCAGAATCGCTGAGTAGTTCTTGAATATCTAGCAAGCGAGATGCTTCACCATTTATCTGGTATTCACTTTGTCCATTACGGAAAAGAATTCTAGAAATAGTCACTTCGGTGTAATCGATTGGTAATGCGCCATCTGAGTTATCAATTGTTAATGAAACTTCAGCACGACCAAGTGGTGCACGACCACTTGTTCCAGCAAAGATGACATCTTCCATCTTTCCACCGCGCAGTGATTTCGCGCCTTGCTCACCCATCACCCAGGTGAGAGCATCTACGACGTTTGATTTTCCTGAACCATTGGGACCAACCACGCAGGTGATTCCGGGCTCTAAACGAAGAGTGGTCGCAGAGGCAAAGGACTTAAAGCCCTTCAGCGTCATACTCTTTAAATACACGCGGTAAACCTATCGCTTCAGGAGCGTGTTTTTAGTGAATTTAGGCTTGCGGAAAGGCAGTTTTTAACGCTTCATAGGCTGCGCGTGCGGCTACCTGTTCAGCCTCTCTCTTGCTCTTTCCAGTTCCTTCACTCATGACTTGACCACTCAACATTGCAACTGCGGTGAAGTTCTTATCGTGATCTGGGCCTTCTTCGCTAACGATGTATTCCGGTGCACCCTTACCAAGTGATGCCGCTAATTCTTGAAGTGCAGTTTTTCCGTCTAGACCGGCACCACGTGCAACAGCTGAATCCATAGTGGGTGTAATCAACTTTCGAACTATCTCGGTGCATTGGGCAAAACCAAATTGCATATAAATAGCGCCAATCAATGCTTCGAGAGCATCTGCAAGCAATGAGTTTTTATCGCGTCCGTTAGTTACCTCTTCGCCTTTTCCAAGACGGATGTATTGGCCAAGTTGTAATCCGCGAGCAATGTCTGCGAGCGCGCGCATGTTGACAACACCAGAACGCAACGGAGATAGACGACTTTCATCAAAATCTGGATAACGTTTGTAAAGTTCTTCGGTAACAATCAAACCAAGAACTGAATCACCAAGAAATTCAAGGCGCTCATTAGTTTCTTTACTCCCAGATTCATAGGCATATGAACGGTGTGTAAAAGCTAACTCGAGCAAAGCTGGATCGAGTGTTACTCCCAGCTGCTCACTGAGCATTGAACTCAGATCAGACCTCTAATACCTGGCGACGGTTGTATGTACCGCACGTTGGGCACGCTGTGTGCTGCAACTTAGGCTGCTGACACTGACCGCATGTTGATAGAGAGGCTGCAGTAGTTTTCCACTGGCTACGACGTGAGCGCGTCTTTGAACGCGACATTTTTCGCTTTGGTACTGGCACTGTTCGAACCTCTTCTCAATCCTTGAGCAGCCACTGGGCTGCAGAGGGTAAGTATCCCTCAAAAGGGCTAAATCTTGAAATCGGGATCCTCGAGGGTTAAGCCCCCAAGGCTGGCCCAGCGGGCATCGATTACCTCATGTGCATGGTCTTCAGGCAGATCAGCCCACTTGCTCCCACATTCGGGGCACAGGCCGAGGCAATCCTGACTACATAAGGGGTTGCTCGGTAATGACAAGACAATCGCATCTCGAACAGGGGTCTCTAGATCAAGAATGTCCCCATCCATCATGAACTCATCTGCCACATCTAAATCTTCACTAGTTAAGTCCTCTGTTGAACTCTTTCGCTTTTTCTTCCCACGCTCATTTGTTGGTTCATAGTTATAGAGCTCTTGAATTTTGCGTTCAATAACAATTTCAACGGGATCTAGGCAACGGATGCATTCTCCTTGCGCCACGGCATAAACATCAGCGCTGAGCAAAATGCCTTCGGTTACAGATTCAAGGCGGGCATCAATTTCAATGAGCTCACCAGCAGGCACGGAAATCAACTCAACGCCAAACTTTTCTTTAACGACGATATCTAATTCATACTCCTTCATTTCACCCGCACGACGAGGTAACTCGTAGGTGTTGAGTTTGAACGAATCTGGAGTTTTACTCATCGGCTAGCTGTGACAAGACATCCTTGTCATTTGCTCCGGCAAGTCGATCGCGTCCGCGAGAGACTGCATCCATAGTCTTATTCAGGATTACCTCAAGAGTTGCTAGGCGTCCATCGATGTACTCCTCAACCTCTTGCTTTTCCAACTCAGCAGTTTCGCGAGCATCATCTAATATTTTGCGCGCTTCGTCACGAGCGATTTGAACGATTGATGTTTGCTCAACCATTTGAGCCACATCTTCGCGAGCTATAGAGATCAATTGCTCTGCGCTGACTCGAGCTTCTTCAATTATTGCGTCCCGGGTTTCAATAATCTTTCGAGCAGATTCAAAATCGGCCGGAAGTGCTTCACGGGCATCATCTAGAATTTCAAGCATCTCAGCACGGTGCACCACACAGCTTGCAGATAGTGGAACGCCACGAGCTTCTTCAATCAATGTGATCGCTGAAGTTAACTTCTCTACTGAATCCATAATCTACTTCCCCGCTACTCGTGCTTTAAGTGCTTCATTAATTGATGGTGGAACCATTGTTGAGATGTCACCGTTGTAATGGGCGAGCTCTTTAACAAGAGATGAAGATAAGAAAGAATGAGCTGGCGAAGTGGCCATGAACATTGTTTCAACACCTGAACCCTGCAGATTGACCTGAGCCATCTGCAGTTCGTAATCAAAGTCAGTAACCGCTCTCAAGCCCTTAACAATCGCTTGGATTGAGTTGCTCTTGCAATACTCAACCAAAAGTCCGCTCCATGAGTCAACTGAAACGTTAGGAAACTTCTTAGTTACTTCGGTAATCATTCCGATGCGTTCGGTCACGGTGAAAAGGCTTGATTTGGTGCGATTTTCCAGAACGGCCACAACGACATGATCAAATTGCTGAGCGGCACGCTCAATGATGTCTAAGTGCCCATAAGTGATGGGATCAAAGGATCCTGGGCATACCGCGCGCTTCATGTGCCAAACGCTAGCAATACTGAGCCCAGTTATCCATTCTTAGGGCTGGTAATTAGCGTAATAAATGGTCGCCTGCCCATATTTTCGCTCACGTGCGGGCACAAATGCATCTGGCCAGATAAATTGCGCGCCACGCGTCGTTCGCTCTACTGCGATGAATGCATCACTGCTCAGAAATTCATAATCATGCAATGCGCTCAATACATCTTCAACAGCTTGATTAGAAAAATCATATGGTGGATCAATATAAACAAGATGATATTTATTCTTAGGTGCATCTTTTAGGAACCGCTCAGCACTCATTCCGTATAAATGAAAACTTCCTGGTGGATTCGACTTCTTTACTATTTCAAAGTTAGTTTCGATTGTTTTCTGAGCTTCATCATCTTTCTCAACAATATGGACAGATGTTGCGCCCCGAGACAAGGATTCCAATCCAATTGCGCCAGATCCACCAAAAAGATCTAGAACGTGTAGCCCTTCAAATGTGCCAAATTCAGATGCCAAGGAAGAGAACAAGCCCTCGCGAGCTCGATCAGATGTTGGTCTTGTCGCACCTGCAACAGCGCCAAGAATTCGACCCTTTGCAACACCGGCAATAATTCTCAATTGATTAACCCTTATCCAAATAGTCAACGGCTTGATCACGCTGTAGCTGGGCCAGTTCTGCCCTTAGCGCAGGATAGTCTGATAAATCATTATCAGTTGCAATAATTGATTCTGCATCATCACGGGCCTGCTCGATTAACGCTTCATCTCGCAAAACGCGTAGCAATCGCAAGTGAGATTGTGTTCCGGATTGACTTGCTCCCAGAACATCTCCTTCTCGTCGTTGCTCTAGGTCGATTCGGGATAACTCGAAACCATCTAATGTGCCGGCAACAGCATTTAATCTCTGACGAGCAGGTGTTTCTTCTTCGCACTGTGTCACCAAAAGACAGAGCCCAGGTGAGGTTCCACGACCAACTCGACCTCGGAGCTGATGGAGCTGTGAAACACCAAAACGATCAGCATCCATAATCACCATGATCGTTGCATTCGGCACATCAACGCCCACTTCAATGACAGTTGTTGAAACCAAAACATCGATATCGCCCTTAGTAAAAGCCTGCATAGTTGCGTCTTTTTCATCGGCAGATAGGCGTCCGTGCAGGATTGCAATTTTCAAGCCCTTAAGCGGACCAGCATGCAGGGTTGGCGCTAACTCCTCAACAGATGTGATCTCAGATGACTCTTCTCCGAACAGGAAGTCAATGTCAGCGTTTGCATCAGAATCAGCGCTAATACGAGGGGCGACTACGTATGCCTGATGGCCCTGGGCAACCTCTTCGTTGATTCTTTGCCACGCTCGCTCTAGAAAGCTTGGCTTCTCTCTCACCGGAACAACATGGGTGGTAATCGGTTGTCGACCTAACGGCAGCTCTCGCAATGTAGAAACATCTAAATCACCAAAGACAGTCATGGCAACCGTTCGCGGAATAGGTGTTGCAGTCATAACAAGTAGATGTGGAGGCAGGATTGCTTTTTCTTTCAAGGCATCTCGTTGTTCAACACCGAAACGATGCTGCTCATCGACAACAATTAATCCCAAGTCCTTGAACTCAACTTTTTCACCTAGTAAGGCATGCGTACCAATAACAATGCCGGCGGTTCCATTTGCAGCCATAGCCAATGCTTCTTTACGGGCTGCAGCATTTTGTGAACCTGTAATCAAAGTTACTTGTGTGGCCTTTTCAGAACCACCCAGCATTCCACCTTGGCCTAGTTCGCCCAGTAATTTCTGGATAGTTCGTAAATGCTGGGCAGCTAAAACTTCAGTAGGTGCAAGCAGAGCAGCCTGTCCCCCACTATCAACAACAGCCAACATGGCTCGTAAAGCAACAATTGTTTTACCAGAACCAACTTCACCTTGCAATAACCGATGCATTGGATGTGGCTGCGATAGATCTGATTCAATCTCTTTACAGACTGCCAGCTGACCAGCAGTTAACTCAAAGGGCAGCGTCGCATCAAATGCATCAAGTAATCCCCCACTAATGCGCTTTCTAGATGTGGAGTTCAACTTCTTTAATTCAATCCTGCGCATTACCAACAGTGATTGAAGAAGGAAAGCTTCGTCAAATGTTAAACGCTCTCGGGAAAGTTCGGCATGATCTAAATCGGCTGGCTGGTGCAACTGCACTAAGGCTTGATGAAGTGAAGGGTAATTGTGTTTTTCCCGAATTGAGGCAGGTAAGAAATCTTGGATTTCTTCAAGAGATCCAATTGCTAACTGTGCGCATTGTGAAATCTTCCACGATGGCATTTTTCCTGAGGCTGGATAAACAGGCAGATACTTGCCCGCAAAACCTTCAACTGCGCTATCAACATCTGAGCCATCAGGAATCATTTCGTAATCTGGATGTGCAAGTTGTTTCTTATTATTAAAAACTCCTACTTTTCCTGCAAACAACCCTTGGCGCCCCACCTTTAAATCTTTCTCGCGCCAGGCTTGATTGAAAAATGTTAGAGACAGCTTGTCGGTTCCATCTGTGACTACAACTTCGAGCATGCTGCCTTTTCGCCCCCGCATTGGCCTAGTAGATGCTGAATACACCTGCGCCAGGATTGTTGTTTCATCACCTTCATGAAGGGCGGAGATGTCGGAGAGTTCACCACGGACCATGTAACGACGTGGGTAGTGGCGCATGAGATCACCAATGGTTTTTATACCAAAAGTGGTCTCTAGAACTTTGGCGGTGCGGTCGCCAACGACCGCCGAAACCTTGTTCTCTAGTTGTGCCACACGGGCATTCTCTCTCTAATTCCCCTGAATTTCGGTTATCAAGCGTGAATTGGCATTGAAGCCCGCCTACGGGGTACCCTTTGCCCCTGTTCCCATTGGAACGAGATCAATAGAAAAGTTAAAAGGAGTACCGCTGTGGCATCAACATGCGATATCTGTGCCAAAGGGCCCAGCTTCGGAAACAATGTTTCTCACTCACAGGTCAAGACCCGTCGTCGTTGGAATCCAAACATTCAGCGTGTTCGCACCCTTGTTAATGGAACTCCAAAGCGTCAAAACGTTTGTACTTCATGCCTCAAGGCTGGAAAAGTAACTCGTTAATTTTTATTAATTGAAATGGCGCCAGGTATCTGGCGCTTTTTTCATTTCTGCGCCAAGAACACCACTACCTTCAACAACTGTTCCAACACAGAACCCATCTAAGTCAATTCCCGTCGCAAGAAAGACATGGTCCTCGCCACCTGCAAATATCCATTGCCACACATCAACATCTTGGCTATCGGCTAACTCTTTTAAAGTAAGAAACTCTGGATGCTGGGAAAATAACTCTTGGTCAAACTTCAAAGCGACCCCCGAAGCATTAGCCAACTGATTGGCTTGAATAATCAGCGCATCACTGACATCACACATGGCATGTGCTCGATTATTTGAAAACTGAATAGCAGAAACATAATCAACAGTTGGTGCGCTGAACTCAGAGATTGCATGAACGGCTAGATCATCATCTAGATCCTTTTCAATTATTGAGAGACCAGCTGCAGACCACCCCGGCAAGGATGAGATATAAATTGAATCTCCAACTTGAGCGCCAGATCGTGTAATTGGATTATCGACGTCACCAATTGCGGTGATTGAAACAACGATGCAAGGCCCCTTGGCTAAATCCCCACCCACAACAAATGCCCCGCAACTATTTGCTTCATGGGCTATTCCTTCTGCGAGTTCTTCAATCCATTCCATACTTTCTTGGCCAGTAAGGGTTACTGCAACTACTAAGTACTTTGGAGAACCACCCATCGCATACACATCTGCCAAGTTTGCAGCTGCAATCTTGCGACCAATATCAAATGCGCTACTCCACTTGGTGGAAAAATGTGTTCCCTCAACAGCCATATCGGTTGTGATGACAGTGCGATCGGTTGTTGAAACTACCGCCCCGTCATCACCGATTCCTATCTCGACCCCGCGATGAGTCGCGCCAAAAATGCGCGTTAAAGCAGAAATCACGCCCGCCTCATTGAAGTTCATAGCACCTAGCCTAATCGACTAGTGAGTAAGTGATGTTCTGCGGTAGCGTTTGAGCCTCGACCAGAAAGGAACTCACATGTCAGTACAAGCTTTCATTCTGATTCAAACTGAAGTTGGCAAGGCAACAGGAGTTGCAGATGCAGTTGCAAAGATCCCTGGAGTCACACTGGCAGAAGGTGTCACCGGTCCTTACGATGTAATCATGCGTGCTGAGTCAGCAAGCATGGAAGATTTCGGACGTTTGGTGCTTTCTAAAGTTCAGGGCGTGCCAGGCATTACTCGCACATTGACTTGCCCTGTAACACACCTTAGCTAGGAAGAAAGCGCAGTATCTATAAGCGCTGAAATCAAATCGGTGTAAGTAACCCCTGAGGCCTGCCACAATTTTGGATAGACCGAAGTGCCAGTAAAACCGGGCATAGTATTAACTTCATTAATAATTATTTCACCATCATGTGTGTAGAAAAAGTCGCAGCGAGCTAATCCAGAACATCCCAAAACATGAAATGCTGCAACAGCAAGTCGTCGAATCTCATCTGCGTCCAGCTCTGGAATATCAGCAGGAATCCTTACGGTAGTTGCATCATCTAAATACTTAGCCTCAAAATCATAGAATTCAAATTTAGGGTTAACAATAATTTCCCCAACAACCGAAGCCTCAACCTTGCCATCTCGTTCTAAAACTGCGCACTCAATCTCGCGTCCTTTTATGGCAGTTTCAATCAAAACTTTACTGTCATAGAGCAAGGCATCGGTGATCGCTGGCTTCAATTCGGCAGAACTCTTAACTTTATGAGTGCCGCGACTTGAACCGCCACTGGCTGGTTTTACAAACACTGGATAACTCAAAGAGTCAACTGCACTCTGCCAATCGTCGGCATGAACGGCTACTCCGTCTGCAATCTTCATGCCGCTAGATGCGAATAGCAGCTTTGCAACTGCCTTATCCATGGCTTGTGCCGATGCGCTGACACCACTGCCAACATAAGCCATCTCTGCTTCATCAAGTAAGTTTTGGATCTGTCCATCTTCGCCAAATTCACCGTGCAGGACGGGAAATACACAATCAATATCAAGCAGTTGTCCGTCAATTGAAAATCCTGACTGACTCACTTCAATATGTCGCCCGTTATCCTCAATTACCGGCATCTGCTTGTTAACGATCTCTAACTGATAATCATTTGGAAGTTCGACCCAAACGCCCGACTTAGTAATACCAATTAACAAGGGCTCAAATCGTTGCCTATCCAAACCCTTGAGCACTCCCCCTGCTGACACGCAAGAAACCTCGTGCTCGCTACTAGGGCCACCGCAAATAATTGCGATTATTTGTTTGCTCATCTAATAAAGTTTTCAGCTTTGGTGGTTATCTCCATTAGGCGATCAAGTGCCTGTGTCGGTGTAATCGCTCCTGAAACCACATCTGCGACAGCCTCAATAACTGGTACTTCAACGCCTACCCGGTGGGCAATCTCAAGAATTGCACTAGATGATGCAACACCTTCAACAGTCTTTGCAACCTCTGTGCGAGCAACATCCATGGAACCGCTTCGACCTAGCACTTCACCAAAGGTTCGGTTTCTAGACAATGGAGAACCACAACTTGCAACGAGATCTCCCATACCAGCCAAACCAGCAGCACTTAGCGGATCTGCGTTATGAGCTGCACACAAGCGTGCGACCTCATTTAGTCCGCGGGTAATCAACATCGCCTGAGTGTTTTCACCAAAACCAAGTCCAATAGAAATACCAACTGCAAGTGCGATCACGCTTTTAATCGCACCAGCAAACTCGCATCCCAAGACGTCCACAGATGTGTAAACGCGGTAGTAAGGAGTAGCAAAAAGTTGCTGAACTTTCTCCGCCAAAACCATATTTGAAGCGGCGGCAACCGCTCCCGCAGGCTGGCGCAAAATCAACTCATTAGCAAGATTGGGGCCCGTGATAATTGCGATGTTTTCAGTCTCCATTACCTCATGAATAATCTCAGTCATTCGAGACATTGTGCTTACCTCAATGCCCTTTAAAGTACTGACATAAATAGCACCTGGCTGGGCCAAAGGCTTCCAGCTCTTTAAATTCTCACGCAAGGTTTGTGCTGGCACTGCCAAGATATAAGTATTTGAATAATCAAATGCCTCTTGAAGATCACTTGTTGCTCTGAGCCCAACTGGAAGAACGTTATCGTCCAAGTATTTTCTATTGGTGTGGTTACTGTTTATCTCATCTACGACATCTTGATTTCGGCCCCACAGCAACACGTGGTTGCCGGCATCGCATAAAACTTGAGCCATGGTGCATCCCCATTGACCCGCACCCAGCACTACTACCTTGCTCACTTCTTCTTGCCCTTCTTAAAATTACCAGTACGTGGCAAAGTTGAATTGTGTGGATCAAATATCTCAACCGGGCGCTTTTCTCCACGAAGCTCTTCCAAGAGATTGGTCAGCTCTCGCATTACAAATGCTGTTGCCACACGTAACGCGTCTGGATCATTCTCTTTTCCATACCAGGGAGATAAATCCAGAGGCTTGCCAGCCAACACCTGTATTGGAGTTCGAGGGAAGAATTTAATCTTCTTCTCATAGGTTGGCATAACAATCTGCGAACCCCATTGCGCAATGGGAACGATCGGAGTCCGTGTAGCAATAGCGAGTCGAGCAAGACCAGTTTTTGCAACCATCGGCCATCCGTTTGGATCCCTAGTTAATGTTCCTTCTGGATAAACACCAACGCAATGACCCATCTCCAAAAGACGCAGCGCATGATCTAAGGCTTTGGAGGCATCCTTGCTTTCACGAGCCACTGGAACCATGCCAGCTGCTAGAACAACTTTTCCAATGACAGGAACTTTAAAAACACCTTCTTTACCGATGTAACGAGGAGCCCGCCCATTGCGATAAAGAAAGTGGGTAAGAAACAAAACATCTAAATATGAAACATGGTTGCTTGCGACAATTGCCTTGCCACTCTTGGGGATATTTTCTCCCCCACGCCAAACCTTTTTTCCCACCAGATTAAGAAGTGGGATAACGACCTTTGTGCCGAACTTAAAAGCAAAATTAGTTCCGAGGGGATTTCCCTCAGGTGGAGCATATGAAATCTTGTACTCCGTCATGGCCTTAATAATAGTGCCGTATATGCAAAAACGGGGCTAGCGTTAGCCAGCCCCGCTTTATAAGCAAAAGAATTACTTCTTCTTTGCCTTCTTTACAACCTTCTTCGCTGCTGGCTTCTTCTTAGCAGGAGACTTCTTTGCAACCTTCTTAGCAGCCTTCTTTGGCGCTGCCTTCTTAGCTGCCTTCTTTGGCGCTGCCTTCTTAGCAACTGGCTTAGCAACTACCTTTGGCTCTGGCTTTGGTGCTGGAGCAAGCTTGCGATCTCCAGCAATAACTTCCTTAAGTGCCTTTGCAGGTAGGAAGCGTGCCTTCTTTGAAGCCTTGATCTTGATTGTCTCGCCAGTAAATGGGTTACGTCCCATACGTGCCTTGCGATCAACCTTCTTGAACTTACCGAAATCGTTGATCATTACATCTTCACCCTTTGCAAGGTTACGGATGATTGTGTCAAAAACGATGTCTACAGCGTGAGCTGCTTCTTTTTTGCTGTCGTTGAAGTGTGGTGCTAACGCAGCAATGAATTGGGCCTTATTCATTGAAATCCCCTTATTTACGCGTAAATGTTAAGCAACTGCTTAACGTGTTCATAAACTTACGCGCATATAAGGGGTGATGTGGTTATTGAATTGCGCGTGTCGCGCTTTTTATTTTTTTATAGAAATGATGAAAAATGCGGTTTTTATGCGTAGAAAACTCTAAATACAAGATTGAGGGTTGGGCGCGCACTCTCTCACCCACACGTAAAACCCGCGTTTTACGCTTGTTTTTAGCCCCTACGAACGAATAGGAAGAGTAGTTGGCTTATATACAGGGCGAGATTTCTCAAAAGAATCAATGGAATCAGTCTGTTTTAGGGTCAAACCAATGTCATCCAATCCTTCCATCAAGCGCCAGCGGGTGTAATCATCGATTTGAAATGACAAACTCTTTGATCCATAGCCAACGGTGCGGGTCTCTAGATCAACTGTGATTGGGGTTGCTGGATCTGCTTCTACAGCAGCCCACATCGCCTCCACCTCTGCTTGATCCAAAATGATCGTTAACAATCCACCCTTGAGTGAATTGCCACGGAAGATATCTGCAAAGCGGCTAGAAATAACTACCTTGAAGCCATAGTTCTGTAGCGCCCATACTGCGTGCTCACGTGAAGAACCTGTTCCAAAATCCGCTCCTGCAATAAGAACTGTGCCATTCTTGAAGGCCTCCTTGTTGAGAACAAACTCAGGATCATTTCGCCAAGCAGCAAATAGACCATCTTCAAAGCCACTGCGCGTTACTCGCTTTAAATAGACAGCAGGGATTATCTGATCTGTATCAACATTGCTGCGACGAAGTGGAACTCCGGTGCCGATGTGCTTAACGAATTTTTCCATGGACTTAGCTCCTTACAGATCCGCAGGTGAAGACAGTGTTCCACGCAGCGCTGTAGCAGCTGCGACAAGTGGACTTACTAAGTGAGTGCGACCGCCCTTACCTTGGCGACCTTCAAAGTTACGGTTTGAAGTTGAAGCAGAGCGCTCTCCTACTGCTAACTGATCAGGGTTCATACCAAGACACATTGAGCATCCTGCATTTCGCCATTCAGCACCGGCATCAAGAAAGACCTTGTCCAGACCTTCTGCTTCTGCCTCCAAGCGCACTCGCGCCGATCCTGGAACAACCAGCATGCGCAGCGTTGAAGCGATCTTCTTGCCCTTTAAGATATCTGCAGCTGCACGCAAATCTTCAATGCGCCCGTTAGTGCAAGAGCCCAAGAAAACAGTGTCAATGGCTATCTTTTTAAGTGGTGTGCCCGCCTCAAGACCCATGTATACAAGTGCTCGTTCTGCAGCCGTGCGTGCCTCTGAGTCTGCAATATCGGCTGGGTTTGGAACCACCGAATTAAGCGGCAAACCTTGGCCTGGGTTAGTTCCCCATGTAACAAATGGCTCTAGCTCATCTGCGCTTAGATTTACCTCAACATCAAACTTGGCATCGGCATCTGTAAATAATGTTTTCCAATAAGAAACAGCTGCATCAAAATCCTCAGGTGCATGAGGCTTACCCTTGATGTAATCAAAAGTAGTTTGATCTGGAGCAATCAGTCCTGCTCTTGCTCCTGCTTCAATAGACATATTGCACACTGTCATTCGAGATTCCATTGACAAGGCACGGATTGCACTGCCTCGGTATTCAATGACATACCCCTGGCCACCGCCCGTGCCAATCTTTGCAATGATCGCAAGGATGATGTCCTTAGATGTCACACCAGGCTTGAGTGAGCCTTCAACATTAATCGCCATTGTCTTTGGTCGTTGCAAAGGCAATGTTTGTGTAGCAAGAACATGCTCTACTTCTGAGGTACCAATACCAAAAGCAAGTGCTCCGAAAGCACCGTGGGTGGATGTGTGAGAATCTCCGCACACAATCGTCATTCCAGGTTGTGTAACACCAAGTTGTGGTCCAACAACGTGAACAACTCCCTGATCCTTATCACCGAGTGAGTGAATACGAAGCCCAAACTCTTTACAGTTTGCGCGCAAGGTATCGACCTGCAGCTTTGAAACTGGATCTGCGATCGGCAGATTAATATTCTGTGTCGGCACATTGTGATCTTCTGTAGCAATCGTTAGATCAGGGCGACGAACTGGGCGTCCGGCAAGGCGCAGTCCATCAAATGCTTGTGGGCTAGTTACTTCGTGGATTAAATGCAGATCGATATAAATCAGATCTGGTTCGCCATCTGCTGCGCGAACAACATGCTCTGCCCAAATTTTCTCGGCTAGCGTTTTACCCACGATGTACTGCTCCTTACATGTCCAGGTTGTGATATCAGATACTGAGATGCTAATATCACTCTATGAACAAGAAGAATAGCGGAGTTGGCGTATTAGACAAAGCGGTGGCAATTCTAAGCACTCTAGAAGCCGGCCCGCATTCACTTGCCGAACTTGTTGCAGCAACCGGCATCGCCCGCCCTACCGCCCACCGTCTAGCTGTGGCACTTGAATTCCACCGTTTAGTTGCTCGTGATTTAGCCGGACGCTTTGTTCTAGGACCACGTTCAGGTGAATTAGGCGCTGCTGCCGGTGAAGATCGTTTATTGGCTGCTGCAGCCCCTGCTCTGGCCGCTCTGCGCGATGCAACTGGAGAGAGTGCTCAGTTATATCGCCGTCAAGGAGATCTGCGCATCTGTGTGGCCGTTGCAGAGCGTTTATCAGGATTGCGTGACTCAGTTCCTGTTGGCGCAGCCCTCACCATGCACGCAGGCTCTGCTGCGCAAATTCTTCTTGCCTGGGAAGAGTCCGAAAAGATTCATCGTGGTTTAACCAACGCCCGCTTTACCGCCGCACAACTATCTGCTGATCGTCGTCGCGGTTGGGCACAATCTGTGGGAGAGCGCGAAGCCGGTGTTGCATCTGTGTCAGCACCTGTGCGCGCACCTAACGGCAAAGTAATCGCTGCCGTAAGCATAAGCGGCCCGATCGAACGTCTAGGACGTCAACCTGGCCGCATTCATGCCGCTGCTGTAGTTGCTACTGCAGCTCGTCTGACTGAACATCTAGCTCGCGAATAACGCGAACAATCGTAGGAAAAGAAAAACCTTTTCGCTGTAGCAGTGATTGAATTCTGCGAATCTGAACCTCTGGCTCAAGCCGACTCATTGTGTTGTACTTTTTCATACCCAATGAAAACGCGGTTCGATATTCAGACTCATCATCAATCTCATCTAATGCTGCATCGATACTGGATTGATCTACTCCCCTCGTGCGAAGTTCTCCAGCAATGATTCGCTTGGACAATTTCTTGGAGGTATGGCGGGATTGAGTCCACGCCCTTGCAAACTCTGAGTCGTTGATCAAACCATTTTCTTGAAGGCGAAAGATGGTTGCCTGGGCAACATCATCTTCTACTCCACGCTTTTTTAAGTGAGCCAGAAGCTCACCCTTACTCTTAGCGCGAGCAACCAAGGCATTGAGTGCGATGGTGTTTGCGATTGAGTAAGGGTCAGCTTCTTGGTCGACCTTTACATATTCAAGCATTGGAGCTTAGAAATCCACCTCTGCGGCAGCTTCGTCAATTGCAGCAACTAGTGCTGGATCGACCTCAACTGGAACAAAGTGTTCGCGGATCTTGTTTTCAATCTCATTGGCTAGATCTGGGTTATCAAGTAGGAATGCGCGTGCATTTTCCTTGCCCTGACCAAGCTGGTCTGCTTCGTAGGTGTACCAAGCACCAGATTTCTTAACCACACCGATTTCAACACCCATATCAATCAATGAGCCTTCGCGTGAAATACCTGTGCCGTAAATAATGTCGAACTCTGCCTGCTTGAAAGGTGGAGCCATCTTGTTCTTAACTACCTTTACACGGGTACGGTTACCAACAGATTCTTGACCATCCTTAAGCGTTTCAATACGACGGATATCTAGACGAACAGAGGCGTAGAACTTAAGTGCTTTTCCACCTGTAGTTGTCTCTGGTGAACCAAAGAAGACACCAATCTTGTCACGCAACTGGTTGATGAAGATCGCTGTTGTCTTTGATTGGTGCAGCGCTCCTGTGATCTTACGAAGTGCTTGAGACATCAAACGAGCTTGAAGACCCATGTGTGAATCACCCATCTCGCCTTCGATTTCTGCGCGAGGGACAAGTGCTGCAACTGAGTCAACTACAACTAGATCAAGTGCACCTGAACGAACAAGCATGTCCATGATTTCTAGCGCTTGCTCACCAGTATCTGGCTGCGAAACCAGAAGAGCATCAATATCAACACCAAGCTTCTTTGCATACTCTGAATCAAATGCGTGCTCTGCATCGATGAAGGCACAGATGCCACCAGCTTTTTGAGCATTTGCAATTGCATGCAATGTAAGGGTTGTCTTACCTGAAGACTCTGGTCCGTAAATTTCAACAACGCGACCTCGTGGAAGTCCACCAATACCAAGTGCGATATCTAGTGCGATTGAACCAGTTGGAATAACTTCGATCACTGTGTTCTGTCGCTCTGACATCTTCATTACTGCGCCTTTACCAAATTGACGTTCGATCTGGGCTAGGGCTGTGTCTAACGCCTTATGGCGTTCAACGTTGGCTTTATCTTGTGCTGCATCGTTTGCTTTGTTGCTTTTTTCAGTAGCCACGTACATTCCTTTCGATAGAACGTCCTGCGTTGTGCAGTTCGTTTGGTCTGGCCCAGAAGGTACGGAGACCCAACGACGGACTACAGATTCCCCACATCGAGTGTGGAGAAGAGCTGCAGGCGGAGGTTGGAACCGCTCTGGTTGTACTCGGAAAGTTTATCCGAACATCTGTTCGAAAGGTAACAGGTGGCACTGACGGATTTAGGCGTGTCGCCCCACCATACTGAGCCGGTGTTAATCCTGTTGCCGCCCTCTGAGAAGAAATCAGCCGCCCCAGGGCCGGCTATAGAGGTCTATGCGGGCGTTCTCTATGCCGCCCTGGGTTGGAGCACCCTTACTAAAGCCCAACAGAAGTTGGGCCAATCGTGCATCGCCATCATCTCGGCCAAGTACGCAGTTGTGCGCCCATTGGATCTGATCGAGCCGTATAAAGAAAAAATAAAGAATAAAAAGATGGCCGCCCAGGTTGCACTTGCCTTAGACGGGGTCGAATCAGAGTTAATAATCGATTGTCGCTCATCTACCTATCAAACAGTCTGGCAATCCCCCGTTGCGATAACCGTTGAGATCAAGGTCTTCACCAAAGTAGATGGTGCGAAAAAAGTGATTACCCACATGTCCAAAAAGACTCGCGGTGAAGTAACCCATCGCATCTTAAAGAGCGAAAGAGTTCCGAGTAATCCTCATGAATTAGAAGAAATCGTTTCTCAAGAATTTGAATGCGAATTGCTTGAAGGAGATAAGAAAAATCCTTGGGTCCTAGAGGTCTATTGTAAAGAGGCGTCGCTATGACGCCATCAGGGCCGTTTTCTTTATCAGCTCAACCGTCAACGTTGGATAGTTCCACATGATCACATGTGCGCAGTTATCGACAACTATCCACCGCGAATGAGAAGGCGCAACGCTTTTTTCTTGTGCAATCCCTTCTGGCAATGTCCGATCTTCATCTCCAAAAACTACTGAGAGTTTAACCTTTTCAGGAACAACAGATTCAAACCTGCGCCCATTTGCACCATGCCACATTGGCATATAGCCCTTTGATCTGGCCATCGCTATTACTGAGTCTCGACATGACTCAAAACTTAACTCACGCCATAAGTGAGTGATTTTCTTATAGCCAATAGCTTTCAATACTGGAATTCGATACGCCGTCTTCATGAAGTACTGGGAAATCTTTGCAAGGATTCTTGCATCAAGACTTGGAGGAAACTTTCGCGGCGGTTGTTCGTGCCATAAACCAGCAGGAGCCAATGCAGTAACACTCAAAACTTTGTCTGGAGCAACCGCTGCCATCTCTAATGCAATCCAACCTCCAAGGGAGTTTCCGGCAACGTGCATGGTTTCAACACCTATCTCAGAAACCATGTAATCAACTATCGCCTGCGCAAGGGAGCGTGGATCCAATTCTTCATCATCAGTAAGTGGTGCATCACCATGGCCTGGTAAGTCAATGGCATAGACCGTAAAACTTTCTATCAACTCCGGAACCAGAGTTTTCCAAATGGTTCCAGCAGAACCCAATCCATGAACAAGGACTAATGCGGGTTTGTTGAGGTCTTGTGTGTAACGGTGGGAGCTAACGGGCATTTTAGTACTTGTACTTTTCTGTCTCGTTTGGATGTGCCTTGCACACCGCTTTCCAAATAACATCTGGCTCAAACCCAGCAGCCAGGGCCTCATTCACGCTCTTACTACCTAACTCAGATAATGCAATATCTGCAGAAAATGAAGGTGCCCATGCATCACCAAATGACAAGGTGATGCGTTCGCGCAGATCAGAGATTCGCAATTGCCGTAATTGCTTCTGCTTGCGCACGAGATTGTGCAGGAGTAATTGGATGCAAGGCTTGTCCAATTAACCATCGTGTTGCCAGCTCGCTCTTTTCTTTCCCCAACAAATGAGCCATTGCAATAGAAAATGCTTTCCATAACACATCTGTCTGAGCTGAAAGAGCTAGGGTCAATGAATCCGGATCTTGTGTGCGCATCGCAGCAAGTGCCTCATCACGTGAAACTTCAATTGAAATCTTCTCTAAGGCAGAAGTTGCATCTGGTGCAGCTTGCGCGATGACAACTAACCGTTGCATCTCTGATTCACATAGGCTGCGAATAACGCTCTCTTTGTCTCTGTAATGATTATACAAAGTTGCGCGAGAAACTTCTGATGCATCAGCAATTTCAATCATGGACATTTTGCGCAGGCCAGTAGTTGCAATTAATTGCTTTGTAGCTTCAAGGATTGCGTTTTGTGTACGGCGGTGAGTTGCTACTTGTGGCGCGTACTTATTAAGCGGCATCGACAACAGTGAGAGTTACGCCCTCACGGCTCTTAAGCTCTGCAGATACTTCGCTGAAAACGCCAGATAGAGAAAGTCCCAGTGCGAGGCAAATTGCATTTAGTAATTCAGAGGATGCTTCTTTTTGTCCGCGTTCTACCTCGGATAGGTATCCAAGTGAGACTCGTGCATCACGAGCAACATCGCGCAACGTGCGACCCTGGGCAGTGCGCGCAGAACGAAGGGTCTGGCCAATAGCTTCACGAACTAGAACCATTGTCATACTCCCTTCACGTGTCGAACTTTAAGCGCGATGTCTAAGGATACGCGCAAAGGAGGCTATCGCGCTTGATGTAGCTGCGTTTCGCACAGAATCACGATCACCAGAAAGGGATAATTCGATCGTCTGGCTGATGGGACCTTCAATGGCTACCCACACCACACCTGCCGCAGAACCGCCCAACGGGTTGGGGCCTGCAACTCCTGTTGTTCCAATCGCCCACGTAGTTCCAAAGGATTTGATTGCACCCTTTGCCATCGCAACTGCGACCTCTTCACTGATCACTGTGTGCTTTTCAATGAGCTCTGGATCAACATCTAGATGAGAAACTTTAATTTCATCTCGGTATGCCGTCATTCCACCGACAAATACATCAGATGCTCCTGCAACCATGACAATTGCAGCACTCACAGAGCCTGCAGTTAAAGACTCAGCGGTACTAATTGTTTCTCCGCGTTGGCGCAGATGTTCAACGATCTCGGCAGAAAAGCCAAGGATCTCGTTTGCTAACGTCATCTGCCAAACCTTTCGTAAATCACGCTTTTTGCGTGAAGGTAGATTTTACATAATACACACCTGTAACGATAGTGAGTACCACTGCAACGAACATGAGGCCATCGCGGAACCAGTAAAGATTGGAGCTAAGGGGTAGAACATAGAAGCCAACACTAAAGTTCTGCAACGTTGCCTTAATTTTGCCACCCTTATTCGCCGGAATGACTCCTCGTTTAATGACAGAGAGTCTAAACAGCGTGATCCCAATTTCACGGAACAAAATCACACATGTGATCCACCAAGGCATTCTTCCCAAAATCGACAATGAGACCATCGCTGTACCAAGCATAAATTTGTCGGCAACTGGATCTAGAAACTCACCAAACTTTGTGATCGTGCCTCGGCTTCGAGCCAAATTTCCATCCAGAATATCTGATAATCCGAGTACAAAGAAAACACACCAAGAGATGTATTGCCAGGTTGGATCATCTCCACCATTTTTAAAAAGCGTATATGCACCAACTGGAACAAACAATAAACGCATGACAGTGATGAAATTTGGAGTTATAAATGCGGGAAGCTTCATAGGGGTTTAGCCACCAAATCCGCACCCATCGAGTCAATTACAACTGCGTCAACATACTGCCCAACTGTGTAGTTAGTACCAATAAATGATGTTGTGCCATCTACTTCAGGACCCTGATGAGCTGCGCGGCCCTCTTGTAATTCTTCATCTTCAATCAAAACACGCACAGTCTCACCAATTCGCCCCTGTGCTCGCAATGAAACCATTTCATCGGCTAGTGAAGACAATGTCTCAACCCGCTGGGCAATGACATCTGCATCAACCTTGTCAACAAGATTTAATGCTTCAGTGTTGTCCTCATCTGAGTACCCAAATACACCGACCGCATCTAGCTTTGCTTTAGTAATAAAGTCAGCCAAATCATCAAAATCCTCTTGCGTTTCACCCGGGAAACCAACAATAAAGTTTGAACGGATACCAGCCTCTGGTGAAACCGCACGCACTTGACTAATGAGATGTAAAAACTTCTCACTGTCTCCAAAGCGACGCATCCGGCGAAGCACTGTTGGACTTGTGTGCTGGAAGGATAAATCAAAGTACGGAGCTGTTTTATCTGTCGCAATCATTGCTTGAATCAATGTAGGACGCATCTCAGCTGGTTGTAAGTAAGAAAGTCGGACTCGCTCTACTCCAGGTAGTGCTGCGATATCTGGCAAGATCTTTTCCATCAACTGCAGATCACCTAGATCTTTTCCGTATGAGGTTGTGTTTTCACTAACCAAGAACAATTCTGAGACACCATTTTCTGCAAGCCAACGTGCCTCTTTGATGATGTCGGTTGGGCGTCTAGAAATAAACGAGCCACGGAAATAAGGAATCGCACAGAACGAACAGCGTCGATCACAGCCTGAGGCGATCTTCAGTGGAGCCCAAGGCGCATCACCTAATCGCTTTCTTGAAAACTCTTCGCTCTCACGCGCATCTGCCCGATCGGCTGGTGCAATAGGTAGCAGTGCTCGACGATCCCGTGGGATGTGTGCTTTATGAGATTCACCGGCAACAATAGATTGCAAGCGCGCAGAAATATCCTTGTAGTCATCAAAACCTAGAATTGCATCTGTTTCAGGCAGTTCCTCAGCCAATAGATTTCCATAACGCTCAGCCATGCAACCAACGGCAACAACTGCGCGTGTAACCCCATGACCTTTGAGGGAATTTGCCTCAAGCAATGTATCAATAGAATCCTTTTTTGCGGATTCGATAAAACCACATGTGTTTACAAGTGCGACTTCGGCCGATTCCACATCATCGACAAGAGTCCAACCATCTGCTGCTAATCGACCAGCTAACTCTTCAGAATCTACTTCGTTGCGTGCGCACCCAAGAGTGACTACTGCAACGGTGCGCTTCATTTGCGCAATCTTACCCTGTTTAAGGCTATTAAGAATCTACTCCGTACGACACGCTAACTACTTCCCCATCACCGCCGATTGAATCGACTTTCTTACCATTAACAGTTAAATCAACTCCCCCTGCATTGCCAATCTTCACATTCAGAGATACATCAGTGCTAAAGGTTTTGGTGCTGCCTTGGGAAACTTGGCCACTAAAAAGTGTGCGGCCCGTTGCATCCGATACAAAGAGCCAGCTCTTTGCACGTTCTGCAGTAACAATTAACTCGACTCCAGTGCCTGTTGAAACTGTTGCCTGCTCAGTCGGAGTTGACTCAGTTGCTTCTGGTGAAGGGGTTGCACTCTCTGTTGTTGAAGCCACCGGTGCTGGAATATCAACAGATGCTGTGTTTGAAATGATGATCTGTGCAAGTCCCACGACAAATAATGATGCCACCGAGATTGTTGCTAGTACTTTCCAGGAAACCTTGCGGGCCTGTTCTGGTAAACGCATAACACTATTTTCAACAAGTAAATCTTTAATCGATCGATCCACCCGCATTTGCTCTTCTTCAAAAGCAGTAATGAAAATCTGCGGATCAACGCCTAGCTTTATAGCAATGTTACGAATATGACCACGCGCATATGTTTCACCACCGCAATTATGAAAAGAATCCGATTCCATCTCACGCAATAGTGAACTGCGAATATTTGTTGAAGCCGAGAGATCGTCAATGCTCAGCCCAGCACTCTTACGTGCTTGAGTAATCATCGATCCAAGAGACATGAACTAATCCTCAAACTGGCTGTGGGGTGAGTGAAAAGTCTAAAGGAAAACTAGTCACCGAGAGAAGGGGTAAGAGTGAGCATTAGGGGTGAAAGAGGCCCACCACACTCATT
>Ga0214917_10002578_pt1 | contig 21860 bp, 18 predicted proteins | sample LL_1208_BB_MetaG_FD_177983 | JGI IMG/M metagenome (GOLD analysis project Ga0214917, IMG submission 177983) | Freshwater microbial communities from Lake Lanier, Atlanta, Georgia, United States - LL_1208_BB | ecosystem: Environmental > Aquatic > Freshwater > Lake | place: USA: Georgia | collected...
ATGGTTCAGCGTCCGGTCGTAGGTATGGGCTCCTAATGCAAGAGTTACGGGCGAACCATCGGATCCGTGCCCGGGAGGTATTCCTGGTGGACGCGGCGGGTCAAAAGCGGGGCGTCATGAATTTCAATGATGCGATGAATGCGGCCCGGGCGGCTGGGCTGGATCTGGTGGAGGTGAGTGGAGCCAGTAATCCGCCTGTGTGTAAGATTCTGGATTTCGGGAAGTACAGGTACGAGATGGACAAGCGGGAGAGGGAGTCGAAACGGCACAATCTGGCCGCCAAGGTGAAGGAAATGAAGTTTCACGTGAACATCGATCCCCACGATTACGCGACCAAACTGCGGCAGACGGAGAATTTTCTTTGGAAAGGGATGAAAGTGAAGGTGGTGATGGCCTTCCGGGGTAGGGAAATGCAGCATCAGGACCTGGGGCAGGCCTTGGTGGTGACGATCCGAGACGATTTGAAGCTGGTGGCGGTGGCGGATGCCAACCCGAAATTGATTGGCAGGAACATCACGATGATGTTAAATCCTCTTCCCGCTAAGAAGCGGGTGCGGCGCTGGACAACCGAGAAAGCCGAGGGGGCTTACGAGGAAGAGGACAGCGAAACGGAGGATACAGAGACAGCTCAAGCCTCCCCCGTGGAAACCCCCAGTTCGGCCCCCTCCGAAGGTTCCCATGCCTAAACCGATCTCACGCAGAAAGACAAAGAAGTCCGCCGCCAAGCGCTTTAAAGTGACAGGCAGCGGCAAGATTCTTTTCGGCAAGCCGGGTCGCCGTCATTTGGCCTCCAGCAAAAACCGGAAACGTATGCGTCGTTTGGGCAAGATTGCCGTGTTGGATAAGACCGACATGGCTCGTATTTTGGAAAACCTGCCTTTCCGATAGGAGTTCCCCATGCCCCGCGCCACCAATGCACCCGCCTCCCGTGAACGTCGTAAACGCGTAGTCGCCAGCGCGGCTGGATATCGCGGACGGAGGAGTAAACTTTTCCGGTACGCCAAAGACGCCACGATGAAGGCGAAGTACTGGTCGTACCGCGATCGGAAGACCAAGAAACGCAATTTTAGAAATCTGTGGATTGCTCGGTTAAGTGCTGCCTGCAAGGCGCAGGGAATGAACTACAGCTCCTTTGCGGGAGCCCTGCGCAAGGCAGGGGTGGAGCTAGACCGAAAAGTTTTGGCCGATTTGGCAATCCATGAGCCAGCCGCGTTTGCAGCGGTGATCCAAGCCGCCCGCGGCTAAGGCGCGGGACCCTCCGTGTCCCCTTCCTCCTCCCCAAATATCCAGGGGATTCTAACTCAAGCGTTGGCAGAACTTTCTGTCGCCAAGGACTCCTCCTCGTTGCAGGCGTGGCGGACGCGTTATTTGGGAAGGCAGGGGGAAGCGCAGAAATTGTTGGATGGATTGAAGAGCGTGGCTGCGGCTGAGCGACCTGCGGCAGGGAAGGCGGCGAATGATCTCCGTAAAGTGTTGGAGGAGGCATGGGCCGCAAATGGCGGGGGGGAATCAGCGGCGACAACCGCGGCTCCCGGAGTCGATCCCACCCTACCGGGTCGGCCCTATCCTTCGGGTTCGGTACATGTGGTCACGCAGACGTTGGATCGGATTACCGATATTTTTCATCGGCTGGGTTTTGCTTTGGCCGACGGGCCGGAGATTGAGACGGAGCATCACAACTTCGATGCCCTCAACACCCAGTCGGATCATCCAGCACGGGATGAGGCGGATACGTTTTATTTGGATCTGCCTCCTGGGCCGCATGGGAAGTGGTTGCTACGAACTCAGACTTCGCCTGTGCAGATTCGTGTTTTGGAAAACAGAAAACCACCCATCAAGATCATCGCACCTGGCCGTTGTTATCGGCGGGATGAGGTGGATGCAACTCACGGGATTTTCTTTCATCAGGTGGAAGGATTGTGTGTGGGGGAAGGAATTGGCCTGCCCCATCTGAAAGGGGTACTGGAATTTTTCTTTCGGGAACTGATGGGGGAAGGGACGAGGGTGCGGTTACGGCCCCACTACTTTCCGTTTACCGAGCCGAGTTTCGAGGTGGACTGCTCAATTCCAGGGAAAACATTCCGTGGAAAAGAGTGGTTGGAGATTGCGGGATGCGGACTGGTGCATCCGAAAGTTTTGCGCGGGGTGGGGGTAGATCCGGAGAAGTTTAGTGGGTACGCGTTTGGGCTGGGGGTAGAGCGGATCGCAATGGTTCGGCACGGGATTCCCGATCTGAGGCTCTTTTACGAGAACGATGTGAGATTTTTAAAGCAGTTCGCTAACCACGGCGCGGTTTGAGGATGCGAAGGGATTAATCCCTTTCGATCACCCGGATTTCGACTTTCAGCCTCTTTGCCAACTCGTGGGGAACAGGGTGGGTGTCTGGCTCGGGGCTGGCGCGGCAGACAATGATTTTGACTCCGTAACGGACAGCATCGACGAGGCACCGGTCGCAAGGAGGTAGAGTGACGGCCAGCAGGTAGGGTTCGCCGGGTTTACAGAAAGCTAGGGCGTTGCTTTCGGCGTGGGTGGTAAGGCGGCGACGGAAGTCGCGGTGGAGAGCTTCGTCGTCTGTGAGGTCGACTCCCGGGGGTTGGCCGTTAAATCCGATTCCGCAGACGCTACCTTCTTTGCGGAGGATAGCGCAGCCGACCTTGTGGTAGCGGTCGGTGCTGGTGGGGGCGGTCGCCTCGGCGAGACGGAGGGCGAGTTGGATCCATTTGTCTTTCATGATTGGGTTTTATTTTTCAGATACATGCAGGCGGTGGAGAATGCGGTGAAAGATGGGTGCCAGAATGATACCGAAGAGGGCGATCAGGACGATTCCGGAGAAAAGGGCGTAAGCGGACGAGAATAGTTTGGCGGGGACGGTGGTTAGGCTCTGACCGTAGACGGGGCCTTGTCCGCCCATGAGCATGGAGGATTCGACGAGGGCATCCTCCCAAGCCAATCCGCCGAGGTGATGATAACCGAGGATCCCGATTCCGAGTGAGACGCTGATCAAGCTGATGGCCATGGCCAGGTGAAGCAGAACACGGCGGAGGAAGACGGGGTGCGGTGCCAGCGGTTCGCGGTGGTGCTCGTAGGGCAGGAGAGAAATATCCATAAGAGATTGGTAGCGGATACGGAAGAGGACGGAAAGAGGTGGGAGGGGGTGATGGGGAAAAGACGGTAAGAAGTTGGGCGGAGCTGGATTCGAACCAGCGAAGGCGTGAGCCAGCAGATTTACAGTCTGCCCCGTTTGGCCACTTCGGTATCCGCCCGTGAAAGAGAAAGACTCGCAAAAAAGAGCGGTGGGGTCAAAAACGATCCCAAGGAAAAATATGGTCTCTTCCAAGGTTTGGTCCAGTTTGATGCAATGAAATCAAGCCCGTGGATTCAACTCATTCGTGTTTGCGCTGTGCTTGGGGTGGGGTGGGGTGGGGCCATGGGTGAGGAGGTGAAATTGGACCGGGCCAAGGCGCTGGAGGAGTTGAGGGCGATCGAGCAGAAGAACGAAAAATTAACCCAAGATCTCTTGGCGAAGTCGGCGCGGGATCTTAATGAGGCCGGGTCTGACAAATTCAAAGCGGTTCAGGTTTATTTGGAAAGCTATCGGAATGTGGAATTTGGAAGGGCGCAGGACGGGGAGACCCGATTCCAGCAGTGGAGAGTGGAAAACAAAGAGAAGATTGCCTCATTGGATTTCAGCACGGCGGCTCAGTTGCACGTGCAGTATGTCGCTTTGGTGTGCCGGGAAGCTTTGGGGGAAAAGGAAGCGCCCAAGGCGGGAGAGTGGGGGGTGTATTGGGAAAATCTTTTCAAGTCGCGGGAGATTGCGGAAAGTCCGGGGGATTTGACGGAGGCAAAGGCGCCTGTGGCGAAAAAAGGTGGGATGGGGCGAAAGCAGAAGAAAGAAAGTGGTAATGATTTTGATCGGCCGGCGGTGGAGAGTCCCTTGGTGAGGGACCGGCAGATTCAGGGTTTTTTGGAGGGGGTACAGGAGGCAAAGTTTTCGTCGGCATCGGTGGGGGCAATTTTCAATCAGGTAGTACGGACCCATTTGCGGAAGGCGAAAAGCCGGGATCTGATGCGGCTTTGGGATCTGCGAATCGCAGCAATGGACGAGGATGTGGAGAAGGAGGTGAAAACTCTAGGGGCAGATGATTACAAAATTTTGAAGCGACCGGAGCTGCTGTGGGAGCGTGCGGATGATTTGGAGAAGATGGGGGAGCGGGAGAGTGCGTGGGCGCAGAAGATGGGAATTTTGAGGGCGAATCCGTATCATCCCAAATTATCGAAGTGGATCGAGGATCTGAAGCAGGCATTGGGGGAAGGTTCGCCGGCATTGCCCGAAAAGGCGCCTTGAGGTAGGATTTTGAATTACGCGCTGTTAGCTCAACTGGATAGAGCACCTGACTACGGATCAGGAGGTTAGAAGTTCAAATCTTCTACGGCGCACTTGGGTTGCGGCTGTAGTTCAATGGTAGAACGCTAGCCTTCCAAGCTAGACACGAGGGTTCGATTCCCTCCAGCCGCACCAGTTTTATAATCAACGGCTTACAAATTATTATTGATAATACTTAGACAAAACTTAGACAAAGATTGGATTTTGTCATTGGTGTAATCTGTGGCTTTCCTTCCACTTGCCATAAGCACGGCGAAGGGAGCAGAGTGAGGTGAATGACTAGACCGCCGACCGAAGCCGAAAGAGCTGAAATGGAACAAAGGCGTGCTAATTCGGAACTCTTGGAGAATCCCAAGATATCCGACAGCCTGTTCTATTACGATGGCACGAAAGTCGTCGGCTCTCACACCGCTCGGGAAATACAGGAACTATTCCACAGCGGAAAACTTAAGGAGGACTCTCAAATCTGCACCGCTAACGACCACACTTGGAAACTGCTTAAGGACTTTCCTCACTTAATGATTAAGCCAGAAGAGATCAAGAGAGCCGAAGTGGAGAAGCCAGAGATTACTCCTCCAGATAATACCAAGAAGCCCACAAGCGGAGCTATTGAGAACGACGACGAGGAGGAGGATGACGAGGAAGATGAGCGACTAACTCCTATTAAGTCTATCCGTGCGTTACTAAACGACCTGTGGGAAGCCCAAAGGGAAAGCATTATCGCCAGAGTTAAGAATGAGGACTTGGCCGAAAAACACGAAAGAAAGAGAAAAGAACACACCGAGATTAAGGACAGCATCGAGGAGCTAGTTTTGGAGTATTGGCGAAGGAGCAAAGTTTTGGATGATTGGATTCGGGACTTAATATGGGAGAGCGATGACGAAAAGGGTGACTACACCAAAAAACTAAAACAGGGGGACTCTGACTCCAATTTCGCTACTGCTATTAAATGGGTGGAAGCATTAGGAGTGGATGAAACAGCGGGGTGTTACGCCTTTCGTGAGGGTAAGAATAATTACATTTACATAGGCAAGGCAGAGGAGCTTGGGCGGAGACTTCAGCAGCACGAAGGGATGGAGTTTTGGGCAAAGGCAACGCACCTTCGCTTGCTCGTCCCTCAACACAAAGCGAGCGTTTTAAGGCTGGAGAGGTTGCTCATACTTAAATACGACCCCGAGAGAAACAAGGTGGCGGGGCACTCAACACAGGGCTCGAAGGCAGACCAAGTGCTGGAAATGATAAATGCCGAGATAAACGAGCTTTTGACGGATTGCTAGCATCCCACATTTGCCGCAAGAGAGGTGAGTTGAGCGTAGAGTGAACCCCACCAAGAAATTCCCTATTGGATTGCCTCATGACCTTGAGGTAACAGGGACAAAAGCCAATGAGTACATGGCTACTTACGAAAAAGCAAAGGAGAACCTGCTTTCCGGAGAACTTGCTGAGGTAGAGGAACTGTTTTTCTTTGGGATCGAAAAAGAAGTAGTATATCAAGAAAGGGCTTCATTCGTTATTCCTTGGTATAACCCGAATTCTTTTTACCCACTGACCCTCATAAGTGTTCAGTTTCATAAGTATAATACTCTTCCGTACTTTTTTATTAAAAACGACAGAATAGGTTGGATGGATCTAAGAAAAAAGGCGCTCAAGGTAGGCTTTTACTTCGAGAAAAACAAAAAATTCGTCTTCAAGGGCTTTACATTTGAAAACATTTTTAGCGAAGAGTGGCTTAACTCGAAAAGCCGGTTTTATGGTACAATGGGATACAAAGAAGATGTTGATCTAGAAAAGGACGCTAAGCATTCATTAGGAGATTACGAAATAGCAAAAAAATATTCCTCAGCAATTATCACAAACCGAGCCCATGATGTATCAATAGCCTATTGGAAAAGAATGGAGCGGGAATTAAGGCATTTTCTTTACAGCAGATTTTCCAACGAGGTAGTCGCTACGCAAATAACTGAAGAGATAAGTCGGGCCACAGGAGACATAAATAGGATTGGCTTCGATACTCCTCAGGCAACGCATGAGTTTTTTAAGGCTTTATGGAATGAGAACCCTGCAAAATGGTTTCAACAAAGCATAGCTTCGATCAATAAAATAACTGAACAAAAACTAACAAACCTATCTCAATCCCTTATGTGGCATCAGAGGCTCTTTATCTGGCTAACGCCACAAATGCGTGAAGGTAAATCAGTTCCTAGCCTGTATCTTGATAAAGGCTATGGCGTTGGGTTTGATCCTTTGAATCTAGAAGCACTCGAAGGAAAATATGGGGAGTTTTGGGAGGAGGTCCCTATTGAACTAGCGTACTACAACGACAAAACCGTTGGTGGAGCAAATCTTCACATTTCAAAGCAGCAATTCTTGGCCAACTGTCCGCATTTTGAGGGGGATATATCTGAAGGGTTGGAATTTGTGAAATCCCAGCTTATGGAAGCTGTTTCCTTGAAAGAATGGACTTTGCCCTTTGGTGGATATTTTCAGCTAGTTGGCGCGGTGTGCGGACTTAAAACCTTCGAAATTAACGATGATGTTTTTTGTCTCTTCTGTTTCAAAAATGGACGATATCTGAGGCTGGTACTTAACCCAGCACTGCAAACATATATCCTGCCCCCTGATCCTGAGGCTGTCTTCTTTGAGGGAAGTGATGGTGTGTATGCAACGAATGGAAAAATAGAGTGGTTAACTGATCGCGCGATTCTCGGTTTATTGCTCATAGCAAGTGCTACGATCCGTGATGCATGGGTTGTAGAGGAGAGAGAAGCTGTTTTCGGCGAAGGTAGGGCGATCAGAAAGATATCACCTCTTCTTGGGGATTATCGAAAACCTATCGTTGTATACCTACCAAGAATCAAATACGTGCAAAGGGCAGAGGATGTTGAAAGGGCAAAAGCGGATCTAAACTACGCAGTGCGATGTCAGCATTGGGTTAAGGGACATCTGCGCAAGGCCGTAAAAGCTTCTCCTGCTCAGATCTTATTGGCTCAACGTCATGGGGTATATATTCCGGAAGGAAAAACCTATGTTCAAGGGCACAATCGTGGAGAACAAGCCGCCGAGAGAATCTATCGAAGCCGTTCCGCTTTAAAATGTCTGCGTGCACTTGAGGGTATTGGGCTAGGAGTTGATGGTTGGTTTAGTTTTGAAAAAAACGTCAAACAGTGGCTTGAATCCCTTGGTTATGAAACGGATCACAAGGCGGCTTCTCGTAACGGAGATGGTGGTATCGACATTCAGGCTTCTAAAGGCTCGGAACACCTTTACGTGCAATGCAAATACTGGAAAGACCCGGTTGGGATAAGCGTTGTAAGGGAAATGATTGGGACTCTTATTACCTATCCTACGGGGTCGTGTGGGGTAATTGTTACAAGTTCCGAACTGACTATACCCGCAAAAGAATTGGCAATTGAGCACGGTATTCAGTTCGTTGAAAATGTTAGCTTCGAAAAACCCATCGAGAAGGATCTGAAAAAAAGGTTGTAAGGGCAGATGTTGCTCTGGAAATATCAACGCCCCCCTGGCGATTGGGTGACAGCGGATCATTTGAGGAAATAGGCCTTGATTAATAGTCCTCTTAGTCTGCTCGCCGTTCCCAAGGACAGCCCCAAACGCTTTGAGAGACTAGTCACTGAAGTATCCGGATTATGCTGAAGAATCTCTTTAGCTAAGGTTCGCTGGGTCTCCGTCACCACCGTTTCCCGACCTAGCCTGACCCCTCGCTCTTTCGCTGCCCTTAATCCGGCCTTGGTTCGTTCCCTAATCAGGTCCCGTTCAAATTCTGCGACTGCAGCCAGAACATTTAACTGAAGTTTGCTGGCCGGATTCATACTGCCAGCCGAAGTGTCAATACCTTGAGAGGGAACGACTAGACCGACATCAGCCTTAAGAAGCCGATTGATAATTCCGGCCAAGTGCTGGGTGGAGCGGCCGATTCTGTCCAGTTTCCAGGCCATAATTACTTTTAACCTTCCGGCATCGGCATCAGCCAGAAGCTGGTTCAGGGCTGGGCGATCAAAGTCCGCGCCTGACATTCCATGATCTTCGTAAATGACAGGTATCCACCCTCTCAAGCTTGATTGAGTCAGTAGTTCAGACCTTTGCAGATCTGTGTTCTGGTCATCCGTCGATACTCGAAGATAAATAGCGACCTTGGGAGAGTTGACGGCGATCACTTGTTTGTCTCCGGCCGCGCCCCGGGATTGTCCTTAAAGAACTGCTCTTGGGCTTTGTTGTAGTTGTCAATGTAACGCATGTGTAGTGGGACTTTCTTGCCAGCAGCAACGTCAGCATGGAATCGATCCCAACAGTAGGCCGATGGGAAAGGTGCTCCGGGCATCTTTTTGCCGTTAATGAAGAACTCCTTAAAGTAGTCGGGCATGTAACAAGACACCTCGGAAATAAGGTGTGCTGGAACCCGCCGAGCAAGATCCCCATAAGCACGGACTTCGTCTAAGGTAGCGTCCCGTTCTTTGACTTTGACCAGCTGGGTTCCGCCATACTTACGCATCGGCTCAATAGCCATCCAAGGCGGTAAATCTTTGGCGGTTGCAGCTAAGGGTAAGGTTAGTGTTAGCAATAGGATGGTTTTCATCTCCTTAAATCATTTGCGTCCGGCTTTTCTGGTTCGGAAAGCTCCACGGGTGGGTCTGGGTCGAGGCCCGGTAGGTAGGGCTGAACCCATATCTGTTTGGGGGGGCGCTCCATGGCCATACCCTTAGACCCTTTGCGTCCGCAATTGAGGGATAGCCCTGAAAATCATTTGCCCGACGTAATAGGCATGAGGTTTGAAGGAAGAATGGTCAGGCATAACCCATGAAACAACCGGCACCTCTGATGACCTATCTTATGGCGTCTGTCCTTTCGCCCCATTTAGTAAGTGCGAACGGGGGTAAAAATACCCCAAAAGGGACATACTAACTTCTAGAACTCCTTCTTAATTACTGGAAATTACCAACATATACGCTTATTTATACTAGTGGTTATTATGAGTAAAAGCATTAAGGCCACTTTCAGAATATGTGCAATTATTTACTTCTTTGGGATTTGCTTTAACGCATTTTCACAAACTGGCGCAATTGACCCCAGCTTTTCAGCTGGTGAAGTCCTCGCTGGGTTAAATCCAGGCAAAATATATGCGCTCACAACTGATTCATCGGGAGCCGTCCTGATAGCAGGTGACTTCACCTCAATCGGGGGGACAAATCGGGGTATGATAGCAAAACTTGATTCTTCAGGAAAACTTATGTCTTCTTTCGGAACTGGGACGGGGGCCAATGGACCAATTAGGGCTATGGTTGTCCAAACAGATGGAAAAATTCTGGTTGGCGGGGAATTTACGAGCATTAACGGAACAGCACGAAACAGAATCGCAAGGTTGAACAGTGACGGCTCATTGGATACGACATTCAACCCTGGTTCTGGGGCTAATGGGACAGTATTCGCAATCGCCACTACATCGTACTCCTATTACTCCTCTGGAATAATAATTGGCGGTGACTTCACTTCTTACAATGGAACAGGCAGAGGGAGAGTCGCCCTGCTGTCGACAAGTGGAAGCCTGAATACTAGTTATCTTAATTCATCAGGTGCCAACGGGACTGTCTATTCAATTGCCGGGTCAACTTCATATTCTTATTTCTCGGGCTCGGGATTGTATTTTGGTGGGGCATTTACGACTTTCAATGGTCAAACACGTAAACGTATAGCCAAACTGGATTATAACCTGAATCTTGACTCTAGCTTTTATATGAGCTCCGGCCCAAATGGACCTGTATATTGTATATCATTAATCCAAAATGGATTTAGTGGAACATCGCTACTTGTGGGCGGTGAATTCACTGAATTCAATGGGTATATTCGTGGGAATCTCGCGCTACTAAGTTCGTCTTACTCCTTTTCGTCCGCTTCTAACCTAGATCAATTCTTCGACGTATGGACTGATGGAGCCGTCAGGACAATTGCAAACCCAAGCCAATATTACTCAAGTACGCAAAACATATACATCGGAGGTGACTTCCAGATGGTTAACGGTGCTTCGAGGAAGCGAATCGCAAAAATTGTGACAAGCTCATATAGTGGCTACCCAGCATCGGGATTGCAGGGAAATATCGATGCAACCTTCAATCCGGATCCAGGCATAAATGCTAGGGTTTCCACAGTTGCTTACTTATCAGACAGTAGAATGTTGGTGGGAGGGGAGTTTTCTGCGATTCAATCTGTCACGACGCCATCCATTGCAAGGCTGTTAGGAGCATACGGTGCCAATATCCCAACGGCCCCTACGACTATCTCTGCTCAGCCGGCCAGTTCCACGCAGGTTATCGTGACGTTTTCTGGATCAAGTTATGCCAGCTCCTATCAAATTGAGCGAAGTGTAAACCAAAGCACTTGGACTCAGGTAGGTAACTCCTCCTCCCCATATTTCGATCAAGGGTTGACACCTAGTACGACGTATTACTATCGAACTCGCGGGGTCAACTATAATGGGAGTGGGGCTTATTCGTCAGTTGCATCATGCGCCACAGATGGAAGTCCGTGGTATGGTCCAGGCGCATTAGAACCCAATATATCTACGGGTTTTTCCGTAAACGGGGCTGTGCACAGCCTCGCAGTGCAAGGCGACGGGAAGATCGTCATTGTGGGTGACTTTACACAAGTAAACTCAGTCAGTAAAAATAGGATCGCGCGTCTTAACTCGGATTGGACGTTAGATACTGCATTTGCCACGGGTACCGGAGCTAATAGTTCGATCTACTCGGTAGCGTTGCAGTCGGACAATAAAGTAATCATATCAGGTTACTTCTCGAGCATTCATGGAATATCAACAGAATATATTGCGCGCCTTAATGCGGACGGGGCATTGGATGCGTCGTTTAATCCTGGCTTAGGTCCTGATTCATACGCTCAAGTCATCGCTCTTCAATCTGACGGAAAAATTATAATCGGCGGGAGCTTTCGAAGCTACAACGGCATGAGTCAGGAAAACCTTGCTCGAATCAACGCGGATGGGTCACTCGATCTTGCATTCAGGACGACACCTAACTCATCTATCTACGATATTAAGGTTCTAGGAAATGGAAAAATAATAATTGCTGGAGACTTCTCGACGATTAACGGCATCACAAAAAGTGGTGTTGCTCTCTTAAACACAGATGGAACGCTTGATGAAAGCTATAATACGGGGAGTGGAAGTTCTGGTGTTCGTGCCATTGCGATTCAATCTGACGGAAAAACTGTAATCGCCGGCTATTTTACAACATTTAGCGGGATCAACCGAAATAGAGTCGCTCGTCTCAACGCAGACGGTTCCGTTGACACTACCTTTGATCCAGGAAACGGTCCCAATGGAACGGTTAACTCGCTGTCTATAGACCAAAACGGTTGGGTAGTAATAGGTGGTGATTTCACTTCAGTTCAGGATACCTACTGCTTCCGAATAGGCCGACTTAATCCAACTGGAACAATTGATACCACTTTTAAGACCGGACTCGGCGCTAATGGATCTGTTGAAAAAAGCATCTCCATAGGAAGCTCGGTTATCATCTGTGGAAGTTTTTCGACCTTTGGTGGAGCGGCAAAGTCATATCTGCTCAAACTCATTGGTGGCAGCAACATTGACCCAATTATCTATACGCCACAGCACCTTCCGGATGGTGTTGCGGGGACTTATTATAGCCTGACCTTATCTGCGGCGGGTGGAAAACCGCCATACAACTGGGCAGTGTCGTCTGGGGCATTGCCATTCGGAATGTCGATTAGCGTTGATGGGGTGCTTTCTGGAGACCCAGAGCCAGTGGTTGGCTATCTCATGCAAATCAAAGTCACCGATGCCGACGGGAAACAGGCGCAGAAAGAGTTCATATTTAATAACCCAGATGTTCCCCCTGGACTTGAAATTATCGAGGCAACCTACGGTGCCAATGGTGGTTCAACGGTGAATGTTGCGTCAACCTTATCATCCCTGATTGCCAACCAGGCGCTAAGCATGAATGTAAGTAATGCCAACCTTGGGGGAGACCCGGCACCCGGATCAGTAAAAACTCTCTCAGTAAAGTATTCGACGCCAAGTGGACTTTACTTGATCACTGCGCAGGAGGGATCAAACTTGGTTATTCCTTCTTCTTCCGCCCAACGCCTTCCGCAAAACTCACACGAATGGAGAAAAAGTCATTTATCCTCAGCTCAAATGTCTCGCTTGCTTGTTGGCGACAGCTGGATCTGGATTCCTGGTTCTATTTTTAGTGATGTTCCCTACAAGTGGTGGTATGAATATGACATAGATGGTGATGGGCTCACCCTCATGCAAGAAAGCGCGTTCGGTGGCGATCCTTTTGTTAACGACGCCCAAACACAAAGTCCATCAGGAAGCTATGACGGGGATAATTTTACTTATAGCTTTATGTGTGATGCTTATCGGAGCGATATTACATATGTCGTTCAATCTTCTGAAGATCTTGTTCAATGGGTCGATATTGCCCAAAGCGTTGCTGGTGCCAAAACACTAGCTATTAACGGCCTGAGTCAGGTAACCGACTCAGGCTCAGGGCTAAGAGAAGTCAAAGTAAAAGACACCACTTCTAGAACGAATAATGCTCGAAGATTTATGCGTCTCAAACTCATTGGTCCCGAATTCCCCCCCCAGGGTTAACACACATTTCAAAGGGCCAACTAAAATCTCATATTTTATCGGGCTAGGATGAATTGGATTTGTGCTTCGCACAGGAATTCAAATCCCGGCGGCCCGATGAAATAATATTGAGGGGAGGGGGGTAGGGAACCCAATCGATTTCTAATACGCTATCCGCTGGAAACGGCGTCCTGAAAAACCGGAGTGGGTGGGGGTGGCCTCCGTCAAACAGCAATCAGGATGGTGCAAAAACCGATCAGGAATCCCCGCAAATCTTGTTTGCTACCAGATTGCAGTGTTGCCTCCTCGGAATAAAAAACTAATCGCTAAAGCCATCCTCGTGCGAATGTACTTCATTGACTTGATTTACTCCGAAAAGGAACGACTGCGGAGATAGCGGGAAATATGGCTGTTTTCGGAGGTAAGCGGCCGATGTGGATTCACAAGTAGTTGTCCATATGGAACCCTCCCCCGTGGTCACGCGGGCGACGGAACCAATAAAAAGCCCTCCACCCGAGTTACAGATGGAGGGCTGTTTTGGTTTTGGTGTTAAGCGGCGGCTTTGGTTTCCAGTGTCCGGATCGAACTGAAGAAGATGCGTACTAAGATGTCCACTTCTTCTAAGGCAGTACGGACTGCTTGGCCATCGCAGGGCAGCCCAGCCCGCTCCAAAAGCTGTAACGCACGGCGGGCGACTCGAAGTTCTGCTAGGCAGGCACGGAACTTGTCACAGAACTCCTTTGCTGAAGGTGAGCCTTCAGCCTCCCCATGCCGAAAGTAGGCACAGGTTGCCGACCTGAGAAGTTGTTCCGCCAGATGGCCACCAGCCCGATCTTCGGGCAAAGATCCAGCCAAACCAAGCAGGGTTGCAGTAAAAGCCAGAAGACGATCCGACACGTCGGAACCCCTTCTTTCGTTTTGAGTTGATCTAGTGGTTGTTGTCATGCCATTAAATCTTTTTAGTCCGCCATGTGAGGATGGCGGAATTCGCATGGGAGTTCCGCAACCAGCAAAAAGGCCGGAAACCTAATCTATCACCACTCTTTCCTTTGTTTGCCCTCCGCAATGCCAACGGGTTTCGACCGGTGCACACCCCTCCTTGCCGGAGGGGTGCATTTGCCTTACGCAAGTCCAACTGGGCTCGCCGTATGCTTTAACTCTCATGTGGTAAAAGGTATTCATTAAAAACCTACCCGGAATTAGCCGGGAGAGAGCCACCCTGGGAGAAATCTCCCAAATTATTAAGCAAGGTGGGGTGACCTTGCTCCTTTGTCTTATGCGTCATGCCACTAATAGGCATGGGCTAAGTCAGCTTTCGGGCTTTTTGTTCTCCCTACTTGCATTCGCCATGTCTCGCTTGGGGCCGTAGAGGTCTCTTGAGACAGTGCGTTTTACTGAAAATGGTTTCCTACCGATCTTGTTGAGGCGTTGGTGGAGATCTGGATTGTTTCGCTTTGTAAATCCAAGGAAGTCCGAGAAATCCCCCAGCCTCTTCGTATCACTCATTTTCTTCTCCATGAAAGGCATTGGATATGGTTTTCAGAAATCCACTCCTAAGGGTAGGTCGAACCGTTCGTTTTTTTTTGCCGTAAAAGGAGCTTCTGCTTTCCAAGAGGCTTTCTTCCTTGAAGGCAAAATGCCCAGAACCATGACCCTTTTTCGGTGATCGGAGAGCTGCGCGATTGCGACATGCAATTGGCAAGTAAGTCCGACCAAACTCCTGAGATCGAAGCCGGGCTCGGGAAGTTCTCCCAAAAGGCTGGCAATGTCCCGGCCTAGATGGCTGCGGGCAGTAATCTTGTAGGCGTAGGCGCGAGGAACTAGGTAGGCACTGTTTCCAGATTCTACCCTAAATCGTATTGCGACTTTATGAGTAGGGCCAAAGGATGTGGGCATAATGCCCAAGTCCCGAATCTCGAAGATCTGCGCATCATAGATCCCAGACGGAGGAAGCTCGCTTTCCTGTTTCATGTGCTTGCTCCAGCGCCAAGCCTCTCCAGCGCCTGCATTACTTTTTCAGGCGAGTAGAGGATTAACCTGCGGTTGACCTGAATACTGGGGATTATTCTTTTGAGTCGCATGTCCCGCACCTTGCCGCTTGAAACCCCTAGCTCGGCCGCCATTCCTGGTGTTTTTAGCAGTCTTTTTCTTTTTTGTTTTCTCATGATGTAAAGATTCACTTCATCGCATGAGTTGCAACATCGAGAATCGCTCTGTGCCGCCTTGAGCGGCGGAGCGAGTGAGAGGGAGAAGTATGATTTGAAACTTTATAGCCACGCTCTCTAGGCGGCAGGGGTGCTCATTTCTTTCTCCGTGGATTGATGCGAGGCATATCCTTTTGAGCCACGGCTAGGGCCTCGATTAATTCCTCAAGGTGCTGGCTATCGAACAGCCGTGCGCCGGTCTTATTGGGTTCACCAAGGGAGACTGAGCGGATTTTAAAGCGGTCTGCGATGGCATATACCCAAGGGCGACTTCGCCCATAGGTCGTGGCTATCTGTTCAGCACTCCTCCAGCGAGTGCCCAGAGTTTCAGTTATAGTTTCATTTTTGTGAGTATGTATGGCTGTGTTTAATGGATTCATATGCTTCATTTTGTGCGAAATGACAAGGTCGGCAAATGAGTCTTAAAAGTTATTAGTCAATAATTTGGGCAAAAGATGAGTAAAGACGAATAACTTATACGGCCAGCAATTCAAAAAACTCTTGGTAGCTTACTCCCAAAAAAAGCAGTTAAGAACGGCTTAGGATAAGCTCAATTTCGGCAGTTTAGCCATTGCCTCTCTAAGTGCTCTTTCATCGTGATGGGTGTACTTGGCGTGCACGGCCTTATCACTATGTCCCAGCACTTTCATGCGGATATCCTCAGGCACTCCTTCATTCGCCAAACAACTGGTTGCTGTGTGGCGTAGGGAATGAAAGGTGAGGGAACGGACTCTGTGGCTTCTAGTGGGCATTTCCGTGCTTTTATGTGGACGAAGAAGTCGGCTTTTGATTCCTGCTTTCGTAACCAACTTGGAAAAGCTGAGCGATAAACCGCTTTTCCCGGGCACCTTCTTTTCGGCGAGGGTGGGGTGAACGAATGCCTCTGGGTCATCCAAACCATCTAAGGATATTAAGTATTCGTGTAGGTCTGGGTGAATCGGGATTCGCACTCTCTTTTCCAAGCGCCGAGTTTTCTCTGGGGTAATGGAAATCCAGTTTGTGTTTAGGTCGACATCCTTCCAGCGGAGGGAAACAGCATCTCCAAGACGCAACCCACAATAGAAGCCTAGGAGAATGACTCCCTGCCATTCTTTTTCGGCGATCCTTAAAAGAGCTTCCACTTGTCCTGGAGTGAAGACTTCTTTTTCGGGCTTATGAGACTCGGTAGGTGCAGAAATAGGGGAGCAGGGGTTTTCTTTTAGATAACGAAACTTAACGGCCTCCGAGAACGCTTGGGAAAGGCGTTTGAGGTGATTCCCTGCGGTATTGGGGGTTACCTGCTTCATTAGACTATTAAGCCAATCGTTGATGGTTGAGGGTTGAAGCCATTCCAAATCTCTTTTCTCTGCCTCTGCGTCGAGGAACTGAAGAAAACTCGATACGGTGGTGGTGTAGGCCATGTGAGTGGACTTGGTTCGGCTACGGGCTTTGTTTTCGAGCCATTGATCGAGCCAGCTTCTGATAGTGTAGCGGGTGACTGGCTTGCCAGTTCCTAGCTCAACGAGGGTATCAACGAGCTTTCTGGCTTTGGCCGCGTAGTTGGATTGTTTGGTAAAAAGTTCCAGTTCTAGGGCGGTCTTCATCGCTATTGCCTTGTCCGGCGTACCAGTGGTTTTGTTTCGATACTTGCCGTCTGGGGCCAGAAACTTGGCACACCAGTTCTTCGTTCCTTTGGGTTTCCAGATTGATGCCATATGTACTTAGATAAAACTTAGACAAAAAAATCGAGTAAATCAAGTAAAATAGTGTTATATAAGAAGGGTTTGTGCTTGGCTTACTTGAAGAATCTAAACGAGGGTTCGATTCCCTCCAGCCGCACCACTTTTTGATAAGAAAAATAACTAACCGTCCGTTCGATTGAGCCCCTTAAGACCTGCCCCCTGTCTGGTTAGTTGCTCCGCGACGACTGGTATTGCCGCTTACGTGGGGAATTGGATTCTAGGTGGAAGGGGACAGGCGGGATGGTTCAGGATGGAAATTTAAGGGGAGCGTGGTCAGCTTGTTGCCTATGGGTTACTTGGCTTTTCTGGTGTTCTTTCTTCTGGTTGTAACCGGATATGCCAAGCCGAAGGCGGTCTTCGATCTGGATATCTCCAAGGGCGGGGTGAACCTGCACATTCCCGATGTGGCGTGGGACCCGAAGAAAGCGGATCTCAATGCTGGTTGGTGCGGGGAGGCAAGCATCCAGATGGCCCTGTCCTATTACGGCAAACAGGTTGCTCAGGATGTGATTCATCGGGCAGGCAAGCCCAGCAACTCTGATCTGCAGGATGATGATCTGGAAGTGGCGCTCCAAGCTTTGGGAGCGGTATTCAACCGATATGAGGGTGAATCAAAAGATTCGAAGGAGTTTGTTGGATGGATAGAGAAACAGTTACGATCAAAGTATCCCGTGATCTGCGGGTGTAAGATCTATCCGACGGAAAAACCAGATTGGGATGTGGACCACTTTGTGTTGATCAGTGGGTATAATTCGAAAGGGCTTCTGATGAACACCCAGTTGGATTGTGATGGGCAGGTTTTGGTGAAGTATGCGGAGCTAAAGACGACCAAGGAGGGGTACTCCTTCATCAATCCGCGGAATGTGTACTGGGGTGTCGCAGTGACGGGGGTCCGGTAAAAGACCGGAAAAGAAATGGTATGAGGGGCCTAAAGAGACGGTCGTTTCTGAAGTTGGGGGGTGGGGCGATGGCTTCCTTCTTTCTGCCTAGCGCCCGTGGAGCAGTAGACGCGACCGATTGCATCGTCATCGGGGCCGGCATTGCAGGCTTGGCCGCCGGGGATTACCTGCGGAAGAAGGGCTGGGGAGTGACGATTCTGGAGGCGAGGGAGAGAGTGGGAGGAAGGGTGTGGTCGCGAGCGGATTGGAAAGGCAAACAGCCGGTGGACATGGGGGCGAGCTGGATTCATGGAATCTCCGGGAATCCGATGGCGGAACTGGCACGGGAGCAGGGAATCCGCACGGTGCCTTTTGATTATGAAAAAAAGTCGGTGTACCAAAGGGGCGGCTCCCGAATTTCGTCGGCTGAGGAGACGCGCATCGAAAAAAATTTTCGAAAGACCCTCAAGCTTGCGAATGCCACGGCGGAAGAGTTGTCGCAGGATGTCTCGTTACGAAAAACATTTACGGGTGCGGAAACGAAGTTGGGTTGGTCGGCGGAGGAGTTGGCCCGTCTGAATTTCAAGGCACACACGGAAATCGAGCATGAGTTTGCGGCCAGCCTGGAGGAGTTATCGGCACAGTACTGGAATGAGGGGGAGGAGTTGCCGGGTGGGGACGCGATCGTTCCGGGTGGATTGGGGGCGATCGTGGAGCCGTGGGCGCGTGGGCAGGATATCCGTTTCGGCCAAGCGGTGGAGCGGGTGAGATACGATCGTGACGGGGTGCGAGTGAAGACATCCCAGGGGTTGGAGATAAGGGCGAAGAAGCTGATTCTAACGGTGCCTTTGGGGATTTTGAAAAAGGGGAAGATTGTTTTTGACCCTCCTCTTCCCAAGGAAAAATTGGATGCGATCGGGCGGATTGGGTTTGGAAATTATCAAAAAACGGCCCTTTTGTATGAGGAGCTTTTCTGGGACCCGGAGCTGCATCTGTTTGATTGGGATGGCGGGGCAACAGGCAAGGAGTGGGCGGAATGGGTGAATCTGTACCCATTCACGGGGGAACCCGCGCTGATTGCCTTCCATACGGGTAAAGTGGCTTATGGGATCGAGTCGATGACGGATCGCGAGATCGCCGACGCTGCAACGGATGCGTTGGCATCGGCTTTGGGAAGAAAAGTGTCCCGCCCCAAAGATATAATCGTTTCCAAGTGGGGGCATGACCCGTACTCGCTGGGGGCTTACTCTTTCATGGGTGTGGGTGCGACCCCCGCGGATCGGATGGTGCTGGGGAAGCCTCTTGAGGGATCCCTCTATTTTGCCGGAGAGGCGGTCTCGGAAAATTATTCTGCGACGATGCATGGGGCCTATGAGAGCGGCTTGTCGGCGGCAAAGGCGTGTTTGGGAAGTTAGATGGGAAGGCAGATTAGGATTAATTCGGAAACAGTGTGGTAGGGTGTGGGAATGGAATGGGACAAGTGGCCCTCCGTCGCTCCTAACCCGCTTCGCGGAGGAGCTTTGGAGGGTTTAAGGTGGAAGGCGGGAAGTGGAAGGGGTTGTGGTAAGGTCAGCAGATGATTCTGCCTAAATTTACGGGGTCCCGAGAAGAACAGGCTCGTGGTTTAGCGAAGGCGATGGTGGGGATGTATTGCGAGAAAATGGAAGATGCAAGGGAGTCGGTCTACGTGGGAGGAAGAAAGGCCGGGTTGGAGGCGTTGGAGAGGTTTCGGGTTCAGGGATATGCCGGCACGAGAAATAAGCTGAAGGGGAATGTTTCCCGGCTTTCGTTTTATATCCGGCACGGGGTGTTGGGGATTCGAGAGGTGGCGGAGAGCGTGCGAGAGCGATTCGGGAAGAGTTACGATGCGATCAAGTTCTGGCAGGAGCTGGGGTGGCGACAGTTTTGGCGGCACCTGTACGGGTTGTGGGGAGACGGGATTTATGAGGATCGCGAGGTGGCTAAGGTTCCCCTGGGAAATGAAACGGATTCGGAATTGCCGGCAGAAATTGCGGAGGGGCGAACGGGATTGGTTTGCATAGATGAGACGGTGCGAGAGCTGGTGGAGACGGGTTATATCCATAATCACGCGCGGATGTGGTTCGCCTCGTTTGTGGTGCATTTCCGAAAGCTGGGCTGGAGGGCGGGGGAGCGATTCTTTTACCGGCATCTGCTGGATGGGGATCCGGCGAGCAACGCGTTGTCGTGGCAGTGGGTGGCCTCGACCTTCAGTCACCGGGCCTATCTGTTCAACCGGGAAAATATCCAGGAGAACGGGGGGAAAGAGTGGTGTGCGCGGTGCACGGCGAAGTGTCCGTTTGACGCGACGTATCCCGAACTGGAGCGGAGGCTTTTCTCGAAATGAAAACGGGGGTGTGGCTCCACGGGGATTCGTTGTCGAAACGGGATCCGGCGTTGCGAAAGTATCCGGAGGGCCGGAGCGTGTTTGTGTTTGATAGACCGTTCCTGGAAAAGGCGGGGCTGAGTTTTAAGCGGATCTTTTTTCTGTATGAATGTGCGGTGGAGGCGGCGGATGAGATGCGAGTGGGCGAGACGGTCGAGGAGATTTTGGATTGGATCGAGCAGGAGGGGGTGGAGAGGTTGGCAGTGACGGAGTCGCCCTCTCCGAGATGGCGGGAGACGGTGGAGAGGTTGAGGCAGAAGGTGGAGGTGGAGGTTGTACCGGCGGAGGGGATGGTGAGCGTGCCGGAGGGATATCCGGTGAAGAGGTTCACGCCGTTTTGGAAGGATTTGGGTAAGGAGTGGAGTTAGGGGAATATTTGATTTTGCTGGCTGAGATCGTAGAGTCAAAAGAGTGGATGTTCTGATCAGCCGATTGCGCGAGTTGCCTAGTTATGTTCCTGGATTGGGCGACTTGATCGAAAATCTTCCATTTCTCATCCTGTTCCTCTGGATCATCTTTCTTTTTTCCATCCTCGTCTACTTTCGGGGTGGGATCAAAGATCTGGAGGAAAAGATGGGAAAGGGGTCGATCACACACCTCCAAATATTTTTGTGGGTGGCGTCGGCTATTTCCTTTGTCTCGATGGTGAGTTTGGCGTTCTACCTGATTTTGCGCACTCAGTAGCGCTTAGCGATGGCGAAGCATTTCTTGGATGGTTTTGTGGGGGCGTTGTGTGCAGACGCTTTGGCCATGCCGGTGCACTGGTATTACGATCGTGCGGCTCTGGTGCGGGATTATGGAAAAGTGGAGCGGTATCTGGCGCCCAAAAATCCGCATGCCGACAGCATCCTTTGGCGCTCGAAATACGCTCCGCTGAACGAGAAGGGGTATATTCTCCATGATCAGGCTCAGTACTGGGGGCAGCGTGGAGTTCATTACCATCAGTTTTTAAAAGCGGGGGAGAATACTTTGAATCTGCAGTTGGCACGGGAACTGTACGGTTGGATCCGGTCGCATGGAGGGTATTCGTCCGAAGGCTGGTTGCAGCATTATGCGGATTTCATGCTGACGCCGGGTCGGCATCGGGACACATATGTGGAGGAGTGTCACCGTGGATTCTTTACGAGGTATGCGCAGGGGAAGCCGCTGGCGAAGTGTGGCATCCGGGATGAGCATATTGGGGGGTTGGCGCATGTGCCTGCGCTGATGGCAACGTGTAGTGATCTGCCGTTGGGCAAGTTGCGGGCGGTGGTGAAAGAGCATGTGGGGAGTACGCATGCGCATCCGAATGTTCTACGGGCGGCGGATACGCTCGTGCGTGTGTGTTGGGCGGTCCATCAGGGGGTGGGTGTGCGGGAGGCGATCACAAAGGAGGCGGGGGATTGGATTTCGGGAAAGAAGGCAGAAGGATGGGCGAAGCAACCGGACGAGCATGTGGTGGGAGAGAGATTTAGTACGGCGTGTTATATCGCGGAGGCGATGCCTGCGGCCCTTTATCTGGCGTGGAAGTATGAGAATGACTTTGTCGGGGGAATTGTTGCGAACGCAAATGTGGGCGGGGACAGTTGTCATCGCGGGGTGGTCGTGGGCGGGATCTTGGGTTTAGCCTGCGGGGTTCCCAAGGCCTGGTCGGATGG